>Ga0209542_10001445_pt1 | contig 55657 bp, 59 predicted proteins | sample RifCSPhighO2_01_FD_184028 | JGI IMG/M metagenome (GOLD analysis project Ga0209542, IMG submission 184028) | Soil microbial communities from Rifle, Colorado - Rifle CSP2_plank highO2_0.1 (SPAdes) (version 2) | ecosystem: Environmental > Terrestrial > Deep subsurface > Rock core/Sediment ... | reverse complement strand
CAGATTGTGAAAGCGATTAAAGATGTGTTTCAAGACACTCCTCCTGAACTTTCTGCCGATATCATTGACCAGGGTATTATTATGACGGGGGGCACTTCTCAGCTTCGCAATCTACCCGAGTTGGTATTTAGAAGGACGGGGGTGAAAGCGCATCTTGCTGAAGACCCTCTGTATTGTGTTGTGAAGGGAACGGGTATTGCCCTTGAACATTTGGACACATATAAAAAGAGTATTCTCGCAAAACATTGATGAAAAAAAACGATGTTGTTACGAACAAATTAAAGGAGGGAATCGTAGAGCCGTTGCACCACGCATATATTCTTGAAGGGGACGCTGAAACGCTTCTCTCGTCACTTCTTATTTTTTTGGAAGAAGAACTTTCTTTTGCGGTTCGGGGCAATCCGGACTTTCGTCATGATTCATATGAGACGTTTGGCATAGACGAAAGTAGGATGCTAAAAGAGGCACAGACACACAAAAATATAAATGGCCGTCGTGTTTTTATTGTCTCATTTTCTTTCATCACTTCAGAGGCACAGCACGCGCTTCTTAAGGTGCTTGAGGAGCCATCTTCCGATGCGCTTTTCTTTTTTATCGTACCTTCGCGCGGAGTATTTATTCCAACTGTTCTTTCGCGGACATGTGTTGTCGGGTGCAGTTCCCCGGCGCTCAAAGGGGCCGTAGATATGCAAGCATTTTTGTCGGGGGGCACAGCAATGCGCTTTACTGCGCTCAAATCAATAATTGAAGAGAAAGACAAGAAAAGCACCCTCTCGTTTTTAAACGAGCTTCAAACTGTTCTCTATAAAGAAAGAAACACCGAGAGTTCAGTTTTTGTTTTAAAGGAAATAGAATCATGTCGGAATTATCTTAATTCTCGCGCTCCGTCAGTAAAAATGATTCTAGAACACATCGCACTTATCGCGCCACGCACATAAGAAATTAGACAAATCAGGACGGCCGTCTTGTTGTGTTCTTGTGCCTAATTTTTGTTAAAATAAAAGCCGCCTTCGTACAAGGCGACTTGTTTCAAATAAAATTTACATCTCAAATTTACCAACGCACGTCTCCGTGTTAAATGAGATGAATGTTACCTTGAGAGGTTTTGACCAATTGTCATAGACAACAAAACGATCTCCGGCCTGAATTTTGATGTTTGACAGTGTATTTCCTCCGTAGACCAAACTTCGGCGCGAGATTGTGAATGATTGATCGTTCACATGACAAGCAGTTATGGTTACATCGTTGAATATTCCTCCAAGACCAACAGAAAGTTCTTTCGCAAAACCAACAGAGCTGAAACCCAGGATGCCAATTACGCATAGGACAGTGAGAATTTTCCGGAGCATTGGTGGTTTTCCTTGTGTCTTACTAAAAAAATCATAACAGGTAGATGTATCTTTGTCAATTTTTAGTGCCAAAGAAGTTTTGGTTTTAGTGGTAAAGATTGCTATACTAAAAACATAAATGTACTTGGTTACTAATATACTAAGTTATTAAGGTACTAATTATACTGAACATAATGCCCTACGATTTCACGCCGCTTAAGAAGCGCACCGATAAAATTAAAGAATGGTTTCAAGGAGAGCTTTCTCTCATACGAACCGGGCGTGCCGCCCCGGCTATTTTGGATAGTATCAAGGTCAATTCCTACGGCAACATGACCCCCATAAACCATGTTGGTACGGTGACGGTGGAGGATGCACGAACGCTTCGTATAGCACCGTGGGACAAGGGCCACGTGAAGTTAATTGAAAAAGCAATCAATGATGCGGGGCTTGGGCTTTCGGTAAACTCAAGCGAAGACGGAGTACGGGTTATTTTCCCGGAGCTTACCGCGGAGCGAAGGGCAGGGCTTACCAAGCTTGCTGGCACAAAACTTGAAGAGGCGAGAGTGTCTCTTCGCCAAGAGCGGGACGATGTTTGGGGAGACATCCAGAAAAAAGAAAAAGAGGGCACGCTCACGGAAGACGAGAAGTTTCGTTTTAAGGAAGATATGCAAAAAATAGTGGATGCTACCAACAAGGAACTTGATGGTATGCTTGAAAGAAAAGAGCGTGAAATTTCTGCATAAAAATAAATGTCTATTCTCATTTTTCTTATTGTTTTAGTTGTTCTCATTGTTGCTCATGAGTTTGGGCATTTTATTGTTGCTAAAAGGGCGGGGATTCGGGTGGACGAGTTTGGTATTGGTTTTCCGCCAAAACTTTTTGGTGTTCAGAAAGGAGAAACGGCGTATACAGTGAACGTTTTGCCTTTTGGGGGTTTTGTAAAAATTTTTGGTGAGAACCCTGACGAGGAGTCACTGCGCGGTCCGGATAGTGCCCGTAGTTTTGCACACTCGCCAAAATATATTCAGGCGAGTGTGATTGTTGCAGGTGTCTTCTTTAATATCTTGCTCGCGTGGGTTTTATTTTCTTTTGGTTTTATGTCGGGGCTCCCTATGCCGGTAGGAGCTGCGCCGGAAGGGGCAACGTTGAGCAACCCTGTCCTTGTGGTTGCCGGGGTTGATGGAGGCACACCTGCTGAGCTTGCTGGGTTTGAGGCGGGCGATCGTATTGTTGCTCTTAGAGAAAATGGAGAAAATGAAACACAACTGGATGTTGTTTCAATTGAGAATGTGCAGTCTTTTATTTCTCCACGCGAAGGTACGGAGATCGCAGTAACCGTGAAGCGGGGAGACGAATTACTTCAGAAATTAGTGGTGCCTGCTTTGGGTATTGTTCCCGACAAAGCGGCAATTGGTATTGCGATGGACATGGTGGGAACGGTCAAACTTTCTCCGCCAAGTGCCGTCTTTGAAGGAGGAAAGTTAACTATCTCTTTAACGTGGGCGACAATGAAAGGATTTGGAAATCTTATCGCCGATGCATTTCGTGGGACAGCTGACCTTTCGGGTATTGCCGGACCGGTGGGCATCGTGGGGCTTGTGGGGGATGCGTCAGACTTTGGCTTTGTGTATCTCTTGGGATTTGTTGCCATCATATCCATTAACCTTGCGGTTTTAAATCTCGTGCCTTTTCCGGCACTTGATGGTGGGAGATTGCTTTTCCTTATTATTGAAGTGATTAAAGGTTCTCCGATGAACCCCAGAATTGTGAATGTCATTCACGGTGTCGGCTTTATCGTCCTTATCGGACTTCTCCTTTTGGTGACGTATCACGATATTGTGCGGCTTGTGGGCTAGATTAAACTAACAACTAACAACTTATGATGAACCCTGGTGTCGCTTTTTTAAGTTGGAAAATTAAACTGTGCTTACCTTAGACGGTCGTCTAAGGTAAGCACAGTTGGTTTTTTATCCACGAAAATAAAAAATGGCATATATATTTTGACATGCCTTGACATTTTTTTCCCGTTTAGTAGACTCTTTTCAGATTTGTTGATGACACAAGGGAGTGGTCAATGTTTTTTGTGCTTACTACCCCAAATGGTAAAGGTGCCACCGTGACACCCTGTCCTTTTAATGAAACAGCGCCGAGACTTATGATTGATGACCCGTCAAGCGCTCTAATAGCGGCGCGCCAAGCACGTTCTGATGGATTCTCGGAATTTGTGAGTGCCATTAAGATTTATGAACTTGAGTTTGGACAAATCTATGGCCCCAACGATTTTAATGGCATGAGAGTACAGCGTCTCGTTTATTCTTCAGAGCGGGATTTAGTCCACAATAATTGGTCGGAGACATTTTATGGGTCAATGGAAATAATGAGGCAATTTGCTCAAACACTAGCTCATGTGGGCTAGTGTTTTTTTGAAACTTTAAAAAATCTCATAGAAACTGGGGGCAAAAAGTTTGATTAGTTAGTGATTTTGGCTTCATGGGGTCGGTCATTTGAATATGGTATTTTTTTGAGATAGTATAGATGACATATCTACCTGTTCCGTTAGAGATCGCGGATATTTGAGAGGTAAAACATCTATGAACTACTCATTGAGCACATTAGTAATAACTTTGATTGGGGCGGATTTCTTGTCCGCAGCCAATCTTTAATGGGATGAAACTCTCCCACCTATTTACCAAAACTCGCAAAGAAGCTCCAAAAGATGAAGTGGCGAAAAACGCCGAGCTTCTTGTGCGGGCTGGATTTGTTCACAAAGAGATGGCAGGAGTGTATTCGTACCTACCGCTTGGCTTGCGCGTACTTTGCAAAATTGAGAATATTGTTCGCGAGGAGATGAATAAAGTTGGTGGACAAGAAATCCGCATGGCAACACTTCATCCAAGTGAGCCATGGAGGCAGACGGGGGCATGGGACTCTGTTGACGTGCTTTTTAAAATTCAAAGTCGGACAGAAAAAGAATATGCGCTTGGTCAAAGTGAAGAAGAAATTGTGACGCCAATTGCTCAACAGTATGTGCAATCTTACAAAGATCTTCCGTTGGCTGTTTATCAGATAGGACAGAAATACCGCGACGAACTTCGTGCGAAATCTGGTATCATGCGCGGGCGCGAGTTTGGCATGAAAGATATGTACAGTTTTCATGCCACCCAAGAAGATTTTGAACGTTTTTATGAAGTTGTTAAGGGTGCATATTTTCGTGTTTTTGAAAGGTGTGGCCTCTCAGCAAAGGCAACTGAAGCTTCTGGTGGAAATTTTAGCGAAAAAATATCGTATGAGTTTATGGTTTTAACCGATGCGGGGGAAGATGACATTATATATTGTGATTCATGCGATTATTGTGCAAACACTGAAGTAGCTAAAACAAAAGCAGGAGAAAAGTGTCCAAGATGTGGAGCTATAAGCACTAAGCAGGCGCGCGCCGTTGAGGCAGGTAATGTGTTTGACCTTGGACAAAAATATCCAAAAGCATTTAATTTTACCTATCGCGCCGAAGATGGGTCAGATCAGTATCCCATTGTTGGGTGTTATGGGTTGGGTACGACAAGACTCATGGGTACTATTGTAGAAACATTTACCGACGAAAAAGGCATTGTATGGCCACACGAAATCGCGCCATTTCAGTTTCATTTGGTTGAGATTCCTTCTAACGATGTGGCAGTGCATGCGAGAGCCGAAGCGCTCTACGCAGACTTAACTTCTCGGGGATTTGAAGTGCTTTATGACGACCGAGAGGTAAGCGCGGGAGTAAAGTTTGCGGATGCAGAATTGATCGGCATTCCCTATTCTATTGTCGTGAGTGAAAAATTACTCAAGAAAAATGCGTTAGCTGAAACAAAAGAACGAAGGAGTGGTGTGGTAAAAGAAATTTCTCCCACCTTTGAACAATGGACGTATCCTCTTGTAATGTAACAATGAGTCCCGTACGAAATCGCGAACGCAGTTTAAAATATATATATATAATGCAAAGGTCAACTTTATTAAAATTTTTACACAATAGGCAACGGACAGTAACTGTCCGCGGCCTATTTCGTACGGGATGAGATCATCTATCGAAAAATTTTATAAAGTCTTTTCCAACGACATTGGCATTGACCTGGGTACGGCCAATACTCTTGTGTATGTTCGTGGTCGTGGGATTGTCATCAACGAGCCGACAGTCGTGGCCCTCAATCAAAAGACGGGTCAAGTCGTGGGCATCGGCGCACAGGCAAAACAAATGTTAGGGCGCACCCCGACCCACATCGTTGCGCATCGGCCACTTGTTGATGGGGTTATTTCAAACTTTGAAGTTACGGAAGAAATGCTCGCCTACTTTTTAGGAAAGGTGCATCGCATGTCACCTAAATTTATCAGACCGCGAGTGGTAGTGGGCGTGCCTTCGGGCATTACTAATGTTGAAACACGGGCCGTAAAAGATGCGACTTCTAACGCGGGTGCGCGCGAGGTTTTTATTATTGAAGAACCAATGGCGGCGGCGATTGGCATTAATCTTCCCATCAAAGAGCCAGTGGGGAGTATGGTGGTGGATATCGGTGGAGGCACTACTGATATTGCCATTATTTCGCTTTCGGGTATTGTGCATTCCAAAAATCTCAGGGTTGCCGGTGACAAATTCAACGAAGATATTATTTCGTACATTCGTGATGAGTTTAAAATTTTAATCGGCGAACGAACAGCGGAGAATCTCAAAATAGCCATTGGGTCTGTAGCTTCGGAAGATATGGCCGCTGAAGCATCGGTAAGGGGAAGAGACTTGGTGACGGGGCTTCCACGTGAAGTGATTATTACCGATACGGATGTCAGAGAAGCCATACTCCCGTCTATTAGAGAACTCGTGGAATCAGTGAAAGAGGTTTTGGAAATTACGCCACCTGAAGTGCTTTCCGATATCATGGCCCGTGGCATTATTTTGGTTGGTGGTGGGGCGCTCATCAGGGGACTTGCAGACCTCTTGCAAAGCCAACTTAAAATCCCCGTACACATTGCGCACGATCCGCTGACGGCAGTAGTGCGGGGCACAGGAGTGGTGCTTGAGAACTTTGCTTCCTTTAAAGATATTTTGACCGAACACAGCGATGGACTTCCGCCAGCAGTATAAAATAAGAAAAAAAGTTCTCTTGGGATTTCTTTTGGCCGCCACCTTAGTCGGACTCGTCTTTGTCATGGGCGACGCTTCTTCTTCTCAAAAAATCTCAAATAAAGTATTGCAAGGCACCCTTCCTTTTTGGAGAGGAGAAAACTTTTTTACAGAGAAGATGCGTGTGTTCGGCGGGTTTCTTCTCAGCAAAAAGACGCTTATTCAAGAAAACCAGTCTCTTTCTTCTCGGGTGAATATGCTTGAGGTTCAGTTGATGAGCAAGAATATGATTGTTGAAGAAAACAACGACTTGAAAGAGTTGATGGGAAGAAGTAATTTTTCAGAGGGTCTTTTGGCAACAGTCGTTTCAAAACCAAATCGTTCTCCTTACGATACGTTGCTTCTTGATGTCGGCGAGGAGCACGGGGTTGCTACCGGAGATAAGGTGTTTGCCCATGATGAAGTTGCTATCGGGTTGATTGAAGAAGTTTCTCAAAATGTCTCTCGTGTTAAACTTTTCTCTTCTCCGGGAGAAGAGATAGAAGTAACCATTGGTAGTGAGCATGTGGGGGCGGTCGCTCATGGCCAAGGAGGCGGGAATTTTGAAGTTTCCCTTCCGCGTGGCGTTGATATACAAGAAGGTGATGTTATATCTTTTCCTTCAATCTCCACCGAAGTGTTGGGGATAGTGGAGAAGATACAAGCAGAGGCATCTGATTCATTTCAGACAATACTTTTTAAAAATCCGGTAAATATGAATGAACTGCATTTTGTGGTTGTCCGTATTAAATGACACATTGCCCTATGGCTCTTAGAATAATTGCACAGTTCATTATGCTTTTTTCGTTACTGTTTCTCCCGTGGTGGGTGACGGCACTATGTGGCATAGTATTTCTTTTTTTTATCACGTCATTTTATGAAATCATTTTTTGGGGTTTTCTGGGTGATGTGCTCTATGGAACGCAGATTACCTCGCTGTATAATTTTTCTTATCTGATGACGGTGGGAGCACTCGTGCTTTTTGTACTTATGCAGTATGCAAAAAAAGAAATGCGTTTGTATGAACTCTAAAATACCAAAGGATACAATGTTAGAGATTTTAGGAAAGATTGAAAATAAAAAGGCCCGCCACTTTCGAGGCAAGGCCATGCAGTTATCATTTTTGAGTTGCTATTTTGTTGAATATTTCAAAAAATTTTTCTGGCATCCAAAGGCGCAGCCCGATAATACTGACAAACATCAGCATTGAACCGAAAAGCAGGACATTCAATACTAAAGACTGCCAAAATATGGGCAAGCCACCTATCCAGTCAAAAAGTGCCAACATGCCAATTAAAATCAGAACAAATTTAAAGATTTCACCAAGAAAATTTACAATCTGTTCTAAAATTCTGACCATCCCGACAAATCCCTTGCACCCCGCAGTCAAAATCCATTCTATGATATCGAGCAGTGCAGTCTTTACACCCATGTGTGGGTCTCCCGCAGTTTCCAGAGAAAAGAGTACACTATAATAATAAAAATGTCAAGCTATTTTCTCGTTGAGTAGAAGTTAACATATGATTGGATTTATCTTAAATATTCCCTATACGGTTGTTGGTTTTTTGGTAGCCGTAGTTTCAGTGCCAACCCAATTGGAATTGAGGACCAATCCATATGTTTTTGTCTTTAACGTCAGAAAGTTTTGGTGGATGGTTGGTGGTTTGAAAAATATTAGAGCGATAACGATTGGGCATGTGGTTATACTTGGTCCCAAGCTTGAAGAGGGAGATTTAGAACATGAGCTAATCCATGTTGAACAAAACCAAAAAAGGCCACTGGTGCAGCCCGTTTTATATTTCATTGAATTGTTGCGAAAAGGGTATAAAAATAATAGATATGAAGAAGAGGCCTATCGCAGGGCGGGGAATATGTTTAAGGACAGGTAATTTTTGGAGAAAAACTACGATTTACTAGGTATGTTCAATAGAAGGAGAAAAAATCAAAATCAAGAAATAGACCCGGATGAAATTTTTCTGGATTCAAGCAATTTGCCCGAGTTTGATGTGCATCAGCTTGAAGGAAGGATTGAAAAGCCGATACCAAAAAGAACGCTGTATTTCCTGGCCTCTTTCTTTGTGCTGGTGTGCGCGGTGTTTGTCTGGAAAACAGGAGAATTGCAGCTCATACACGGAGAAGGAATGCGTGCACTCGCTGAAAACAATCGTCTGCGTCACGAGGTGAGTTTGGCAGAGCGTGGAGTTATTTTTGACCGCAATGGTATTGAACTCGTGTGGAACGAACCATTTTCTGAAACGGGAAGAGATTTCGCGAGAAGGAAGTATAGTGCAAAAGCCGGATTAGCACATCTTTTGGGGTATATTCAATATCCAGCACGTGACTCCTCCGGATTCTTTTATCGGGAGCAATCTTTGGGAAAAGATGGAGTTGAGCTTTTTTACGATTCGCGTCTTGCTGGTGAAAATGGACTTAGGCTTATTGAAACGAATGCTCTCACCGAAACAGAATCTGCCGGTTTTGTGGAGCCCGCCGTTCCCGGAGAAAATATTACTCTTGCGATAGACGCAGAGCTCCAAGAGAAATTACATCATTTTATACAAACAACGGCGAACAGTGTCGGTTTTGGTGGGGGTGCGGGTGTTCTTTTGGATGTACATACGGGAGAAGTGCTCGCACTTACAAGCTATCCGGAATTTCGTTCGGAGGTTCTTACCGAGGGTTCTGACGATGCCGCAATACAGCGTAGTATCTCTGATCCGCGTAAGCCGTTTTTAAATAGGGCAACAAGTGGGCTCTATATTCCTGGCTCAATTATAAAACCTTTTCTCGCCCTTGGGGCGCTCAATGAACAGATTATTTCTCCCGAGAAGACTATTACCAGTTTTGGTTTTATCTCTATCCCCAATCCATTTGATCCCGCAAATCCGACAATAATTAAAGACTGGCGTGCGCATGGTGAGACAGATATGCGTAGAGCACTTGCCGTTTCCTCTGATGTTTATTTTTTCTCTATTGGCGGTGGCTATGAAGGGCAAAAAGGATTGGGCATCCAAAAGATAGATGCATATATGCGCTTATTTGGCTTCGGGGAGGAGACGGGAATTGATTTGCATGGAGAAGTCGCGGGAACTATTCCAACCCCGGCATGGAAAAAAGAAGTGTTTGGAGAAGAATGGAGGATTGGAGATACGTATAATGCGGCGATAGGGCAGTATGGTTTTCAGGTGACGCCTGTTCAGGTTGCCAGTGCGATAGCGGCAATTGCAAATGATGGAACATTATTTGCGCCATCAATTCTGAAAATATCTAATGGCAAAAATACTTTAATGACCGCAGATTTTACCATAGGAAATAGAATTTCCTATAAGAGAATCCCCATTGCTAAAGATTATTTCCAAATTGTTAGAGAGGGTATGCGAAAAGCCGTGACGGAAGGAACAGCGGCAGGACTTAATATCCCGGGAGTTGCGATTGCCGGAAAGACGGGAACCGCCGAGCTTGGGGCCGCAAAGCAGTTTGTTAATTCGTGGGTTACCGGTTTTTTCCCATACGAAAAACCACGGTATGCGTTTGCGATTGTGATGGAGCGTGGCCCGCGTGCAAACCTTGTGGGGGCGACATATGTGGCACGGCAGTTGTTTGACTGGATGGTAGAGGAAAGGCCGGAATATCTCAAAGACGAGTAATGATGGGCACGGGATATAAATTGACTCTCTGTTTGCAACAGAATACAATTGTTGGTATATTCTTCGGAACGGATAAACATAAAAAGGAATGGAATGCCGTAGTAGAAAATGGCATTAAAAAATCAATCATAAAAATGTTTTTGATGATATCGTTATTACCAGCAATAATTATAAAAATGAAGTAGCCGCTTTTTTAAAGCGATGCCATTTTTCACTACGGGATGGAAGAAGATAAAGTATACCTAAGCAAAGAAAAACTTGAGGAGCTCACAAAAGAATTGGAGTATCTTAGAAGTGTCGGACGCAAAGAAATCGCGCAGAAACTTGAATATGCAAAATCGTTGGGTGACCTCTCGGAAAATGCTGAATACCAAGACGCTCGAGATGCGCAAGCGATAGCAGAAGATAGGATAAGCACACTGGAGACGCTTCTTAAGTCGGCCGTTGTCATATCTGGTAAAAAAGGAGACGTTATTGACGTTGGTTCAATTGTGAGCATTAAAAAGAATGGAGAGGGAACAGAAAGGACTTTTACGCTTGTTGGTTCCGAAGAAGCGAATATCGCTCAGGGGAAAATTTCCAATAAATCTCCGATGGGAGAGGCAATGGTAGGAAAGAAAAAAGGAGATGCGTTTGTCTTCCGCGCACCCTCTGGTGAAGCGCAGTATACTATTGTGGACGTTAAATAAAATAAGGAGCGAAGCGACTATATTTTATGTAACCCTGTTAAATCCTATTTTTGAGTTAACCCTAAAATAGGTACGCTAGAGGCGTATTTAACAGGGTGCCCAAATTTTAACAAAATTTTTTCGCTTCACTCAAAGATTTATAAAAAATTTGGCATGGCTTCTTTAGAAGAATTAAGAAACGAACGAATTAAAAAAATGAACGCCTTGATTGAGGCAGGGCACAACCCGTACCCCGCGTCAGTTGAGCGTGATGTTACTTTGGCTGAAGCGGTTTCTGCTTTTGCTAAACTCTCCAAAAGAAAAAAACCTCTTACGATTGTTGGGCGAGTAATGTCTTTGCGCGGGCAAGGGGGACTCATTTTCTTTGATCTTGATGATGGCAGTGGCCTGCCTGAGCGAGGATCGCAGTCAGGCCGGCTTCAGGCGCTTCTTAAAAAAGATGATGTGGGTGACGCATCGTTTAACCTTTTTTCCGACACGGTAGACATCGGTGATTTTTTGGAATGTAGCGGGTCTTTATTTGTGACCAAACGAGGAGAGAAAACACTCGCGCTTAAAAAATGGAGAATGATTGTAAAGAGTTTGCGTCCGCTTCCCGATAAGTGGCACGGGCTTACGGATGTTGATGAGCGTTTTAGGAAGAGATACATAGACCTCCTTTTGGAGGGGGAAGTGAAGAAACGACTATTGTTACGCTCGGCACTTATTCGCGAGATGCGTGCGTTTTTAGACAAGAGAGGATTTTTGGAAGTTGAGACACCGGTGCTTCAGCCAATGTATGGAGGGGCTTCCGCAAAGCCATTTACCACTCATCACAACGCATTGGACGTGGATTTATATTTGAGAATCTCTGACGAACTTTATTTGAAGCGGCTTTTGGTTGGCGGGCTCACCAATGTATATGAGATAAGCAAAGATTTTAGAAACGAGGGGATAGACATGACGCACTATCCTGAGTTTACCCAGCTTGAATGGTATGAGGCTTATTCTGATGCGAAAAAGCAGATGGAGGTAGTGGAGGATTTTTTTAAAGGAATCATAAAGAAATTGTTCAAGAAAACAAGTATTGAACATGGCGGCGTCACTATTGATTTTGCAAAGAAGTTCAAAGTCATTTCGTATTTTGATATTCTGAGGCGCTACGCGCTTATCGCCGAGCCGGAAAAGGCAACACGAGAGGAGCTTGCGCTTAAGGCGGAGCAACTAGGGGTTCCCGTACACCCATCGGATACATCGGTAAAAATAATGGATAACATCTATAAAAAAGCGTGTCGTTCAAAAATTATTCAACCGACATTTATTGTTGATTATCCGGTTGACTATTTGCCACTTGCAAAGAGGCAGGAGAAAAATAAAAACCTTGTTGAGGCGTTTCAACTTATTGCGGGAGGCATTGAGCTGGTGAAAGCATTTTCGGAGCTCAATGATCCGATTGACCAGCGGCAACGTTTTCTGAAACAAGAGGAAGCTCAAAAAGGCGGTGATGTGGAGGCGCAACGACTGGATGAAGATTTTTTGGAAGCATTGGAACACGGGATGCCTCCCGCAGGAGGAGTGGGGATTGGGATAGACCGACTCACGATGCTTTTGACGGATACTAAAAATATAAAAGAAATTATCCTCTTTCCCGGAATGAGGCCGAAAGACAACAGAGATTAGTCAACAGTCATTGGCCAATAGCCACTAGCCAATAGTCACTAGGAAAATTATATAAAAAACTCGCCCGCCATGGCGAGTTTTTACGTATGATTAGACGATTGACGAATTCGTCGCATTGGTGCTATTCTGTCTTCAGAAAATAGTCTTTGTTGCTCCGAGGAAAACAATGGAAGAAATGGCGTGGACCAATATCAGTCTTTTTTTGGTATCTCTCAGTTGCTATTTTGGGCTGTCGCTCGTTTTTTTGGGAGACCCTAAAGGATTGAAAGCTATTATAAAGAGATTCGCCATTATTGCGCTTCTTGTTATGCCCTTCAATATTAATGGCGACGTGTATACCGTTTTAGGTAGTGGGCAGAGCAAGGGGCATATCTTTTCTTTGGCGTCTTTCTATCAAAAAGCGGAAGAAGATGCCTACAGTGTTTTTTTTAGTTTTTATCAAGAAGCGGGGAAAAATACCGTCTCATTCTTCATAAGTCTTTATCAGAGTGCCGGTGAAAACGCAGTGGTTCTAATGGGTCTGGCGGGGTACCAAGAAGCCCAAGGTGCGGCATTCATAGGGGCTGGTATTTCTGGCGTTCAGAAATCAAGAAACGAGTCAACTCTGACCGGTCTTGGCGTTTCCTTTTATCAAGAAGCGAAGAAGGTTGCGGGGATGCTTTTGGGTGTTTCTTTTTACCAGAAATCTGCTGAGAAAGCTGGGGTTTTGGCTGGTATCAGTTTTTGGACCGAAGCAGGGAAAAAGGCAATTTGCGGTCTTGGTCTTTGTGGTTACCAAGAAGCAGGAGAGCACGCCCGCACAGATTTGGCGATGGCCCTCTATCAAACAGTGCCAGGTCAAAGCAGGACGTTTGCCATCTGGTCGGATCTTCGGGGAGAAGAGCAGAAAGAGTAATAATTAAAGATGGTTTAAACTCGGGATTTTAATATCTCGGGTTTTTTTGTTTGTACGTTTAAGAAAGGGGTGTGGATAAGTTGTTTTTGATAGTGGTAGAGAATGGTATATAATTTACAGCATGTGGGATGAAGTGGAAGTCCATGAGAGACGGCGCATACTCTCTTTTTCCTCGCAGTTTTAGAGAGCTTCCTGTGCCTTCTCATGGGCTTCCACTAACCACAGATTTTCATGCTTATCGGCGAATATAGACATACGCTTGATGCGAAGAAGAGAATTTCTCTTCCTTCAAAATTTCGCAAAGAGCTTGGGAAAGAAATTGTCGTAACGCACGGGCTTGATAATTGTCTCTCTGTCTATCCGACCAAAGAGTGGGGGAAGGTGGCAGAAAAACTTCGCGGCCTCTCTATGGGGCAAGCGGATACGCGGGGGTTTAATCGTTTTATGCTTGCCGGTGCGGCCGATGTGGAGATTGATTCTCTGGGAAGGGTGCTCATCCCTGATTTTTTGAAAGAGTTCGCACATTTGAAAAGCAAAGTTGTTTTGATTGGTGTCAATGACCATTTGGAAATTTGGGATGAAAAAGGATGGGATACCTACAAGAAGAGAATAGAGAAACAAGCAGATAAGCTTGCGCAGAAGCTTGGAGAGCTCGGGGTCATTTAACAGAGATGCATATTCCAGTTCTTTTACAAGAAGTTATTGAAAATCTTGCGCCCAAAGAAGGGATGACCATCCTTGATTGCACGTTGGGCGGTGGTGGTCATAGCAAAGAGATTTGTTCGCGCATTGGAAAGAAGGGGATGCTCATCGGGCTTGACCAAGACGAAGCGTCACTTGCAAAAGTGCGCGAAGAAATGGAGAAGTGCGGATGCGCGTTTACTGCGGTAAATGAAAATTTTAGAAATTTGGATACAGTCCTCGAGCAGATGCACATACAAAGCGTTTCAGGAATTCTTTTTGATCTAGGATTGCGCGAAGACCAGCTTTCTTCTTCCGGTAGAGGATTTTCATTCAGAAAAGATGAACCACTCATAATGACTTTTTCTTCGGAGCTTAGGCAAGGGAAACTTACGGCCTACGAAGTGGTAAATGCGTGGAGCGAAGGAGAGATAGGGCGAATACTCAAAGAGTATGGAGAAGAGCGTTTTGCGCGCAGGATTGCCAAAGGCATTGTCGTTTTTCGGAAAAATAAGCCGATACAAACGACCTATGACCTTGTGCGCATTATTGAAGAGAGCACACCCATTTTCTATCGCAAAGGCAGACAACATGCCGCGCGAAAGACCTTTCAAGCTCTTCGAATTGCCGTCAATGATGAGCTCGGAGCATTAAGAGAAGGGCTTACCAAAGCGCAGATGCATGTGGGCATTGGAGGGCGAATAGCGGTCATATCATTTCACAGTCTTGAAGATAGGATCGTTAAACATTTTTTTAAAGATATACAAAAAGTTGGAAATTGGAAAATCATAACAAAAAAGCCAATCGTGCCAAGCGATGTTGAAACAGAAAGAAATCCGCTCGCACGAAGCGCAAAATTGCGCGTTATTGAAAAAACACACTAATGAAAGCACTTTATTTACATACAGATACAAAAAACAAACAAATTATTTGGCTTATGGCCGGAGTGTTGCTTGGAGCCATTTTTCTCTATGGTTATTTTGTAAATGTTGCTATTTTGAATATTGTTATGCGGCAACAGTCGTCTGAAGAACTTAAAGACCTCCAATCTGTTGTTTCAGAGCTTGAGTCGCGCTACAGCACCTTGCGTGTTGGTATTACTCGGGAGCATGCTCGTACGCTTGGGTTTGTTGAGCCAAAGAGTCAGACATTTGTATCGGAGAAACGGTTGGTACAAGCTACGGAGAATGCTTTTTAATAGCCCCGTGTTGCGCCCAGGGGCTTTCCTAATGGGTTAAAAACTCATACACTAAGGGTTTAGTGTTATGAATCCCGTACGAAATCACGTCCCGTACGAAATACATCATTAAAGTTTTGTTTTAATATTTTTAAAGAGCACTGATGACATTAGTAACTAATTATATTAGTCCCAACGGAAATATGAATATTTCCTATTTCGTAACGGGACTATTTCGTACGGGATGAAGGATATTTTTCTCGGGCGTATACAATTTTTATTTGGAGTACTGCTTCTGCTTGCCTTGGCGCTTGTCGGGAAGCTTTTTTTTGTGCAGGTTCTTCACGGGGAAGATTTTAAGGAGAAGGCGGGCAGGCAATATGTCTCTTCGGTTGCGGATGCGTTTAATAGGGGGAGCATTTTTTTTACTCGTAAAGACGGGACATTAATTGGTGCAGCGACATTAAAAAGCGGGTATGTGGTTGCGCTACATCCGGGGATGATTGTTGATGCGCAAGAGACATTTAAAAAGATTTCAAGCATTCTTCCCGAGCTGGATGATACGACGTTTTTTTTGAAAGTAGGGAAGAAAGATGACCCCTACGAAGAAATTGCCCGAAGGGTTCCCGAAGGAAGTGCTGAGCGTATCAAAACAATGGCTATGCCCGGTGTGAGTATTTTTTCTGAAAAATGGCGTTATTACCCTGGGGAATCAATCGCCGCGCATACGGTGGGTTTTGTTGGATGGAATGGAGATTCATTGGGTGGGCGGTATGGCTTGGAGCGCTATTATGATGATGTGCTGAGGCGAGGTGAAGAAGATTTGTATGTTAATTTCTTTGCGGAGATATTTGCTAATCTGGGCCAGTCGCTTTTTTATCGTGGAAGTAGAGAGGGGGATATTGTGACATCCATTGAGCCCGAAGTGGAACGACACTTGGAGACCGTCTTAAGTGATGTCGTAAAAAAATGGAATGCGGATTCCGGCGGAGCCATTATCATGGACCCCAAGACGGGTGCACTGTATGCGCTCGCATCATATCCGACTTTTGACCTAAATCATTTTGAGAAAGAAAAGAGACTTACTATATTCTCAAACCCGCTTATTGAAAATATGTATGAGATGGGCTCCATTGTAAAACCGCTCACCATGGCAGCGGGGCTTGATGCGCGTGCGGTGACCGCCAAGAGCACCTACAATGATGTGGGGTCTTTGGTGCTCAATACGGCTCGTATTAGCAACTATGATGGAAAGGCACGTGGAGTTGTCTCTATGCAAGAGGTGCTTAATCAGTCGCTTAACACAGGTGCAGTGTATGTTATGCAAAAGACGGGAAAAGAAAAATTTGCAAAATATATGCTTTCTTTTGGTATTGGAGAAGAAACAGGGATAGACCTCCCCAATGAGATCCCTGGACTTGTGACAAACTTAAAAAGTACGCGCGATATTGAATATGCCACTGCCGCCTTTGGTCAAGGTATTGCAATGACGCCGATTGCTATGACACGGGCACTTGGCGTGCTTGCCAACAAGGGGGTTTTGGTGACCCCACACATTGTCACTCGGATTGAGTATCCGCTAAGCTCAAAAGAGATTAATCTGTCTGATGATATACGCAAGGTGATTAAAGAAGAGGCAGCAGAAGAGATAACACGAATGCTTGTGGAGGTGGTGGACAGCGCGCTTGTGGGTGGTGCTCAAAAATTGCCTCATTATAGTATTGCCGCCAAAACAGGAACTGCGCAGATTGCTCTTCCTCAAGGGGGTGGTTATTATGACGACAGATATTTGCACTCATTTTTTGGCTATTTTCCTGCATATGACCCACGATTCCTTGTTTTTTTGTATATGGTGTATCCCAAAGAAGTTCGCTATTCATCACAAACTCTCACGGACCCCTTTTTTGATATCACGAAGTTTCTTATAAATTATTATGAAGTGCCACCTGATCGTTAAAAGGCCAGTGACTAATAGCAGATAGGATATGGCAGATAGCTAAAATAGTCAGTTCAACGCCGTGTGCAATTTGCTATATGCCATTTGCCATGTACTATGAGCTGAAACAACCATGTTGAAAAGATTTTTTAAAAAAATAGTGGTAACTATCATCACCCTAGAAGCGCGAGTGGTGCTTTGGAAGTATAAGCCACGTATTATTGCCATCACGGGAAGCGTCGGCAAGACAGGAACCAAAGAAGCTATTTATGCGGTACTTCGCAGTAAGTTTTTTGTTTGGTGTAGTCCCAAAAGTTTTAACAGCGAAATTGGTCTTCCACTCGCCATCATGGGTCTTCCTAATGCTTGGGGGAGTATTCGTAGCTGGTTTTCGGTTTTTTTTGAAGGACTAGCGCTTATTTTTTTGAAAAATCATTATCCAAAGCTTTTGGTGATTGAAGTGGGCACCGACAGGCCTGGAGATATACGTACCATTGCCCGATGGCTCAAGCCTGATCTCGTAGTCTTTACTCGTTTTGGGGATGTGCCAGTACACGTAGAGTTTTTTAGTTCGCGGGAGGCACTCCTTGAAGAAAAGAGTTTTTTGGTGACGGCAGTAAAGCCGGGAGGAACTCTTATATTAAATGCAGACGACAAAGATGTATTGGGGCTTCGGGAAAAAGTAAAATATCCTGTTTCGGTGGTTACCTTTGGCTCGGGTGAAGGTGTTGATGTGAAGGCATCGTATCAAGAACTTTTTTACGCACAGGGAGGGTCTATGCCCTTGGGTGTGCGGGCAAAAATTGACCACACGGGAAGAGTATTCCCGCTCAAAATAAATGGCACTGTTGGGAAACACTACATTATGATTGCACTCGCCGCATTTGCAGTGGGTATTGCTTCAAAAATAAACGCGGTTGATATTTTGAATTCCCTTGAAAATCTTTCTATTCCGCCAGGGAGACAGAAATTGATTCCGGGAATACACGGCTCGCTTATTATTGACGACTCATACAACTCATCTCCAGTCGCAGTGGAGGCGGCGCTGTCTTCTTTGGAGGAATTGAAAGCTGGTGGTAGAAAAATTGTGGTATTGGGGGACATGCTTGAGCTGGGCAATGAAAGTGCTAAGGAACATCGTAAAATAGGGGAGAAGATAAAAAACTTTTGTGACCTATTTGTTGCCGTGGGACCACGCGCCGAGACCATGTGGGAGGAGGCGCTTAAGTCGGGGATGGACACTGAACATGCGAGGCATTTTAAAGATGCGTATGAGGCTCGGGCATTTCTTAAAAATACCATTCAACCCAATGACGTGGTCTTGGTAAAGGGCTCGCAGTCAATGCGTTTAGAGAGAGTCGTTGAACACATTATGGCAGAGCCAGAGCGCGCCTCGGAGCTTTTGGTGCGTCAAGAAAAAGAGTGGAAAGCGCGGCCATAATTCAAATTGAGTGAAGGCAAAGGGCGTGCTAGTCTTTTTAAAGAACAACATAACTATAGGGATATGGAGAATGGTTGAGAAAGTTGCGCTGACCTCTCTGGAGCGTTTCAAGCTCGTCGCGGTCAATGATTCTGAGTTTTCTGATGATGAGGCGGAGAAGGTATTTTTGGATTCAGATTTTCACAATGTGGATGAGTTGATTGAGATGATTGAGGTCTTGGAAAAATATCGGCCGGAGATTTTTAAAAAAATTACTTCGCGAATATTAGGTAGATTATAAACCGCCCAGTAGGCGGTTTTTTGATGAAAAAGAAAAACCGCCCCCTCGCATGGAATAAATGAAGGTTTGGTTTTGTTTCTCCAGGATGGTGCTGGTTTTATCGTGTATTTTCTGGATGACCAATAGGAACGAAGACGCTTTCGCAGATTCGCAGCCACACGTATGACCCTTCGGGCCCAAGCCACTCTTTGGGTATGGCTCGACTCCCAGCAAGTAAGGCGGCGATACGTATTGCAATATCTACACGGGAATTGAGGCGTTGCCGCTCTTTACCAGTGCCCGTGTCGATTTCGATACCAATCGGCATATAGTTCTTGTCGAGCGGGCCAATATCGCGTACCCGTAACTCAACCTTTTTTGGTTCCACTTTTAGTACAGTGACCATTGCTCTGTGGAGATGATCACGAATTACAAGAGCTTTTTTGTCTGTGACAAGTTTGGGGTCTCGCCAGACTGTCCCGAGTGGCATTTTCTTCTCCGCAGGATTGTGGATGGAAAACGAGGATTTGGTTCTAAATTCTTCTTTTATAATATAATAAAAAGCTAGAAGTGTCAATATCACTGAAAAAAGTCAGAGTGGCCCGAGGTTCAATCTTGGAAAGATGGAAAAAGAGAATAAAAAAAGCCGCCCAATACTACCGGGGCGGCGGCTACTTTTTAGTTTTTAGTCTCGGAGCAGTCGGCACAAGTTACACGGCCTTGGGGCTTAAGCCCTTTCCACCATGTTGGCTTCTTGCAGTGTGAGCAGGGGACGCGATAGGCCAGTTTCCCGATCTCGTTTTCTCTGCCATCTACAGGAATTCCGCCATCCTCCTCAATACTTCCGTCAGGAAGCTCAAAGCGGGTGAAGAACTCTTGACCCTCGTCACCGGTGGGGTGATTTAGGAGCGCCGCCAAACTGGTAAAAGTAGTACGAACTTTTTTCCAATCCGGCGGAGACTCCTGTACGAGGGTGTATCCGACAATCTTTCCGACGATTGCGTCGTCAGCACTCCGTGGCTTGGTCATGGCTTTACTCCTCTGTTGCGACAGAAGAGCAAATCCAGACCATCTGGTAACTCTCTGTCAAAAATAAAGCATATTCATTATACTTAAAATATAATAAAAGTCAAGTTTTTGAGAAGGTTAGATTTTCTGAATAATATAGTTTTTTGGGGCCTTCTTGAGCCAGTCTTCAAGTTCGGGAATGGTAAGGAGCCCTTCTTGTGCGCCAACTTTTTGGACGACTGACATTGAGTTTATGGGTGCGTAGGTAAGTGCTTCACGCACTGATTTTCCGAGTGCGCGCATAACAGTGAATGTAGAAGCAAGTGAATCACCGGCTCCGGTGCGGTCAATGGGTGGGGCTGGGTCGGGGTACATCGGCATATGGAGCATTTCTTCGCCATCGTACGAATATGCGCCGTTGGGGCCATCGGTGATGACTACGATGCGGGGGCCGAGTTCGCGGATACCCGCGAGTAATTTTTTGATATCGTAATTTTCGCCGCCGAGGATTCGGTGTGCTTCTTCCGCATTACAGAAAAAAAGTTCCGAGACGGCATAGATGTCTTTAAGTGTTTCGTAGCCGAGCTTGATTTGAAATGTTCCCGGTTGAAAAGAAAGTTTGGTTTCTGGATTATTTTTTACAAATGAAGCAACTTCCAATTGAAAGGGAATAGATTTTTCCCCCAAAGAAGAAAGATAAAGCCACTTAGGGTTCTCCATGCCAGGAAGCGCATAAGGATATTCTTCATGTTTCACTAGAATAGTGCGCTCTTCTTCGTACCAGAGCACATAATGATAGTTGCTTAGTTTCCCGGTGTGTACTTTTACAAAATCAGTTGCGATACCTTCTTTTTGTAATGCGGTGAGGCAGTTTGCACCATGATAATCGTCACCAAGATCGGTGATGAGGGCCGAATGTAGACCAAGGCGATGGGCAGAGACAGCAGCATTGGGGCTGTTGCCGACAGAAGAAATTTCTTTTACAAAATCGTATTCAATCTTGTCGCCAAAGTTGAAGGTGATTTTTATTTTTTTTCCTTCGGGGGTGGTTGTCACCGTGGCGTCATCACCAGAGAGTCGAATAAACGCATCGGTCGTGATGTCGCCGATACCGATAAAATCAAATTGTTTAGACATTGGAATAATTATATCACGGGAAATCGGAATGATAAGTCCGCTTTGTGAGTTTTGGAGCTGGTGTTACAATGAGATAATGGTAACGCTTAAAGAGGCAATAGCCGAAGCGGAAAAGAAAGGCATCGCAATTGGACATTTTAATATTTCCACCACTGACGCATTGTGGGGGATTTTTGACGCCGCACGAGAGCTCAATGTTCCGATTATTATTGGTGTTTCCGAAGGGGAGCGCTCATTTATTGGAGTGCGCCAAGCAAAAGCCTTGGTACAGAGCATTCAAGATGAATACCATTACCCTATTTTTTTAAACGCTGACCATTCGTATTCATTTGATAGCGCAAAAGAGGCCATAGATGCTGGGTATGATGCGGTCATTTTTGATGGAGCAAAACTTCCTTTGGAAGAAAATATTGCCATCACCAAGCAGGTGGTGGAATACGCGCGGAAGACGGCGGGAGAGGTGCTTGTTGAAGGAGAGCTTGGGTACATTGGCGAATCATCCAGTATTTTGAGTGAAATTCCTGAAGCCGTTAAAAAAAGTGGTATGACAACTTCAGAAGAGGCAACTCGTTTTGTTGCAGAAACAGGTGTTGACCTTTTTGCGCCAGCCGTCGGCAATATTCACGGCATGCTCCGTGACCTCAAAGAGCCGCCGCTTGATATTCCTCGCATCAAAGCGATACGAAGTGCCGCAGGTGTGCCCCTGGTTCTCCATGGTGGGTCAGGCACTTCAGATGATGATTTTATGGAAGCAATCAAAGCGGGCATTTCCATTGTGCATATCAATACGGAGATACGAAAAGCATGGCGTGATGCGCTCGGTGTCTCAATACAAGAAGACCCCGATACCGTTGCTCCGTATAAAATTTTGAAGAATTCGCGAGAGGCGGTGCGGAAGGTTGTTTTTGAGAGATTAAAACTTTTTAGCGGAATGGCATAAGCATATGGCGACTATTTTTATCACCAGAAAAATCCATCCATTGGGCATTGAAAAATTGGAAGCTTCAGGGCACGAAGTTTTTTTTAGTGAGAAAGAGGGGAATCTGACCAAAGAAGAGTTTTTGGTAGAGCTCCAGAAGAGGGCATACGATGCCGTGTTGTGTTTTATCCCTGACCGCATTGACGCGTCTGTTTTTGACGCGGCGCCAAGTGTCAAAATATTTGCTAACTATGCCGTTGGTTTTGACAATATTGATGTCGCTGAAGCAAAGCGGCGAGGGGTTATCGTCACCAATACGCCCGATGTGCTCACCAACACTGTCGCAGAGCACACCTTCGCGCTTTTGCTTGCCCTCGCCCACAGGATAGTTGAAGCGGATGCGTTTACTCGAGCGGGGAAATACACCGGCTGGGTGCCAGAGCTTTTTTTGGGAAATGATATGACAGGAAAAACCCTGGGTATTTTGGGTGCCGGGCGCATTGGCACGCGCGTGGCGTATCATGGGCAAAGAAGTTTTGATATGCGCGTTCTTTATTACGATGTGAAGCGCAATGAACATATTGAGAAAGAAACAGGGGCAGAGTTTCGTGAAAGTGTTGAAGATGTTTTGAAAGAGTCCGACTTTGTAAGTGTGCACGTACCTCTTTTGGAATCCACGCGCCATCTCATCAACAAAGAACGGCTCGCCATTATGAAACCCTCATCCTATTTGGTGAACACCTCTCGAGGGCCTGTGGTCGACGAAGTGGCACTTGTTGAGGCGCTTCAAAAAAAAGTTATCAAAGGTGCCGCGCTTGATGTATTTGAAAAAGAGCCAGCACTTGCTCCCGGTCTTGCCGAGCTTTCAAATGTTATTATCACTCCCCACATCGCTTCCGCTACCGAAGAAACGCGTTTCAAAATGGGAGAGCTTGCCGCAGATAATCTTCTTGCCGTTCTTGGTGGAGGAGAGCCCCTAACACCTATCCGTGCTTGATAACAAAGGGTTTGCGCGTGCAGTATTGCTTTTCAAGAGTTTTCAAGTATAATCTCACACTATGCTTACCATACAGGCCGAAAAGAGAGATTCTAAAATAAAATCCAGCGTTATTAGGGAAAAAGGAAAAATTCCCGCTGTTTTTTATGGCAGAAAAGAAAAATCTACTCCTATTTCTGTTTCAGAACCCGATTTCCTCAAGGCGTGGGGAGAGGCCGGTGAATCTACGATTGTGGGTCTTTCTTACGAAGGCAAAGACTTGAGTGCTCTTATCCAAGATGTTGAAGTTGATGCGGTGCGTGGGAACCCTATTCACATTGATTTTTATGTTACTGAAGCAGACCGTGAAGTGGAGGTGGATGTGCCGCTCCAGTTCGTCGGAGAATCTATCGCAGTCAAAGAACTTGGCGGAACACTCGTCAAAGTTCTCCACGACCTTCCTGTGGTTGGTCTTCCCAAAGATCTTCCCCACGAAATCCAAGTTGATATTTCTTCTCTTACAACAGTAGAAAGCCAAGTGTTGGTGAGCGACCTCCCTCTTCCGGCTGGAGTGAAGCCCCTCGGCTCTATGGATGATGTGGTCGCCGCAATCGCGGTTACCAAAGAAGAGGAAGAGGCACCGGCAGCAGAATTTGATGCCTCTGCTATTGAAATAGAAAAGAAAGGCAAAGAAGAATCTGCGGAAGGTGAAGGAGAAGAACCGGCAAAAGCTGCATAGTGCAGACAAACCGTGCGTATTAGATTTTACATTTTAGCCCTCGTCATTGCCGCCTCTGCGGCCTTTTTCCCCCATATATATGCGAGTGCCCAAGCAACTTCGGGCGATGTTTTCGAGCGTCGTGCCGCGCTTGAACGAGAACTCGCAACTCTTGAAGAAGAGATAGAAGCACAACGAAAGATTCTTGCCGACCAGCAACGCCAGACCGCCACTCTTGAGCGGGATGTTTCTATTATCAATGCAAAAGTACAATCGGCGGAACTTTCCATACGCGCTCGTCGGCTTGAAATTCAAAAATTAGGAAACGAAATTTCAAATAAAGCCGGCACTATTACCGAGCTAAACGCAAAGATAAAAAGAGAAAAAGATTCGCTTGGCCAGTTACTCCGCAAAACCAACGAGATAGACAACTATTCATTGGTGGAGGTGGTGCTGGCAAATGAAAACATCTCCGAGTTTTTTAAAGATTTGGATTCTTTTGACTCTATAAAATTGGGTCTTAAAGAGTCGTTTGTAGAGGTTGAGGAGACAAAAAATCAAACGCAAGCGGAGAAGAGCAACCTAGAGGAGCGACAACGTGAAGAAGAGGAATTGAAAAAAATTCAGGAACTCCAGAAAAAAAGAATTGAAGAAGACAAAAAAGAAAAAGATAGAATTCTTGCCGTAACCAAAGGAAAAGAAGAACTGTATCAAAAAATTGTTCAATCAAAAGAGCGTGATGCCGCGGTCATACGAACGGAGCTTTTCACCCTGCAGGGCACTGATGCCATCCCTTTTGAAAAGGCGCTTGAGCTGGCTAATCTGGCTTCTGAAAAGACTGGCGTGCGCCCCGCGTTTATCTTGGGAATTATCGCCGAAGAATCAAACCTTGGACAAAATGTGGGGAAGGGGACATGGAAGGTAGATATGCATCCCGACCGTGACCGGCCCATCTTCGCGGAGATTACGAGAAAGCTTGGTCTTAATCCGGACAAAATGCCCGTCTCAAAAAAGCCGTGGTATGGGTGGGGTGGGGCAATGGGGCCCGCACAGTTCATCCCTTCTACGTGGGTACTTTACGAAGCTAAGATCGCGAAGCTTACTGGGCATAATCCTCCCAATCCATGGGACCCGTATGACGCGTTTATGGCTTCAGGGCTCTTGCTCAAAGAGAATGGCGCAGCAAAAGGCGGGTATGCGGCGGAGCGTCTTGCCGCCCTTCGGTATCTCGCCGGCTGGAAAAATGCCACCAAGCCCGCCTATGCCTTTTATGGCGATGATGTTATGGCGCTTGCCGAAAAATACCAAAATTTGATTACTATATTGGCACAAAATTAAAAATCTCCAAAAGCAGAGTCTGCTTTTGGAGATTTGCATTGCTATGAACTTTTATGTTGCCGCGCTTTTGGTGGGGCGTTGACGAAAGTAAGCGTAGTACAACATGCCACCGAGAAATGCTCCAACTCCCGCTGGTAGCGCCGTGAGGAAGAGTACCCAAGTCGGCTCTGGCGCACCCCCTTTTTTTATGGATAGGGGAACAGCAAAGAATAGCGTGATTGCAATGGCGGCAAATACGACGATAGAGGTGACAGAAATGGTATTGTCAGTCAAACCAGTCGTTCCCGCAACGAGGAGTGCAAAGACCATGGCGCTGAGTGCAACGGGGGCAAGGGATGCGGATATGATTAGTATGATGGCGACCAAAGCTACTGCAATAAATGCCGCGTAAATATTTTTTTCAGAAAAATACCAAACAGGAAGACCAGCTAATGACTGCAAAATGAATACAATTGCATTGGTTTTCCAGAGGTTGAACACGTCTTTTTCCCTTTTCAGAAAAGAAAAAACTTCTGAATATAAGCTTAAATAATATTAGGCACTTGTCAATTCTCATTAGGTCTGGCTTTCAAGCCGACACTTGTGGATCTTGACCGCGCGATGAGGACGGTGTATATTCTTAGCTATGAAATCAGACATCCACCCAACTTATTACCCCGAGGCAAAAGTTACCTGCGCATGCGGTAACAAGTTTTCTATTGGCTCAACGCAAGAAACTATTAAAGTAGAAATATGCAGTAATTGCCATCCTTTGTATACCGGAAAAGAAAAGATTATGGACATGGCCGGACGAGTAGAGAAGTTTAAGACACGAAGAGTTGAAGCGGGTAAACGTCAGGAAAAAATAACTGCTGACAAAAAGGCAAAAGCAGAAAGACTCAAGAAGAAGAAAGAAGCAAAAGACGCAAAGTAGCGATTTTCCAAAAACCACTCGTGGCTGTGCCTTGGGTGGTTTTTGTGTATAAGGCCGTTTTGTAAAAGGCCCCTGTATTAGTTAAGGTAAATACTATGGAGTTGGACGAATATAAAAACAATCCAAAAACAAAATACCTCTTTGAGGCATATCAAAAACTTCTTGTAGATGAAGAGGCGCTTGCTCATATGGTGGCTGATGACGAGGAGCTCAAACAGCTTGGAGAAGAAGAGAGAAAATCAATAGAAGAACAAAAACAAAATCTCCTTCGCCAAATGGCGGAAATTTTGGAAGGGGACGCGGAGGAAGAAGAAGCCGTGGGGCAGGTCATCCTTGAAGTGCGTGCAGGTGCTGGTGGAGAAGAGGCCGCGCTTTTTGCTGGAGTGCTTGCGGGGATGTATTCAAAATATGCCCAGAAGAAAGGGTGGTCTTGGAAGCGAGTTGATGAGTCGGAGAGTGAGCTTGGGGGTTTTAAAGAAGCATCGTTTGAGATAAGCGGAGACGGAGTGTATGACGCTTTGCAGTATGAAACAGGCGTGCATCGTATTCAGCGCATTCCGGCAACAGAAAAGTCGGGGAGAATCCACACCTCTACTGCATCAGTGGCAGTGCTCCCTCTTCGAAAAAAGGAAGAGATAGAGATATCCTCGGCAGACATTGAGGTCGCCTTCTCTCGTTCTGGTGGCCCTGGTGGGCAAAACGTGAATAAGGTGGAAACAGCAGTGAGTATCCTCCACAAGCCGACAGGGATTGTCATTCGGAGTACGAGCGAGCGAAGTCAGCAAAAAAATCGTGATAAAGCGATGGCTATACTGGTTGCAAAATTGGTACAAGAAAGAGAAGAAGAGGAGGCCAAGAAGCTTTCTTCGGAACGAAAAAATCAAATTGGGAAAGCTGACCGTTCTGAAAAAATCCGAACATACAATGTGTTACAAGATCGTATCACCGACCACCGCATCAAGAAAAGTTGGCACAATATTGAACGCATTTTTGCAGGGGACATTGACCAGATAGTGGAGTCATTTAAAAATCCGGAGGAGGATGGAGAGGGGGAATAAAAAAGGTATTTGATGCCAATATACAAAAATCCTCCACCGCATTTAAGTTACGGCGTCGCGCCGTAGTTTCATGATTCATTCTTGAAGAACAGACAGTTTTAAGGTATATTTTCTTTAGAACAAGAACGTATCAAAAAGGAATAGGTGGCCATGTTCCAGAAGTGGGCGAGCGGAAGATTTGCTCTTGTCGCCGCGCTTCTCCTTCTTGGAGCATGCGCGGACCATGTTCCCAAAATTCATCATAGTCAAATCTCTAGTAAAGCATTAGAGCGTGAACGAGTGTACTTTACACAAGTAGAAACAAGTAGCGACTCCACGATGGGAGCAATCTATCACATCAATTCTGAAGGGCAAGCGACTCTTTTAGCGACAAATGTTGATAAGGCATTTTGGAAAGATCTCACGATTGAATTGTTAAAGGCGGGGGCACGGATTGGAAGTAGCGCAGTGTTCGGCGTTTCTATTCCTGCCGCAAAGACCGCCATCAGTACAACCTCAACTGCAAATCCAACCGCCAAAGTGTGCACTGAGGCGGGTGCGGGAGACCTTGACGAGTGTTAGTTGAGGTTAATAAAAAAACTGTTTGCCCACACAGGGCAAGCGGTTTTTCTTAGGGCATAAAGCAGCGTGTATTTTTTTAGAAAATTATAGAATATGCATAACTAATTTGGAGTAAAATAGTAAAATAGAGCAAAATAGGCAAAATAGTATCGGGTCCTTTTATAAAAAAGCTGGCACAACATTGAGCGTATCTTTGCAGAGGACATTGACCAGATGGTGGAGTCGTTTAAAAACCCGGACGAAGGTGGGAAACAGCCACGAGAAGATGCCTGATATCATTTTCACCTACCAACAAGAACATCCTTACAAACTGGAGTTTGTAAGGATGTTCTTGTAAGAAGGATTATGTTTTTGAAAGTGCAACTAATGTTTTTTTACGCTTACTGTGCACTTGGCTTCATGGAATTGTTGAATAGCACTATAAAAAAGCGTGCTTGATTTCTGTAGAAAACAAAAAGAGCTTTGTATAAAATTATTTACGCAAAGCTTTGATGGGTTATGATGGCTTTTATGTAATCTTTTTGTTAAAAAGACCAAGCTGCCCTGCGAGGATAAAGAACAAGGCAACCATTACGATCACGACAGATGGGATGGAGACCGTTTTTTGGTACATGTCGATGAGCAAATTCCCGGCAATCATGCCAGCGCCCAAAATGGTGAGAGGGTTGTTCATTATGCCCTAATCCTCTTTTGTTTGAGAATTGTTTCCTGCAATGTTGCTAGTATGCAGAGCACTGCAGTTGAGAACAATTTACCTAAATAAATCTGTTTTGTCAAGGTCTCGTTTTTTTCCGATATTTTCCAGACCGAGGTGTTTTTTTATCACTGACACTCATAAGTAAAAAGCGGATTGATATTATCGCACCGCTGCATAAGTATACGTTAGACCTCCTAATCTTCTAATGAATCTCTATTTTTTACTTCATCAACTCTAGAGCGCATTGCGGAAGTTATATGCTGGCTCACAGAGATTGAACCCTTACAGACAGGGCAGAGGATGCTATATGAGTGGAGTTCATCCCCGTCGTCGTCTCTACCGGTGTTTTTTCTGGATACATCATGTGGCTCAAATTCCAGTACACTTCTACAAGAAGGACAGGTTACTTGGTTTTTCGTGCCTCTTGTGACTATCTTCATTTTGATTTCCAAAGAATATAATCTATTTTCACCCTAAATCGTTTCATGATTTTTGTCAATTTATTAGATATGTCCACACCGAAAGCATTAGTTTCTATAGTATAATTATAAGCAATGAATGGTACGTCATTCCTCTCTTTGTTTAAGCCCGCAGAAGAACTGGCGGTTATCTTCGATATTGGCAATGCCTCTATCGGGGGCTCTCTGGTGCTCCTTTCCCGACACAATCATCCAAAAGTGGTATATACGGTGCGAAAAGAGATGAACATGCAAACGAGTGCCAATATCACACGCATGGTCTCATCTCTGGAGGCGACGCTCAATGCTGTCGTGGATGATATTCGCAAAAACGGCATCGCGCATCTTACCTTTACTAATCGTGCTATGCTTGCGCCCAAAACCGCGTTTTGTATTTTCTCCGCTCCTTGGTATGCTGCGCATATTCGCCGTTCCCTTTTTTCATCTAGAGAGTTGGCGACAGTTTCTCCGCGCATGCTCACTGAACTTTTAGAAAAAGAAGTGGATGTGGCCGAAGAGTCGCAAGCGGATGCCTATTTACGTGCAGGTACTCGCGATGAAGGGGTGTTTCTTGTTGAAAAAGAAACGCTGCGCGTTTCTTTAAACGGATATCCGGTGCAGGACCCTTTTGGAAGGAAAGCAAAAGACATTGAAGCCCTCTTTTATATTAGCGTTGTTCCTTCAGAGATTGGTCAGCTGGTGGAGACGGTGGTACGTCGTTCATTTGATGTGCGTGATATTCGCTTCGGTTCTTTTGCGCTGGCCTTTTGGAATGGGGTTCGTGATATGTGGCCGAAAGAAAAAGACTATCTTCTTTTGGATATAAGTGGAGAGCTCACGGAGTTGGTCTTGGTGCGCAACGGTGTTCCGTCCGAGACGGCTACTTTTCCAAAAGGAAGGAATTTCTTTGTGCGTACTATTATGGAGCATCTCTCTACTTCATCTCACGAAGCGTCGTCATTGCTCACTTTATACATAGATGGAAAGGCAGGCCCGGGAGTGGGAGAGCAGATAGGCGAGGCGCTTTTTTCTGCCGAAAAAGAGTGGGGAGAAGATTTGCAGGGGCTTTTAAATGCGCTCTCGGACGGGCTTTTTTTGCCGGGCTCTCTTTTCCTCACTGCCGATGAGCCATTTGGACGATGGATGGGAAGCGTCTTGAAAGATCCCGCATCAAGCATTGTGCGTACTCTTGGAAAGCCGTTTGAGGTGAAGGTCTTAGACGACGTCGCCCTCTCGCGCTTTGCGGATTCTCCTCGAGCTATTCATGATAATTTTCTTTTTCTCGGCTCTCTTTTTGCGCAAAAGATGCACTTTCTTCGTTAAAAAAACTAAGTAGGGCGGAGTACACATAGTTTCTGTTGTCAAAAAATGAGCATACAGTATACTGAATATACAGTTGTCATTCTTCATTTTTAAATACACTTTTTTTCGGCTATGCCAAGGAACAAGATAGAAGACATCAAAATATCTCGTACGAAAAATACGTCTCCCAGACCTCGGGTGCACACCGCTCCACGGCGTGCACCCGAAGCAGAACCCAAAAAAGCAGAGCATTCTTCTCATTTTAAAGAAATTCCGTTGATGCGTCGTATGCCCCCTCTTCCCAAACCAGAAGGAAAGAAGCGGTCATATATGATTTGGATAGCTGCTGTTCTCGCAGCCATTATTCTTTTTGTTGCGTTCTCTACTTTTTTTGAAAGTGCCACTCTCAAAATCACGCCTGAACAAAAAGTCTTAGAGCTTGATGGTACATTCGTCGCCGAGCGTTCTGGCGCCGCATCGGTGTTGCCTTTCGAGGTGATGCTTTCGCACGACAGCGAGACACGACAAGTAGAGCCTTCGGTCACGACAGAGGTAGAAAGAAAGGCTTCGGGGCGAATCATCATTTATAACGATTTTTCCACAGCAAGTCAGCGGCTTATCAAAAACACTCGTTTTGAAACGCCCGAAGGGCTTGTCTTTCGTATTCGTGAATCAGTGGTAGTGCCCGGGCAGACCGTGGCACAAGGGCAGAAAATACCGGGGTCAATTGAGGCAACCATCTTTGCGGATGAAGCAGGAGACAAATACAATAGTGAGTTGACCGATTTCACCGTTCCTGGCTTTAAGGGTACTCCGCGATATGACAAGTTTTATGCGCGATCAAAGACGGAAATAAGTGGCGGCTTTTCCGGTGTCCAGAAAATTGTTCCAGAAGAAGACTTGGTAAAGATACGGAGCGAGCTTCGAGAGAGTGTTTCCAGAAGGTTGCTTGAAAAAGCGCATACTGAAAAGCCTAATGACTTTGTTCTTTTTGACAACGCTGTTTTCATTGAGTTTGAGGAGCCGAGCTTAAACATTGGAGACGATGAAGATTCAGATACTGTCCCTGTGACGGAGACGGGGACACTCTTCGGTATTATTTTTGAAAAAAAATTGCTGAATGATGCTATTGGGCGCTCACTCGTTCCTTCACTTGGGGCAGAGGAGCATGTGACTGTCCAAAACTTGGAAGATTTGGCGTTTACTTTTAAAGACAAAGAAACCACTAATCCTTCCAATAGCACGAATCTTTCTTTCTTCTTGAGGGGGACCCCTCGGGTTGTTTGGGTTTTTGACGAAGAAACTTTGAGGGGTGACCTTGTCGGAAAACCAAAAAGTGAATTGAAAACATTGCTGTCTGGTTTCCCCAGTATTAATAAGGCAGAAGTGGTGTTACGCCCCGTTTGGAAACGGACATTCCCCAAAGATGTTAAAAATATAAAAGTAGAGTTGATTATTAATGAGTAGGTCGTCGTAGTTGGCCCCTAGAAGTTCAACAAGGCATACTGGGATATGAAGGAAATTGCTCCACGGCTTCTGCCCCGAGAAGGGATGGTTTTGGCGAGAACTTTCTAACGGGGTTGACACCCTTATAATACCTTGCTAGGATAGGAAAACATTGCAAAAATCCAGATGAGTCCCGTACGAAGTCGCGGTCACTACAGGATTGAAATGCACAGTATAAAAAATATGGTCATATTTAATAACCATAATCAGGTAAAGCGGTTTGTTGGCCGTGACCTACTTCGTACGGGATGAGTGTTTTAAAAAACGAAACGAAAGCGGTGGGCACCGTAACCGAAGCTCTTCCTAGTGCTTTGTTTCGTGTTGCATTTCCCGACAATAAAATAATCTTGTGTTATCTTGCTGGAAAAATGAGGATGCATAGAATCAAAGTATTGGTTGGCGATAAGGTTGAGGTTGAGCTGGACCCCTATGGTGGAAAGGGGAGGATAGTGAGGAGGTTTTAATATGTTATGAAAGTTCGATCATCGGTAAAAAAAATCTGCGCAAAATGCAAAATGGTGAGACGCAAAGGACGTCTTTTTATTATTTGCGAGAACCCGAAACATAAACAAAGACAAGGATAATTTTATGCGTCTTTCAGGTATTACAATTCCAGAAAAAAAGCGACTTGAAGTGGGGCTTACCGCCGTCTTTGGGATTGGCAGACCACGCTCGCGCGAAATTCTTGCCGAAGCAGGCATCTCTCTGGACGCTCGTCCAAAAGATTTGTCTCCTGAAGATGAAAATAAAATCCGGAAACTTGTGGAGGTCTTTAAGACAGAGGGCGATCTCAAGCGAGAAATAAGCGGCAACATTAAGCGCTTGAAAGATATTCGGTCATACAGAGGGTCCCGTCACAGCAAGGGTTTGCCAGCGCGAGGACAACGGACAAAGACCAATTCGCGAACCGTTCGAGGCAACGTACGAAAGACTATGGGATCAGGAAGAAGGAAGCTTGAAAAGACGTAAAATTAGCTTCGTTAGCTTCTAGCTTCGTTAGTTTCATTGGGTCAAATCCTATGAAAAGTTAACAAGCTAGTGAAGCTAGTGAAGCTAGTGAAGCTAATCTATGGGAAAAAAACGAACAGTTAGAAAAGCAGGAGGTGGATTTGACTCGGCATTAAAAGCCAGGTCTCTTTCGCGCGCCATAAAAAAGAAAGTTTCGATGGGGACACTACATATACAGTCTTCATACAACAACACCCAGTTGGTTCTCACCGACAAAGAGGGAAATACTCTTTGTTGGGCATCAAGCGGATCTTTGGGTTTTAAGGGGACAAAAAAAGGAACACCATTTGCCGCCGCAAAAGTAGGCGAATTGATTGGTGAAAAGGCAGAGGCCATTGGAGTTAAAGAAGTTGATGTTGTTATAAAAGGAGTGGGTGTGGGTAGAGAGTCGTCACTTAGAGCTTTTGCCTCAAAAGGAGCGCAGGTGCGCTCAATCCGTGATGAAACTCCAGTCCCTTTTAACGGGCCGCGTCCTAAAAAGCCGCGAAGAGTGTAATCTAATTATTTTTTATGCTTAAACAGCCACAATATAAAATTTGTCGAAGAATTGGGTCTGCCGTATTTTCAAAATGCGAAAATCCAAAGTTTACGTTAACTCCAACAAGGGCCAGGTCAAAAAAAGGTAGGCCTCGCCAACTTTCTGAATTTGGTCTGCAATTGCTTGAAAAGCAGAAAGCTCGTTATTTGTACGGTCTTAAAGAGCATCAGTTTCATGCGTATGTAAAAAAGGCGCTCGCAAAGAAGGGGGCAAACCCCGTGCTTGCGCTGTATGGCGCCCTTGAGACGCGGCTTGATAATGTGGTGTATCGGCTTGGACTCGCAAAAACTCGCGCACTTGCTCGGCAAATGGTAACGCATGGACATATTACTGTTGCGGGTAGAAGGCTTACCATCCCTTCATATCAGGTTTCCAAAGGAGATGTTATTGGAATAAGGGTTGGAAGCCAGAACAAGGTATTATTCAATGACCTTTCCGAAAAACTTAAAAATCAGTCAACACCCCCATGGCTTTCTCTTGATGTCTCAAAACGGGAAGGGTCGGTCGTCTCGGTTCCTGCGCTCAATGACTATTCTGAAACCATTTTCAATCTAACGTCTATTATTGAGTTTTATAGTCGATAATTTCTACTGTCTACTTACTACTAACTATTTACTAAACAATTTATGCCTGACCACACAATTATTCTTCCATCCAAGCCAAAGATAGTTTCTGAAAAAGATTTTTCGGGCGTCTACGAAATAGACAGCCTCTATCCCGGGTACGGACACACCCTCGGCAATTCTTTGCGACGGATCATTCTTTCCTCTTTGCCGGGAGCGGCTATTACGTCAATAAAAATTGATGGTGTTAATCATGAATTCTCCACTATCCCCGGAGTCAAAGAAGACGTTATTGTGCTCCTGCTTAATTTAAAGAAAATAAGCTTCAAACTGCTCACTGACGAGCCACAAGAAGTATCCTTGCATATTAAAGGACCTAAGGCCGTCACTGCTGGGGACATCAAGACACCAGGACAGATTGAGATTTTGAATAAAGACCAATTTCTTGCTGAAATAACCGACAAGAAGACAACGCTTGATATTGTGATGACTGTGGAACGAGGGCTTGGGTATGTTCCTAAAGAAGTTTTAAAGAAGGACAAAGTTGATATTGGGACAATGGTACTTGATGCAGTATTTACACCCATTAGGCGTGTAAATTATGAAGTTGAAAATATGCGTGTGGGAGATAGGACCGACTACAATAAGTTGCGGGTTTCTATAGAGACAAACGGGACCATTATGCCACGTGAGGCACTTGAGCAGTCTATCGCTATTATGATAAAACAACTCAAGGCAATTGTTGGTTTTCAAGAAGAAATGAACGACGATGAGCTTAAGGAAGGTAGTGTTGGAGAAGGAGGTGTCGGAGAGGATGGCGACGTTCATTTTAGTAAAAAAAGCGAAGAGAACAAAGAATTTCTTAAAACCCGAGTTGATACTTTGGATTTTTCTACGAGAACGGCAAATGCTTTAAGTAAGGCAAACATCCGAACTGTGGGAGGGCTTGCACGAAAGGCAGAGAAAGATCTTCACGACATGGAAGGACTTGGAGAAAAAGGGATTCAGGAGATAAAGAAAGTGTTAGGGGAATTTGGAATCACGTTAAAATAGCTTCATTAGTTTTTAGCTTCGCTAGCTTCATGGAAATGTTCCTTGCGTCGCTACAAGCTACAAGCTATAAGCTATAAGCTATTATGAGACATCACAATAAAAACAAAAAATTTGGAAGAGAGCGAAACCAACGCACGGCTTTATTGCGTGCCTTGGCGGTGTCTTTGGTGCGGAGGGGAAAGATTAGGACCACAGAAGCGAAGGCAAAAGCGGTCCGGCCTTTTATGGAAAAATTGGTTACTAAAGGAAAAGTTGGAAGCGTTGTTGCGCAACGACTCGTTGCGGAGCGTTTGGGTTCTGTGGCGGCCGCTCGGACAGTGGTGCACACGATCGCCCCACGATACAAAAATCGCACTGGAGGATACACTCGGATTGTTAAATTACCTCGCCGTATAAGCGATGGAAGCCCCATGGCACTTATTGAGTTTATCGGAGAGACAAAAACAGAGGTTGAAAAAACAAAGAACTAATGCTACTTTTTCTATACTATGAAGACCGCGCAAACAAAGGAATATATGATTGACGCAGAAGGCAAACGCCTTGGGAAAATTGCCAGTGAGGTGGCGATGATTCTTATGGGCAAAAATGACCCTTCATTTGAGCGGCATCTTCTTTCCGGCAACCAGGTCAAAATAGTGAATGCTTCAAAAATGGACATATCGGAGCGCCGACTTAACGAAACCCACCACATCAGTTATAGTGGCTATCCGGGCGGGCAGAAAATACAGAGTTTAGGACACACTGCACGGAAAAAGGGTTACGGTGAATTGATACGCAGAGCCGTGTTTGGCATGCTCGCCTCAAACAGATTAAAAAACAAGATGATGAAAAATCTTTTAATAAGTGAATAGTATGGAAGTGCATACAGTGGAAGAAACAACAAAAACAAAAAAAACCGTACGCTCTCTCGGAGAGCGCTATCTTGAAGCTGTCGGGAGACGCAAGACGGCAACTGCTCGGGTACGGATATCCGAGACTAAAAAAGGAAAGCCGACATTTGTCGTAAACGGAAAAGATGTTGATGCCTATTTTCCCACCGAGGAAATGAGGTCAATCGCCAGAGAAGGTGCCAGCAAGGTAAAACTTGACTCATTGTTTGATGTTTCTGCTGTGGTGTTTGGCGGCGGTATCCACGCACAAGCAGAAGCAGTACGGCACGGCCTCTCACGAACACTTGTGGCTTATGACGAAGAATTAAGGAAGAAATTAAAGAAGGCAGGTTTCTTGAAGAGAGACCCGCGCATGAAAGAACGAAAGAAGTTTGGATTGAAGAAAGCAAGAAAGGCCCCACAATGGAGCAAACGATAATCTGTAAAACCAAAAAAAGAAAAAACGCCCCATGTGGCGTTTTTTTTGACTTTAATCAAGGATGTCGGTTATTAGTGAGAATTGCGATACATTGGCGGCGAAAATTACCAAGACTACATGTAGCAAGATAAGAAGTATGAAGGCAGTAGAATAGAAGCCCAGTTGCTTTTTGTTCATTTGAACATGAGCTTTCACCAACTTAAGATCCTCGTGCTTTAAAGAGCGCGTCTCTGTGATCCCGCGAAAAGTATCACGGATGAGAACAAGTGGATACGTGGCAATTTTTCCATTTGTAGATCGTACAATATCTCTGCAAAAAATTACAACAAGTATTCCCATCGCCCCAACTCCAATCAAACCAAGAAACCCGAGAGTATCAGGAAGTGCAAAATGTACCCCAAACGGGCCATTTTCTACTGTAACCAAGATATTCTGAAGGATCACAACAAACATGGAAACGCCAAGAATTCTTAGCGCCGTCAGTTTCAATTTCTCTAGTTTTTCTTGCAATCCATAATCAGCCAAAGCTTCAATCAACCCTGCAAATGCTACAACAAAAAGCAAACTCATTTTGAAGTATAAACCAAAACACATTGCAGTGGCAAAAGAAGCTATCATGAAAAAGAATCCGGACGATTCTTTGAGCGAGAATATAATTGCTTTCACGATTCTACCACCATCAAGTGGGATTATGGGGAAGAGGTTGAACAGGTTGATAAAAAGCATAGAGCTTGCAATCGCAACCCAAAGAAGGTCTTTCGTGTAGAAATAGAGGATAGCCATTGGAACTACAAAGAAGATTCCAAACACAGGACCCATAATGGCGATAAATGCCTCGTTCCGTCCGCTCTTGAATCCTTCTTCGGCAAGTGCCACTCCACCAAATCCGGGAATAAGATAAATACCGCGGGTTTTTATGCCACATTTTTTCATTGCCCAAAGATGGCCATATTCATGCAAGAGTATGAAGGCGACCAAGGAAACTCCCATTTGCCAGGTAAAGAGATAAGTATAAAGTCCAACGCTTAATATTCCACCGAGCGCCTTGAAGCTTATAATTCCTTTCGCCAGCTGGAAAAAGACTTCCCACAATTTATAGAAGACGGGGAGAAGCTTTGGCCCCAGTTTTATTAGGATTACCAGGAGTCCTATGTGAAGAGGTCTTTCGGCCCGCTCTGTCATTAGTAATCCTCAATTTGACAATTTTTACGGTACAGATTCTGTAATGAAATTAGACAATAATAGGTATTTTGTCAAGAGTGTTCTTGACTTATAAAAAATAAATTGCTATAAAGCTTTGATGTCCAAACAAGAGAGTGAGAAAAAAGAATCCGCCGACCGGCAGATTGGAGAAGATTTTGAGATTGTGGCGGAAAGCGACGAAGAGAAATCATCTTTCGGCAAGAAGCCGCAAGACATGGTCAAAGATTTGAAAGAAAAACTGAAAGTGTGTGAAGGGGAGCGGCAAGAATTCTTAGATGGCTGGCAACGCGCCAAGGCCGACTTTATTAATGCTCGAAAAGAAGAGGAAAAGGCGCGGGGGGAGTTCAAGAAATTTGCAAATGAAGACCTTTTGTTGCATATTTTGTCGGTGATGGACAGCTTTGAAATGGCGTTTTCCAACAAAGAGGCGTGGGAGAAGGCTCCCCAAGAATGGCGAATAGGTGTAGAATATATCTACTCCCAGCTTAAGAAGATTCTTGAAGGCCATGGACTTTTGCAACTTCACTCTATTGGCGAGCGTTTTAATCCGATAGTACATGAGTCGGTGGAGCTAGTGCCGATTGATGATGCGGGCAAGGATGGAGTGATTGTAGATGTTGTTTCAAGCGGGTATTCACTGCACGGGAAAGTAGTCCGAGTCCCACGAGTAAAAGTTGGCTCAATGAAATAAGAATGCCAAGTGGTTTGTGGTTTGTGGCATGTAACTTAAAACAGCGAACCGTTTCGTATTTTAAGTTGTAAGTTACAGATTATAAGGTAAGCAAAAATACTATGGCAAAAATACTTGGTATAGACTTAGGGACTACGTATTCAGCGATGGCGATTGTTGAGGGTGGCCATCCGAAAATTATAGAGAACGCCGAGGGTGTGCGCACCACACCGTCCATTGTCGCGCTTGCGAAGAACGGAGAACGATTGGTGGGAGCTCTTGCTAAACGTCAGGCGGTGACAAACCCCGAGAACACTCTTTTTGGGATCAAGCGGCTTATTGGACATCGTTATGATGAGCCGGTTGTGGCAAAAGAAAAAGAGGCGGTGCCCTACAAAATAGAGCAAGCCGAAAATGCAGGAGTGAAGGTGAAGATGGGAGATGCTTTCTATCGGCCAGAAGAGATTTCTTCTATGGTTCTCCAGAAACTGAAGAAAGATGCTGAAGCAAAAATCGGAGAAAAAATTGATGGAGCGGTCATCACTGTCCCTGCGTACTTTGACGATGCTCAAAGGCAGGCAACAAAAAATGCCGGAGAAATCGCAGGTTTCACCGTACATCGTATTATCAATGAGCCGACAGCAGCCGCTCTTGCGTATGGTTTTGACCGCAAGAAAAATGAAAAAATCGCAGTCTTTGACTTTGGTGGAGGTACCTTCGATGTCACCATTCTTGATATTACCGCAGAGGTTGTGGAGGTGAAGGCAACTGACGGCGACAGTCATATGGGTGGTGAAGATATTGACCGTGAGATTGTGAAATGGATTACTGATGAATTTAAGAAAGAAAATGGTATCGATATTAGCAAAGACCCGCTTGCACTTCAACGCCTAAAAGAGGCAGCAGAGAAGGCAAAACACGAGCTTTCTGAGGTCACTGAAACAGAAATAAATCTTCCTTTTATTACTTCTGACAGCGCGGGTCCCAAACACCTCCTCAAGAAGCTAACTCGGGCAAAGCTTGAAGACCTTTCACGTGTGTTTATTGATAAGGCGATGGAGGTCACCAAACGTGCCGTTACGGCATCAAAATATGATATAAAAGAAATTGATGAAGTAATTCTTGTGGGTGGGCAAACGAGAATGCCAGCAATCATAAACGCAGTGCGTAACTTCTTTGGCAAAGAGCCCAACAGGACCATTAACCCGGACGAGGTGGTGGCAATGGGTGCCGCTATTCAGGCTGGAATTCTTCAGGGTGATGTAAAAGATGTGTTGTTGCTTGATGTGACCCCGCTCTCTCTTGGCATTGAGACAATGGGCGGTGTCGCAACAAAGCTCATTGAGCGCAACACAACCATTCCAGCCGCAAAGTCACAAATCTTTTCTACCGCAGCTGACAATCAGACATCAGTAGAGATACATGTAGTACAGGGTGAGCGCCCCATGACCACCGATAACAAAACATTAGGTAGATTTATCCTTGATGGTATTCCGCCTTCTCCTCGTGGCATGCCACAGGTTGAAGTAACGTTTGACATTGATGCAAACGGCATTCTCTCGGTAAAAGCAAAAGACAAAACGAGCGGCAAGGAGCAGTCTATTCGCATTGAAGCAAGCTCGGGGCTTTCCAAAGACGATATTGAAAAGATGCGTCATGAAGCCGATGTTCATTCAGCCGAAGATGAAAAAAAGAAAAAGTTAGCGGAAGCAAAAAATGCCGGCGAAATGCTTTTGTACACTGCAGAGAAGTCGCTCAAAGACAATGAACAAAAGATTCCGGACGAAGTAAAAAAAGTGGTTACCGAGAAAATAGAAGCGCTCAAAAAAGTTCTTATTGGAAGTGATGCTGATGCCATTAGCGGTGCAGGTGAAGATCTTTCTCGGGAAATGCAAAAAATCGGTGAAGCAATGATGAAGAAGGATGCATCACAAGATCAGGCTAAGAGCACCGAAGGTGATGTCAAAGACGCTGAGTTTAAGGAGGAAAAAGGGGAGGACGAGGTTAAATAATCGGTCACTTTTCTTGTTCGCATCCCGTTGACACAATATAAAGAATATTCTTATTCACAAGAGAGCATATCTATGGCAACAAAAAAAGATTTCTACAATGCACTGGGAGTTTCGGAAAATGCTTCCGCCGAGGATATAAAAAAGGCGTATCATAAGCTCGCAAAAAAATATCACCCGGACAATAAAGAGAGCGGCAACGAAGATCGCTTCAAAGAGATAAATGAAGCGTACCAGACCCTCTCGGACAACAAGAAGCGTGCCGAATACGATTCCTACGGACATGTCTTTGGCAACACGTCCGGCTTCTCCGGATTCTCATCTCCCTTTGGCGATTTTAGGGTTGACGAAGATTTCAACTTTGGAGATATTTTTACAGAATTCTTTTCCGGTGGCGGAGCAGGAGCTCGTACTGCGCGGGGAAGAGATATCTCGGTTGACTTGGAATTGTCATTCCAAGAATCTATTTTTGGAACAAAAAGAACCATCTTGCTGGCAAAGACAGGACTCTGTGAGACATGCAAAGGAAGTGGCGCTGAGCCAAAGACGGAATTGCAAGCGTGTAAGACTTGTAATGCGCAGGGTCGCATCCGTGAGACCAGGAGTTCTTTTTTAGGAACCATCACCAGTGTTCGCGAGTGTCCTGCCTGTAAGGGGCGCAAAAAAATACCAAAAGAAAAATGCAAAGCATGCCAAGGGCAAGGAGTCTTGCGTCGTCAGGAAGAAATTTCCGTCACTATTCCTTCGGGGATTGAAGATGGAGAGGTCATTCGCCTTACTGGCGTTGGAGAGGCTATTCCCAACGGAGCCGCTGGAGATTTGTATGTGAAGGTGCGCGTCAAGCCACACCCTGTTTTTCGTAGAGAGGGAAGTGATTTGGTAACCGACCTTAATATCAAACTTTCCGATGCGGTATTGGGTGCAGAATATACCATACGCACCATTGATAATTCGCAATTGACGGTTAAGATTCCGCCGGCAACTTCATTTGGTGAAATTTTACGTGTTCGTGGGAAAGGTATTCCCATGGAAAAAAATAGAAGAGGGGATTTGCTTATTAAATTGAACATTAAATTGCCTCAAAATTTGTCCAAGAAATCAAAGGATTTGTTTGATAAGCTTCGCGAAGAGGGGATATAACTATAGCTATCTTGTCTCATCAATAAACACCCAGCCTTGCTCATGCAATGCTGGGTGTTTATAAAGGGGCCCACAGGACTACAGTCTTTTTGAGACCATTGACTTTTCTTATAAATAGTATCTAATTAAGCCTAGATTTTGTGGTCCCCGAAGCGGTGTTTTTAAAGAGCACGCGGTATTCGGGGTTCTTTGAAAAAAGAAAGATAGAAAGGAAGAAAAAGATGTATGACGGTTCCAGGGTAGACTCACTCATTAGGCAGCTTCCGCCGCCGCATGCACGATATTGTGATCGGGTTGGCACTATTTTTGAGGTGTATAGGGTAAAAAGTCTGGGCGATCATTTTTGGCGCGACCCATTGCTTAAAGAATTATTGATAAAGACGCGAGATTCATATCGGAGATACGGAGTAAGGACTTCTCTTGATCAATATGATGTCAAAGCAGCTATCTATCTTGTACGAGTGATGTATCACAGTGAAGAGATGGCAACTCGTGTTGAGGAATGGATTTCAGTGCGTGTGGTTCCCGGCAACGGAAACCCTTTGGGCGCAGGAGAACTTGAAATTTATTTCTACGAAGGAAAACGGATGGATTACTGGGTACGAAAAAAACTCGGGTGCGGACAAAAAGTTTTCTGGAGTCGAGTGCTTTCAAATTCACGCATGTGCGGTATCCGTCCGTTTGTTTCGGGGGCAAGTGACAAAGGAGAGACGAATTATCGTCTGGGACATAAATATACGGCTGTATGCAATGCGATTATTTCTACTCAATTTATCATTGACACCAACTATCTATTTCCAGGTGTTATAACCGGAATTCTTCGTGACGATCTTCATGAAAAAGGTTTGCGAGTTTCTTTTGGTTCAGAAGAAGCTATTCCAACTTTTACTAAAGCCCATGAATTTCTGGGGATTCCGCAGGATGCCGTTAAGCTAAACAGGGGCACCTATGCGTACGAATTTCCATCCTATTGGTTGGATGTTGCGCAATTGATTAACTTGCTTGAGCGACTTCAACGAGAAGACAGGATTTCAGAGGAAGGACTTGAGTATTACCTGCGTGGTAGTTTGCCGTCTAATTTGAACAATCTTGGCGCCTTGCTTACTGTTGCTGGCACTATCCATGCTTCAAAAATGACTGGCGAAGAATTGCGCGCACTCGTTGACGAACATGTGCAAGAAAAGCCGAGTCTTCGTATTACGTATACGCGAGAATGGTTTGAAAGCTACCTTCGGGTATTGCAAGTGGCCGGGGTAGATATGTTTGATCAGAATCCGGAACTTCTAAACTTTCTCCCACCCAAGCCGGCAAAGGAGGGCCAGCGATGACTGAAACCAAAGTAGGATCTTTTTCTCCTGAGATTTTAAGGTTTGGAAAAAGGCATGACGCAGACAAATTGGTACAGCTCTTCGGAGACCCATCTGTCATAAAGAACGATGCATTACTTTCTTGCCTTAGGGACCTTGTTGTGACGAGGAATCCTGACAAAAAGTTTTCTTCTGAAGACGAAGATGTTGAGCGATTGGTAAACCGAGAGCTCAACGGCTATTCACCACGCGACTACGGCGTGCATGTCTTTTATCCTTGGAATAATACGGTGGTTCACCTTCCTTCGGAGCGTGAGTTTGTTGAGTTGCGAACCAATCGCAATAAATACAAAATTAGCGACGAAGAAGGAAAACGCCTTGCAAAGGCAAAGATCGGCATTGTCGGTCTTTCGGTTGGCAATTCGGTCACTATGGCCATCACACTTGAGCGTGGGTGTGGGGAGCTTCGCATTGCTGATTTAGATACGATTGAACTTTCTAATCTAAATCGTATTCAGGCTGGTGTGCATACCATTGGCATATCCAAAGCAGTTCTTGCTGCTCGGCAGATTGCAGAAATTGACCCATTCCTCAAAGTTTCGTGCTTTACCGAAGGGGTTACCGAAAATAATATTTCGGAATTTTTTGGGGACGGCGATACTATGCTCGATATCGTCATTGATGAGTGTGACAGCATTGATATAAAGATACTCATTCGGGAAGAGGCGCGTAAGCGCGGTATTCCTGTTGTTATGGCGACTTCCGAACGAGGCATGCTTGACGTGGAACGCTTTGACCTTGAGCCGGAACTGCAAATTTTTCATGGGCTTGTTGGGGACATAAACCCCAGCACGCTTCGAGGTCTTACTACTGAAGAGAAGATCCCGTATGTTCTGAAGATTTTAGGGGTTGAAGCAATGTCAGCACGCATGCGTGCATCTATGCTTGAGATTGGAAACAGCATCAAGACGTGGCCTCAGCTTGCTTCCGGTGTTATGTTGGGAGGAGCAACAGTTGCGGACACGACTCGACGTATTCTTCTCGGTGAGAAGATTCTTTCGGGACGGTATTTTGTTGATTTTGAGAAGCTTATTCCGGCACAAGATATGCTCGGGGATATAGCCACAGAAGATGGACCGATAGCGCATGTACACACTGTGCCCTTGGACCAGCAGTTTTTTGGCGCTCGGTATTTGGAGAAGTTTTCCAGAAGGCCGAACACTATCCCGCTCACGAATGACACAGTAAGGGCACTTGTGGCAGAAGCGATATCGGCACCATCGGGTGGTAATACACAGCCGTGGCTATGGCTTTACAAAGATTCGGTCCTTCTTCTGATGTTGGATTGGAATAGGAGTACAACGGCCCTTGATTTTGGGCGCACCGCAAGCATTGCGGCGCTTGGTGCGGCGGCTGAAAATCTTGTGCTTGCCGCGCATCATCGTGGTTTTGAGGTCGGTGTGCGAATTCTTGATGATAATTCCAAAATTGCGGCATTTGAGTTTTCCCATCAGGTTGATTTTTTTGAGGACAACATTGGGCATTTTGAGGAACATGACCACGACATGCTGTATGAAAACATTGGAACACGACAGACCAATCGTCGTCTTGGTTCTCGACAAAAGTTGTCCACAGAAACGTTGGATGCTATCCGTGGCGCGGCAGAAACTATCCATGGCGCAAAGCTTTCCATTATATCGTCAGACGATGAACTCGCGAAACTTGGTGCTATGTTGGGTGCTACGGATCGTATGCGGATGCTTAATAAGCGTCTGCATGAAGAGATGATGAAAGAAATGCGTTTTACGGAGGAAGAGGCACTAAAGACAAGAGATGGCATTTCTATTGCCGACCTTGACCTTGGTCCCCTTGATCAGACCGGGCTTATGCTTTGCCGAGACTGGGAGACACTTTCTTTGGTAAGACGATGGGGAAGCGCACTAGCGCTTGAAAAGATGTCTCAAAAAGCAATCAAGGCGGCATCTGCCGCAGCATTGCTTACGGTACCGATGGTATCATCTTATCCGACTAAGGCAGGTTTCTTTGTTGGTGGACGTGCAATGCAGAGGGCATGGCTTACCGCCACGTCTTTGGGTGTTGCGCTTCAACCAATGTCAGCATTGCCGTATCTTTTTGCTCGTCACTCATCGGGAGATTGTGACCGAGTGCTCTCTTTCAAGATGCACGAGGAACTCTCCCGTATGCGGCCTGAGTTTGAAAAATTGTTTTGCTTGGAGCCAGCAGAGGGGCGTAGTGAGGTGCTTCTTTTCCGGCTTGCGGTTGCAGATGCACCATCATCCAAATCATTCCGTCGTGGAGTGAACGAGGTTCTTTCCTTCTAGTTCTTTTTAGGTTTTTGCCATGGTAGATGCTACGGCGTCATATACGGGGTTGCGAATATTTCGCGACCCCGTTTTTTTAGGTATACTACATAGTATATAGCTCTCACTGGTATGTCGTCATTTTCAAACATTAGCGCACTACAAGAAATTGTTTCTTCGTTGGAGTTCTTTATTCTTATCGTCGCAGTCACGGTAGGTGTTTTTTTAGCAGTTGCAGTGTATGCACAAAAACCAAAGAGTGCCACTAATAAGATCTTCTTTCTTTTGAGCATTGCGACCACTTTTTGGCTTATCTCGGCATATAGTATTAAAGTATCGTTTTTTGCAGACGCGCAACTTTTGCTTACGCGGCTCGCCATCTTTTTTGCCGCCCCCATGAGCGCCCTTTTTTTTCTTTTGGCATATACACTTCCAGATGAAAAGATGAGACTTGGGAAAAATGCATTTTATCTTACGGTTTTTTCTACCATCTTGATGATGGCCCTCAATATTTCTCGGTATGCTTTTACTGGCGTGACAGTTGTGGACGGAAAGGTGAGTCCTTTGGCGGGGATTGGTATTTTTCCATTCGCTTTTATATCAACCTTGTTTAGCGTATTGGCTGTTTATTTTTTGTTTAAAAAAAGCGTAGGCACAAAAACACGTGAGAAACAACAGGCGACATTTATGCTTGTGGGCATCTTGCTTTTTCTTGCGTTAGTTATAAGTACAGTTCTTGTGCCCATACTGTTATTTAATTCGGGTGCTTTTTTGCCCTTGCTTCCAGCTTATACGCTCCTCTTTTTGGGAATGACCGCGTATGCAATCGTAAAGCACAATCTTTTTAGCATAAAAATTCTTGTTACTCAGGCATTTACATTAGTCATTTGGGTAATTCTTTTTGCAAAAATTTTTAGTGCCCAGTCTGCAGAGGAAAAAATTGTAGGTATTGTCGTGCTGATGAGCGTGATTATTTTTGGCATCTTCCTCATTCGAAGCGTACGTAAGGAGGTTGAACAAAGGGAAAAGATTGAACTTTTGGCGAGCGACCTTAAGGTTGCCAACGACCGCCTTAAAGAGTTAGACCAGCGAAAGTCAGAGTTTGTTTCTCTGGCATCGCACCAGCTTCGTGCACCCCTTACGGCCATAAAAGGATACGCTTCGCTTCTTCTCGAAGGCTCTTTTGGGAAACTTGCGGTGAAACCAAAAGAAGCAACTGAGAGAATTTTTGAATCAAGTAATCGGCTTGTGGCTATTGTGGAAGACTTTTTGACCATTTCTCGTATCGAGCAGAATAGATTGGAATATCACTTTGAAAATACTGATATAAAGAAAATTGTCTCAACTATTTTTGAAGAGATGAAACAGACGGCAGACCAAAAAGGGGTAGCACTTTCTTTTGTGGTAGAAGGAAAAGAAAAAGACAGTTTTATGGCATATGTTGATATCGGTAAAATAAGTCAGGTGGTAGGAAATGTGATAAACAATGCGATTCAATACGCACCAAAAGGGTCTATTGTGGTTTCATTGTCTAAAAATAGTTCAAAGAAAATTATTTTATTTACAGTTAAAGACAATGGCATTGGTATGACAAAAGAGACTATAGATAAACTGTTTCAGAAGTTCTCACGTGCCGAGGACGCCTCTAAGACCTCAACGACTGGCACTGGCTTAGGGCTTTACGTGGCCAGCCAGCTTGTGCAGGCCCAAAAAGGACGCATCTGGGCTGAATCAGAAGGAAAGGGCAAGGGCTCAACGTTTTTCGTTGAACTCCCGTCGATTTGAAGCACTAGTTAAAGGGCGTTTTCTTGTGTTACTATAATCCAATGGCAAAAAATAACGTTTTATTGTCTGGCATTCAACCTTCGGGAACGCTTCATATTGGCAACTACTTTGGCGCCATGAAGCAGTTTGTTGATTTACAAGACAAGTACGATACGTATATCTCTGTCGTGAATTATCATGCTCTTACCTCAATTAAAAATGGTCCGGAATTAAAAGAAAAAACCATGAATGCCGTATTTGACCATCTTGCAATTGGGCTTAAGCCAGAGAATATTTTTCTTCAGTCAGATATATCAGAAGTCACAGAACTTGCATGGATTTTTAATACCCTGATTACTGTGCCTTACCTTTCGCGCGCGGTTGCTTACAAAGAAAAAGTTGATAAAGGGCTTGAGGCAACTGTGGGGCTTTTTGATTACCCCGTGCTTATGGCGGCTGATATCTTGATTATGGACGCGGATATTGTGCCAGTGGGTCAGGATCAGAAGCAACACGTAGAAATAGCACGCGATATCGCAGAGAAATTTAATGCCAGATACGGAGAAACATTCACGCTTCCCAAAGAGCATATTATGGAATCTGTCGCGGTTGTTCCGGGTATTGATGGCCAAAAAATGAGCAAGAGTTATGGTAATGCAATTCCACTTTTTGCTTCAGATAAAGAAATTGAAAAATTAACGATGAGCATTATTACTGATTCAAAAGGTGAAAAAGAGCCAAAAAATCCAGAGATAGATACTGTTTTTGCTTTGCATCGATTATTTAGCGTGAACGAGCTCGCACTTTTAGAAAAAAGATATCGTGATGGAACCATTGGTTACAAAGAGTCAAAAGAGTTATTGGTGAAGAATATAAAAAAATTTGTTCGCCCGCTTCGGGAAAAAAGAGAGAAAATAGCTGAAGGCTCACTTTTTGAAAACATGGAAGAAGTAATGGCAAAAGGAAAAAAACGAGCTCGAGATAAGGTAGAAAAGAAGATGAAGAAAGTTAGAGAAAAGGTTGGGGTAATCTCTTTTTAAATACATGAACCGTACCTATATAAAAGACTTAAAAAATAATATTGACAAAAAAGTGACCATTGCCGGGTGGGTGGATGTGCGACGTGACCATGGAAAACTTATTTTTCTTGATGTGCGTGACAAGACGGGTGTTTTGCAGGCAGTGTCAAATGCTAAAAATGAAAAAGCGCATGGCATTGTAGACACCCTCCACGGAGAGTGGGTAGTGGCACTTACCGGTGTTGTAAACAAGCGCCCTGAAAAGATGATAAACCCGGAGCTACTTATGGGGGATATTGAAATGAGCATAGAGGAGGTCCAAGTTTTAAGTGAGGCGCAAGAACTTCCTTTTGAGAAGGATGCCGAATTAAATCTGGATACATATTTAGACAATCTTCCACTCACGCTTCGCAGGGAGCGTTCTCGTGATATTTTTACCATTCAGGCATCTGCCGTAGAGGCATTTCGTGAGGCGGTGCGTAAAGAGGGATTTGTGGAATATCAAAACCCAGTGCTTGTTGGTGGTGATGGTGAAGGGGGTGCCTCTGCATTTCGCGTTGACTACTACAACAACAAAAAGGCATTTCTTGCCACGAGTCCACAATTATACAAACAAATGATGGTAGGTGTTTTTGAGAGGGTATTTACGACTGCCAAAATTTTTCGGGCGGAGAAACATGCCACAACGCGGCACTTGAGCGAAGTGGTGCAGATGGATTTTGAAATGGGCTTTATTGAAAGCCACGAAGATGTGATGAGTATGCTTCAGGAAGTAATCCGCCACATGGTGGAAACGCTATCTGAAAAGCATGCGGATATTTTGAAAAGGTTTAATGTCCCCGCACCGCTTGTCTCTAAAACTATTCCACGCCTCACACTTCGTGAAGCACAAGCTATTTTAGAAAAGGAACGGGGCATTGCCTGTGTGGGTGAACTAGACCTTGAGCCAGAGCACGAGCGACAGATTTGTGAATGGGCGAAAGAAAAGCATAAATCTGATTTTGTATTTATCACTCATTTTCCTACCGAAAAGCGTCCGTTCTACACTTTTATTGACGAAAAAGATCCCGCATATACAAAAAGCTTTGACCTTTTGTTTAGAGGGCTTGAAATAAACAGTGGTAGTCAGCGCGTGCATAATTTTGAGGAGCTGGTGCGCCGCATGCGCGCAAAGGGTTTAGACCCAGAAGTGTTCTCATTTTATTTGCAGGCATTTAAATATGGTATGCCACCGCATGGCGGCTGTTCCACGGGGCTTGAGCGCTTCACTGCCCGCTTCTTAAATCTTCCTAACGTGAAAGAGGCAACTCTCTTTCCTCGAGACATAAACAGGATTGATAAACTTCTTTCAGAATAAAGGAGAAGTAATCAGACCACCTATTCATATGCAATTGCCCGCGACGTCACTTGAATGGCTTATGGTAATTAGTTTTGGAATAATCGGTTCTGTTGTGCTTATGTCATTTACCGAATTCTTTATTCATCGTTACTTGATGCACCGCAGAGTGCTCCCACAATTTGTCTATAATCTATTTCCGATGCTTGAACAGTTGTTTCGTGCTCATGTTTTTGAGCACCATCATCATTTTTATAAACAATTTAATTACGAACCAGACCCATATGGTAGAAATATCAACATCAAGATAGCTCACATCCATACTGTTATCGCTATTGTAGGATATGCGCCGTTTCTTTTGTTGTTTGCGTGGCTCGTATCTCCCATTCCGCCGCTTATCTTTGCAGGGATCATTCTTTTGCATCGGGTGCTTTGGAACATCATCCACAAGGAAATGCATCAGCCGCAACACCCGCACTGGACGTACAATGAATTATATATGTCTCTTGCACGCCACCATTATCTTCACCACAAAAATAATGACAGGAATTTTAATATTGTCATACCGTTTGCTGACTATCTCTTGGGCAGGAATATACACGCGACAAAAGAACAGGTTACCGAAATGAAAAGAATGGGGTATCTCAAATAGACGCCTTCCCGAAAGGTGAATACCAAAAGACAGCACCGTGCACATTTTTTTAATAGAGTGTTTGTTATATAACCCTTTGGGGGCTTTTTTCTTGCCCCAATATCGGAGAAACAGTATAGTGAAATGATGAATAGCGCATATACAGTTCAACTGCCGATATTTGAGGGCCCCCTAGACCTCCTCCTTGACCTCATAGAGCAAAGGAAACTCCTTATCAACGATGTTTCTTTGGCTAAAGTGACCGATGACTACCTTGCCCACATAAAAGAAAATGGAAGTTTCTCTCTTCCGGGGGCTGCACACTTTATTTTAGTTGCTTCTACTCTTCTGTTAATAAAATCTCGGTCACTCCTTCCATCACTTGCTCTCACTGAAGAGGAGCAGGGGAGTATTGAAGATTTAGAGCGACGATTGATGCTCTACAAGAAGATGAAAGATTTAAGCGTGGGCGTGAAAGAGCTCTTTGGAAAAGAAGTTATTTTCTTTCGTGAACCAAGCCAGGACATAGAGCCCATTTTTGCTCCGACAAAAGAATTGCATCAAGGGGGGGTTTTGGCTGCGATACAGCAGGTGTTGCGCACATTGCCTAAAAAAGAACTCATCCCCCAGCTTATTGTTCGTAAAGTAATGAGCTTGGAAGAGATGATAGAAAATCTTATGGGTCGGATGGCGAATGCTCTTAATATGAGTTTCAAGGAATTTTCGGAGAATGCAAAAGGAGATGTTTCTCAGGTTATTATAGGATTTCTTGCGATGCTTGAACTCGTAAAGCGTGGTATCATTTCCGTAAAACAAGATAATCATTTTGAAGATATAGAGATTAGTAAAAAATTAGAAAGTTTATAAAGTTGAAAGTAGCATGTCACTAGATACACAAATTGAAGCACTATTATTTTGGAAATCGGAACCTTTAGACATTCAAGAGCTCGCCAAGATTTTGGAAAAAACCGAAGGAGAAATCTCCGATGCCCTTAGAGGATTGGAAGAGCGGCTTTTAGAGACAGGTCTTCGGCTTGTGCGAAATGGCACTATGGTAATGCTGGGGACGGCACCAGAAATGGCGAGCCGAATTGAAGCACTTCAAAAAGAAGAATTGCAAAAAGATTTGGGTAAGGCCGCGCTTGAGACGCTCACTATCATTTTGTATAGGGCACCCGTTTCAAAAGGAGAGCTCGACTATATACGAGGAGTGAATTCAAGCTTTATCTTGCGCAACCTCTTGGTTCGCGGGCTTGTTGAAAGAAGTATTAACCCTAATGATAAGCGTTCATTCGTGTATCGCCCTACATTTGATCTTTTGTCACACCTTGGTATTGCTAAAATAGAAGATCTTCCTGAGTATGAGTCCGTGGGGCAGGAAATCAAAAAATTTGAACAAGAATTTAAGTCAGAAGACACAGAACACCAGTCTTTTCAATAAAAAATATAAATTATGGAGTTGGAAGAATATGCAAAGAAATATATTCCCATTGCTTTGGCGGGTTTTACGCTGTTTTTTGTTTTTTTGATCGGAGGTATATTTTCTGACGATGGAGAACAAGGCCGTCTTGGGGTGATGTTGCGCGACCAAGAAAAAGAAAGTCCTTTTGCGGCGCTTAGTTTAGAGGCAAAAGCCGTGATTGTTTGGGATATTCAAAAAGGTATTCCTCTCTATGTGTACAACGAAGAAGCACAGTTGCCACTTGCATCTTTGAGTAAGATGATGACCGTAGTCCTCGCACAGGAAGATTTGCCGGAGGGATCTTTGGTGGAGATTGGGGAGGATGCAATTCGCAGAGAAGGGGATTCCGGTTTTCGTGTTGGAGAACGTTTTCTTCCGCAAAACCTCATAGACCTCACCCTTATTTCTTCGTCAAACGATGGAGCATATGCGCTTGCTTCGGCAGTACTTGCCGCACATGTTCAGCACGACAACACCATTTCTACCTTATCTTTTGCGGGGAGGATGAACAAGAAAGCACGGGAGATTGGTCTTGGGCAAACCTTTTTTATCAATGAGACAGGACTTGATACTGTTAACAATACGAGTGGTGGGTATGGGTCTGCTAAAGATGTTGCTTCGCTCTTGACCTATATTGTAAAGAAACATCCGCACTTACTTGAAGCGACACAACTTTCTTCATACGACACTCCATCGGTTGAGGGGAAAAATCATAGCGCTTCCAATACCAACAAATCCATAACTTTTTTGCCGGCTGTCTTGGGTTCAAAGACTGGCTTTACCGACCTTGCGGGGGGTAATTTGGCGATTGTTTTTGAAGCAGGACCTTTGTATCCAATAGTGGTAGTTGTCTTGGGCTCTACCGCGGAAGACAGATTTACTGATGTAGAAAAACTTGTCTGGGCGACACTTGAGTCGTTGTCTGACAGCTCCGATATCCGCTAGCAGGGTCGGAGTTTCGATCCCGCGTCTGAGCCATTTGCGATTAGAGACCCGAATATTCACCGAGCTTCTGGCGGGGGTTGACTTTTTTATATTAATATAGTATTATCTGCATCGTAAGCTCATTGAAATTAAGCCCTCCGGCTTAATACCGCAAATCGAGGAAGCACAATGAAAGCAATGACAACGGCTTGTCGAAGTCAACGCTATCACTCGCGCGATATTTCTTTAGTCGCGTATGGTGGTGGACGTGAAATCGGGGCAAGCCTATATCTGCTCAATATTTTTGGACACAAAATTCAGATTGAATCAGGGGTTAGGCCCCGTGTAAAATGGACGCCGGGAACATATTGTGATGCCCTTCCCAGTGTTCTCAATAAAAACATTGAAGCACTCTGCGGGGTGCGGGATATAGTCATTACACATGGTCACTTGGACCACGTTGGTGCGCTGGTATTGCAGTTTTTAAAGATGCGTGCGGCGATGCCGTGGCTTCAACCGGAGCAGTTGCGAATCTGGATGACTAAACCAACGTGGCGTTTTTTGGAACACCAAACGAAGCAGACGGTGTTTTCAATGACCAGAAATCCTGAATGGAAAGTGCATGAGCCGCTTTTCACTGAACACGACATCGCACAACTTAAGGATTATGTGCGAATTGTAGAGTTTGGCGAAGCGGTAGAGCTTAATAGAAATCTCACAATGATTCCGATGCCTGCGGGGCACATCCTTGGTGCCGCTTCGTTCCTTTTTTGTCAAAAGTTACAAAATGGTGGAGAGGCGCGCGTTTTTGCGACCGGAGATACATCAGATAAAGACCAGTTTTTCATTAAGGGTGCAACACGGGTTTGGTTGCCAGTTGATTTTCTCCTCGCAGAGGGGACAAATTTGGGAAAAGTTCTAGATCCGCTTGAAACCCCCGTTGAGGGTTTTCTTGAGAGCGACAGTTTCTCGGGAACACTTAATCGTGGTGGTATTGTAGTTGTGCCCTCGCTCACGATCCATCGGATGCCGGACAACATTGCTCGGATACGAACGGCGGGACTTGAAAGGGTTGCGCCGCTCTACATTGATGGAGGTAAACGAGCGCTTGAGATATTTCAAGAATGTCTGTTGCCGGAGAAGCGTTCAATTCTCGGAGGACTGAAGTTTATTCACGGAAAAAATGAGCGTCAGGAAATTCTTCGTAGCCGGCGTGCTATCGTCATTGCCGCGGGTGGTATGTTTCCGGAGAGGAGCCCTGCACATTGGTGGCTTACTCACGGAGTAGAGCATCCGGATGTTTCGTTTGTCATCAATAACTGGCAGGACCCATGTTCGCCAGGCACATCCTTGCTTGCACATCGGCATCATGCTGGAGATGATTGTGGGAATGCTAGTGACAATGAGACGTTGGGACAGAATACGATTCAGATAGGAGAAGAAGAATATCAAGTGCGGTGCGAGGTGCACCGACTCGCGACCTCTTCCCATCAAGAAGAGGGGGAGTTTGAGCAGATGGTTGGAATGCTCGCTCCAAAGCGGACTGCTATCGTTCACGCGGAGTTCCACCAGGCAGAACAGTTTTTGTCGGGCAAGAGCCGCCAGCAGTTCATCTATCCCGAACACGGAAAGGAGGTGGGGATATGAGCTCATCTGGGACCGAGGCGAAAAAATTTTACTCTATTGGAACTGGCGTGTCTTTTTTGAAAGTCGGTTTTCAGTTGAACTTTGACCTCCCGCTTTCTCCCGAGTTGGAAGGGTGGATTACTTCGCTTGATTCGCGGCTCGTCATTTGGGCGCGCGAAAAAGTTCGTCCTGTTGTGCACGTTGTGATCCTTCCGGATATATATGAACAGGGAGATATTTTTTCTGCTGGAGAAAACCGTGAGACTCGCCTCGTTTTTTCAGGTGCCCATCGTAGCATGGCACAGCCGCTATGTTGGCTGTTGCTTCGCCGTAAAAATCCGGACCACTTCATGGTATGTGGTCGCATCGGGCCGGACGAAAGGTCTCCGTTTGGGTTTTCTATGCTTAACGAAGTCAGAGAGAAAAAAGGATGGGCAACGGAAAGACTTCAGCCGCTTGCATATCCGGGAAAGAACGGAATCTTTAATCCTGTTTTTGTGAAAATGATGTTAGGAGAAGATTGTCGTACTGTTGTTATTAGAGCGGAAGATGTTGTCGGTGGTGATGTTTCAGTTCGCATTCAGGAAGTTGCGAATGGTGATTTGCCGCCACATCTTCGTAGGATGGAAGGTACTCCTCGGCATCGGTATGATGACTAGGAGGTAATAAAGAGCTTTTTAAGACCCTGTCAAGAACTTTATCGGGAAACCGAGAAAGGCACTTGACAGGGTCTTGTTTATTTGATATACTGTCTTTTGGTAAGAGTACACGAGACGAAAAAGAGGGCTTTGTTGAAATGCCCTCTACCCTGAAACTTGACAAAGGAAAGACGATGAAAAATGTCATTAGCCCCGAAACCCAGAAAGCTCTGGAGGACAAGGGCATCACCGTGACGCGGAAAGTTTCCGCGTCATCCGACGAACATGGCAAGAAGGAAACCGCGCCAATGACCACCCCCGTCACCACCACCGGCTTCAAGCTCCCCACGTCACCGGCCGCGAGGGCGGCGGGTGAAGCGGCGTTCAACCGAAATATTCTGGCGCTTCCGGGCCAGGTGAAGCAGTACGTCGCGGACTTTGCGGCGTGCCTCGCGACGGAAGCCGTGAACGCGGCGCAAGAAACGCTGAATATGATTGTCCAGGTCTGCGACGTGGACCCGGAAATCATCCCGGACTCCAAGGAGTTCATCGGCGGCCAGGCGGCGCAGTTTGCGCACGTCGCGCGCATGACGTTCCTCGGCGCCCTCGCTTCGGAGCGAGTGCCTGACGCCGCTCTTCCGAGCGTCGTGGATGTTATGCTTGCGCATGCGCTCGAGTGGAGCATCCTGGAGAAGGTCGGCGAGGATGCCGAGATCGGCGTTCGGGTTCGTGGAGCGTGGTACGCTCCCGCGAAGGAGTACCGCGAGGAAGTACTTGCGGCGAACTTCCTTCGCAACTTGGAAGAGAAGGCGCGCGGCGCCAACTCTTTCATGCGCGATGAACGCAAGGACGACGCCGCCGACCTCCGTGGCATGGGCACCGTGAAGACGATGTCCAAGTTGCTGTCGCTCACGGCGGAAGAGCTCGCGGATCCCGCGAATACGCGGGAAGTGGCTATCGTCGGAGCCGACGGCGGAACACGGGTAGTCCATGCGGCGACCTACTTCATGTGGGTTCAGCGCCAAGTGGGGATCCGCGAAAACAAGGCAAACGACGAGAAGACACGCTACGTCACCCACAAGGGCGGCGTGGTCGTCATGGTCTATCCGTCCACTCGTACGTGGAAGGACAAGACGACCGACGAGAAGAAGTCGCACGCAGGCTTGTTCATGTCTGTGATGCCGCTTGGCGGCGGCACGGTCGCCGTCATGGACGGCGAGCCGTACGTAAAGCCGGATGACGACAAGGGCGTGAGCCATGTCGTCTATCAGAACCTCTCGGAGGTTCTGAAGCCGCTGACGATGCCCTTCACCCAGAAGGGACATCGGCTTCCGCCCCGGGGGCTTCCGATGCAGGCGCTCGACCAGGCGGCACGCGATGCCTGGAAGTTGGAAATGCCGTTCCCGGTTTTCGGGGATGAGTTCCAAGATCTGGTGGCACTACGGCGTGTCCTGGTCTGGGGCATCAAGACCTCGCTCCAGAACGAGGCGAGCCGAGATGCGTACGCGACCCAAAAGGCCGCGTACGAGGCCAAGGCATCAGTTCCGTTCGCCGACTTCTTCGCCGGCGTACTGAAGGCCGGGACCTCGTATGCTTATACGAAGGTCTGGAAGGATGGGAAAGGGAAGGTGCACCACGACGTGCACTTCCTCGCTTCCCGTGTTGTGGCAGGCGGCGACATCGTTCTCGCCGAGTGCCCC
>Ga0209542_10001443_pt1 | contig 55695 bp, 57 predicted proteins | sample RifCSPhighO2_01_FD_184028 | JGI IMG/M metagenome (GOLD analysis project Ga0209542, IMG submission 184028) | Soil microbial communities from Rifle, Colorado - Rifle CSP2_plank highO2_0.1 (SPAdes) (version 2) | ecosystem: Environmental > Terrestrial > Deep subsurface > Rock core/Sediment ... | reverse complement strand
CAAGGATACACTTGAAAAAGGCACAAAGGAAGAGTTGGAGGAAAAAACAAAAGAACTATCTGATGCGCTTACCAAGATTGGACAATCGATGTACACCAGCCAAAAGACTGAAGACGGAAAGCAGAAGTCGGAAGAAAGCAACAAAGAGCAAAAAAAGAATAACAAAGATAAGAAAAACGTAGAGGAAGGAGAGGTTGTTCAATAAATCCAAAATTTAAATGCCAAATGTCAAATCATCCCGATTAAATCGGGATTGAACTTTGATCTTGACTTGTTATTTGGATTTTGACATTTGGATTTTTTTTATATGACTGACTATTATGAAATGCTTGGTGTTTCAAAAAACTCTTCAGACCAAGAAATAAAGGCTGCCTACAGGAAACAGGCTCTCAAATGGCATCCGGATAGAAATAAATCTCCAGAAGCCAACGAAAAATTTAAAGAAATCAATAAAGCTTTTGAAGTATTATCCAATCCGCAAAAAAAGCAGATGTACGACCAGTACGGAGAAGCAGCCTTTAGGGAAGGAATGCCGGGCGGAGGAGCAGCGGGCCAGGGACAATATTACCAGGAAGGCCCCTTTAAAGTCTATACCAATTTTGGCGGTGGCGGAGGATTTGAGGGATTTGATTTCGGCGGATTTTCCGATCCGTTCGAAATTTTTGAGCAGTTTTTTGGTTTTCAGTCGCCTTTTTCCCGAGGCGGAAGAAGAGCAAGAAGAGACATCTATGAGTTGGAGTTAACGTTTGATGAAGCAGTCCACGGAGTTGAAAAATCTACAGTGATTAAAGGTGACAGGAAAACTATTAAAATACCGGCCGGCGTAGATAATGGGATGCGGATTCGCTTTTCCGACTTTGATGTTCAGGTTGCAGTCCACCCCCATTCAGATTTTAAACGGGAAGGTCAAGACGTGTATTTGGAGAAAGAAATTTCCTATCCGTTTGCCGTTTTAGGTGGAGTAGCCGAAGTTCCCACAGTACATGGACAAGTGAGATTAAAGATTAGACCGGGGACAAAATCAGGGACAACTGTCCGCCTTCGAGGACAAGGAGTTCCTTATCCCAATTCTTCCAGAAGAGGAGACCAATATGTAGTTTTTAGAATTAATGTTCCCGACAGGGTTTCTGTAAAAGCGAAAAAATTGCTAGAGGATTTAAAGGAAGAAATTTAGCTTAACTTTTCACGAGGCCTAATTATTAATAGGTACATTGTAGCCAATCCTACTATAGCTCGACGAGTTGTGTCTATAGGTATTTTACCATCTCGTCCTTGATTCCAAATTCTTGTTTGTGCAGTAAATAATGACTTGCTGCTTTTGTCAGAATTTCTGAAATCTTGAAAAGTTTGTCTAATTATCGGTCTATAATTACCTGCTTCACTCATTTTCGATATTTTACTTCTTTTTCTTCTTGTCAAGGAGCGTAAAATTTGCAAAGCAAATTAACGCTCTGCAGACCCAGTAGACTCGCTCCTCGGAAGTGTGCGGCTGTAAGCCTCCAGACCGAGGTAAGAGTTCTTCTAGCTGGGTCAAGGTTTCTTATTGATTAGAAGCGGAGAAAGTGAGAGAATAAAACAAGTCAATTGTTAATAGTTAATTGCTGATTGTTTGAAAAAATATTTAAAGCTCGAGGAGGTAACGTCTTATAAAATAGCTTCAGAACTATCAGACTTTATTTGGGAAATCATAAGCAAATGGGATTGGTTGAAGAAGAAAATTCTGGGTGCTCAATGGATTGAGTCAATAGATTCCATTGCTGCAAACATAGCTGAGGGATTTGGTAGATATCATAAAAAAGATAAAATTAAGTTTTTTTATAATAGTCGAGGGTCTTTATACGAAAGCGTATATTGGACTAAAAAAGCTTTTATTAGAAAATTTATTACAAAAGAAGAATATAACCATATTCTATTAGAGCTACGAAAACTTCCTAAAGAGATTAATAACTTGATAAGATTGACGAGTCAAAATCTTAGTGAATAATAACAATTAACTATTATCAATTAACAATTGTGACTGAGATGAAAATCAAAACCGCGCTTGAAAACATCAAAAACTATAAAATATACCTCCAAGTTGAGACTGCCGTTCATGAGTTTTTGCAAAAAAAAGGTTATCTGAAATTAGATTTGCCGGTTTTAGCGCCGGTTTTAATCCCCGAATCATATCTTGAGATTTTTGAGACAGAGTTTAGATATCTGAATAAGAAACAGAAGCTTTATCTTACTCCTTCACCAGAGTTATTTCTGAAAAGATTGTTGGCAAGGGGAATCGGAGATTGTTATTATTTGGGAAAGGCTTTCAGAAATAGTGAGCCAAATTCAAGTTTTCATTCGTCTGAATTTACCATGCTTGAATACTACCGCGTTGGTTTTTCTTACCTTCAACTTGCTGATGAGATTTTGGAGATGATGAGATATATTTCTTCACGTTGTCATCCTGAACTCGTTTCAGGATCTGATTTCAGTAAAGCAAAAAGACAAATGCCGGGACAAGTTCGGCATGACAAACAGCAAATAATTAATTTCCAAGATAATAAAATATCATTAGATAAATGGGAAAAATTTACGGTTGCGGAAGCGTTTGAGAAGTTTGCCCAAATTTCAGAGAAAGAATTATTCAGTGATAAATCATTCATGAAGAAGGCAGAAAAAAAAGGCTATAAAGTAGAAGGGTTCTCATTTCAAGATGTTTTTTCTCAAATAATTTCCCAAGAAGTAGAACCTAAGTTAGGCGAGAACGGTTATCTCACTTTACTTTATGATTATCCGGTAGAGGTTGCTTCGCTTGCGAAGTTAAATAAAGACCAAAGAACTGCTAAGCGCGTAGAATTTTATATAAACGGGATAGAGATAGGCGGATGTTGCGAGGAACTTAATAATTGGGTTGAACAGAAAATGAGATTTGAAAATCAGATAAAAAAAAGGAAGAGAGTTTCGATGATAGATTACAAAGTTGACAGTGGGTTCATCAAAGCGTTACAATATGGCCTACCAGATTGTACAGGAGCGGGAATTGGATTTGAAAGATTGGCGATGATCTTTGCTAATGTTGATTCGATAGATAAATTAAAATTAATTAATATATATTGATTTAGATAAATCAGAGACTCGGAAAGCCAGATTGATTAGATGATCAGCAAAAAACAGATCTGGTTTTCTGAAATATCCGAAAAATCTGAATCTCTGGATTAATCCAAGCTATTATGAACATAAATGCTGGAAATTTAAAAAAGGGAGACTTTATAAAATATCAAAATGAAATATGGCAAGTACAAAAAGCTGAATTCTACTCTCCAGGAAAAGGATCAGCTTTAATGAAGACAAGAATAAAAAATTTATTATCTGGAAAAAATATAGAGTTCACCTTCAAATCTAACGAAACTGTCGAAACTGTAGATATCGATAGCATTGAGATGCAATTCCTTTATAAAGACGCTCAAAATCTTCACTTTATGAATGAAAGAACTTACCAACAGTATACGCTTCCTCTAAAAGTAGCCAGCGAAGCTGCAAATTTTTTACAGGAAGGAAAGAAATATTTCGTTTATTTGCATAATGATAATCCTCTTTCGCTAAGACCACCAGCCAGTGTCAGATTGAAAGTAATAGAAACAGAACAAGCTGTTAAAGGAGATACGGTAACAGGAGCAAGGAAACCTGCAAAACTTGAGACTGGGGTAATCATCCAGGTTCCTTTATTCATTAAAAATGGAGATACGGTTGCTGTTAATCCGGAAACGGGTGAGTATGTAGAGAGAGTAAAAATATAAATATGATACGAATGATGCGAATCTTTATGCCTGCCCGCAACGCTTCGCTTGCGATAGCAGACGGGTAAATGCCGCGAATTATGCTAATTCTCTTATTATTCGTATAGTTTGCATCATTTGCATATCATTTTCCAGATTGGCATTATATTTATGTTATCGGTTGGTGAAATCCTCAAAAAACAACGTGAGAAACTAAGTATTGAACTTAACCAAGTTGAGAAACAGATTAAAGTTAGGCAAAAATTTCTCAAGGCAATCGAGGAGAATAACTGGAACATTTTTACCTCAAAAGTATATGTTGAAGGAATTATTAATAATTATTCTAAATTTTTAGAATTAGATTCGAGAAAAACCCTAGCTTTTTTTAGACGCGATTATGAAAAGCAGGAGATAATAAAATTTAAAAGCAGGGTGGTAAGTCGTTATCTAACGCCTGAGACTAAAAAGATAGTTTTAACTCTTTTAATTTTAGTCTTTCTTTTATTTATTGGCTATTTCGGTTATCAGCTCAAACTCTATTTTTCGCCCCCGAAAATAACTATTCTTGCACCAAAGGTTGAAACTTTTAAAAAAGCAGACAGGGTAAAAATATTAGGTAAGACGGAGAAAGATGCGGCAATTACAATTTTTGGTGAGAGGATTTACCAAAATGAGAGCGGTATATTTGAGTTTAATTTTCCACTTCATAAAGGAAAAAATGAATTAGTTATCGAGGTGATTGGGGCAAATGGAAGAAAAGCAATAATTAAAAAAGACTATTTTAGAAGAGAATAGTAAAATTATTAATTAAATAAAATTTTTGAGGTTTTTAACGTTTTTTACATTTGAAGAAGTATATATATATTTAAAACCAAACCTTTTTGCTTCTTTGACAATTTTTTCCTCAAGATAAGCCTTCCTTACTTCACCTAAAAGTCCAACCTCTCCAATAAAAAGTGATTTTGGGGTAAGTGGTATATTTTTTAGTGACGAAAGAAGTGAGGCTAAGAGTCCAAGATCAGAAGCTGTTGATTTGACTTGAACACCGCCTACAACATTTACATAAATATCAAATTTATCTAACGGGTGGTTTAAGTATTTTCGTACCACCGCCAGAAGAAGGAGAACTTTGTTGTAATCTAGGCCTTTGACAACCCTTCTTGGGACAGGTAGGATGGTTGGTACAGCCAAAGTCTGTATTTCAAAAAAAAGAACTCTCTTTCCTTCGGCAACAGCGATAATAGACTTTCCGATCTCTCGCTCGTTATTTTCAATAAAAATTAACTGGTTAGATACCTCAGTTAAACCAACTTGACCCATCTCAAAAATTCCTATCTCGTCCGTTGGTCCAAATCGATTTTTACTGGTGCGCAATAGTCTAAAGTTTGATTCTTTTTCACCCTCAAAACTTATAACACAATCAACCAGATGTTCTAAAGTCTTCGGGCCTGCAATTTCTCCGCCTTTAGTGATGTGGCCGACGATAATCATAACCGTCTTAATCTTTTTAGCCAAGTTTATTAACTTACTAGCAGATTCCTTAAGTTGGGAAATATTACCTGGAGGTCCCTCAACTTTTTTTGAATAGACTGTTTGAATAGAGTCAATCACGATAACATCAATTTTATTTTTAAGTTGCCCCAGCGCTTCAACGATACCCTCAACCTGAAGATCATCAGAAAAGAAAAAATTGGATAGATTTATTTTTAATCTCTCTGCTCGTTCTTTTATTTGTTCGGCTGCCTCCTCACCCGAGATATAGACGGTTTTTATATTTGATAACGCTTGAAGAAGAAGAGTAGATTTACCTACTCCAGGTTCACCTGTTAGAAGAATCACTTCTCCAGGAATCATACCGCCACCAAAAACTCTATCGAACTCAAAAACTCCAGCTTTTATTCTATCCTTTTTCAATGACTGGATTTTATTAAAAGGTATCAGGTTTAGTTTTTTTAAGGGTTCGGTATCTTTCGTTTCTTCATCAGTTTGTTGAGTAAGTGTATTATACTCTCCACAGTTTGGACAGCGACCAAGCCAGGATGCAGAACCATAACCACAGTTGGAACAGATATAAATTGCTATAAGAAAAACTCAGAATTTATAATTCAAAATTCAGAATTAAATCTAGAAAGTAGAATTCTAAATTCTAGATTTGAACATCACATCTTATTCACAGTCTTTATCCCTAACAAATACAATCCATTCTTTATGACTTGTCCTGTCGCTTTAGTTAAAAGCAGGCGAAAAATTCTTATCTTTTCTTCGGTCAGCAAAATCTTATGTTTCTGATAAAAAAGATTATACTTCTGAGCTAAATCATAGAGATAATTTGCTATAAGATTCGGGGAAAAATTCCTCGCAGCTTCATAGACAGTTTCAGAATAATTTGCTAGCGTTCGTAGTAAGTCCCTCTCTTCCTTTTCCAATTTTGCTATACCATTGTTGATCCACGTGGTACCGAGATGGTAAGTGGATTTGTTGAGCACACTCTGGGTACGGACAAAGGTATAGAGAAGATATGGGCCAGAGTTGCCTTCAAGAGAAATTGACTCGTCGAAATCAAAAGCGATCTCTGCGCTGATATGATTTTTGAGAAAAGAGTATTTAACGGCAGCTACTGATATTGCCTCTGCCGTATCCTCATCACATTTGAAGTCTTTCAAAATTCTTTTTTTAGCCTCATCAAGTAGCCACGGACCCTCAACTACAACTCCAGACCTAGAAGACATTTTACCCTGTTTTAAGCGCACCCAGCCACCTATATGATGCATTTGTTTACCTTTGTATTTTTTGGGATTTAAAAGTTCTTCTACCTTAAATGTAACCTTGAAAAAACTCGATTGTTCTGGTCCCACAACATGAATGCATTTATCGATCTCACCGAATTCTGAAAATTCTTTTTCAGCCAGAGCAAGCTCTTTGCCTTCATAGGTTGGAATTCCAAGTCTATTTAAAAAGACTCTGGTATCTAATGCGTAAGATTTGCCATTAAAAACAATTGCGCCCTCACTTTTTTCTAAAATACCTTTTTCAAGTGCCTCTTTAGTAATTTGAGTTCCTTTGTTTGACATTTCACTCTCAAAATAAAGGCGGTCAAATTTTGTATATACTCGCTTATAGATTTCATCAAAATAGTCTAAGCTCCATTGTCTCGTTTCTTTCCAAAGAGTTATAACCTCTCCATTTTGTTCGTAGATCATTTTGTTTATTTCAATAATTTCTTTTTTTGCAATCTCATCAGTTTCATAGGCCTTGTTTCCTTCTGCATACATTTTTCCTAGAAACTCGATCTTTCCATGGAGTGTTTTTAAATTTTCGATTTTTGTCCGCCAGCTGGCGGATTGACTTTTAAGTTTGTACACACATTTTGCGATATGAAGTCCCACATCTCCTTGGTAATTCGCTCTTATGACATTATTGCCTACTGCTTGTAATATTCGACAGATTGCCTCACCAGACGATATATTTCTTAAATGACCTATGTGAAAGAGCTTATGGGTGTTAGGATGGGCAAACTCGATCATTATTTTTTTGTTTTTACCTAAGTGAAAGGAGGGAAAATCAAATATTTCCTGGGTTATTTTACGAGCATAGTTGAGAAAATAATTTGTATTTATCCAGAAATTAATAAAACCTGGTTTTACTACTTCAATTTTTTCAATAAAATTATTTTTAGAAAAGTTTTTCTTTATTTCTTCCGCGATCTGAAAAGGATTTTTATTGAGAGTTTTGGCTAATTTTAAAGCAATGCTTGTTGCATAGTCTCCAAAATTAGGATTTGCCGAATGTTCAAGGTTTATTTCCTTTTCCTCAACGCCTATTTTTTTTAGAACAACTCCAAGATTTTTCAGAAGTTTTTCTTTGATCATTGGTTATTATAATAACACAATAGACTCATGTTAGTATAGTTTCAAAATACCAAAGTTTTCCTTTTAGGTCAGTTATTCCTAAATAATTCTTAGCTTTACCCAAAATATCTATTTTATATTTTATTGTATAGTCATCTTTATTAAAAACAAGATAACCGTAATAAGGCAATATTAAAGTCTTCGAATTTATTAGATTGATTCCAATCGATCCTACTTTTGGTGCGACTGTCAACTTGATATTATTGGTGGCGATTTTATCCATAAAATTCAAAATTTTTCTTGTTTTGTGATAGGCTAAATACTGAATACTTAGAGGCAGTGTTTTTTCCCAAAAATTAATTCGATAGTATCTTAGATATGGTTTTAATTCGTTTAAAGTAATTTTTAAATTAAAAACTTGCGTTGATTCTTTTAAGGATAAAGATTGATCATTACTTGTATAGAAAAAATTAAGTCTCGTTTTTTCAACACTTTCTTTATGATTATTTTTAAAATAATTTACATTTTCCAGATATATTTTGTTAAATTCTGGAAACTGTTTTTCATAAAAAATAAGATCTTTAAATATAATAGATTGACTTAAACCAAGTTTATAGATAAGTTGTTTAACTGAATTGATATATTGATTGCTTTCCTGATTACTAATATCAGATAGGCAAGCAAATATATTTTGTTCGGTGAAAAAGTTTATTAAAGCTCCGGGAGGATATATTTTTTTTATTTGCTTCAAAATAAAATTTAATCTCAATAACATTGCAACCTCTGTGCCTCCAGCGTCTTTTTCATCAGTGAGCAATTGGTTAGGCATTTTATGAGGAAGACCTAATAAGGAGAATTGGACCGGTAAGTTTTTGTTAATAAAATAATCGATCTGACCAGAGACATATTTTTTGTTTAGATCGTAATAATTTACTGAACCCAAATATATTTCCTTATGAATTAATATATTTAATATATTATCTATGATTTTTTTCTTTTGTCCGAAATGAATTTTTTTATGGTAGACTTCAATTTTATTCATAAGCTGCTCAAATGCGAGTTTTACCTGAACAGTCTTTGGTTTTGAGATTTTTATTTTACTTAGATTCAATTCGAATTGTTTAATCGGTCCAATAAAACTATTTGGATTTAGAATATTTTTTTTCATATGGCCGAAAAATAATGAACTCCTAATTCTTCTGAGAATTTTATACTTTTTGCTTTAGTTTTTGCAGCGTATAAAGGAATAGTGGCAATCCCCGCCGGGTACATAATTCCTACTCCGGCAGTAGGAAATACCTTTATACCACGATGCCAATGAGTTGCTTGTTCCTGGGCTTTTTTAAAAAAGGATGGAACGGTTATCTTATTTTCTTCTGATATTATAGTAATAGGAACCGCATCTGAATTTAGGGGGAATTGGTGTCGAGTATCTAAAAAAGCTCTACTGTAAGCCGCTTGTAAGATTGCTTGTTTCATAATCTTATCCCAAATCATATTATCGTTGTTAGTCGGCGGATCCCATGAGCAGGTAAGTCCGGCTAAATGGATAAATCCAGATTGACTAAATAAACGTAAAAGAGTATCCGCATCTAATTGTAATCCTATAAGAGGAGTAAAAACATTTCGTGCTTCTGCTTTGATAAATAAATTATCATCTACTCCTTGCTGAGAAAAAGAAGTTAGATACTTTTCATATAATTGATTAACTATTTGTAGATAATTTGGATATTGACGACATTCTTCTAAAAGATCCGAAAAGATAAACATATTGCTCCAGCCGAGTTGATCTGTCCACGTTTTTATCTGCTTTTCGTATGTTTCAAGTTCAGATAGAGAATATGCTGAAAAGTCAAGGAATGCTTTTGATTCATTTAGTATTTTAACGACAAAACCCGGAGGGTAAACATTATTTATCACCTGTGAATTAATACTTTGTAAAACGTGAAGGAATTCCAAATCGGCAATATCTGGACTTTTACCAGTTTTAATATCAACTTCATCTGGGGCCAAAGGAAATTTTTGCCAACTGTAGCATATTGTAAGTAATAAAGGTTTTTGATTTTCAATTTGACTACACATTTTTTCGATAACTTCATCAGTTTTTTCTTGGGAGAGGGATACCGAACCGATATGATTAAAATAGGCCATAATCATTTTGGCGTAGTATTCCGGGTGGTTTCCTGACATTTTCTCAAACTGACCATGAGGAGAATTTAGAAGAAATTTTTTATTCCATGGTAAGAGGGAACGGTCTAGAGTTGGGCTAGCATATTGAAAATAATGATGTAGTACTCCGAAATTAATCGGATTCGTAAAATAATTAACTAAGATGCCATTGTCAAGCTCAGGTCCCGTTAAGATATCATTTTCATTTAAATATTTAGGATATTCTAATGTCATATATTAAAAAAATAACTTTATAATAAAAACCCCCGCCGAAATTAGGCGGGGAGAATATGTATTTTGGCCATTAAAAAACCCCGCGTCAAACGCGGGGGATGGTTTAATTATCTTTGGTTTTAGGCCAAGAGAATACTACCCTCCCCAAAGAGTCTCCTGTTAGAAGAATTGGTTATGGATAGTATTTGACTCATAGTAGGCTATAATTATAACATAAAATTTTAATTGTCAAGTATATATATGTGGTTTTGGTACGCGTTATTATCAGCAGCCATCAGTGCGGTGTCAGTCATAATCAATAAACATATTCTCAAGAAAGTTCATGTACCTTTGCTGACCTGGTCTTTATTTGCCTTTCCTCTTCCTTTATTATTCTGGTTATCTTTCAAAGATGGGATTCCAAACATCAACGGATTATTTCTTCTGGGGACTGCAGGTTCAGCTTTAAGTTTCGTCTTGGCAAAGAGTTTCACACTTCACTCTATAAAAAATAATTTACTTTCAAAAATATATCCTCTTGTTTCTTTCAGTGTCTTTTTCACCTATATTTTTGGACTTATATTTCTTTCAGAAACTATTAAATTATCTGCTTTTTTGGGACTACTTCTTATTCTCATGGGAGGATATATTCTTAATGCGGAAAACGCGAAAGAAAGTATCTTAATACCTTTTAAATTGCTTTTTTTTGAAAAGGGTTCCTTAATTTTTTTAATTGCGATGGTGCTTTCGAGTATAACTTCAGTATTCGACAAGATAGGTCTGACAAACGTTGTCCCAAGCAATCCGTCAATTGTTTTATTTACCGAAAACACATTCATGACTGTATTGTTAACTGGATACTTAACCCATAAGCACAAAAATTGGGTTAACGAGATAAAGAATAATTTTTGGTTACTATTATTGGCTAGTTTAGTCTATATGACACTTGTAATAGTTGCTTTTCTTGGTTTTATTTCTGGTCCTGTAGCGCTGGTTATTGGAGTAAAAAAAGTTGAGATTCTTTTGGTAATGATATTAAGTTTGTTTATTTTCAAAGATAAACCAGCAAAACATTCTGTTGCTGCGGCTATTTTTATGTTATCTGGTATTGTTCTAACGAAATTGTAGATAAATATTTAGTTCATACAGATTTTTTAGTTTTTCTTCAACAATTTTTCTTTCTCAAAAAAACCTAAAGTTGATTTGTTTTTGGCTAAGATCTTGAATGGCTTGCTCAAACCTTAATCCCATAAGATATAATCCTCGCCAACTTAACCATTCTGGGGGGGGCATCGACCAAAATCTAAAGTAAAAGTAACAACACCTCTTTGCATAATATAATTATACTAAGTCATAAGTTATGTTGAAATAATCAGGAAACTTTCTTACAATTGAGGGCATGAAGGGAAAGTTAATTTTATTAACTTTATTAGTCTTGGGATTTGGTGCAGTTATTTTAGTTCGCTTTTTTATTCTCGATAACCAGAATGCTTTTGGTAGGATCAGAGTTGTTTCTTCTCCAGTTGCCAGCGTTTTTATCAATAATCTGGCTGTTGGAAAAACTCCATTTGAAGACAAATATAAGGTAGGAGAATACATCCTTAGACTTATTCCGGAAGGAAATGCATCAGACACCGCATCTTGGCAAGGAAAATTAAAAATTTATAAAAATGCTTTAACTTATGTCAATAGAGAACTTGGAAGCTCGGATGTTACTTCAGCAGGTGAAATTTTCACCACAAGCAAAGTGGATAAGCCGGCAAAAAGTGGAGATCTTGGAGAAGTTTATATTGAGACAGAACCACAAGGAGCCATAGTTTATCTTGACAACGATGAAAAAGGAGTAGCGCCGCTTATTTTACAAGAAGTTTTGAAAGGGGACCATGAATTATCTGTTTTTATGCCCAGATTTTTAAGGAGAACTCAAAAAATTAATATCGATCCAGGCTACCGGGTAAATGCCATATTTAAATTGCCAATAGATGAAAGTCAAAGGGCGACTGAATCAGCTAAAGTTACAGGAGGAAAAGAATCATCACCTAGCGCTATGGTTAAAAAAACCACGATTCTTATAAAAGATACTCCTACGGGTTTTTTGCGGGTTAGAGAAGATGCGGCAATTACAGCTTCAGAAGAAGCGCAAGTTAAACCCGGAGACACCTTTGATCTTTTGGAGGAGAAAAATAGTTGGTATAAGATAGAATACGAGAAAGGCAAAGAAGGATGGGTATATTCTCAATACGCAGAAAAGAAATAAAACAATAATTATTAAAATGACAATTTAGTACCTATTTTATACCCGTATTGTTATAAACCTTAAGTCCTACATCGGGTGAAAAGGGATTATATTTATTTAACGGACTTGCGTAAGGTATAATTTGTTGGAGGTCAGCTGCTCGCATCGATTGAAAATTAGCTTGTGACGAAATTCCAAAACTCAATGCGGTAAATAAGATCTGGGGAAAAACTAAACCCTCAGGTTGTAAGGCTGCTAGTAAGGCTTTAGCGCTATCGTTTGTGGTTAATTCTAAATAGAAAGTATCAGGTAAATATTTTTCTCCAGTACCTGGAATCCCCTCAGTAGTTATTGGATATTGATGTGTTCCCATTTTTCCTCTACCAAATACTAAGTATCTGGTCCGATCATTTACTGCACTCTTTTTGCCAAGTTGAATTGATCTTCCATATGCGTCACGAAAATTGTGAGATCCTGGTTTATAAGTTAATATTGATACAGACATGGGTACCACTTTTTGTTCACCTTGATAAAATTTCACACTCTCTATGAATGAAAGTTGTTCAGGAGTAAGAAATAAACCTGTTGCACTATCAATCCAATATTGCGGATCATGGTGTTTTTGCGTTTGAACACTTGGTTTAAAATCAGCTCCAGAAATAAAAGATGGAGGTTGAACTATACCATTTTCCACTTTAAATCGAGCAGCGTAAGGAAAAGTGCTGCTGGGATCGACACTTTCCGATTCAAAAGGTAACATTATTCTATCAACTGGCCAGGTTGAGATCCAGGTTTCAGCTCTTACTACTCCATTCGTTACTTTTGCTATTACTTCATTCTGATTACCTTCCTGTTCGTCAGCCAGTCGTACAAGAGCTTCAAATTCTGCTGATTCAACTCCAGCCCCAGGCGCAATTTTTTTTTTCATTTGTAGACTAAATATATTCTAGCATAACTTTAGTAATATTATGTTAATTACGCTCTAAGATAAAAGTATAATTATTAAATGGTTTTACCAAGAGGTCAGGAGAATATCACAAGGGGTTCATCTTCATCTTTTAGGTCACTGGATCCAACGAGGGATATTTATGTTATTCCAACCTCTTATGTAGAAAAATCAGAGGGAGTTCAAAAATATTTAGAATTTTTAGTAAGAGGTAATCCTACTGCCGCTTACGAATTTGTTCAAAACCAGTGGGATTATAATAATGATCCATTGGGTCAGCCTGAAATATGGTTATGCGACTCAGAGGGACAGAGGATTTCTTATCCAGAATTCCTAAAAGATAGAGCTAGAGAATTTAGGTCAGATCAAAAAATTACCAGAGTAGAATTTATAAACTACTTAAGACCAGGCGAAGGGATGACGCCAGAAGACGTTGTATTAGAAAAACACGGAGGTGATGAGGGAACTTTAGGAGCACACGGCAGAGGCGGTAAGATAGCAGGAGCAGCTTTAATTACAGGTCGTTTTGCTTCAAGCATAGAGTATTTATCTAAAGATGATCGGGGAACATGGCGGGGTGAAACGGCAATGGTTATTGATAATGAAGCTTTTCCTGACCTAAAAACTCCAGTTTACAGTTTGGGCTATCAGAGAGTTCCAGAGGAAGCTGAAAGGGATAAAACCATAGTCGCAATCAATGATCCGTCTGAAGAATTTTTAGAATGTTTTCGGAATTTATCCAATTATTTTTTATTGGTAAATTCAAGATATGAGAATTACCGTTTCAATCACGCCGCAGATTTAAATCCTCAAGCAAATTTGTTAAATATATTTATAGATGAGGATAAAGGACAAGATAGAACCCATTCAGTCTTTTTTTCTTCAGAGGAAAGGACGCGTTTTAAAATACCAGACACTAAACTTAGAGAGCCAGTCAGAGTTGAGATTTTACCCTGGGACTTAATAAAACAAGAGGAAAGATATGAATATAAAACTGATTCGATGTTTGTAGACGGCTTACGACTAGAAACATCTGGTTATTTTGCATTACGTTGGAGCTTTTGGGGATTTAGCAAAGCTGAACACAGTTTTAAGGTTGAACGCTCAACTAACTCAGACTATGTGCATGGGAATCCAGAAAATTTAATCGCTATGGTACTGGGAAAGTGTGACAATCCACTGGTTTTTGAATCATTATTAAATGCAACTACCTATGGAAATACTTGTGCCGAAGGTGAGATACCTCTTGATGATTTTTATTCAGAAATTTCAAAAAATCCGCAGGCAATAACAGCTTTTAAACAGGGTTGGAGAAGTTTTTGCGCAAAACATACTTTAGACCCCAGCAATTTATTTATTACCTCAGATCACAGATCGGTAGCTAAAGCAGAAAAGCTGAAAAAAAGATGTATACTTTTGAGCTCTCCCACCTTTGTCAAAACTATGCATCAATTAGGAATTGCCAAGGAGTTAGAACAAACAGTAGAGCTTCCGGTTGATCCCCAAAGAACCGGCGAAAGGTTAATTGTAATCGAAAACAAGGAGCTATCGTCCGAATCGATCATCAGCGATTTATTAGAGGTTTTATTAAAAAGCAAGGCTGTTATGCATATTGGAAATAATGGAATTATGATAGACTTACCTTTTTTACAAAGAAAGGAATTTTCTTTATTTGGAAATATTAAATCAAATTTAACTCTAGGTAGAATATTAAGGTCAACAGAAGACTTTTGGAGAAAATTCGGAGAATCTATTGTGCGAAGAGTTGAAATAGATTCAGGCGGGGAAGAAGGTAGCTTAGAGATGATTGAAGTGGCAGAAAGAGAAACAGAAGATTTTATTTTTGATATAAGCCCCATAACTCAATCCGGTAAAACATCTGGAAGACAAAGCATCAGTATTAGAATAATCTGCAAAGAAAATCGAAATTCATTTAACCAGTTTTTAGAAGAACTTAAACGAGAGTTTAGTAAAGTAGAAAAAGATGGATTTGTTGATGAAGCTAAATGGATAAAAGAAGGTCCTAGTAGGTTAGGAGCATTAGATAGAGTTATTGAGGCAAAGAGAAGGGTACTGCAAAATATGCAAGCCGAGGAATTAGATAGATTAGCAGAAACGGAAGCAAAATTAGCTGATGCCAGAAGACTATTAGGGCAAATTGAGGAAGATAGCTTGAGCGATTCACCTACAAGACGCGGTTTGACACCCCTGACAATAACAGGTTATAGACCACCGGGGAGAATAGGCAGAGCGTATACTTCTCTTCGTGATCCTAACATCCCAGTATTTGCAAGCAATACAATCTTTACTAGTTTAGATGATAATCCAGTACCAATGGAGGTTGAGTCTATAAGATCAACTCTTGGAGCTAGAGAGTATGTAGAACAAACACTTGAATCTTTAGAAAAACCCGATTTACAATTATTAAGACCTGATTTATTACCGGTAACGCTACGAGACACTTTGGTTTGTGGAATTAATACAATTGTTTCTGCTGCTATTGAATACGAACATGTTCTTGATTTTAGCAGCAATAGAACTATAGCCAAACACGGATTGATTATAAATAAAAAAATAGAAAAAGGCACTTATGCAGTCCCCTGTTTTGTTAATTGTAGAGTAGTAGGATTTTATCACCCTGATCCAATAATAGCCAAACAATTAAGATTTAATCTTTCTGATCAACATAGCTTGTATACTCTGAGTTCAGAGTTAGAAATTTCTTCTGGACTTGAAATTTATTACGAATACGACCCAGAGAATCATCCAAGTTGGATTCCGGGACAGAGAGAAGCGGCTATTTTAGGCAAAAGAGAATTATTAAAACAACATTGGAGAGATTTGATGGATGCTGTAGATAATTTTACTCCTCCACTTTCTAATAAGCAAAGGTTGGATATTGCTTTGACCGCCTGGCTCCATGCTTTTAATTATGACAGTAGCAGAGATGTTGATAAGTTATTTTTTGATTTGCCGGAGGAAGAAAGATTCTCGGAAATAATAAATAATAGTAGCGGAAATTGCGGTTATACGGCAGAAGGATTCGCAGTATTATGTAGATTTTTTAATTTACCTTCAGTTAAATTCAATGGGTATTTAGGAAATAAAGGTCGATACTTTCCCGGTCCCCAGAATCATGCATTAGATGCAGTGTATATAGACAATAAATGGATAGTTGTAGAACCACAGGCAGGATATATTTCGACAGGATTTAGAAGAGAGGAAATTCCCCCAATTTTTATTAGACTGATAGAAAAAATTCCCAAAGGTAAAAACTCATTCCCGGCGGATGAAAGAGCGGGGTCGTTACTTGGAGTTGACGGATTGGTAAAAAGACTAAAGGAGGCAAATATTAGATTAGACCAAAAAACGATAGAAATGATAAGAAGAATACAAAAGTTGAATAAAGACGATGCTCACATATATCAGATGCTTCAATTAACTGAAGAGCCGGCTATTCCTGGATTTGAGTTTGTTGGGGCGCCAGGAGAACAACAATTAGACGAAATTATAAGAACAAATCCTGGAAGACAAGAGATATTTTCAATTGATGATGAAAATGCGGAACAATTCATAAGCTCGTTGTTAACTCAGGCGGCCGAATTAGGATTAGAAGTAAATCCCAACACAACGGCAGACGAGTTAATAGGGATGATTCAAAAAGTTGTTATAAAAGAAGAGAAGAGAAAAAGAAGAATAAGAGGAATAATAGGTGGGAGTGTTGCAGCTGCAGGTATAGTAGCCTACCTTGTTGCAAAAGGAAACCTTGATATTTCAGCCTTAAGTGATTTAGGTATGGAGATTTTAGAAAGAATACCTTCAACACGGCTCCCACAAATTAATATCCCGTCTCCTTTTGTTAAGCCTACTTCAATTCCTCTTCCTTTACCCGCTCCAAATCCAGTTATTACTCCAGAAGGTGTAGGAATAAAAATTCCACAGATGATTGATAGTCTAAAATTAAATAGTGAAGTCATTAGAATAATAATCGCTGCCCTTTTATCAAGCGGAGCAACAAGAGTGCGTGATGCAATCCATTACGCAAAAATTATTAATAAATTAAAGGAACATGAAAACTCGAGATATTCGATCTAGTAAGAAAGACAATATAGATTTATATGATATTTTTGATTTACTTGGATTGAGAAAGCTTGGTGCTTACGAAAAGAAGATACATTTTAATAAAATGCAGAATGTCATCATGGAAGAATTTTATTTCAATGTGATTTCTTCAATTAAAGATAAAGAATTGTTACTAAATTTAGACCAGATGGTTAAACAAAAAGAAACTCCTAGTAAGATTATTGAGTTCTTAAGTTCATCAATTCCAAATTTCGCAGAAGAACTGATTGGTTTCATTAGGTCGCGCAAAAAAGAATATATTAAAAACTATTATAAAAATATTGTAGAAGATCTTGATAGAAGGTTAACAATAGCGCAGAATAATCGAAGTAAAATTTATGTAAAAAAACAACTGAAATATTATTTATCTGCACAGAAACTTGCTAACAAAGAAGAATGGGGTAATTTATCTGTCTTAACTGTAAGATCTAACTTATCGGTAACTTAGATTTGATTATTTTTCTTTCCAAATAAATTTATTATAAAGAATATATGAGTAAGGAATGATGATGAAAATGATGATTAAAATTTTATAAATATACCAGAGTTTTCTTCCAAAGAGATTGACTGCAAGTTGGACTCCAAGAGTTTGAATTAAGACGGAACCAGAAGAGACGAAGTTGAATTTTAGAAAATTAGGAAGATAAACAGAAAGTCTAGGTTCAAGGCGCTTGTGGGAAAAACTCCAGAAATTATTTAAAAGAAAATTTGAAACGATGGCTGTTTCTGTGCTTAAAAGAGTAGACAACCAAACTGCATATTTTAATTTCTCGATGAATAGAAAGGAAATGCCAAAATCGATGATAAATCCAATAACTCCAACTAAAGCAAATTTAATAAATGATGAATTTAAAAAAACATAGAGAAAAGTCTGGATGATATATTGAATAGAATTAATTTTCGATTTCCCATGAATCCTGTCTTTAAATTGGATTGGAATTTCGCTTATATGGGCTTTATGTTTTATGGCAAAATCCAAAATTGCTACCTGGAATACGTAACCTGAATAATTCTTGATATGAGGTATGGCTTTTTTAATTAGCCATGACTTAATAGCTCTAAAACCACTTGTCCAGTCTGTAATCTGGGGTTTCATGAAGCCGAAACGAATAACCAGATTTGCTCCGACAGAAAAAATTTTTCTGTGTATACCCCAGTTGTTGGGAATTGACCCACCCTTTATATATCGAGATCCGATGACAAAGTCTGCTCCGTTTTCAATTTGTTTTAAAAACTCTGGAATTTTTTTTGGATCATGCGAGAGGTCAGCGTCCATCTCAAAAATAAGATATGGGTTTATTCTCTCAAGTGTTTGTTGGAATCCCTGAACATAGGCTTTTCCTAGACCTTTTTTCTCTGTTTGTAGGAGAGTGAGTCTAGGTAATTTTTTAATCAATTTTAAAACTTTTTCTTGTGTTCCGTCTTGAGAGTTGCTATCGACGACTAATACATGAACTTCCCAGTTTTTATTTTCTTTCGTAATCCTGTAAATTTCAGTTATAACTTGTTCTATAGCTCCGACTTCATTATAAGTTGGTAATATTATTACTGCCTTTCTCATAGCTGTTTCTTGTAATATTCGATTGTTTTACTCAGCCCTTGTTCCAGACTTACTTTGGGTTCCCAGCCGAGTAGTTTTTTTGCTTTTGTAATGTCTGGCTTTCGTCTTTTTGGATCGTCTGATTTTTTAGAGGAAAAAATTATTTTTGACCTTGAATGGGTAATATTCTTGATCAAATGAGCTAATTCTAAAATATTTTTTTCGGTGGGATTTCCCAAATTGATTATTTCTCCGGCGATATTTTTAGTAGTTGCTAATTTATATAAACCCAGTATCATATCTGATACGAAACAAAATGAACGTGTTTGTGTTCCATCACCGTAAACTGTAAGTGGCTTATTCAACAAAGATTGAGTTATGAAGTTAGAAACAACTCGACCATCGTTTTTATCCATATTATTTCCATAGGTGTTGAAAACTCGTCCAATTCTAAGATCTAATTTAAATTTCCTAAAATATGCCATAATGAGAGCTTCGGCAAAACGTTTACCTTCGTTGTAGGGCGATCTTATACCAACAGGATTAACATCTCCCCAGTAGGTTTCAGTTTGAGGGTGTACAGTTGGATCTCCGTAAACTTCGGATGAAGATGTAAATACAAGAACACCGCTCTTACTTTCGAGAATAAAATCTAGGACTTTTTTAGTCCCTACAGAGTTAACCTCGAGTATTTCTATTGGGTATAACCTAAATTTTGGAGGTGACGCTGGAGAAGCTAAGTGATAGATAATATCAAACGAGGGAAGTTTATTAAATTTAAAATTTAATAAATCTGTTTGGAAAAAGATAAATCTTTTATTTTTTATTAAATCTCTTATATTAATTAACCTGCCTGTTATAAGATTATCGATAACAAATACTTCGTCATTTTTTTGCAGGTGAAATTTGGCTAGATTAGAACCGATAAATCCAGCGCCGCCCGTTATCAGAATATTCATACTGGAGGCCTACCAACAGAATAATAAATAAATCCGAGTTTTCTTAACGTGCGTAGATGATAAATATTTCTGCCGTCAAAGATTAATGGTTTTTTCATTAAAGACTTGACTTTTTTTAAATCAGCTTGTTTAAACTCATTCCATTCAGTCAAAATTATTAATGCATCGGAATTTTTGACCGCCTGATAGGGATCTTTTTGATACTTTAGGTTACTACCAAAAAGCTTTTTTACATTTTCCATAGCAGCCGGATCATACACAGAAAGAATGAAACCGTTTTCAAGCAGCTTTTGGACAATATAAATTGAGGCAGCTTCACGAATATCATCGGTGTTTGGTTTAAAACTCAAACCCCACACGGCAATATTTTTCCCATCAACATGTTTTAATATTTTATTGAGAAAATTTTTTCTTACTTTTAGATTTATTTCTTCAACCTGAATTAAAAAAGAAGGGTCAATCGTCATTCTGGCACCGATATTAATCAAGGCTTTTACGTCTTTTGGGAGGCATGAACCGCCATAGCCGACTCCAGGATCTATAAAAATTCTGCCAATTCTTTTATCCAATCCTACTGCATCAAGAACTGTTTCTACATCAGCTTCGGTTTTTTCACAATAAAAAGCGATTAAGTTGGCGAATGAAATTTTTGTTGCCAGCATGGCATTTGATGTGTATTTTATAAGTTCAGCCGAGGAAAGATCGGTAATAACTCTTTTTCCGTTGATTGGTTCATGCAACTCAAGTAACTTCTTGACTGCTTCTTTTGAGCTAGATCCTATGACAACTCTATCAGGATTTAAGGTGTCGTAAATTGCAGTTCCTTCTCTTAAGAACTCGGGACAAGAAGCTACATAGACAATCGCTTCTTTTGCTTTGTGCTTTTTTAAAATCGCCTCGACCTTTCTATTAATACCGACAGGTACGGTGCTCTTACAAGAAACGACGGTTGAGCCTTTTTTAAGATGTCGACCTATTTTTCTTGCAACGTCAAATACAGTTGATAGATCTGCTTCACCATCTTCTTTAGGTGGAGTTCCAACCGAAATAAATACAATATCTGATTCAGGTATGGCTTGATGATAATCGAGGGTAAAAAAAATTCTATTAGCTTTTAGATTTTTTTCAAGCAGTTCCTTGAGACCTGGTTCGTAGATTAGGGGATCTCCTTTTTTGAGTCTTTCTATTTTTTCTTTTGTGTGGCCGATTACCCAAACTTTATTGCCAAAGTCAGCAAAGACGCAAGCTGTGACTAAACCAACATATCCGTGACCTATGAATGTGATAGTCATAAGGAAATATTATATATGATAATTGTTAATTTGACGCTAGATGATAGAAGGTTGAAGCTGGATTTCGATGTTAGAAGATGGAAGGTAGAGTTTTCTATTCTCAAACTTCTAGCTTCAATATCTATTTTCTAGCTTCTAACATCCATCGTCTGTTTTTTTATCTCACTTATTCCTTCTGTAAATGTCCTCATTTTATAAAAATTATTTTTCCGACTTTTGATTTCCGAATATTGTGGGCGGATGGCTTTATCTTTTGAATAAGCTAAATAGGATGTTTTCAACAAAAGAGTTTGATCTAAATTAAAAGCATTTGCAATAAATTTTCCAGCGTCATAAGGCGAAAGTGAATCTGTCCCAACGATATGAAAAATATCAGTGGAAAAATTTTCAAAGAGATATTTCATTGCGAAAGCTATATCGTCAATAAAGGTTGGAGTCATAAGTGAATCAGTTATTAGATATATTTGCCTTTTTTGTTCTAGATCCTGACAAATCCGTTTGACAAAATCAGGTTTAGACGGGTGTTTAGCTCGGTATGGATAAGAAAATCTAACTATCATTGCTTGTTTTTTTATAAGCTTTTCAGCCTCATATTTAGTTTTAGCGTAATATGATAGAGGTTTAGGAACACTTTCTTCATAAAAGGGATGATGTTGACCGTCAAAGACGAAATCTGTTGATACAAATATAAACTTTCTTTTTTTTTCAACGACCGCATCAAATACATTTTTAGTGCCCTGGACATTAATAAGATATGCTTTTTCTTTTTCTTTTTCAGCCTGATCGATATTGGTGTAAGCTGCCAGATGAAAAAAAAGATCAAAATCGATATCTTTAATCAACTTTATTGCATGTTTTCGGTTGGTGATGTCAAAGTCAGGCAACTCTAATTCGGTAAAGTCAATTTCTTGCCGAAGTAATTCTTTTATGCGAGAGCCTATGAGACCTTTAGATCCTGTTATGGCGACTTTAAGCATATTTCAATCCCTTCCACCAAGCCTGATTTTTTTTATACCATTCAATCGTTGATTTTAAAGCTTGGGCAAAATCGTGTCTTGGTTCCCAACCAAGTTTTTGATTAATTTTACTCCAATCGATCGCATATCTTCTGTCGTGTCCAGGTCTATCTTTTACATATTCAATGAATGTTTCATCCTTTCCCATAGTGTTTAAAATCTTTTTGATGATGTCGATATTTGGAATATCTTCGCTGAGGCCGCCGATGAAGTAAGTTTCACCAACTTCCCCTTTTTGCAAAATAAGGTCAATTGCTTCGCAGTGATCTTCAACATACAGCCAATCCCTTACGTATAGACCATCTCCGTAGATAGGGACTTTTTTACCTTCAATAACATTTGTTATCGCCAAAGGGATAAGTTTTTCTGGAAACTGATAAGGGCCGAAATTATTGGAGCAATTTGAGATGGTAGTTGGTAGGTTATAGGTTGTAGTGTAAGCTCGTACCAAATGATCAGAAGCGGCTTTTGATGCCGAATAGGGACTCCTAGGGTTATAAGGAGTTTTTTCGTTGAATTTTTCTTTTGAATTCAAAGGTAATGCACCAAAGACTTCATCTGTTGAGACGTGGTGAAAGCGTTTAATTTTATTTTTTAATACAGCCTCAAGAAGAATATATGTGCCTTCGATATTGGTTTTAATAAAAGGCGCAGGATCGAGAATTGATCTGTCAACGTGTGATTCGGCGGCGAAATGAACTACAATGTCAACTTCTTTCATTAGAGAATCAACTAGTTTTCCATCACAAATATCTCCCTTAACGAAGGTGTAATTTGGATTTTTTTCAACGCTTTTTAGGTTTTCCAGATTTCCAGCGTAAGTAAGTTTGTCGAGGTTTACAATCTGATCTTGAGAATATTTCTTGAGCCAGTATAAGATAAAATTTGAACCAATGAAACCAGCTCCACCTGTGACAAGTAGTCTCATGGATTAAATTTTAACACACCCATATTGTAAAATAAGATTTAAATGACAAAAAAAACAGAACTTATCAATAGGGTGCTTCTTGAAAATAAAAAAGATATTTATGAAATGATTGGAACCAGTAAAGTAATTGACAAGATTTTTCTTAGAGTATTCTACTTAATCTCTAAGTGGAGACTTTTGTATGACAAATTGGATAAGATGCAGAATGCAGATGTAATATTTGCATTTTCATTTGGGTTAGGTAAAAATGACTCACTTGGACAGACAAACAGAGCCTTAGTTTATGTAACTAGGTCAATTCATAAAAAAACGTCGATCCCTATTTTTGCACAGTGGGAGATAGCAGAAGAGTTAAAGTTAGTTGGTATAAAAACTTCTTTTTCTGCTTATCCTAAAAAAGGTTTTTTAACTACTAAAGGAGTCGTAGATCAATTCTTAAACCACGATAAAAAAAGGAAGATCAAAAAAGTTATTGTAGTTGCACATCCTGATCATCAGTTTCGTTGTGGTGAGCTATTGAAAAAACTTGGTTATAAAGTATACTTTCCGAGAATAAGCGAGTATTTACCGAAAGACGGTTGGAAGCATTTTAACTGCGACAATTTTGGTTATTGGAAGGATTCTGCTCAACCTTGGACTACTTCTCGAAAGTTATATATAAAACACGAAATCTATACAAGAATAAATAGTTATTATAAGAATGAATTGTAATTTTATTTCTATGAATTTAATTCCGATAAATTATAACCTCACTTTTGAACCTGATTTGGAGAAATTTAGATTTAAGGGAAAGGAAATTCTAACTTTTGAATTAAAACCCCACTCCGCTAAAACTTCGAGGGGCGAGGTAAAACAGATCGTTTTGGATGCGGTGGATCTTAAAATTGTTAATTGTCAATTATTAATGGCTAAAAAAAATATAGTTAATTCATTTAAACTAGTCGCAAAAGAAGAAAAACTTATTATAAGCCTTTCAAGAGGAGTAAAGCAAGGGAGTTATGAATTACGAATAGAGTTTGAAGGAATATTAAATGACAAACTTGCAGGATTTTATCGAAGTAAATATATAGTAGATGGAAAAGAAAAATATCTGGCAACAACCCAATTTGAGGCAACAGATGCAAGACGGGCTTTTCCTTGTATAGATGATCCTTCCTATAAGGCAACATTTGATGTAACGGTCGTTATCGATAGACGTCTCACTGCAATTTCGAATACGCTTCCTATAGAATCCAAAAAAAATAATGAAAAGACTGTATTAAAGCCATCTTTAACCTCGGGAGTTAAAGATGCTGTTAGTACAATGCAAAACAAAAAAAAAATTATAAAGTTTGATAGAACACCGCTGATGTCGACGTATCTTTTATATTTGGGAGTTGGAGAATTTGAATTTCTTGAAGAAAAATACAAAAAAACTCTGATTAGAATAGCAACAACTCCAGGAAAAAGCGTGTACGGAAAATTTGCGCTTGGTTGTGCCAAAAAGTCATTGGATTTTTTTGAAAAATATTTCGATTATCTTTATCCGTTGAAAAAATTAGATTTGATTGCAATTCCTGATTTTGCAACCGGAGCAATGGAGAACTGGGGAGCGATTACTTTTAGAGAAAACGCCCTGCTTTTCTATTCGGGAAAAAGTTCGAAAGCTACAATGCAGAGAATTGCAGAAGTTGTTGCCCATGAGATAGCGCATCAATGGTTTGGTAACCTGGTAACAATGAACTGGTGGGATGATCTTTGGCTCAATGAAAGTTTTGCTACCTATATGGGAAATAAAGTTGTTGATCATTATTGGCCAGAATGGAAAGTGTGGGATCAATTTGTCACCGATACTGTATTTGGAGGAATGGCCTTGGATAGTTTGAAGTCTTCACATCCAATTAAGGTTAAAGTAAAAAATACCGCAGAATTAGAAGAACTTTTCGATGAGATAGCTTATGAAAAAGGAGGAAGTATTTTAAGAATGTTAGACCTATATCTAGGAGAAGTTGTTTTCAGAGAAGGCTTAAGAAATTACATAAAATATTTCATTTATAGAAATGCTGAAGCAAAGGACTTATGGAATTGTTTAGAGAAAGTATCAGATAAACCTGTGGTTGAGATCATGCAAAAGTTTATAAAACAGGTGGGATTTCCAAAAATATCGGTGAGAGAGAAAAATAATGTTTTGTTTTTTCAACAAAGAAGATTTTTGTTCGAAGGAAAAGATGAAAAATCAGTGTGGAAGATCCCTTTGGTTTTAAGAAACGGGAAAGATATTATGCGTCAGATATATTTGCCAGAAAAAAAATTAACTCTCCGTTTCAATCCGAAAGAAAAGTTGGCAACTATTAATCATAATTATTCCGGATTTTATGTCTCTGATTACTCTAGCGTTTTACTTAAAAGTATGGCTCAAAGTTCCAGATTTTATTCTGATTCAGACAAGATCGGGCTAATTCATGATCTTTTTGCCTTGATTCTGGCTGGAGAAAAAAATCTAGAAGAATTATTTTATCTGATTAATACATTTTTCTCCCAAGAAAATTCGAGTATCGTTCTGCACTATATTATTGCTAAGTTAACAGGGATTTATTTGCTTTTGAGAGACGAAAGGTCAAAAAAATTTGCTACCCAGTTTTCGAAAAGGGTATTAGACAGGATTGTTGGCTATGAACCAAAAGCTAGCGAAAATATTTTAGAAACTTTTTTAAGAGTTGCTGCTCTGTCGTCACTCACATTGTTTAATGACAATGAGGTTGCTTTTTTTGTGAATAAGAAATTTATCAGCTATCTAGAGGACGAAAAGTCACTTCACTCGGACTTGAGGTCAATTGTCTATTCGTCTGCAATCTGGTTTGATGACAGGAATTACAAAGTTTTGAAAAAAAGTTATGAAGAATCAATTATACAGGAAGAAAAAGCTAAATTGTTGACCGCAATGGGTTTTTCGAAAAATAGAGATAGAATAAAAGAAACACTTGAATATATAATGAGTCCAAAAGTGCCTTTTGCTTTTTTGCCCTATGCTGTGAGTTCGGCCTCGAGAAATCCCTATGCCAAAGAAGATTCACTTGATTGGTTAATAAAAAGTTGGCCAAGGTTAATTAAGAGTTCTGGCGGGTTGGCCAATATGCTTTTGCGCAAGATTTTAAAGTCGATTGTTCCTGTCTGCGGAGTAGGATATGAAAAAGAAATAGAAAAGTTTTTGAGAGAAAATAAAATTTCTGGATTGGAGAGAACAATAGACCAAACTTTGGAGGAGTTGAGAATTAATTCAAGGTTTGCTCATAGATATAAAATTAATATACCATCTATGTCACAGGTGTGACAACAATGGTATGGGAGGAGTTAGTTCTTTTGGACGGTTGCGATTTATTGATTAGGTCTTCAAGTATCTGCCAACGCTGTTTTTTAACTTCGTAGGGGACATCATCTTTGAAAACCTTGGTGGCTGCCGTCATTGGACGAGTAGAGTACATTGAGACATAGGCTTTTTCGTAACCAACTAATTTAGCGAGTCTTACAGTATTTTGAAATTCGTCATCAGTTTCTCCGCAAAATCCCACAATTAAATCTGTTGTGAATTTGATGTCAGATATTCGATATTTAATCTTAGATATTAGTTTAAGGTACTCATCTACCGAATACCATCTGTTCATGCGACGAAGAACATTGTCATCTCCAGACTGAACAGGTAAATGAATTGTTCTAGTTATGTTGGCATTTCTTGCGATTACATCTATAAGTTCATCAGAAAAATCCCAAGGATTAGAGGAGATAAAATCGACTTTGACAAAACCCATTTTGGCAACCTCTTCTAATAAATAGGGGAATAAAGTAGGTATTCGGTAGCGGCCGAGATGTTTGACGTAGACAGGTTTAATAGGCAAATTTCCAATTTCCAATTTCCAATTTCCAATCAAATTCCAATTTTCAAAATCCAAATGTTTCAAACCTTTCTGTTTGGTTTTTTGAGCATTGAATTTTGAGATTTGTTTGGGATTTGGGATGTGGGGTTTGGAATTTTGGAAGTATGTTTTGTCTAAATCTCTCATTACTTGAATGTTTTTTTCTCCGAGTATAAGATCAGCACCGTATGAATTAACATTTTGACCTAAGAGAGTTATTATTCGATAACCTTTTTGTTTTAGCTTTTTACACTCATCAATAACATCTTTAAATGGACGGCTAATCTCTCGACCTCGAGTAAATGGTACGACACAAAAAGTACAGAAGTTATTACAGCCGTTAGAGATCGGCACCCAGGCATTTATCGAATCTTGTCTCACGGGTTGATTATCAAATCCAACCTCCTCAATAGGCATGAATTCGTCAACTTCGGGCATAATATCTCTCAACCTTTTTAGATATTTTCCTGTTTTATCGCGAAAAGCTAATCCAACCATACAGCCAGTTACGATGACTTTTATTCGTCGGCCATTAGATTTCAATTTACCTAGATTTTTCACCAGTCCATAGACACGATTTTCCGCGGACTGCCGAACCATACAGGTATTTATCACCACATAATTAGCATCTTTAAAACCTCTTGCTGGCTTCATACCTCGAGCTTCAAATGCTGAGGTAATACGTTCAGAGTCTGCCTTATTTTGTTGACAACCAAAAGTTTTGATGTAGTACTTCATGCGAATTTTCACGAATCAGCAAGTCTTGCGAATGGATACGAATATGCGAATGACTCGACATTAGCAAAAATTTGCGTTAATTCGTAAATATTCGCATGATGTATTTATCAATTTTATCATCTTCTTACCCTTTTCACATTTTCGATTAATAAAATAAAAACAAGAAGAACTATAGCGAGGGTAACAAAAGCAGTAAGTTTTTCTATACCCTTCAAAAATAATGCTGCAATGCCTAAAATGATTGACACACTCCAGTAAAAAACGGCAATTCTTCTTTTTCCCCAACCAAGCTCCAGAAGCTTGTGGTGAAAGTGTCCCCAATCGGCTCGGAAGGGAGACCGTTTATTTTTAATCCTTCTTATAATCGTGTAGACACCATCGATAGTTGGTATGGCTAAAATTAAAATCGCGGTTCCAATTTTACCAAAAGAGAGAATAGATAGAATACCCAATAAGAAACCAGCCAATGCCCCACCGCCATAACCAGGCATTATCTTTTGCGGAAAAAAATTAAAAGGTAGAAAGCCAAAAAAAACACCCGAAACGATAAAAGAAAACAACGTCACTGTTTGAACACTTATATCGTGAGCGGTAAACCTTTGTGAGAGAAGCCCTAAGAAAAAGGCGGTGATTGCAACAAAACCCGGAAGTTGTCCATCTACACCTTTACTCCAATTGACCATGTTCATAATCCAAGTAAGCCAGATAATTGCGAGGATATCAGCTAACACCAATACCGAGTGATTACCAAAAAGGTCAAACGATAATTTCCATTGGTCAAGTCTAATGACCCCACCAAAAGGATTTGAAATATAAGGGATACCAAGGCCAAATCCAATAACAAGCGCAGAGATCACCACATTGAGAAAAAAGCGAAGATAAGGTGAAACATCAAAATAGTCATCCAAGATCCCAACTAAAATAAGCATAAAGCTGGATATAAGTATTCCAAGCACAATTTTGCTCAAGGGTAAAAAGAGAAATGTTGAAACAAGTAGAGCCAGGTAAATAGGGACTCCACCTCCGCGTGGGATTAATCCTTCGTGCGTGTGAGCAGGATGAACTCTTCTTTTTTTATCAGTTACCAGGTGGAATTTTTTAGCAAAGTAAATTGCTGGGATAGTAAAAAGGTATGAAAGAAGTGAAGCAATTATAAAGACTAAAACATTTAACATAATTTGTTATCTGGTCATTCCGAACTTATTTCGGAATCTGATTTTTCAAAATTCAGATGCTGAAATGAATTCAGCATGACATGGTTTAGGTTACAACAAAAATGATTTTTACAAAAATTAATGTGAAGCTTGTAATGATAAAAATATTAAGATAATAAACAATTTTTTCGACTAAAACTGTATCTTTAAAATAACGTTTGTAGAAGAAATTGTTGAAGAAATAAAGAAAATTCAAAAAAAAAGGCAAAAATAAAATAAGCCAAGTATCAGCCAACTGATCTTCGCCGGCAGATTTTGAATAAAAAAGAGGTATCTGAGGTGGTAAGCTGTTATACCTTATAAACAGTACTCCAGCAATAGTCAAGTTAGCAATAATGAGCCCATATAACAATCTGAATCGACGCAACATAATAACAATTATAAATTATTATTGACTAAAAGGAAAGAAAGCAGATTTTTACTATTCAGATAGAAATAAATATAAATTTTTTCACCAAGCAAAAGTTGGTTGGGTTGAAGCAAATTTTTTGATTTCCTTTTTTACTCTCTCTATGGTTTTGTTTTTTTTAACCTCTTTTCTGAAAATTTTTAGATAGTCTAATCTTTCTTCTTTATTTTTAGGAAGTCTGTAATCTTTAATTGAATTAGCAACTTCCCAAATCCAGTCGGCTATTTTTTTCATTTCTTTCTCCCTCATTCCTCGCGTGGTAAGAGCCGGCGTTCCTAATCTAACTCCGGACGGATAAAACGGAGATGCAGGTTCACCTGGTATGGTATTTTTATTTAGTGTTATTCCTGCATTGTCTAAAGCATACTGCATGAAAAAACCGCCCCCTGGACCAAAGTTGGGAACAAGATCAATCAGACACATATGGTTTTCTGTTCCATTACCAATAAGCTTAAACCCTTTTTTGATGAGTTCGTTTGCTAAAGCCTTTGCATTCTTGACTATTTGTTTTCCGTATTTTTTAAACGAAGCACCACTCGCCTCTTTTAATGCTACAGCAATTGCAGCAGTCGTATGATCGTGTGGTCCTCCCTGTAATCCTGGAAAAACTGCACGATCAACCTTTTGGCCTAACTCTGGGTCTTTTTTCATACCCTTTTTTGTGACCATTATCATAGCACCTCTTGGTCCACGTAAGGTTTTATGTGTAGTTGTTGTAATTATATGTGCATAGGGAACAGGATCTAAATGTACACCTGAGATTACAAGACCGGCTGTATGAGCAATGTCAGCTGCAAAATAAGCTCCAATTGAATCGGCTATTTTTGCAAATTTATCAAATTCATATTGATATACATAGGCAGTTGCACCTGTCCAGATAAGTTTTGGTTTGTACTGTTTAGCTAATTTCCAAACTTCAGCAAAATCTACACGACCATCCTTTCTAACGTGATAGGGAGTACTTTTGTAATAAATACCGGTAAAAGAAACTTTCCATCCATGAGTAAGATGACCTCCGTCTGGTAGATTCAACCCCATTATTGTATCTCCTGGAGAACAAGTTGCCATGTATACAGCTAAGTTAGCCGGTGATCCAGAATATGGTTGGACATTTACATGTTCAACTTTAAAAAGTTTTTTTGCTCGTTCTTGAGCAAGGAGCTCGATTTCATCAATGTTATCGTTACCTCCGTAGTAACGTTTTCGGGGATAGCCTTCGGAGTATTTATTGGTAAGTATAGAGCCCATTGCTTCAAGAACGGCAGGAGAAACATAATTTTCTGAAGGTATCATCTCAAGTCCTTCCTTTTGTCTTTTTGCTTCTAACTTGATTAAGTCGTAGATTTTATGATCGGTTTTTTTGAGGTAAGACATGTTTGAGAAAGAATACCAACTCTGCTTTTAAAAATCAATAATTATTAACTAAATCAAATAATACCTTTGACAAAATGACGCGATCGCGTCATTTTGTCTATTTTTAATTTTTGAATTTGTTTATATAGGCTACTTATTAGATATAAAGAACCTGTGATTACTAAGGGATTTGCATTTTGTTTGGCTACCCTATTAATAAACGAAGCAGCATCTTTAATATGAGTAAAATTTGAGAAACGTAATTTATCTAAGACACTCTTTATACGAGCAAATGTAATAGCCTTATGATTATTATCTTGTTTAACCAGTCTAAATTCTGTTATATAGACTTGCTGCGCATAGGGAATAATTTCTTTCAGCATTCCGAGTAAAGTTGAAATTTGATCCTTTCCTGATGAAAAAGAAATTAAAAAATTAAACTTAATATTCGGATATAGATTAATCAGATTTTTGAGAAAAGTTTTCATTTTTTGCTGATTATGTGCTCCGTCTAAGATAATATCATGAGTATTTCTTTGAATAATTTCAAACCTACCAGGAAAAAATGCATTTTTTAATATTTTATAGATTTTTTCTTTATTAATAATAAAATGAAATTGTTGGCTTGCAACAATCAAGGCGGCCAAAGCTTCGCCTGCATTTTCTGCTTGGTGAAATCCAATTAACCCAAGTTTAATTTTGGGCAGACTTATGTTATGAAATTGAAAATCAAACTGCGTTTTATTTTTATCAATCTTTATGTTTTTAATATTAATTCCTTGTTTGATTAGAAATAACTTAGCTTTTTTTTCTTTAATTCTTTTATTAAAAACATCCAAAACATATTTCTTTTGATCTATCGTTATTACAGAATTACCTTTTTGGATTATTCCAGCTTTCTGAAAAGCAATTTTTGAATATGTATTTCCTAAATACCACTGATGATCAAGGCCAATTTTTGTTATGACAGCAATTTTTTTTCTGTTATTTATAGTGTTTGTGGAATCATATAATCCACCAAGGCCTGTTTCAACGACTGAAAAATCAACTTTTTTCTTCCTAAAAAGATAAAATGCGAAAGCAATCAATATATCAAAATAGCTGGCTCGTCCATATTTTGATTTATTAGTTTCTTCAATAGAAGGAATAATTTCTTGAAATGCTTGTGTAAATTCTTCTTCCGAAATAAATCTATTATTTATTTGGCAGCGTTCCCGAATATCAATAATATGGGGAGAAATGCTTAGACCCACATTAAATCCCTGGGACTGAAGCAATCTATTGATAATATAGGCAGTTGAACCTTTTCCGGATGTTCCCGCTACATGAACTACTCGCATTTTTTCTTGGGGGTTACCCAAAAGCTTTAATAAGTATTTTGGTCTAGCAAGAGCTAATTTAGGATCTGTCTTCAAACTTTTCCTATCGGTTATATAGCTAAAAATGTATTTGAGAGCCTCCTGGTATTTTTTCATGATAATTTTTCCCCTTAATCCATCAATCCGCCAATTCTTACTTTGAGACTTAACTCTTCGCTATTCGCTCGTCGTCTCAAAGAGCGAATCTCGGCGGATTTACTCTCATTAATTCTCACTCCGTTCGAAAAGTGAGAGTATAAAAAAACCTCCCTGATTGGGAGGTTGTATATTTAAAGCCTAATTTAATTTATTGGTTTTCACGATTCTCTCCCAATCTTATACCGTGTTTGAAGATTGAGGAGAGTAGTTATTTAAAACATCAACTCGTGAATTCATATCAGGGTAATAATAAAAAACATTCATAAATTTGTCAACATGTTTTAATAAAGAGCTTGAATGTTGTAGGTACCGTCAGATTTTAAGAGAAAGGCTTTTTTGGGAAACCGGGGAAGTGAAGACGCGATATCACTTCTTGAGATTAAGACCTTGCCAACAAAATCAGGGATTTCAGCATAAGTTTTATTATAAATAAACAACTGGTGGTCTGGTAGGTAGTATTTGGCTGTAAAAAAATCAAGTTCACTAGATACATATATTGGATCATCTTTTTTTGCAATTGTTTTTACTTCTTGTGCAAGCTTACGAAAGTCTTTTTTTTGGTAATTTTTTATTTGAATCAGGTGGTAATCTAAGGCAATTATAATCAGTAAGATTATGGCAATTGTGCGACCAAGCCCTCTGACTCGCTCTAATAGATAGATCAAAAATAGAATAAATCCTACTGTAGAAAAAATAAAATATCGAGGGAAATAAATTGATTTAACCAAAGAGATAAAAATAACAAATAAGGGTATTCCTATTGCCCAGATGCTAAGAAAAAATAAAAGTCGCTTATCCGAATAATTTTTTTTAATTCTCAATTTAAAGAGGATAACTATCAGCAGAAGTATTACAAGTGAGATCAAGGTTATTTTGTTAGCATAAAGTTGGTAGCCGCCATCATATCCCGTGTAAACAGTTCCCATTAGATTTACCAATGTCTCAAACCTTACACTTTGAATCCAGAAAGAAGTTGTAAAAAAATTTTTTTGGAAAAGAATGAAAATGAACCAAGGGAAAAAAAGAAATAGTGGTTTAAATATGATATTATTTGGAGTTTGATCTTCATAGCCTCGGCCTCTTTTATTTATAAAAAAATTAAAAAATAGTTGACTCGCCATTACAAAGAGCATGAAGTAATGGGTATACAGTCCAAGAATGCTGGCAAGCAAATGAAGCCGATATTTCTTTCTATAAAAACTATAGAATGACAAAGTTGCAAGAAAGGTAAAGAGTGAATACATTCTAGCCTCAAAGGCATAATAAAGCAAAAAAGGATTTAGCAAAAAAAGTAGAAGATAAATCAAGCTTTTTTTAAAATTAAATTTAAAAATTTCTTGGAGAAATAGGAAACAAACATAAAGCGTTGCCCAGAAAAATAAAAGAGAGAGACTGCGTATGCTTATTTCTGACGGTCCGAAAATTTTGAGCCAAAAATGGAGAAGAAGTTGATAAAGAGGTGGATTAAAGTCTTTGGCTGATAATATGATTATCTCAAGGACGTTTTTCTTAGCCAGAAAATAAGAAAACGCTTCGTCGCGCCAGAAAGATTGAGTAAGAAAAGCAAGTGGGGTTTGGGTAAAAAGAAAATTTAACATGGTGTACTGTAGGTTGTAATGGGATCCTTCGACTCCCCTTCGACTTCGCTCAGGGTCGCTCAGGATGACAGAAAAAGTCATTCAGACTTTTTCTGTCACTTTATATTTAATTTTTTTTCCAAACAGTAATCTAGTGTGTGCTTCAAGGGCTGGTAAAGATGAAAATAAGAAGGAAACTACAGGAAGTAAATACCACTGAATAAGAAGGAAAGGAAGCGAAGTCAGCCTAGTTTTTTGATTAAGTTTTTTACGCAACTGAAAATCTAAATAGACGTATAAAATTAACATCAGCGAGGAAAGAGTAAGAATTAACCCAGAGAGTTTAGGGAGAATAAATCCTAGGACGGTTCTTTTGAAGGCAGGATTGACTAAGGGAGGTATCGATGCAGATATAGTTAAGATAAAGAAAGATGTTGTCCATAGAAGATGAGTCTCAGCAAGGAATATTATTCTTCTTAATTTAGCAAAGATGTTAATTTGGGGAGTCAAAAAAAATTTTTTTAGAGTGTAGCTAATATCGGAGACTCCCCACGCCCAGCGTTTTTCCTGTTCGTAACGGTTTTTTGAGGTTTTTAGAAAAGCGCCAGAGTATACCGCATCGCAATTTATTAGCGTATAGAGAGGTACTGTTTTAATCCTTTCACCAAAGGTAAAAAAAGCCTGATAAAAGATGTGCCAGTCTTCTGGAATAATATCGACATCCCAAAAGTTTATTTTTTTAAGTAGCCAGAGGTTAGTTGAATAAGTAGATATCTGAATAAGATTATCTTTTTGTGAAAGAAAGGCAAGACGAAGTATCGACGACAAGGTGGCCTGCATCCTAATGAAAAATGGCAATTTCCAAAAGTTATTGTATAAGAGAACTGGGGCCCAATAAAAATGAAAAAGGCGATTTTTATCTTGTAGGTACTCGTAGGTGAGATAGGAAAAATAATTTTTGGCTATTAAGCTATCAGCATCGCAGATGGTGATTAGAATATTTTCTTTTTTCCAGTTGTTTTTTTCGACATAGTTATCGACAACTTTAGCGGCAAACGTCTGATTGCTGGCTTTGCCGGGGATTTCATGGGGAAGAAGGACATGATAGGTAGTAAGTATGTCTGGAAAATTTTTCTTAAATTTTTTTTGCAGATAAACGGCTTTAGTTTTAGCCTCTTTTTCTCGGCTTTCGAAGCCCAGAACAAGATAGATATTCTTATAAGGATAATCAGTCATAATCAGAGCTCGTATGGTTGCTTCTAGTTTGTAGAGGGGTTCTTGAAAATTAGGTATTATTACAAAGTGTTTGATATCGAGGGAAGTTTTATTTAAACCAATCTTTTTAAAATAAGGGATTCCGATGTGGGCCAAAATTGATTTATAGGAAATTGTAGCAAAATATGTAGTTGTGAGAGCCTTATATAGAAAGTAAAGGTCAAAAGCTATGATGAAATAGGCAACTACTGCCGGATGAAAAGGTGACAACCAAACCGGCAATGTAATCAGAATCCAACTCAAAATGGGTACAATTGCGTCAAAGCTACGAATTACTAAGGTTGATGTGGTAATCTTTCTTTTCATTTTATAATTATACTAAAACTATAAACGGTCTCAAAACCTTCAATTTATTCAGATTCTGTCCCCGCTTGAGCGGGGCCACCTGCTATAAATAGTTGTAAGGTTTTGAGATAGCCTTTACCCATTACACAAAATCTTATATTCACAATTTTGGCAAATAATTGCCCCGCTACATTTAAAATCGGATTGTTCAATTAGATCGCGTATTTTTAATATTTCATCAATTGCAAAATTTAGCTGTTCACTTGTTCGAATTGTACTCATTTTAGTCGAAGTATTAAGAAAATAAAAAGACAACTTGACTTGGTCGATACTTTTTCTAAAAATTCCTGGATTTACTGCAGCCAAGGCATAGATCGTCATTTGTAGGTCTTTATCAAGAGCCTTTTTGCTTGGGATATTCTCTCCGGTTTTATAATCAATTATTTCTATGCAGCCATCACCTAGGTCATCTACTCGATCGATTTTTCCCAAAATTTTTATCCCGGTTGAGCCGATGGTAAAATTAAAAGACCGCTCAAGATAAAGAGGTTTTGCTTTATGATGCAATTCACTTTTTAAATATTTTTGCAAAAAAATTATTGCTACTTCTTTAGATTGTTGTTCATGGACTTTACTTTTATATCCGTCACTTATCCAGTTTACATTAAGAAGATTAATTATAAATTCTGGTTCTTTCCCTTTTATTTCATTCCGAGCTAATTTACTGGAGGTTTGGCTAAGACTATAGAAGTCCCGCAAAGCATAATGGATAGAGTTTCCTAATGACTGAGCTGCAGTTGGCGCGCTTGGTAAGTGCAAAATATAGCGCAGCTTAAAATGAAGAGGGCAGATCTCGAAGGTTTTGATGGCAGAATAGGAAAGATAATCTAATTTTAATTTACTTGGAAGATTGGTTTCAGTTGATTCTGCTTCATCAGACGTTCTTTTCCATTCAAAAAGCGGAATTTGGGAAATTTGAAGATCAAGCGAGGATCGGGTTTGTTTTTCGAGGCCCAAAGATTCTGAAATGAAGGGAGAGAGTTTTCTCTCAAGTTTACCCTCTCCATAGAAATTTGAGGCTGAAAATACAAGTTTTTCTTTAGCCCTTGTCATTGCAACATAGAAGAGTCTACGTTCTTCTTGAAGGTGATAATCACCGATTGGCAAGACTTCCTGGATAACTTCTTCGGGAATCGGGATCTGATCTTTGCGCTGTCTTGAGGGAAATCGGCCTTCAACCAGGTTAGTCAAAAATACAACCGGAAATTCTAGTCCTTTTGCCGAATGAACAGTGAGGATGTTTACTGCATCTGTTTCACTCCAATCAACTTCAGCTGCTAATGGGCTTTCTCCCATATTCATCGCTAGCTCAAGATAGTCAACCACTGTAAATACGCTAGCATCTTCATGAGTTGCCTCAAAACTTTTTAGTTTGTCAAAAAATTTAGTTATATTTAATGCTTTTCTTTCTTCAGCTTGGGTTTTATAATCGACGATCTTACTTAAGAGCCCGCTATCAAGCAAAAAATAGTAGAGTATTTGTCCCGCTGTTTCTTTATGGATTAGTTTTTGATGTTTGTGAACCATTTTGACAAATTCTGAAAATTTTTTGTTTGAATCTTCACTTATTGTCAGATAGTTTTTATACTTCTTATACCTCTCTTTATCAGAATTTTGAATTTCAGCCTGTTCATTTTTTTCAATTTTTTCTAGCATTTCGAAGAATGAGTGATTTGACCTTTTGGCAAGATTTAAGACTGCAATTATATCTCGAGCTTCAATCCGCCAGATTTCCATCGATAAAACTCGATAGAGACTGGTGGAATCAGTAAAGTCAGATAAGACTTTAAGGTAAGCTATGAGATCTTTCACCTCTGGTTTCTGAAAAAGCATACCTGGTCCTAAAAACTGATAAGAAATCTTGGCTCGTTCAAGAGCTCGAATAAAGGGAGCACTGTGGTTGTTGGCTCTGACCAGGATGGCAAAATCCTTGTATTCTTTCTTGTTCTCATTTTTGTAGGCAAGTATAAAAAAAGCTATTTTTTCGGCTTCTTCTTCGACCCGTTCGCTTTGAATAAATTCTATTTTTTCACCTTTAAGGGACTGATTGGCTTGTAGGTCTTTACTGATCTTTAATTGAGATTCTAATGTGTTTGGGTTGTTGTACTTAATTAAACTATAGGCTGAATCTAAGATAATTTGTGGACAGCGATAGCTTGTAGTTAAGATAATATGTCTTGCTGATGGATAGTCTTTCATAAAGGAAAGAATATTGGAGATTGCCGCGCCTCTAAACTTGTAAATCGATTGAGAGTCATCTCCCACCACCGTAAGATTGGGTTTGGCTCTTGACGGAGCAAGAAGTTTTATTAATTGATATTGGGCAAAGTTGGTATCTTGAAATTCGTCAAGCAAAATATATTTAAACTGTCTTTGGTATCTTGCCAAGATAGATTTTCTTTTTCGAAAAAGATTAAGGACATTTGTAATAAGATCGGAAAAATCCATGACACCTTCTTTAATTTTTAGCTCTTCATAGGTTTGAAATGCTTTTGCCAGTTCAAGATATTTTTTAGCTTCTTCTTTTTCAGAAGCTGAAGATTTATCCTGTTCGTGTTTTTGAGCGAAAGTTAGATAATCTTTAGCTGAGACATCTTCATCTCTAATTCTTTCAAAATGTTGGATCAATCCTTCGATAAATTTGTACGGATTGCCTTTTGGCCTAAAGTATTGCAAATCAAAACGCCAGAAGTGTTTTTTTACAAATAAATAAGTTTCAGCCTCACTCATTAGTTTAAAATTGGAAGTAAGACCAATATGTAGGGCCTCGCTTCTTAAAATTCTGTCAGAAAAAGAATGAAAAGTTGATATCCAAAGACCAAAAGTACCATAGGGTAAAGCCAAATCCACCCTTTTTTCCATTTGTTGCGAGGCTTTTTCTGTAAAGGTCAAAGCGAGGATTTCTTCTGGTTTAGCCAAGCCTTTTCCGATTACGTATTTAATCCTTTCTGTAATGACAGTTGTTTTACCAGTTCCTGCTCCGGCAATAATGAGAAGCGGACCATTATTGGATTTTACTGCCTCTTCTTGTGATTTATTTAAGACAAATTGATCATTTTTCATGCATAAATTTTATCATATAAAAAGACCTTGACCTCGCAAGAAATCTTACCGTGACGTTACATCGGGGAGCAAGTCTACAAGGGTCTGCGGGGGATACAGAATTGTATCCCCCTTGACTTTTCAGACTGTACCGATTATGATAGAAAAACACTATTAATTAATTTATACTGATACATATGGCAGAAGGAGTATTTAAAAGAACCAAACCTCATTTAAATATTGGAACCATTGGACACGTAGATCATGGAAAGACTACTTTGACATCTGCTATTCATTACGTCTTGTCTAAAAAAGGTCAGGCCAAATTTTTAAAATACGAAGAAATTGATAAGGCTCCCGAGGAAAAAGCTAGAGGTGTTACCATCAATCTTCATCATTCTGAATATGAAACCGAAAAGAGGCATTACGCACACATTGATGCACCGGGTCATGCAGACTACATTAAAAATATGATCACTGGAGCGGCTCAAATGGATGGAGCAATTCTGGTTGTTTCAGCGCCAGATGGGCCAATGCCTCAAACAAGAGAACATATTTTACTCGCAAGACAAGTTAACGTGCCGGCTATTGTGGTTTTTCTAAATAAAACAGACATGGTTCAAGACAAAGAACTGCTCGATCTGGTCGAGATGGAGGTAAGAGACCTCTTGAAAAAATATAAATTTCCTGGAGACAAAATTCCTGTTATTAAAGGATCAGCCTTAAAAGCACTCCAAGATGATCAAGAGGCAATCAAATCAATTGAGGAGCTAATAAAAGCAGTTGATGAGTATGTTCCAGAACCAGAACGCCCAATCGATAAACCCTTCTTGATGCCAATAGAAGATGTTTTTACGATTGCTGGTAGAGGGACAGTTGTTACTGGAAGAGTTTCACGAGGAGTCCTTAAATTGAATGAAGAAGTAGAGATGGTAGGACTTAAGGCGACGAAAAAGTCTGTAGTAACAGGCATCGAGATGTTTAGAAAAACTCTTGAAGAAGCAAGAGCGGGAGATAATGTAGGCCTTCTTCTTCGAGGAGTTGAGAAGGAAGATGTCCAACGCGGTCAAGTATTGGCAAAGCCCGGAACAGTCACACCTCATACTGATTTTGAAGCAGAAATTTACGTTTTAACCAAAGAAGAAGGTGGTCGTCATACACCATTTTTTAACGGTTATCGCCCACAATTTTATATCAGAACTACCGATGTGACTGGAGAGCTGAAATTACCAGCCGGAGTTGAGATGGTGATGCCAGGCGACAACGTAAAGATTACTGCTAAGTTGATCTATCCCGTCGCTATGGAAGAAGGATTGAAATTTGCGATAAGAGAAGGTGGACATACGGTAGGAGCTGGAGTGGTAACTAAAATTAATAAATGATACGAATCTACGAATAATATGCGAATGTTGCGAGTTTGCTAATTCAGATTATAAAATCGGTATTAGCATATTCGTAGATTAGCATAGAGATTCGCATCGTTCGTACCATATTTAGCACTTTTATATTATGCCAAAGGGAAGAGTTCGCATACGGCTTAAAGCTTATGATCATCGTTTGATTGACGAGACCTGTCAAAAAATTGTTGATACTGCAATTCGTACAGGAGCTTCGATCGTTGGCCCTATACCTTTGCCAACAAAAACTGAAGTATATCCGGTCAATAAATCCCCCTTTATCGACAAAGACGCGCGCGAACACTTTGGCTTAAAAATCCATAAACGAATCATTGATATCAATAATCCCACTAATCAAACCATAGACTCCCTTATGCATCTAGAACTCCCAGCCGGGGTTGAGGTTGAAGTTAAAATGTGAAATCGCTTTTTCTTCTTGACCGTTTGAAAACAATGATATATAATACATCTCACATGTTACTTTTCCTTGAGACGTCAAACGTCTTTGTTATTTGGGAAAATAGCGGTTAACATTTACAGATTGGTACAATACCAACAAAGCCCCAATCTGGGGCTTTTTTATTTGCCCTGAACCAGAACGAGTTTGGGTTCAAGGTCATGAACAGACCTTTGATCTTTTTTCAGGATTAAAATGTCTTTTAATTTGGATTTATAGAGTCAATATGAACGGATTTATTTTAGGTGAAAAATCAGAACAGTCACAAACTTTTGATGACCAAGGAAAGAGAATCCCAACCACTTTTATAAAGACCTCGCCCTGTTATCTCATTGAAATTAAGGAACCCGAAAAGCATGATTATTTTTCTGTCATGCTCGGATTCGGCCAAGTCAAAAATATCAAAAAGCCGATCCTTGGACAATTAGCAAAAGCGGGGATAAAAACCCCGCTTCGTTTTATAAGAGAGTTTAGATTAGAAACAAAAAATCTGGAGCATAAAATAAAAGTCGGAGATGAAATAAAACCGACTTTATTTTTTAAAAAAGGAGACTTGATTGATATTTCGGGCATATCAAAAGGAAAAGGATTTCAAGGCGTTGTTAAAAGACATGGATTTGCGGGTGGACCAAGAACTCACGGTCAGTCTGACAGAGAGAGAGCACCGGGATCAATCGGTCAGACAACAACTCCAGGAAGAGTTTTTAAGGGAAAAAGAATGGCTGGAAGAATGGGTGGGAAAAGAGCTACTGTCAAAAAGTTACAGATAGTTGATGTTAAGGATGACGGTTTGGTAGTAAAAGGATTGGTACCGGGAGCCATCGGCGGATTACTAGAAGTTAGAAGTTATTAGTTAGGAGTTATTAGGAATGCCAGGGAGAAAAACGCATCAAATAAAAGAAACCAAGGTTGGAAAAGACGTTAAAAAGTTAAGACCAAAAAGTGAGTTAGCTATTCCTCTTTACTCAGTTGATGGTAAAGATACTGGAAGTCTAGATTTGCCTAAGGAAATTTTCAATACAGAGGCAAGCCCTAAACTTTTAGCACAATATATAAGAGTTTATCTTGCCAATAGACGTCAAGGAACCGCTTCAACCAAAACACGGGGAGAAGTCAAGGGTTCGACACGAAAAATCTATCGACAAAAAGGAACCGGAAGAGCAAGGCACGGCGATATTAAGGCCCCAATTTTTGTAGGTGGTGGTATAGTCGGTGGCCCAAAACCGAGAGACTATTCACTTAGAATAAATAAAAAGCAAATCAGAAAAGCTTTATTTTATGCACTTAGTTTGAAGCTGAAAAGCGAAGGAATAGTGGGATTAAGCAATGATTTTATCAAAGTTGAAGCAAAAACTAAGAGGATGTTTTCGTTTTTAAAATCACTTAATCTAAATGGAAAAAGGATATTGCTAGTTCTGCCAAAAAGGGAAAAAAACAATTTGGTCTTAGCAATGAGAAATTTGCCAAATATTACGATAATGGATGCCGTGTCGCTAAACGCTTATGAGGTTTTAAAAAATGAAAAGCTACTTTTATTAGAGCAGTCGTTAAAGTCATTAGAGGAGCATTTTTTAAAGGAAAGAAGTTCTCCTAAAAGTTTACCAGCTTTAAAGACATGAAAATTAACAATATTTTAATAAGACCGGTAGTGACAGAAAAAGCGACCAACTTAATAGGCAATAAGGTATATACCTTTGAGACTAATCTAAGAGCAGATAAGCATAAAATTAAGGAGGCTTTAGAAAAGCTGTATAAAGTTAAAGTAAAAAAAGTAAGAATTATGATTAGAGTAGGAAAGAAAAGAAAGGTAGGCAAAAGAATGGTGGTTAAAAAGTTGGCTAACAAAAAAATTGCCTTAATCGAATTAAGTGAAGGGAAAATTGAATTATTCCCACAAGCATAGCAGGGTTCAGGGTACAGGGGTTAGGGTTTAGAAATATGAAAAAAGAAAATAAACAAAAACAAATAATAGTCAGCTCTGAGAAGAATCTCAAGGTGATCCTGAAGAAACATTCGGGAAGGGATTCTAGTGGGAAAATATCAGTTCGTCATCAGGGTGGAAGACAGAAAAGATACTACAGAATAATAGATTTTAAAAGAGATAAAAGGGACATGGAAGGGAAAGTTGAACGATTTGAATATGATCCAAATCGGAATGTTGAGATAGCGCTAGTGGTGTACTCTGATGGAGAAAAGCGGTATATCCTTCGTCCAAAAGGTTTAGGACTACGAGATATAATAATTGCTTCCGAAAAGGCTGAGATTAAAATAGGCAATGCTTTAGCACTAAAGAATATTCCCCTGGGAATACAGGTGCATAATATTGAATTATATCCTGGTAAGGGCGGTCAATTGATGCGAAGCGCTGGAACACAAGCTGTGGTTGTAGCAAAAGAAGATAGATATGTTCAGCTAAAAGTTCCATCGGGAGAAATTCGCAGAATTTTTGCAAATTGTTTTGCCACAGTTGGACAGCTAGGGAATGTAGATTATAAAGACAGGGTAATTGGCAAAGCAGGGAGAAATATTCTTAGAGGAAAGAGGCCAACTGTACGTGGCACAGCGCAAAATCCACGCAGTCATCCACATGGAGGCGGAGAAGGAAAAGTTGGAGAGGGTATGCATCCAAAAACGCCTTGGGGTTTGCCAGCCAGAGGCAAAAAAACCAGAAAAAAAAATAAATGGAGTAATAAGTTTATTGTTAAAAGAAGAAAATGATTAAAGAGATTCACCCTCAGGGTGCGTACTCAATGATTTTCGCACCCTGAGGGTGTTAATTAAACTTATGGAATCAATGACTTATATTAAAGACCTTAAAATTTCACCTAAAAAATTGAGGTTTTTATTGTCAGAAATAAAAAAACTAAAACCAGTTGAAGCTTTAGATTATTTAATGTACACGCCAAAAAGATCAGCCATAATTTTTTATCAGGTTATCAAATCAGCTATAAATAACGCTAAAAATGTTTTAAAAATAGACGAGAAACAAATTCGCTTTAAACATCTGAGCGTAGAAGAAGGTCACAGGTTAAAACGATTTAAGTCGGGCGCCAGGGGAACTGTTAAACCAATACTTAGAAGATTTGCACACATAAAAATAATACTTGATGCGGAAAAATCAAAAGTAAAAAATGAAATTGTAACTGTAAAGTCAAAAGTTAAAAGTCAAGTGTCAAAAACACAAGTTAAAAGTAAAAAATAATTTTGAATTTTACCTTTTAAATTTTCAATTTTTATTATATGGGTCAAAAAGTACATCCAAGAGGATTAAGACTTGGAATTATATATAACTGGAGTTCACGCTGGTTTTTCTCTAATAAAAAAGCTTATCGAGAAGCATTGCTGTCTGATAGCAATATTAGAACATTACTAATGAAGAAATTAAGCTTTGCATCAATAACCCAGATTGATATAGAAAGAGCTATAAACAAAATGACTGTAGTTATTCATTCGGTCAAACCTGGAATGATTATCGGTCGAGGAGGAAAAGGATTAGAGGAGGTAAAAAAATTTATTTCTTCTTATTTTGTTTCTGGTAAAAAAGGAAAAATGGTGAAGTTGGAAATTAAAATTGAGCCTGTAAATCGACCCTACACAAATTCTTACTATGTAGCTCAAACTATAGCAGAAAAACTGGTTAAAAATTTTCCTCATAGATCAGTTGTCCACAATACGATGAATCGAGTTATGGAGGCAGGCGCAAAGGGAGTGAAAATCCAGTTGGGAGGACGGATAGCTGGAGCAGAAATTTCAAGGCGAGAAAAATATTTTCTTGGAGTAATGCCAACCTCGACAATCCGAGAAGAAGTTGATTTTGCTAAGTACGCAGCGTTAACAAAATCTGGATATATAGGGGTCAAGGTATGGATATGCAGGTAGTATCAAAATTTTTGCTTATATTATTATGTTAGCTCCAAAACGACAAAAATTTAGGAAACAATTTAGAGGTGTATGGAGGAGGTTGGCCATTAAAGGAGAGAAATTGGTGTTTGGCGCATATGGACTTAAGTCACTTACCGTAGGTTGGATAAAAGATAGAGAAATTGAAGCATCTAGAGTGGTATTAGCACGAGCTACTAGAAAAAACGGTAAATTTTGGATTCGAATTTTTCCCGATAAGGCTTATACAAAAAAACCACCAGAAGTGACCATGGGAGCTGGGAAAGGTGAAGTTTCTTATTTTGTCGCGAGCGTAGTCCCAGGACGAATTCTTTTTGAGATAGATGGGTTGTCTGAAAATGAAAGCAATAATGTGTTGAAAAATGTTTCCTCTAAATTGTCGGTTAGAGCAAAAATTGTAAAAAAATTATTATGAAAGGTAAAATTTCAGAATTTAGAGCTAAATCGATATCTGAACTTGAAAGAGAAATACAGGAGTTAAGAAAGGATATTGCCAAATTACGTCTTGAGGTTAAAGTAAATCCTCCTAAAGACTCGAATATGATGATGAAAAAAAGAAAACAGCTGGCCATTTTATCGACAATTCTTGGAGAGAAAAGGGAAATTGAAAAATTAAAGCAAAATAGCAAAGAGGATTAAAAGTTCATGGTTAAATAAAGATATGGTAAAAATTTTTACTGGAAAAGTTGTTTCGACAAAAATGAAAAAAACAGTAACTGTAAAAGTGGAGAGAAAATTTAGACATTCAGTCTATAAAAAGACGATCATTAGACATAAAAAATATAAAGCTCATAATGAGGATTTTGAGTTGAAAGAAGGGGATATGGTCAAAATTAAAGAATCAAGGCCAATTTCGAAGGATAAACACTTTATAGTAGTTGAAAAAGTCAAAAATTAGAAGTCAAAAGTACAACTTAAAAGTTAAAATTTGATCAATACTTTTTAATTTTGATTTGTATTTTTGATTTTTGCATTTTGAGTTTTGAATTTATTTTATGTTACAACATCGATCAATTTTAAATATTGCTGATAATACAGGGGCCAAAAAAGTAATGCTAATTGGAATTCCTAAACAAGGAAATAAGCGATTTGCTTATGTAGGTGATGTTATCAATGTTGTTGTAAAAGAAGCTGTACCTTATGCTCAGGTTAAAAAAGGAGAAATATTGCAGGCAATTATAGTCAGGACTAAAAAAGAGAAAAGAAGAAGTGACGGTAGTTACATTCGATTTGATGATAATGCCTGCGTTATTTTGCTGGATAAAAATAACAAAGATCCCAAAGGAACGAGAGTATTTGGCCCAATAGCCAAAGAAGTTAAGGATGCAGGATTTAATAAGATTGCAAGTTTAGCTGAAGAAATTTACTAAAAAATATGATACCAATCTACGAATAAGATGCAAATGCCGCGAATTATTCTAATTTCGCATAACTAGCAGCATTTGCTCGCCTGCTATCGCAAGCGAAGCGTTGCGGGCAGGCATAAGGATTAGCATCATTACCATCATACCTATGAAAATAAAAAAAGGGGATAAAGTCAAGGTTGTTTACGGTAAAGATCGGGGTCGAGAAGGAGCAGTATTGGGCGTTTATCCTAAGTCAAATAAGCTTCTGATACAGGGAGTTAATATCTATAAAAAACACATTAAGAAGAATGAAAAGTTACCTCAAGGTGGCGTTGTAGAGATTCCTCGTTCACTTAGTGCGGCAAAAGTGATGCTTGTATGCCCCAAGTGCGGAAAGGAAACTAGAGTGGGCTTTGAAATAGTTAAAGCAAGAAAATACAGAGTTTGTAAAAAATGCAAGAGTCGTATATAGAAATTTTAAATTATCACTATGTCGTTCAAAGATTTTTACAATCAGGAAGTTAAAAAAAAATTAATGGCGGAACTTAAATTAAGTAATCAAATGGAAGTACCAAAAGTGATAAAAATTGTTGTTAATGTTGGAGCAGGAGAAGCAGTTATCAATAAAGGAGTTTTAGAAAAGATTCAAGAACAGTTGAGTTTGATAACTGGACAAAAAGCTATTATTACAAAAGCCAGGAAATCAGTTTCAGCCTTTAAAATACGAAAGGGACTTCCGATCGGAGTAAAAGTGACACTCAGGGATAAAAGGATGTATAGTTTCTTAGAAAAGTTAATTAAGGTTGTAATCCCAAGGCTAAGAGATTTTAGAGGCATAAGAGAAAAAAGTATCGACACACATGGTAATTTGAATTTGGGATTCTCAGAGCAAACAATATTTCCAGAGATTGATTTCGAAAAAGTTGATAAAATAAGAGGTTTGGAGATCACCATTGTTACAAATGCAAAGGATAAAGAGAAAGGTAAGAGACTGTTTGAAATGTTGGGGACCCCATTTAGTAAATCTTAAATCTGAAACTATAAATTTAAGTTTACTTTAACTTATGGCTAAGACATCAGACGAAGTTAAATTTAAAAAAAAACAAAAATTTAGCGTACGTTTTAGAAATAGGTGCCCATTTTGTGGTCGGGCCAGAGGCTATATGAGAAGGTTTGGAATGTGTAGAATTTGCTTTAGAGAAAGAGCATTAAAGGGAGAGATCCCGGGTGTGAGGAAGATATCATGGTGACATTACGATTACAAAAATTATAAATATTATCACGGTTAGAAAAAATATGTCTCGTTCACTGAAAAAAGGTCCATATATTGACGAAAAGTTGTTAAAAAAAACTGTTAAGCAAAAACAAACTGGAGACAGATCAGCTATTAAAACCTGGGCTAGAGATTCTCAAATTGCTCCAGAATTTGTAGGACATAGATTTGCTATTCATAATGGTAGAAAATTTATTGAAATACTGGTTTCGGAAACTATGGTTGGACATCGCTTAGGAGAATTTGCTCCAACGCGGACTTTTAGAAGCCATGGTAAGGTGACTAAAAAAGTTATTGAAGCAACATAAGCTATGCAAAATTCTGTAGTCGATTTAATTATCAGGATTAAAAATGGGTATATGGCTCGAAGGGAAATCGTCGAGGTAGTCTATTCACAGTTTAATAAGGAAGTTTTAAAGAAGCTTAAACAACTTAAATTTATCGATGACTTTCAGGAGAAAGGAAGGAAAATCCAAGTTGAATTGCTATACGAAGATAAAAATGCAGCTATAACCGGCGTTCAGATTTATTCAAAACCAGGTAGGAGATATTATGTTTCATATAGGGAGTTAAAACCAATACTTGGATCTTTAGGTTATTCTATTATCTCAACGTCAAAAGGAATATTGACTAATTCAGAGGCAAGAAAAAGAAAACTAGGAGGAGAGTTATTATTTAGTATTTGGTAATCCCGCTTAGCGGAGTAACTTTATGTCAAAAATAGGAAATAAACCGATTCAGATACCAACGGATACAAAGTTTAATCTTGATAAAGACACGATTACTATAACAGGTGAGTTGGGAGAGTTAAAATTTAAGGTCCCAAAAATCTTGGAGTTAAAACAAAAGACAGATATGCTTTACATTAAAGCAGTGAATGAAGAAAAAAAAACAAAATCAATTCATGGGCTTTTTCGTCAACTCATCGCAAATGGAATTAGAGGGGCCACTACTCCTTGGCAGAAAAAATTGGAGGTCGTAGGTACGGGTTATAATGTAAAGCAGCAAGGAGAGGACATCGTATTTAAATTAGGCTACTCACACCCGATAATCTTTAAAAAAGTCCCACAAATTAAATTTCAGGTAGAGGGAAGCAGTAAAGTTATTGTATCAGGTATGGATAAACAACTAGTTGGTCAAATTGCTTATCAGATAAGAATACTTAAACCCCCTGACGCTTATAAAGGAAAAGGAATTAGATATGAAGGTGAAAAAATTAAACTTAAACCAGGTAAAAAAGTTAAGACATTAACTACTGCTGCAGGCAGTTAAATTATGAAAAAAATAAGTAAAGATCCAAAAAAAAGAAGAAAAAAGAGAGTTAGTGGTAATATTTTTGGTACAAAGGAAAAACCAAGAATTTCACCATTTTTATCAAATCGATTCACCTATATACAAATAATAGATGATGTTCAGAGGAAAACACTAACATCATATTCAAGTCTAAAATTAGCTAGATCGAACAAACATAGCAAAGGTAAAAAGGTAGACGAGGCAAAGATTGTTGGGTTGGAGTTGGCAAAGCAAGCGAGGAAGTTGGGTGTTACAAAAGCGATCTTTGATCGAGGATTATATGCCTACAAAGGAAGAGTAAGAGCTTTAGCTGAAGGATTGAGGGAAGGAGGACTAAAAATTTAGTTTATAATTCTCAAAATAATTATGATAGAACAAAGTTTGCCAGAGGAAAAGAAATTCGAGGAAAAAGTTTTGATCATTAGACGGGTTTCAAAAAAAACACCTGGAGGGAATTATGTAACATTTTCTGCACTAGTTGCTGTGGGTGACAAAAAAGGAAGGATTGGAATAGGACTGGGTAGAGGGCTAGAAGTCCCACCAGCTATTCATAAAGCGATAACTTATGCGAAGAAACATCTCATCAAGGTTCCTCTTTATAAAAATACACTTCCACATGAGATTAAATTTAAATATAAGGCTGCTCGAGTTTTATTAAAGCCAGCCCCAGAGGGGACAGGTTTAAAACTGGGAAGCGTTGCGAGAGTAATTTTGGATTTGGTTGGAGTGTCTAACGCGTCGGGAAAAATAATCGGTTCAAGAAATCAGATTGCCAATACGTATGCGGTTTTGGAAGCTCTAAAGAGACTAAGACCCAAAATCCAAAGTTCAAATAACAAACTAAATCCAAAATCCAAATCATAAAATTAATTATTTTTTTTAAGCTTTGAACTTGATTTGAAAATTGGATTTAAGAATATTGTTATGAACAACATTTTAAGTCACTTACCAAGTATTGTTGCTAAAAAAAAGAAGAGGTTGGGTCGTGGACTTGGAAGTGGCAGAGGGTCCAAATCTGGTAGGGGAACTACTCGGCATCAAAAGGCCAGAGAATCAATTCCTTTGCATTTCGAAGGAGGTCAGGGCCGGATGGTAAAGAAATTTCCACTTTTAAGAGGAAAAGGTAGAAATAAACCCAAAATAGTAAGAAAATTAAAAATAAAAAAATTTTATGAAAGAAATAAGTGATAAAATCAGATTATTGTTTCGCGACCCGCAATTGAAAAGAAAGATGCTTTTCACTTTATTTATTTTTCTTGCCTTTCGTATTTTCGCCTTTTTACCAGTTCCAACCATAGATCTTCCAAAACTACGTTCTTTGTTTGCTCAAAATCAATTTCTTTCTTTATTAGATATTTTCTCAGGCGGAACTCTGATTAATTTTTCAATTATGGCTTTGGGATTGAATCCTTATATCAATGCGTCTATAATCATTCAACTTTTAACCGCTATTTTTCCCGCCCTTGAGCATCTTTCAAAAGAGGGCGAATACGGCAGATATAAGATAAATCAATATACGCGATTTTTGACAGCGCCTCTTACCATAGTTCAGGCAGTAGGAATATTTATACTTCTCAAGAATCAAAAAATAATCGGCGTTCTTTCGCCCTTAGAGTTTTTTTCCTTTATTCTAACCATGGTAGCCGGAACATTTATTCTAGTCTGGTTTGGTGAGCTGGTGTCCGAATTTGGACTAGGTAACGGTATATCACTACTTATATTTGCAGGTATTGTGGGTAGGATTCCTGTAGTTCTGGGTCGAACAATCGCAGTTATTAATCAAGAGCTAATCTTCAATGTTATAATTTTTGCTTTTCTAGCAGCTTTTGTGATCGGAGCTATTGTTTACATCAATGAAGCAGTTAGGAAAATTCCGGTTTATTATGCTAAGCGTATCCGAGGTAATCGTGTCTATCAGGGAGCAACTAATTTTCTACCATTAAAACTCAATCAAGCAGGAGTAATACCCATAATCTTTGCAGTATCTTTCGTCCTTTTTCCTCAACTTTTGGGCAATTTTTTAGTATATGTAAAAAATCCTGCCATTTCAAATTTTGCCTCGTTTTTAATAAAATTATTTAATCCATCTGGTTTCTTTTATAATTTTTTTTACTTTTTATTGGTTATTGGATTTACCTATTTTTATACAGTCATAGTTTTTAATCCTCAAAAGATTTCTGAAGAGATACAAAAACATGGTGGATTTGTACCAGGAATAAGGCCTGGTGTAGCAACAAAAGAATACTTAGAGAAGATACTCTATAGAATTACAAGTGTTGGCGCAATTTTTTTAGGGATTGTTGCAATACTTCCTGCAATTGTTTCCAAAGTCACCAATGTCAGCGGTCTAGTGATTGGAGGAACAGGCATTCTTATCGTTGTTTCGGTAATTCTTGAGACTTTCAAAATGATAGAAGCACAACTGGTGATGAAAAGTTATGAAAAATTCATAAGATAATTTTATGGCGAAAAAAGGACCACGGGTTTTAATCGGTCTAGTTTGTGATGTTTGTAAAAGTCAGAATTATGTTGTGGAGAAAAACAAACTAAACACACAGGCAAGTCTAAAGTTAAAGAAGTACTGTAAAAATTGCCGAAAGCACACCGTACATAAGGAAAAGAAAAAATTATGAAGCTTGTTTTACTTGGTATTCAAGGATCTGGAAAATCAACTCAAGGTAATTTGCTGTCAAGGCAGCTTAAGATTCCCTATTTGTCAACTGGTCATATCTTTCGGGAGATTGCTAAAGAAAAGACAACTCTGGGAAGATACGTGAAAGAGACAATGAACGCTGGACTTTTGATACCAGACGAAAAAACAATTCACATAGTAAACGAATATCTAACAAGAAAAGAATATAGGAAAGGATACATACTTGACGGATTCCCTCGAACTACAAAACAGGCAGAGGAGTTTAAAAACAACGTCGATAAGGTTATTTATCTTGAGGTACCCGATAAGGAAGCAATCTATAGACTAGTATATCGAAATGATACCACCCGAGAAGATGAGACACTTCCCGCTCTAAAAAAAAGGATTGAACTTTTCCATAAATTTACTAAGCCGGTATTAAAGTATTACGGGACACAGGGAAAACTGGTTACAGTTGATGGAACAAAATCAATTAAAGAGGTTAATAAAGAAATTTTAAATAGTCTTGGGAAACAACTAATCAAAAACCAAGTAAAAGCTTGGGAGCGTAAACAGAAAATTATTCTGGTAATCGTTGGTCTGGCTGGATCTGGAAAGACCGAAGCAGCAGGTTTTTTTAAAAAAAAAGGTATACCCATAGTCTCATTTGGAAAAGTAATCAATGATTATGTCGACCAACATAAACTTCCTCACTCTAATGAGATCCATAAAAAAATCAGGGAGGAATTACGAAAAAAATACGGAATGGAGGCAATAGCCAAATTAAATTATGAAAAAATTAGACAAGCACTGGAAAAAAAACTTTTAGTAGCTATTGACAACCTACAATCTTGGGAGGAATACTTGTACCTAAAGAAAAAATTTCCCAAGGTTAAAATACATATATTAGCGCTATATGCCGATAAAGAAATTAGATATAAACGAATCTCAAGAAGAAAATATAGGTCAAAATTATATGGAGAAGATCGAGATATAAATGAGCTGGTTAGACTAAATAAGGGATCAGCTATCGCTTTTTCCGATTTTCTGATAAAAAATAATTATTCCCTAGAAGATTTGTATGATAAGTTAGAGTCAGTTTACCGAACGATTTATTTTTCATAAGTGAAACAGGCAAAAAAAATTATATTAGCCATTGTAGGTCTCCCAGGAGTGGGTAAAACCACAGCGTCCGATTATTTATCTAAAAAGAATTTGCCTATTGTTCACTTTGGCAAAATCGTTAATGACTACATTGATCAGCACAGATTAGAACATACTAAAGAAACGCATAAAAAAGTTTGGCTAACGCTACGAGAAAAATATGGACAGGAAGCTTTCGCAATTTTGAACGAGGAAAACATAAGAAAAGCATTAGAGAAAGATTTAATAATTATAGATGGCATGCGTTCATGGGAAGAATACACGCATATTAAAAATCATTTTCCAGAGGTAAGAATATTTATTATCGCTATTTTTACTGATAAAGAAATACGTTATAAAAGATCGGCAAAAAGGAAATATCGGGGAAAATTATATGGTGAAGATCGCGATTTAACTGAGCTTCTCTGGACTAATATGGGTCCAACTATCGCCTTTGCTGATTACTTAATTATAAATAATTCAAATTTAAATAAATTTCATAAAAGCATAGATAAGGTTTATAAAAAGGCAGTAGGAGAAGATTAATAATGGTAAAGCTGAAAACAAAAGAAGAAATAGAGTTGATGCAAGAAGGTGGTAGAAGATTAAAAGAAGTAATAAGAAAACTCATGCAGCAAATAAGAGCGGGTATAACGACTTCGCAGATTGATAAGAGTGCGGAAATATTGCTGAGAAAGATGGAAGGAGAGCCATCGTTTAAGAGAGTAAAAGGATACCGGTGGAGTACATGTTTGTGTATAAACGAACAAATAGTTCACACTCCTCCAGCGGATCGGGTTTTGCAGGAAGGAGATATATTGACGGTAGATTTAGGGATGTACTATAAAGGATTTCATACAGATTTTGCCAACACGATTGAAATTGGAGAAGTTAAGCAAAGAAACAGGGCATTTTTAGGGAAAGGCAAAAAAACTCTAGAACTAGCAATAAAAAAAGTGAAAACAGGAACCAGACTTGGTGAGGTTTCTAAAACTATACAAGAGGGGATTGAAAAAGCTGGTTATAGTATAGTTAAGGAATTGACGGGGCACGGTATTGGAAGAGATCTTCATGAAGATCCAAATATCCCGGGCTTTCTTGAGGGGCCTTTAGAGAGTACTTTATTAGTCAAACCAGGATTAGTGGTGGCAATTGAGGTAATCTATGCAAGGGGAGACGGGGAAATGGAATATGAAACAAAGGATGGCTGGTCGATTCGAACATCAGATAGAAGTTTATCAGCTTGTTTTGAACATACAATAGCAGTTACAGATGGTGGATCGATTATTTTAACATAATCACCCCTGCCATCATTCCGTGCGAAGCGAGGATTCTTATGGGGATCCTTCGTCGTTTAGCTCCTCAGGACGCTGATAAAATCGATGTATTATTATCAGCGAATGTGCTAAAATATTAGGTTTATGAAAGATAATGTAGTTACACTCGAGGGAAGCGTTATTGAGAACCTTCCCAATACCCTATTTAAAGTAAAATTAGAGAATTCAGAAAGAGTAATTTTGTGCTATTTATCAGGCAAGATGAGAAAGAACTATATAAAAATATTACCAGGGGATAGGGTAAGGCTGGAACTCACAGCTTATGATTTAAATAGAGGTAGAATTGTGTACAGACTATAAATATGCATGTTCAGGCATCAATTAAAAAAATTTGTCCGAAGTGTAGGATAGTTAAACGAAAAGGAAGACTATACATTACATGTTCGAATCCAAAACATAAACAGAGACAAGGATGATTAAAAATTTCTAATTTCTAAACAAATGGTTAGATTACTCGGAGTTCAGTTGCCTGATAATAAAGGTGTTGAATATGCGTTGACGCTGTTATATGGTATTGGTTGGTCAAGATCTTATAAGATCTTGAGTCAAGTTAAGATAAGTAAAAATAAAAAAGTAAAAGATCTAAGCGAGGATGAAGTAAGGAAAATAATTGATGTTATAGAAAAAAACTATATGATTGAAGGTGATTTGAAAGAAGAGATCATAGGTGATATCAAAAGACAAAAAGAAATAGGTAGCTATATAGGGTTTAGGCATATACGTAATTTACCAGTAAGAGGACAAAGAACTCGATCAAATGCTCGAACAAAAAGAGGGAAGAGAAAAACTGTCGGTGCCTTAAGAAAAGAAATTTGGGCGAAAATGGAGCAAGGAAAAACAGGATCAGCAACCGCTACAAAGTCAACGGAACCAAAAAAGTAATTTCAACAAGTTTCAAAAAATTTCGATAAGTTTCAAATCGATAAATTGATTCAAATTAAGAAATTATTAGAAGTTTGTTGCAATCTGTATTAATTTTATAACTAAAAGTAATGGCAAAGAAGAAAGTTAGAAAAATAGTTGAGAAAGGTAGAATTTACATTACCTCAACCTTTAATAATACCATTATTACGGTTACAGATGAAACGGGAAACCCAATCATCATAGGTTCTTGTGGAATGTACGGTTTTACTGGAACTAGAAAACCAACCCCCTATGCAGCAACGATAACTACAAGTACAACACTTAAGAAAGCAGTCATAGACTACGGAGTAAGATTTGCCGACATTTTTGTTAAAGGAATCGGACCGGGAAGGGAAGCCGCGCTTAGAGCTGTAAAGGAATCCGATATTGAGATAAATAGGATTATAGATATTACACCAATTCCACACAATGGAGTCAGACCTCCGAAGGTGAGAAGGGTATAAATAAAATGAGATACACGGGTCCAAGAAATAAAATTGCTAGGAGAGAAAGTATTGACCTTGGATTTAAGTCTCCAGGATCAAAATCACACGCAAGACTTCTGAAGAAACTTAATATTCCTCCAGGTCAACATGGAACAAGAGGGAGACGTAAAATTTCAGATCATGGAAGACAATTAAGAGAAAAACAAAAGCTTAGATATCTTTTTATGTTGACGGAAAAACAGCTGAAAAAATATTTTAAGGAGGCAGTAATTAAAAAAGGAAACACAGGTTTGTATTTAGGGAAGTTTTTGGAAAAAAGACTGGATAACATGCTTTTTAGAGCTGGATTTGCACCGACTCGGGCGTCAGCTAGACAATTAATTACACATAGACATATAAAAGTAAATAATAGAGTTAATTCCTTGCCCTCATATCAGGTGAAAAAAGATGATATAATTACCTTTTCAAACGATAAAATGACAAAGATTCCCTACATCGAAAAAATGCTTGAAAATAAAGAAATCATATTACCAAACTGGATTGAAAGAAAAGCAATAATATGTAAAATTGTTAGTGAACCAACCAACGAAGAGATAGGCAAACAGATAAATTTACGATTAGTAATAGAACATTATTCTCGTTAAAACCTTATTATAATTTTGCCTGGTTTGGTGGAGTTTAAACGCCAAACAGGTTCAATCACGAGAGAGCGTGATAGTTTTATAAATTATGGTCAGTCCAAGTTTTTATACCCAAAAATTCGAAGAAGGTAATAGGTATGGTAAATTTATCCTTGAACCGTTGGCTCCAAGCTTCGGACACAGTTTGGGAGTAACTTTGCGCAGAATTTTGTTGTCCTCATTAAAAGGAGCAGCTATTGCCAGTGTTAAAATAGAGGGATCGCCCCATCTTTTTTCTACGCTTAAGGGAGTAAAAGAATCGGCATTGGATATAGTTTTGAATCTTAAGCAACTAAATTTTGAAGTCAGCGGAGATGGTCCTTTTAAAGTATATTTGTCAGCAAAAGGACCAAAAAAAATCTTCGGCAAAGATATTGAGGGAGAGGCAAAAGTAGTCAACAGCAATCAATACATAGCTGAGATTACGGCTGAAAAAGCAAAGCTTGAGATAGAGGCCATTGTGGAGTTTGGTATAGGTTATCTTTCCAGCGAAGAAAGAGAAAAAAC
>Ga0209542_10001440_pt1 | contig 55752 bp, 53 predicted proteins | sample RifCSPhighO2_01_FD_184028 | JGI IMG/M metagenome (GOLD analysis project Ga0209542, IMG submission 184028) | Soil microbial communities from Rifle, Colorado - Rifle CSP2_plank highO2_0.1 (SPAdes) (version 2) | ecosystem: Environmental > Terrestrial > Deep subsurface > Rock core/Sediment ... | reverse complement strand
TCCTGCAAATCGCCATCAAGCGTAATGATGCGTTCTCCCCCCGCCTCTTCAAATCCTGCCATAAGCGCCTGGGACTTTCCAAAATTTCGTAAGAATGAAATTACCTTAACGCTTTTTAACTTTTTAAGTTCAGTGAACGTTCCGTCTTTTGAACCGTCATCAACGAAGATGATCTCAAATTCCTGATGCATATTTTTAAGAACACCTAAAAGCTCCCGGTGGAGTTCGGAAACGTTTTTTTCTTCATTATAGACCGGAATGACAACAGATATCATAGAAGCCACTATATCATATTTCCCTTAAAAATCAATTCCGCGGTGCGCTCCCGCACGTCACAAGACTCTGCCGAAACGACTCAAGATATTCGCTCTTTGAAGAGGCGAGAAGCGTTTTTGAAAGCTCTTTCGTGCGAAGGCGCATGAGATTGTAATTTTCAAACTCGTAAAAAACTTTTATAAGAATATCGGCAAGATTGCGGGAATTTCCGACCGGAAAAATTCTTCCTGTCTCGTTGATGCGAATTGCTTCCCGCGCAATACCCACATCCGCCGAAAAAACCGGAAGCCCGGAAGCGAGGGCCTCGAGAATAGTTCTTCCATACCCCTCATAGTTCGACGTAACAAGGAACATATCCGCGGTTTTGTAGTACGAAAGAAGAGTTTCGTAGGGCACCGCGTCCTCAAAAATAACCATCGGCCCGTCAAAAGGTTTTTCTTCGGTAGCATCGTCAAAGGAAACCGGCCTTTGAGGAGTTGTGCCGTAAAGATCTTTAAGCCTGTTTTTTTCAGGCCCATCGCCGACGACAAGCAGAAGAGTCCTAGGGAATTTTTTTATAACCTCGCGCATCGCAAGACACGCCATGTCGATGTTTTTTTCGGTTGTAACGCGGGACGCCATCAGAATGATGAAGTCATACGACGGATATTTGTCGTGCACTTTTGTACTTGGTACAGCGTTCCGAATTGCCTCGCCATCGACGAATATCGGAAGAACGGAAATGCGCCATTCATGGATGCGGAATTTTCCTTCAAGAGATGCTTTCAGGCGCTCGCTCACGACACGAACGCAATCGGCATGGCGCGCCGACCAGCGATACAGGCGGTAGCGCATGGAGTTTTTGAACGATTCTTTTTTGAAATTCGGACTCAAAAAATCCGTATGTATCTGAACCTGGAGCGAAATTCCGGTAAACGCCCTTAACAAAAAACCGGCAATGTTCGTCATTGCATCCTGCGAGGTTATAACGGCGTCGTTTTTTTTATAGCCTCCCTCTTTTAGTATGCGTCTTCCGAGAGAAAAAGCTTTAAAAAAATATGAAAATTTTAATCCGGTGTTCGTCGGATATATCCGAACGTTTTGAGCAAGTTCTTCCTCGGCATACCCCGGGTGCGTGTAGACGATGACGCGAAGGTCGTCAAAAAGCGTTCCGTATTCCTTCATGCGCTCCCGCACTTCCGACCCCTCTTCGAATATCAGAGGGTCAATGCTTAACATCAAAACTTTCATATGAGTGTGTTCACCCCGTTAGAAACTCGCTTCAAAAACTTGCCAGAGAGCGCCGAGCTATATATCAGCTTCGCAAACCTATGTTCGTTTTAGAGAACTTCGCCGGTAAGCTCCTAACGGGGATTAAAAAAATTACTGCTGATGTTGTTCTCCCTCGGAAAAATGCTTGATTGCCTTGTTCCACCGCTCGAAGGTTCCGCAATCAAAAAAGAATCCCTCTCCCTTGAAACCGGTAAGAAGCCCGCGAGACGCAAGGTGCGGAAAAAGGTCGCGCTCTATCATAAGGAATTTTTCCTGCGTCGGAACATGCAGGAGTGCTTCCGGTGAAACAACATACAATCCGGACGATACAAATGACGTAGGAGGATCTTTTGGCTTCTCGAGAAACATTGCGATCTTTGGCCCCTTCATTACGGCAACCCCGTAGTCAGACGGATTTTCTACGGATACAAGGGCCACAGTCGCAAGCCCTCCGTTCGTTTTATGGAATTCAAAAAGTTTTTTCAAGTCAACCCGTTTCACTTCATCGGCATTCGTAACAAATACCGGCTCTTTGCCAATCCATTCTTTCAGGTTATGGAAAACGTAGCCGAGAGTTCCCATCGGTTCCGGCTCGATGTCAAAAGAAATTGAAATATTCCCAAGCCCCGCCTCAAAACGCTTCCGCCACCACGAAAAGTCCTCGTAGTCGGCTTCCCTGATGACTACTTTAATATCGGTAACGCCGTGCTCCCGGAAAAGCTCAATGAGATAATTCAAAATCGGCTTTTTCTTCACGCTCAAAAGAGGCTTTGGCGTTTCAAGCGTTACCGGATACAGCCGGGTTCCTTTCCCGCCTGCAATTATGATAGCTTTTTTAGGGGTTTTTGCTCCCATGTTTCTTTGCCGAATAATTCTCAAAAAGGCCGATAAGTCCTTTCATCATGCGCTCTTTTGAGAACTCACGGGCGCGCTCTTTTCCATGCTCCCTTAGCTTTTTATATACTCCTGCGTCCGAAAAAATCAACCGCACCGCGTCCCGTATCGCCCGCGAATCGTTGAAGGGCACAAGGATGCCGTTCTCCATGTCCGTAATGATCTCCGGGTTCCCGCCGACATCCGTCGTGATAACGGGAATTCCCGCGCTTTGCGCCTCGATTATCTGGTGCGAAAATCCTTCATAGCTCGTATTCAAAATAAAAACATCGGAAGCTTTCAGATATTTCATAATATCGGCCTTCGAACGCTTCCCGATTATTGTTACGGCATTCTCCGCTTCCCGCTCTATGATGGCGCGCTGGAGGCGGAAGTAGTCGGGGCCGTCGCCGACGATAATAACATGCGCCCAGTTGTATGTTTTTGTAAGGTCGGAAGCAAGATAAATGAGCGTTTCAAACCCCTTCCACAAAACGAGTCTTCCAATGGAAAGAATTATCTTTTCTTCCTCCGGGATGCCGAGCTCACGCCGTATCTCTTCTTTTGACTCGGGTATGTCAACCGGTTCAACCGCGTTAAAAATGACGGAAATATTTTCATCCGGAATACGCCACCCGGAAACGATGCGCTTCAAATACTGCGACGGAACAAGAACGCGGTCCGCGTTTCCGCACACGTGTGCCTCAACAAAGCGGAGTAGCTCGACCAAAAACCGGTAGTGGCGTATCTGGAACACGTCAATCGCGTCTTCAACGCCGAAACGCGTAACCCCCTGTTCCCACGCATAGTCTCCCGTTACTTTGACGATATATTTTTTCCTTAGGATACGCGCGGCGCACAGCGCGGGGAATCCCGCCGAAACAGGGTCCTGGGCAAAAAAGATATCGCAGTGCAGTCCCGCCGTGACACACTTCAGAAAATAAAGAAAATGACGGATGCCTTTCGGAATTTTCCGTGAAATGAAATATGTCCGGTATCGGATTTTGCGGATACCGCCGTCTTTTGCGTCGCCCCAAAGTACCTCCGCATCGCGATAGGAAATAAGGCGCACAAAGAAACGCCGCCGCTCAAGTTCTCCTGCCACAAGCCGTGAGTACGTCGCGGGGCCTCCGATATCAGGCGGAAATATGCCGGTTACGACAAGGACGCGCGGCTTTGCGCTTTTCTCAAGTTCCGCTGAAAATATTTTCAAAAGACTCTTTGAAATGGCTTCCCAGTCATAGCGCGCCGTTGCCAGTTTCTTTGCTTCGTTCACGAGGAGAGTTTTCAGAGATTCATCCGTAAAGACTTTCAGTATCTTTTGAGCGAGGTCTTCGGGATCGTCAACGCTCGTAAAAAGACCTGTTACTCCGTCCTTTAGAAAATCGGGAATGCCGCCGACAGGAGTCCCGATAATGGGAACACCAGCCGCCATTGCCTCAATAAAAGAATTTCCGAGGCCCTCCGAGCGCGAAGGCCGCACAAAGACATTCGCTATTTTAAGATAGTCCGGCAAATGTTCGTGCGAAACGGAGCCGGCAAATATGACATCATCAAGCACTCCGAGAGCCTTGGCAAGGCTTTTTATTGCCTGTGCTTCCTGGCCGGAACCAAGCACCAAAAATTTCAGGTTAAGCTCCGGGTTTGCTTTTTTTATCAGAGCAAGAGCCGCAACGATGGTGTCAATTCCGTTCTTTAACACAAGGCGCGAAGCGGTAATAATAATCTTCTCAAAACCCCTAAGTCCGAGCCTCCGCAAAATCTCTTCGGAGCGTTCTGCCGACGTCGAACGCGCAAAGTTTTTAAGGTCTACTCCGTTCGGAACAACCTCCCCCGGCCCTTTATAGTTTAAACGATACGCAAGGTCCAAAAGATACGCCGAAATGGCAGTCACATAGTCGCATTGTTTTAAGGCATATCTGAAACCGAGGATATGAACAAGTCCGAGACGAGATTTTCGAAGATGCTCTTCGGTATCCCCCTCCTGAAGGGTCAGAATGTATGGGACGCGCGGAAAGAAAAACTTCAACGTGCTTGCCGCGATGGAACCGTAGGACGCCATGACCACCCAGAATATCTTCTTTCGGCCTTTGAAGCGGCGCCATAAAAAAAGAACGGCAAAAAAAGCCGTGAACGGAAGGAGGAACTTATCCCATGCTTTCCCGAGCCCGAGGCGCATGATGGTAATATTTTCCTTCGTTTCTTTTTTTGGAAGTTCGGGCGCGAAACGGCTTGTCAGGACAACAAAATCAAACTCTCCGCCAAGGCGTTTTGCGTTTTCGTGAATTGCAATTTCGGCTCCCCCAATGAACGGATCGTAAGCCGTTGTGAACACGAAAATAACCGATTTTCCTGTAGTATTTTCCAAAGCCAACAGGTGAATAGTATCACAAACATAGCGCTTTTTAAAGAAGACGGAAAATATTTTGCCAGATACATATTAAAAAACGCCGCAGTATGCGCGGCGTCAAATCAGCTATCCTATAGCATAAAAAAAAACCGCAAGGAAAGATTTGGTTTCCTGCGGCGCTAGTTTCTTTTCTTCGCAAGACTTTTCATCGAATATCGCGAATCTCCGGTAACTTCCTTTATCACTTCAATAAAGGGCGGAATGAAAACACGGTCGTTTTCCTCCGTAAGCTCTATTTCGAGAACGGCAACCGGACCTCGCGACTCTGCGTACTCTCCATCCTCCTCAAGCAATCGGATAAGACGGGAATATGTCGGCTCCTCGAGCACATCGAGCTCGAAGTATTGGCCTTTCCACAAAAAACAGCTGCGGATTTTTTTTCACGACGTCCGAATCGGGATCTTTTTCGCTCTTAAGCAATTGTGCGTAGTCCTGAGGCCGAATCATGTGTTCATCCTCATGCTTGACACCTTTTCGAATATTCTTTTTTCGAGTTTCATAGTACGCGTAGTATCCGTCGCTTCCCCTCTTTCTGATACGATGCGAGCCTTCTTTGTCCGAACGAAGCTCTACCTGCTCAATATCAGCAGGTACAACAACAAACCCGTGAGCAAACAGAGGCATCTTCACGATGAACTTGCGTTCTATCTCAAGAGGAATGGGGGTTCCGAGCACACTGCAAATGCCCTTAAGGAGGCGGGAAATTTTCTCGTCAAATCCGGTGCTGTTATCGACAACCTGAACATGGTTTGCGCCAACCCAGGAATCCAGCGTCCGCCGGTCAAGGACAATTGCCTCCTCAACAGTTTCTTTCCGTGCGGAATTATTTTTTTTCGTATAGAACTCCGGAGCGCCAAGGGCCGCCGTCACAAGATGATGCACGCTTTTATACCGCAAGAGCAGTTCCATCTTTTTAAGCCCCATCTCCCTAATAAGCTTTTCAAATTTCCCCGGAGGCAGATACGCGGCATTGTCACAACATTCGCGGTCAGTAAGAACAATGCACTTCGGGTTTTTAAAGCGCCTTGCCATTTCAAGATAGCGATTTTCACGCTCAAGCTGCATTAAGAGCGCCTGCCTTTGAAAATCCTTGAGTGAGAGACCTGTCCCGCCGATGGAAACTCCATTCGTGAAAAGTTCCGTTGCAACTTCTGGAGGTGTCAGAACCGAGTATCCGAAGTCGCTCAAACGCTCAACAATTTTTGCCCTGCCGGTTGATTTGCCCCCGCACGGGCCGCCAGTCAATGCATGGAGCGTAACTTCTTTCGCGTCCGCCATTGCTTACCGTAGTATTTATAATTCAAGTTGCTGGGAAAATAGTACCATACTTACACGTGCTTTTGTCAATTGTTTGCTCCTATATTCGCCCCTGCCACCGCGTCAGCTACTGCGGAGTATTCCAGACAAACAGTGAAAAAACCGTCCAGCTTTTAGCGGGACGGCTATATTTTGCGCGAGCCCCGAACATGGCCCATTCGGCTGTTTTTTGCGTGTTTTCTGAATGTTATTTTTATGCCTGTTTTTTTGTGCACCCACCTCCGGAATCGGGAAACAACTCTTCGGGAATACGGGAATTTTCTGAAAAGTTTGACGAGAAGGAATCGGAGAAAGTTAAACTCGCGGAGAAGTATGATGAACCCGGGAATACATGCCATCCACGCGCCAAAAACCGGAATGAAAATAGCTGTCGGCGAAAGAACGATGAGAAGAACAGCCGAACAAATGCGCACGGCGCGAAAACCCCAAAGCCACTTCATAAATGCCCTGAAAGCCAGAGCCGCGCGCGAGTTCCAAAGCCACTTCACGAACGCCGCGAAAGCCTGGGCCGCTCGGGAGTTCTGAAGCTCTTTAAAGAATACTGCGAAAATAAGAACCGTTCGAGAATTCAAAAGCCGTTTTAGCACGACATATCCCGGTCCGAATGTTGTCGCGTCCGCATATCCGCAAAACCCTCTGCACGAAGAACTAGAGAAGTCTATAGCATTAGACAGCACTAAAATCAAACAAAAAACGGAGCATGATTGCTCCGCAGGAAAATTATGGGTTCGCATCCGCTTCTTGAAGAAGCTCGAGCACTACAAGACGCACGAGGGCCCCGGCAATGCCACCCAAAACCGCAAAGAATAGAATGAAGGCAAGGCTGTTCGGAACCGCCAAGAACGTGAGCGTTCCGAAAACCATTGAATACGCACTGCATGCCGTGAACATTTCGGAGTGAACAAACTTAAGAAAAAGCCGTGTGAACTTCAAGGTAGTGCGGGCAAAAAATGAGAAATTTTTCACAAACAGCACAATCCCCTTAAGCGGATAGTAACCTGCAAGAATGTGAATTGAAATAAAATTGAAATAAGTGAATCCCTTTTTTGCCAATTGCACATCTTCTTTCGACGGAGGAGGAGACAAACATGTAGCAACCAAAAAACCCACGGTAGTAGCCACGGCATGAACAAGAAATACGGTAACAGCCACCCTATAAAGAAGGTCGGATGGCATTTTATATCCCAGCAATACTTGAATAAGAAGTATAACAGTAAGGACGAGTCCAAACATTCCTGCTAGGGATACTGCGACACAAAAACCGTACATCACCCTCTGCTTGAATTGGTATTTCGGAAGACCTTCAGCAACCGCTCTCCACGCCATTTCCGCGGCAGACGCAACGCGCTTCGGTTCGGTCAAAAGACGAGCCAAATACCCAACGGCCCCGCCAACAACGATGCCAAGCGGCCAATAAATACCCAGTGCATGCGCAAACATAACACCCAAAAAAATACCTGTCGCAATAGCGAATGCATCTTTTTTAAGGTCGTTCATGGTCTTCCCGGTATTCAACTGTCAATGGACAACATTGTTATCGTAGTATATTGTATAAGTATTATCAAGGGCCTTAACATAAAAGCGCTCCTTATGAGCGCTTCATTTTTTCTAAAAATTCTTCTCCGTGTCCATAGTCGGTGTTGATAGGGCGAAGACTTTTGCACAACGGGCAATCTTCCTTTTTCCAGCTTTCGAATTGTTTTTCGATAAGCGAAAAGAGGGGTACCGCCCCAATGTCATATGACTGAATACTGCTTCTGGTCCAAAGACACGCCGCCCCTAAAACATTCCCGCCGAGATTTCGCACCAGGCCCGAAAGATTCCTGAAGGCAATGCCAGTCGTTACAACATCATCAACCAAAAAAACATTTTTTTGCGCGATGTATTTTTTGAACGCCTCGGGAATAGTAAAAGGATTCTTTTGACTCGCCGAACTTTTTTCTGCCCAGGTGAAATAGATCTTCCGCGAAACGGCTTTTGACATATGTTCGGCAAACCTCATGGCAGGAGGAATTCCGCCGACTGCCGGAGCGAGAATGACTTCCGCCTGTTTCCTGAAGCCTGAATCAAGCACCATTTCGGAGAGATAAAACATGAGCGTTGAAAGCTCTTCTCCGTCAGCACAGAGCGCATCCCCCAGCACATATTCACTGCCATGCCGACCCGAATTATAGACGTAGTGCCCGTTTTCGAGAATCGCCCCGCTCTTTCTGAACACAGAGAGCGCAAACTCTTCAACATTCTTCCGGCGGACGTCAGTTACCATATCCCCTCCGCGTATCGAATAGGTGTTGGAAAAGACCGAACGGCTCCAGTATAACCGTTTTGCGGAAAAAATCCAGTGAAACAAAAACTAAGCTATACTACTCAAGCCAGCGCCTCCTTGCCCCAGTGGCGAGGCATGGTATAGTGATAAAAAGATTTTTGAGAATTGAGAACCGGCCGCCAATGCGCCAATCGGGAAAAAGACCCGGCATTTTGAAGCGTATCGCCCGAAGAGAGTTCCTAATAAGCGTCCAGCTGGACCCGCCGTCCCCGGGCATGTTCCCGAAATTTAATGATTCGCTGAAAAAACTCCGGAGGGCAGGCGTGAAAGTATTCGACGTAAACTCATCGCGAAGAATATGCCATGACTCCATACAGCTTGCTTCGGAACTTTGCGGAACCTCCGCCGACGTTATCGCGCACATTACGACGCGCGACAGCTCCGTAAACGGCCTTTTAAACCAGATACTTGCCGCGTACGAATGGAGCGACCTTAAGAATTTTCTTGTTATCACGGGAGACCCGTACGAATCCAAACAGGCGGTATTCCCGTCGCGCGGCGTTTTCCAAACAGATTCCATCGGAGCGCTAAAAGCTATCGACTGGCAATTCCGAAAGAACCTTGCCCGCCCCTTAAACATTGTCCTTGCGGCAGCCGTCAACCAGAACGAACATGACAGGGCAAAAGAAGGAAAGCGCATTGAAGAAAAGATCGCGGCAGGAACGGATATTTTCATGAGCCAGCCTGTGTTTGATAGCGTCCAGGCCGATGAACTTTTTAAATTTTATGGAGAGCATTCGGCGCGCCCTCTTTTCGTCGGAGTATGGCCAACGCTGAATCTCAAAACCATTGAGAACATCAGAGCCGGCTCCGTTGAAGGAGTCCGGCTTCCGAGAAAAGAGTATTCGGAACTTATTTCAAGTTTTACCGACGAAAACGAGTTGCGTCGCAAGAGCGCTGAACGAACGATCGGACTTGTCAGGCACATCCGAAGTTCAGGAAAAGCAACCGGCATCTATATTGTGGCACCCTCGCGAAATCCCCTCTTGCTCCTTCCGATCCTAAAAGAACTTCTCTAGTTCGTAATCACGAACCGCCCGGTCTCAACCAGGCGGTTTTTATGTGCAGAAAAATCTTCTTGGTTTGCAACCGCACCCAAAAACAGCTATAGTAGGATATGTAATAACTACTTAATATTGCTTGGAAATTAGCCGAAAATGTAACCCCATTTAGGCAAATTCCACATCACCTTTAGCATGAAAAAAATCATTATCATATCCGCAGTCGTCGTCCTTGTAGTTCTTGTGGGCTTTTTCTTCTATTCGAAGCCGGCCATGAGCCCGACAACGACAGAAAACACGGGACAACCGGGGATAACGCCGGCAATTCCCGGGGCAACGCCTCCTCCCGCCTCGGCCCCTGTTATGGGCAAAGGAAGGGTGGTATTTGCGGTGACTGATGCCGCCATCGGACTTGAGAACTATGACTCAATAATTTTGAGCATTTCGGAAGTCCGTGTAAGCAGTCAATCGAAAGGATGGGTGACGCTTTCCGAAGAGAAAAAGCAGTTCGACCTTTTAGCTCTTAAGCGTTCCGGCTCTATCGCCCTTCTTGCCGACGTAACGGTAGCGGCAGGAAATTATAATCAACTGCGGCTTGCCATCGATAAAGTTACTGTTGTCGCAAAAGACGGAACGACCGCCGAAGCAAAACTTCCTTCCAAAGACTTAAAAATGGTGGGAACGCTTGTTGTGAACGACGGACAAACGTCAAGCGCTTCGTTCGACTTCCTTGCGGATAAATCTCTCCACCAAACGGGTTCCGGCCAGCTTATTTTCGCCCCCGTTATAAAAGTTGAGACTCGAAACAACGTCGGAGTAACCCTTACTTCAAACCTTGTTACATTCACCGAAGGAGCCGTCAACACGAACCTGACATTTGGAATGGACGAATCGGGGCAAACAACAGTCGGCGGAGGTGTTGACGCAAAAGCATCACTTGATGTCGTTGGAGACACCATCCATATCGTCTCGAAAGGAGAGGCGGATGCGGGCGTCAAAATTACCGCAAAGGGCGCGGTGGACAAAGCGGTCGGCGAAGGATACCTGACGAACGCTCTCTCCGTAAAAACCGTAACGCGTGAAGGGAAAAAAGTATGGCTTGTGATAGGACTGAAAGGACTTGATATAAAAAATATCTACATCGACGTAACGACGGGAAATGTAGTCGCTGTTGAATAATCGGAACAGAATATAAAAACAGCCCCGCTTTTAGCGGGGCTGTTTTTTCTTGCTTTTCACAGAAACAAATGGTATATTCATAAAAAGTTTTTTAAAAACAGAAAGAAGCCATGCCGCAGAAAGTCCGGTCTTTTCTTTTTCTTGACATTGAAACAACGGGAAACGAACCGCTCCGGCTTGTCAACGGCAGTCTTTCGGCGTGGCACGAGATAATCGAGATCGGCGGAGTTGTTGCGAGACAAGGTGATCTTTCACCACTGCAGATGTTTAATATCAAAGTTCACCCGGAACATCTGGAGCACGGAGACGAAGACGCCTGGAAAATAAATGGCTACCCGAGGCGTGCTGCCGCCGGAGAATGGGATAGAGCTCTTTCGCTCAAAGAAGCTATCGGAACGCTTCTTCGCTTTATACAGGAAGATGGCGGACCGGTATTGCTTGTCGGGCATAACTTCTTTTTTGACTGGACGTTCATCGTCATTGCTTTGGCGCTTGCCGGCATACAGGAAGCGGAGTTGGCTAGCTACGTTCACTATACAAAACTCGATACCCGCTCAATGGCGGTCGGCACACTTTTAAAGCCGGGTGAGTTGTATGATCCCGGAGACTACAGCATCAGAAATAACAAAATAGCCAAACTTCTCGGCATCCCTCCGGAACCATATCCTCACCAAGCGCTCGGAGGAGCAAAACAGTCATATTTCATCTTCAAAAAACTGCTTGAACTGAAAGGCGGACAGTAAATCCGCAAATAAGAAAAGCCCCATTGGGGCTTTTTTAATTTACTAGCGGCCGTATTTTAGCGTATACCATATCTTTATCGTAATCGCCAAAGAAAAAAGAACGGACGGCAGAAGCCACAAGAAATTATGTTTTAGATAGAGAACGGTAATACCATGCTGGCTTGTGAGATAATTATACCACCTCCAGTCTCCCATAGCTGGAAAAAGCCATGATGAGTTAAAATATAGATCAGTCTGAATCGCAAGAAATGTGAGCCCTGAAAAAAAGAGAAGACATCCGAGAAACAGTATGGCGTGTTTCACTCGTAACCAGCTCATTTTCAAATTACATTTTAAAAAAGTACCACCGAACTCATGGCCTTGTCAAGCCAAAATTAAAGAACCCGAAACGGGTTCCTGCTCTTTACACGTCTTCCAGCGTCTTGAAAAGCTCCGTTGGAAGTATGGTGATTTCACAAGCAGTGCACTTTATTTTTCCAACATCGTCCCCGCCCTGAATAACAATGAGCGAGTTTTCCGGATGACCGTTTTTACACGAATCCGAGGAAAGTCCCGCCAGACGAAGCGACGCAAGCGCTCGCAGGTTGACCTCATCAGAATACTCCGCGTCGGCCCGAATAGAGTCTTGCTCATACTCCACGCCGAATGAAAGAAGGTAATTTTCATGCGCACCGAAATATGCGATTTCGCCCGGGGGCATGGAGGCTCCGGCTTTACCTGACGAAAGCGGTTCTCCCCACCGTTCGTACGAAAGCGGATATAAAACCTGGTGTGGAACCTCTTCTCCATCCTTCGTGAATACTTTGAAAGTGCCGTCGGAACCGTTGTCGAGTTCAAGAAGGACAAGCTCCGTTCCGGGAGGGCTGTCAAGAACCTTAATAAAAGGAGAATTATCAAACAGAGCTGGCCGCTCGCCTCGGTCAGCGCACAAAAGAGCTTCTTCATAATCGCTATCGTTATACTCAAAAGGCCTAAGATACTGCGAACGGACAACAATTTTAACCGTCTCTGAATCGACGGCCGCAATATCTTCACGCTCAACAATTGAGACAACATCTCCCGCCCCATCAATGATTGTAACAATGCCGTCAGGTTCAATACGGACTCGATTGCCTTTTCTTCCGTGGTTCAAAAATTCCCGACTCCAGACACCAATCCCGCCGAAGCACGCCCCCCCTCCGCGGCAGGAGTTAGGATGAAAGCGCAGAGTACCGTAGAGAGATATTGCGCCGCCTTTTTCTGCATGGGAATTCTTTAGAAATTCGAGGCCGATTGACTGCATGGCGCCCTCTCAATATTTTCAGAGAACATAATAAACTTAATATATCATGTTTAATGTATATTGTCAAATTTATCTGAATATCGGGTAATTTTTGATATTTTTAGCGCATAAAAATTTAAGTTTTTTAAGTTCCGGTAAAAGAACCCGGCACTCTAAAATTGATTTTTAGGCCTTGCAGGCATATACTTGTAATTGTTTTCACATGTATCCCAAGAATACGCATGTCGAAGGAAAAAATACTTTCGGAAAAAAGCAATGCGGTGTCCATAGCGCGGAATACATATGCCATTGGCTGGTGGCTTTGCGTTGCCGTTCTTGCGGTAAGCTCATTTTTGTTTTTATTCCGCCTGGGCAACGGGGCTTTTTGGGATACCGATGAGTCGGTATATGCGGAGGTAATGCGGGAGGCAGAAGTTTCAGGAGACTATCTGACGCCAAAGTTCCGGGGAGAGAATTTCTTTGATAAGCCGCCGCTTTACTATTGGGAGGGGCTTCTCGCAAGCAAAATATTTCCCGGCCCGGAGTTTGCGTATCGGTTTCCGTCAGCACTTGCCGGAATTCTGTCTGTTCTCGCCACGATGCTTATTGCGTTTGAAGCAACCGGAAGTATTTGGACTGCCGCCTCGGCTGGAATAATACTTACCCTCTTTCCTGCGTTCCTCGAGGCCGGAAGGCAGGTAAAGCTTGATGTGCCGGTTACATTACCGATACTTCTTGCGTTTTACTTTTTTCTCCGCGGCTTGCGAAACCCCCGCTGGTATTTGGGGGTCGGCGCGTTCATAGGGCTCGGGGTCATGACGAAAAGCGTTGTAGGCTTATTTGCTCTTCCCGCAATCGTTTTTTATGCCCTGTTTTTTAGAAACTTCAGCTGGCTTAAAAGCGCGTATGTATGGTGCGGAGCGATTCTCGGAGTCCTTATAGTTCTGCCTTGGCATGTGTATGAAACGTATCTCTTTGGTTCCCAATTTTGGAATGAATACTTTTTTCACCTGGTGGTGAACAGATTTGCAGCCGACATTGTAAACGGTTCGTCAGCCTCTGTGGGAGGATTTTTAACATATATACTTCAATACGGAGCCCCGTGGAGCATTTTACTCATCCCGCTAACAGCAGTTTTAATATTTTCGAAAAATGAAGATAGAGATGACCCATTTAAAAAGTCTTCGTATGTATTCGCGTGCGCTGCGCTTTCAATAATTATAGTATTTTCTGTATCGACAACAAAAGTTATTTACTATTCGGTCCCGAGCTTTTCGTTCATCGCCTTAAGCCTTGCACTAACAGGTAGCATACTATACAGAAAACAAAACATGGCAATGTTCTTCGCCCTTCTGGCGCCTCTTATACTGTGCGCCGCCCTTATTTATACTATTATGGCTGGATTCCACACGTACGGCGCATTTGCCGCCCTCAACACGCTTGCTCGCGATGAAAAGAAAGCCGGATTGGTACTGGCGGCGAATCCATATCCCGAAAAAGTGTATGAATATAATTTCGGCTTGTGGGACACGATCTTTTACTACAGCGGCGGCAGAAAAGTATATCTTATGCAGGAAGACCAGGTGCTTAATGAACCGTTCTTTTTAATTTTACCGACTGAATTTTATCGGCAAAAGCCGTTCCCGGAAGAACTCGCAAGCCGCTTTACCACGCGATACAGCGGACCCTCGCTAACACTTGTATCTTTTGTTCCCTAGAGCTTCGGCTGTTAAATCGGTACTTATAAAACCCCGGCGCGTGCCGGGGCTTTTTGCTGGCCTCAACCAAGAGTTAAATGTTTTACGGAAAGAGGCCCGGCGGGACCGTAGCAATATCATTTGAGGCGTCAATATCAATTCCGCCGTTATTTGTGAGAGAAACCGATTCGTCGGATAAGACCGCAGTTCCGTTATTTCTAAAAACAAGATTTTGAAGCGTTGTACTTGCGCCGCCGGAGAAAAGAAGAGCCATATAATTTTCGCCTGTTTCGTCCTTGTGGTCGCGAAATATCGTATCAGAAATCATGCCGGGATTTGTTCCCTTGAACCACACTCCCCTGTTCTTATTTTTCTCAATAACGGAATTCTTTATTGTTGCTTCCGCACCCTCAACCTTAATGCCGGCACCATTATATTGCTGAAACCTTCCTCCCGCAAACCGCACCGTCGCTCCGTCAAAAAGAGAATTTCCGGAACCCGTGATACTGATGCCTCGCCAATCGCCGAGAGTCGGCGTTGTTGATGCTCCGTTCGCATTCGTATCACCCCCGAATTCGTCATCGCTGATCGAAGTAAAGACTATGGGATTTTCGCTGTCGCCTGAAACTGTGAGCGAACCCGCTATAGCAAGTTCCGAATTCTCCATAAATTTGAAGATTGTCCCCTTCCCGATGGAAGCGAAAAGGCCGTCCGAAAAAGTATACGCGGACTCAACAATATACGGCATGTCTGCCATAAAAGAATAATTTTCTGTTGAATAGCCTTTGAGAATAACACCTTTTATGCCAGCACTTCCGTCAAGAATTTTATTTGAACTAAACGCGGGCGGAGTATTTATTACTTCAACTGCGTATGTATCTTCCAGGAATTCGTTATTCACAATACTGCTGTGAGGAGACTCCGAAATACTCATCCCGACCGCGTTATGCTCAAAATGATTCCCAGATACGGCAACGCTCCCGCCCCCGATAAGAACCGGTTGCAGTCCATTGTGACGGAAGAGACTCCCTAAAATATTGCCTTGGCACAGAATATAGGATGTTCCGATTCCCGCAGAATATTCGACAGTAGAATCAGAGATTCCGATATTTGCGCCGTCGCAAAGAATTGAAGCATTTCGACCGAAAGGCCCGGGAGAGATTCCCCCGCCAAAACGAATAATCGTGCCGGCAAGTTCGCCGATACCGCCACGAGCAACATTGATGCGAGCCCAAGAACCCGGAACCGGACAACGAGCCGTTGAAGAAGCGTCGGAGGGGCTGCACAGGCCGTCTTTATTTGTGTCTCCTCCGTATTCGTCGTCAAAAATGCTTGTGACGACGACAGGCTCCGCCACGGTCCCTTGAGAAATTAGTTTTCCTCGGACAGTAACTTCCGGACTTCCTGCAGAGATAATTTTTATTACAACACCAGGTCCAAGAGTAAGTAGTTTGCCATCAGGAACTATTAACCCTGATCGGTTTACAACATATGGCGAATTTTCTTTCGCGAGTGTTTTATCTGCTTCCAAAACACCGGTCGGAGCTACAAGGAAATTTAAACTATTTCTCGCTTTCGGCGTTCCAAAAACCTCTTCTCCTTCGCGACTTGTATGTGTACGAGCAATATCTTCTTCATAATACGTTCCCCAATTTGAAGCATTGCCACCCTCACTGTCCGGATCAATCCGTTCCATTGTGCTTCTTGCCGGTGCATACCCAGCGCACCAGCCGTAACACCCCAAAGGGGTGCGGTCGAATGTAGTGCCATTCTTTTCAAGAGACACGATAGTGCCTCCAGCGAGTATGCCTTCCAGCAAAAGAGTAACTTCATCAGCTAAAATATCGGGAAGAACATCATCTGTTTCTCCTTCTATCAAAAAGAAAGAGCGTCCGGGAATAGTTCCATGCAACTCTGCTTTTAGCGCGATATCAAGTGAGGCCGGACGCAAAAACGAAAGGCTCCACTCCGAAAGATTGACTGCTGAATACGAGCGGTTATACAGCTCAACCCAAACATCTTTGCTTGTCGTTGCGGAATTTCCCATGCCGGCCCAGGCAACTTCATTAAGAACAACGGGGGATGAATTTACTTCGACGTCTTTCAAACTTTCCGGCGATTCATTTCCGGCGATGTCTTGTGCCTGCGCAGTGAGTTCATACAAGCCTTCTGTTGCGGTAAGCACAGATGACGTAGCGTGTCCATCGTATGAAAAGTTATCACAGGACAGCCACGCGTCAGAAGGACGCTTTTTTGTTTTACAAGAAAGAGAATATGACTCAATGTCTGACGATACCGAAGAAAGCTCCATGTGGAGAGTTGATGCCGGCACGAGACACCCCTCACTCGAAAAACTTTGCACGCACTCTTCTATTGTGAGCAAAACATCCGGTGGAGTTGTATCCGGTTCCGGTGCCGGTGGGGTTGTAGTTGAGGTTGATGTCGAGACTTGTGAGTTCTCCGAAGGCATATCGGCCAGGGAAGGCCCTACTCCTTCCGGCGGTGTGAACGCCCCAAGTCCACCACTTAAAAAACCAGTAATACGCAAACCGGATTGAACCTCTGTTGTTGTGGTCCCAAAATTAAGCTGATTTGAAGCTGTAGTGCTTAAACCCAGTACTTGCCCTCCCGAAGCCGCTTCAACACCTTCCGTAGGTGAACTGGAGCCTGTTTGAGGCTCATTTTGACCTATTTCAGGGGGATTATCATGCGATGTGGGGTCTGGGCTGTTTTGGCCGCTTATGGCTGTAAGAAGGCCTGCATATTGGGTGTCTGTTTTTACGGTGTCCAACGGCGGAGAACTCCAAAAACTTGAGATAGTATCGGTTGTCCAATCCCACGCTTTCCCAAACCACGTTCTGTTTTTCTTCCAAAGAGTTTTTGTCTGTTTTTCTTTTTCTACTTCGTCAAAAAAGAGCTTTACCACACCGGCACCGTTTATGACGGCTTTTTGAGAAAGAAGGTTCCAGTAGTCGGTAAGAATCCTATAATCTTTATCGACTATTTCGTACTGGTCTGTGTCACTTCCTAATATTAACTTCCAGTCAGGCAGAAGTGGAGTTTTTACCAAGTGGATGTCGACATTTTCTTTCTTTTCAAACCCAAACTTCGTTAACATTCCGTTGCTATCAACTTCGGTACCATAGTGAGTTACTGTTGGAGCACTATATTTTGCTATTAATATAGTGTCTTTACTAAAAAAATTATTGTTTGAATAATTTGCTGTATTATCAAAATAACTGTCTATAGAAGTCAGAACCGACGGACGCTGTCCCGAAGAAATAAGACTGTCGGCCGTATGAATTGTTTCAGGATTGAACTTTTCCGCCCAGCCCTCGTATGGACTTCCTAAATACAAAAAGGGTGGGTGAGGGTCATTTCTGGTGTGGTCGGGAACCGTCGCGTCTTCCACCAAATGTAAGATGTGGCCGAGCGTTACAAGACCGCGTTTTTTGTCTTTCCACGCGTATTCATATACCGCGCGTTCCCACGAAAAGTCGGTGTCCGAAGAAAAAAGAGGCAGGGTAGCCCCATACAAAGAGGCTGGACGCTTCTCGTCGTATGCCGCTTGAGAGACCGTATCGCTCGCCCACTCTTTTGAGCTTTCCCAGTCAACACCTGAAATATGAAGCCCATCGTCGTGTACAGGATCATAAAAGTGCCGAAGAGGCCGCGTCCCTACATCCTCGTCGTCGCTTCCTTGCATCAGGAGCATTATGTCCTCTGCGGTTAATTTGTTTTCATTGAAACTTGCGCTATAAAACCTCCCAATCTCTTGAGTGAGTGCCGGGTGAGTCGTTTTGTTGTCGTACGCATAAATAAAAAGAGGGATACTCAAAAAAAGAACCCCTCCTCCTATGACACCTGTAAGGATTTTTACATTCCTAGAATTTTCCATATTCCATTTGGCCCTCGACCTAAAGAGATTGTCAAAATAAGCTCCTTTTTATCATTAACAACATCAAAGGCAACTTGACCTTCTGATATAGCGTATTTATTTTTATTCGGCCGAGAAAGGTCTCCTATCATGGAGGCGAGTAGACTACCGCTTTTAATTTTTTCCAACTTATTTTGCCAATCACTCTGCTTATCCAGCACAAAATACTTTGAGGCTAACTCCGTATCCCCTTTTTTCAATGCGTCGATGAAAAGCTGAAGGGTTTCTTCAGGGGTACTGCCGCCATACGTGTCGGCCATGTATTTGTCGCGGAGCTCCTCAAGACGTTTTAGCTCTTTATAATCCGGGGAGCCATAATAGCGCCAGTATCCAATTCCAAAAATAACGGCCGAACCGAACGCGACAAGCAGGAGAACCTGCAGGAAATACTTAAATATTGTCCTGTATTCTTTCCAAACCATAGCCGAGAAAATAAGAGATAGGAATTATGATTTAAAAATACTACTGCGGCGAAAAACCCTTAACTCTACAAAAACTATTCGGGAACTGCTGGGGTTGTTGAGCCCATTGCTTTTTTAAGGTCTTCAATGGCATTTTTTATCGCCTCATTTGACGGGTCCTGGAGCAAAACTTTTTGGTAAGCTTCAATCGCACGCGCATAGTCTTTTGTGTCGCGGTAGTACCCCGCCACATAGACCAAAAGCCCTGTGTCATCAGGATTTACGGCAAGTCCCTGGTTCATAACGTCCAAAACCTTGCCCGCATTCTCCGGCATTGAATTTCGATACAGATCGGAAAGAGCGGTGTAATACATAGCATCCAGTGGACTATTTTTAATAGCCATTTTATAGTTTGCCTCGGCTTTTGGGTAATCCCTCAAATAAAGAGCATACAGCCCCCCCAGATTAAAGAAAGACACGGAATTTGAAGGCCGAATAATGTTTACATATTCCCAAGCGTCACGCGCCCCATTATAATCCCCAAAAAACTTCTTTATGACGCCAACCTGAAGCCAGTTATCCAAATCATTGGGATTTTTAGCCAGTTTTTGCGCAAGTTCAAGAAGCTCGCGCTTTTTTGTTTTTTTTGTTTCCTCGGGGTAGGACGCCGTAACGCTTTGGTCCTCCTTTACTATCTCCACAGCCTCACCTTTATATTTTGGAAGGGATGGAGCTTTTTTAACCGGAGCAGGCGCGGGACTAATATCCGTAGTTGTTCCGACTTCGCCTCCATTATTTATATTTCCTGAAATTTCCCCGTTTCCGGCTACTTTTGAGAAATATACATACATCCCGCCGGCAAAAAGAATGGCTATTGCCATACCGCTTACGCCAAAAATAATGTTTTTCTTGGGGGTGTTCATTGTTTGTGATTTAATTTAAAAATATAAAGATTTCAATATTTAATGACGAACGAATCTAAACGAGCGTAAACTCGCGCGTTTCCCTGCAAGATTTCAATATAAAAAGCGCTTCAAATAACGCGATACTACCCATTATTGGGAAAATAGGTCAAAAAGTCAAGAGTACTTTTAGCCAACGCAAAGACCCACGTGATGGGGTCGTTACTAATCCTAGGCTGGTGCCACACCCCGTTAGAGCTTGCGGTTACCGACAGTAACCTATCAACGGGGAAGGGCAAGACAACATAAAGCCTCCCTTTTGAAAGGGAGGCTTTATTGATTCTAGGCTAGGGCCACCCCATTAGAAGTTCGGCTTAGTTAATCAATACAATAGTTTTATTGCGCGAAGTCGCCTAACGGCTTACATCAGTAAAAAACCAAGTACTACTTAAACTTCTAATAGGGCAAGCAAAACCTAAAAAGCAAAGAACCTCCTGTAAAGGAGGTTCTTGCCTGCTAACTTAGAGCCACAAGATCTAAGTTAAGCCGAGGTTATTTCGACAATACTTCTGCCGACAAGTTCGTCGACGGGAGTCCAAGCACACCAAAACCGTTTGTCCAGTCAAGGTGTCCTACTCCTGCTGTCGTCGTTGCGTTTGGCGACCAGATGAAGTTGTCGTTCGTATCGCTATCGACTCCGAAGACTGTTCCGGCATTCGTCATCATATTGGTTGACGTTGACATACCAGAGTTATTTTTCGGAAGTGACGGATATCCCGCATCACCCTGAAGTTGGGTTGAAACGGATGCTCCAGTAACAGCTCCGGTAACTGTACCGGTAACATCGAAGTAGCGAGTTGTTCCGGCCGGTACCTGAATTGCTTCAGGTGTTGCGGCCTGTCCAATCGGATCGAATGTTATGTCCAAGTCGGTAGCTGACGATACCCATGTTGCGTTGCCAGTTGCGAGAATGGCTGTGCTATTCAACCGACCCGAGTTGGCATAAGCCGCTGTCGAGTAAGCAGAGTCGCTGTAACCGTACACAATCACGCTTGTGATTGCCGCGGTTGTGGTTGCCATTCTAAAGGTAAACTTGTAGAGACCAAGATCTCCGTGTGAATCTGCAGTTACCTTAAAGCGCAGGATCGACATTGTGCCGTTATTCAAGGTATTTGTCGGAACTGCGACTTTAGCTACAACCGGGAAGGACTTGAAGATTCGGACACCGTTAACTGCGGTATCTGCCGAACCCTGGACAATATTCGAGCCGGATGACTGGCCTGAACCCTGTGTTCCAAGCGAATCATGTCCGTCATAGTCAACCCGGAGAAGATTTCCTTGCGTTCCCGGGAGAGATGTGCCGATTGCGTTCAAGTCTCCTTTAACGGTCATAACTTTATCGCCATCCTTCGGAATGATGAAGCTTGCGCTAAGAGTTGTTGTCGCGTTCCTGTTGGAACCTGCGAACACTCCTTCGCCGACTTTCGTTGAACCATCCCAGAGGGTGTATTTGACCAAGTCTGCGGGCGAGCTTGATGCTGCCGGGCTTGTCAATTGCAATGCAAGCTTTTGAAGGCTGATTGCCTCGTTTGCGGCATGGAAGCGGAGAAGGCCGAGTGTTACATCAGTGCTGTTTGCGGCTACAACCGTGTAGGTTGGGCTTGAAGCATCAAGTGTAACGGTCAATGTACCTGCTGTTGCAAGAGTCATTGTCGGACCTAATGCCGAAACCGTATAGCTTGCGTTAACCGTTTGTCCTGAAACAAGGCCTGTTCCCGCGATAAGACTGCCTGTGGTCGGAAGATCCCAGTGCATGTTTCCTGAAATTCCTGCCGGGATATCGCACGCCATTGAAACGGTCTTTGTTACGCCTTTGGCGACAACAAGGTTTGAATCAAGCGTGAAGGTTTTGTCTCCGACTGTTGTCGGGCTTACGCGGTTTGTTCCTGAATTCAAAGCGGTCGTGCCATCCCAAAGGGTACAACCCGTCGGGAATGCTGTTCCGTTGAACTGGAAGCTCATCGATGTGTAGCGCACATCTTCACCTGAAGCTGTTCCGTCGAAGATGAACTTCGCGACAACGAACTGGTTGATGCCTGCTACGACGTTTTGCGCGACGGGGTCAGAACCAACTGAAACTGTGTTGGTTGCTGTTTTTACTGTCATTGTATTTCCTTGGAATGTTCCGGCTGAAGGCGTAATTGACGTACCGGTTTGCTGACCTGTTCTGTTCGTCCAATCCGCTGTCGGAGTTGTTGAAGCAGAAATCGTCTGATCAGTGGTAAAGTCGGTTCCAAGCTTGCCTTTCAAGATATACGTGCTCTTCCCAACCGGGAATGTAACCGTATCAGTGAATGTTACAGTACCATTTCCATCAGGGTCCGCATCACACGCAGTACCTGCCTGGTCTTCACACGCGCCGTCTTTCGGACCTGCGACAACCTTTCCTGTTGAGTCATAAAGCGAGATGTTTGTGATATCAGCCACATCAGCTGCTGCTGTGTCGCTACCGATAAAGAGGCGGAAAACCATCTGACCAACCTGTACAGGTTCGCCCTTTACTTCAACGTCCCATCCGCCCAATGGCTGGTCTGAAAGCTGAACCGCGATGTTTTGCGCTGCTGGCGCAACACCTTTCGATACTGTCAAGCTCCCTGTTCCAACGGTTGTCGTGTAGGAGTCATAGTTCGGATTTGATGCCTGGAACGTTCCGTTGTGGTCAGTTGCTGAACCACCAGAATCCGTTGCGCTCGGCAAAATACCGAATCCGTAGGTTCCTCCGAGAACGTTTACATCTTCATAGCGATAAAGGTCGAACATGATGGTCCGGTTTGAACCCGAAACAACATCTCCCTTTACCGTCATTTCAATGCTATTTCCCTTCAAAACCTGAAGTCCGTTTGCCCCGAAAGTCGCGGTGTAGTATTTGCCATCAGAGCTTACAATCGTGTCATAAGCGGTTCCGTTGACGTATACTTTGATATTTGCAACGTCAGAAGCCGCCGCTGAACCTGATTGGTTGAAGCGGACTGTCTTTACCCAGACATCTTCACCGGAGCCGGCTGTTCCTTTGATAGAAGCAAAGGTGTAGCCAACTGTTCCGACTTCTTTTGTCTGGCTTGAACCCGGGTCGTTCGGACCGCGGGTAAGCGTGAATGATCCAACAGTCAATGTTTCGTTGATGGTTTGTCCTGTTCCGGTTACGGGAAGACCTGTAACGGAAGCTCCTCCTGCATCAACTGCTACTACGGTCAAGCGAAGAACTTCACCTCCATGTGCGCCTGCCGCACCGCGGTTTGCGCCAATTTGCATTGCCCTCGATGTTCCTGCTTTCACAGTAAAGGGCGAGGTCAAGATCGCCTGATGGTTTGAATTCAATGTCTTTGAAAGTCCTATCTGCATTCCGTTCTCGTCAAGAAGAACAATGCCCGAGAGTGAAGCATCTGCTCCAACTCCTTCGCGCTGAACTGTGACCGAGTTTACAACGATGTCGCCATCAAACCCTGCCGTAAAGACGACATTGGTGAAGGGCGAGCGTGATACTCCCGGCGGAACGATTGATGCCGCCGGCTGGCTTGCCGCTGCGGTAACCGAAAGGGCTTGTCCCGTTGAAACCGTCGGTTGCCCAGATATCGGTGTTGGTGCCGGAGCTGGTGCCGGGGCTGGTGCTACTGCCACCGAACTATATTTTGCCTGTGAGAGCGGGCCCCAGTAACCTGCTGTCGGCGAAACTCCATTGGCTGATTGCCACGCAGCAACTGCTGCTTTGGTAATTCCACCAAAGTAACCGGTTGCTCCACCCGAATAGGTGAAGTGTCCTGTTGATGTCAAGTAATTCTGCAAGCACGTTACATCGTCTCCTCTGGAGCCGATGGTAAGCGAGCGGCTGAATGTGCATGCCGCTGAACTCGACGGGCTTGAGGCCTGAAGAGCTGCAAGCTGTGCCGTAAGAGCTGCAATCTGAGCCTGTAAGTCCGATAGCGTATCCGCAAAGGATGCGACCGGAACCAAGACGACAGCAGACGCAAGCCAGACTGCGGCTGTAGTTGAAATGAATTTATTCATAAATTTATTTTTAATTACTTCCCCTCTCAAAAATTTCTTTACAGAAAAATTTGAGAAAGATTTTACACTCGCGTTCCGAAATTTTTTCGACTCCCGGATAAAACGCCGAAGGCGCATAACCGGAAAAAAATTTGAACCGCGAATCAATAATCAATAACGAATTATCAGCGGAGCGAAGTCACCATTCGTTCGCCATGCGTTCGCAAGAATTTTTTGAAGAGAGTTTTTACGCTCGCCTTCTTCTCCCGACGCACGGGCTAGAAATGGGGGCCGCCTTAGGATCCGAAGATTTCTTTATACAAGAACCTTTGAATCAAAAGGGGTCGACCGGACCTTTAGCTCCTAATCGAAATTCTAGTTAAGTTTGTTCCGTAAGTATCTCCGAACTGTTTCCGAAAGGAAACAGATGAACTTTCTTTACAGAATCACAGAAAAGTATTTTTTAGTTATCAAAGTTCTTTCCGCTCAGAAAATATACATTCATTTGCAACCAAATTTCGAAGGATAAAACAAACACAAGCGTCCCCTCATTCTAATGACCAATTCATATTACCAGCCCCGAAATTTATTTGCAAACCCTCAATTGTGGATAATAAAGACCATAACTAAGCCAAAAAATGGCTCTTAAATTGATTAAATCAGACCATAGGCATCCATCTTTAACCTACTCCTATAGTATAAAATGGGGCAAAAACCTTGTAAACCCCCGTTGTGGATAAGTTATTATGCGGTTTTTTAATCAATAAACATCTTGAAGGCCTGTTTTCCTGGAAAAATCCTGCTAAAAAATCCTCTGAATGAAGATAACTGCCAAAACTCACAAAATTCGACGGTTCGCCATTAGAAAAAAGACTTTCTTAGGGTAATTCTCTCATATATATAAGTCAACCCCGTCAGAAGTCCAGCCATGTTCCCCGTCGAGAAATACTTCAGAAAAGCGAAGGTGCCGGTGGCTTATTTATTCTTTAAACAAACATTCTACTTAGACCCCTAACGGGACAGACAGGATAATGAGGTATCTTCAACCATGCGTGCCCTCCGTCTTCCCTCGGCATTCTGCGGTTTTCTGACTTCTCGCGTTCGTATTCAAGAATATTGGAGATAGCCTTAAAAGATGCTTGAAATAGCTGGCGGTAAACAAAATCTATAATCACCTGCCGCTTTATAATAATCATTCAATTTTCTTTATTATCATTACCCGTATCACTATTTTATTATTATCTGTTTTTCAGACCTTAGTTCATTCAAAAAAATAATGCAACAACCCGGGCTTAGTGCAAATTATAAAGATGCTCCCGCAACCCCTTCCCAACATCGGGATGCCGCAGACCAAAATCAACAACCGCTTTCAGAAGTCCGAGTTTGTCTCCGCAGTCATAGCGCGTTCCCTCAAATTCATAGCCGTATATCTTTTTGCCGTGTTTGAGCATTTTTTTAAACGCTTCAGTAAGTTCAAGTTCTTTTCCCGATTTATATTCCAGTCGCGATAATTCATAAAAGACATCCGGAGTTAATATGTATTTGCCCACAATAGAAAGATCCGATGGCGCATCTTTCACGGCAGGTTTTTCAACGACGGCGTTTATGCGATATGTCCTGGTAGCAACTTTTTTTGCGTTGACAATCCCATATTTATAAACTTGTTCCATGGGAACCCTTTCAAGAGCAAATATGGGTGCCTTATATTTTTTAAAAGCGACAATAAGCTGTTTAAGACACGGTGTCTTTGAATAAACGACGTCGTCTCCAAAAAGCACAGCGACAGGTTCATCTTTTATGAGATGAAATGCCTGAAGAAGAGCATCGCCGTTCCCGCGCGGTTCTTTTTGCCGCACGAACGCAAAATTCGCGAGAGAAGAAATTTTCCGTATCTCACGCGCAAGTTCATGCTTGCCTCGTTTCTCGAGAAAGTATTCGAGTTCAGCGGCGTTATCAAAATGGTCCTCAATAGCACGCTTGCCCCTTCCCGTTACAAAAATAATCTCATTTATTCCCGAAGCAACCGCTTCTTCAACGAGATATTGAATAACCGGCTTATCAACAATCGGAAGCATCTCCTTTGGCTGTGCTTTTGTCGCAGGAAGAAAGCGGGTTCCAAAACCCGCAACCGGAATTATAACCTTTTTTATGTTGAGATTAGCCAAGGTGTTTTACGAGGCACCACCGCTGAACAAGTCTATTTTGTTTGGACAGCAGGCATACCAACCTATTATCTCTACTAGATAGCTGATACCAGGTATATGCGAAAAATGTCGCTTTGTCGTTTATAAGATGTCGTTTAATGGCTGTCGCTTATCCTATTAGATGCTTAAAACAGAGTAATTTATAGCGCAATGTCTTTTGAACGATACCAACCTAACTCCAGATAAAATCATCAGAAGAAATGCCTCTAATGGGGTTTATATCTTTATCCTGTAAACAGCCCATCTTTTGTCACCCTCCTTTTCAATGGCATTTTGGCTAATAAGAGAGGCCAAATCCCGCTGGAGAGTCTTAATGCTGAATCTATTGGCAAATATACCGGTAAGGTCAGTAGACCGAACCTGTTGATTTGAGCGAATATGGTCGAGAATTGTCTTCTGCCGGTCATTAAAAAATTCGCTTGCTGATATGCGCTTTTCTATTCCATTTCTGTCGCTCTCCTGCATTTCTTCCTCTCTTATTGGTTCATGGCCAATTTCTACAATATTAGTGCTCCTTTTGGCGTCCTTCTTGATCTGTATAGCACTTTTCCGTTCTGTTCTTACCTGCCTTACAACATGCGGCGTATTAAGTAGCGGCTTTATGGCGATGGGCGCTTTTTGCTCAATTTTTGCTTCATTTATAAGTCCATTTGCTTCTTCCACGGCATAGTTAAATTCGCGCTCAAAAAAATTAGAAAAAAAACTATATTCCCTATCAAGAACCATAATATTAACCGGCTTTACCATACTGCTGAAACGAGCGATGCTTAGAAGGGAGCGGACTGCCTGAATTTTTGCGAGAACAGAGGAAATTGCCTCCGCCTTCTTATAGGCAGTACCGTGTTCCAGAACGGAAGACATTATTTCGTTTGCCTTTTCCCTGACCTGTCGTTTTAAAACCTCACTTTCCGGGAATAGGTCGGTTACCCTGTAGACGGCGAGGGTAAGTTCGAATATTTTTCGGTTCATTTCACTTGTCATGGTTTTTTGATAGTTAAGAGACAACACACCTCCTGAGTTTATAAAAATAAGCCAAGACCTGTCAACCCCATTAGAGGTTTAAAATTCTTCATACTTGTTCAAACCATTGTAAGACGAAGGCAGCTTCGTCCCGTTAGAAGTTCAGCCGAGACCGACCTAAAGCAAACATTATAACGCGAAATCGCCTTCGGCTGGAGTTAACACAATCACAGCAAGTCAGTCCATAACTTCTAACGGGACTTCGCCTATTGTTTTCTCTCACAAGAAATGCGTGGGCGACCTCTAGTGGGGTCAACTCTATACCCCAAAAACAAACCTCCCTCAGCGTCAAGCGCTGAGGGAGATGCCAAAACCAACACGTCAAATCCGCGCGAGTTCCTTTTTCTTTCCTTTTCCACCCTCCCCTTTTATGGCTTTTATCTCTGAAGAACTCTTCAGGAATGCAACTTCCCCGCCCCGAGCATCGCATACCACCTCGTCACCCTCCTTCATACGGCCCGAAACAATTTCTTCGGCAAGGCGGTTTAAGACATACGTTTGTATCGCGCGCTTTACCGGACGCGCTCCGTAGCGTTCGTCGTATCCCTTTTCCTGAATATACTTTTTAAGGGCATCGCTGAATGAAAGAGCAATGCCTTTTTCTCCCATGCGTACCCGGACCTTATCCAAGTGCTGTTCAACAATCCTCGCTATGACCTTCGGGTTGAGGCTGTTGAAAATAATAACTTCGTCAAGGCGGTTCAGAAACTCCGGTCGGAACCTTCTTTCAAGAGATTTTCGTATCTTTTCTTTGAGTTCTTCTTCCTTATTCTCCCGAGACTCTTCTACGCCATCGGCAAATCCGAGGCGGGCTATCTCCTGCATAAATTCGCTCCCCACATTCGATGTCATGATGATAATTGTATTCTTGAAGTTTACCGTTCTTCCTTTTGCATCGGTCAGACGCCCGTTATCGAGTATCTGAAGCATGACATTGAATATCTCCGGATGAGCTTTTTCTATCTCATCAAAGAGAATAACGGAATAGGGCCGATGCTTTATCTTTTCGGTAAGCTGGCCTCCTTCTTCATATCCGACATATCCTGCCGGAGCTCCGATGAATTTCGCAACGGTATGCCGCTCCATATATTCGGACATGTCGAAACGGATGAGCGACTTTTCGTCGTTGAACATGAATTCGGCAAGCACTTTTGCAAGCTCGGTTTTTCCAACCCCCGTAGGCCCTAAAAACATGAGGGACGCAATGGGACGGTCCTCATCCTGAATTCCGGCCCGAGAACGCCGCACCGCGTGCGCTACTTTTGAAATTGCTTCAGCCTGACCGATAACGCGGTTTGAGAGGACTTCTTCAAGACGCATGAGTTTTTTTGACTCTGCTTCAAGCATTCGCGTTACGGGAATATGCGTCCACCGCGCAACAACCTGCGCAATCTCTTCCTCCCCAACCTCTTCCCTTAGGAGCTTCCTGCTGGATTGCATTTTCTTCAATTGGTTCTCAAGTTGGATAAGTTTTTTTTCAGAGGTGGGAACAATACCATACCGAATCTCCGCAACGCGTTCGAAATTCCCCTCACGTTCCGCCCGTTCGACTTCCTGGGAAAGAATATTCATCTGCTTTTTCATTTCGCCTATCTGATTTATAAAATCGCGTTCTTCCTTCCACCTTGAGCTTACTTTATCAAATTTTGCCCTTTCTACGGTTATTTGCTTATCAAGCGTTTTTAAGCGGCTTTTTCCGTCCTTCTGCGGCTTTTTTGGAGCTGTTTCCTGTTTAAGCGCTTCCCGCTCTATCTCGAGATGTGAAAGATTTTTCTTTACTTCCTCAACCTCTTTCGGCAAAGAATCCATATCAAGCCTCAAGGAAGACGCGGCCTCGTCAATGAGGTCAACTGCCTTATCGGGCAAAAATCGATCAGTAATATAACGGCTTGAAAGATGTGAGGCCGCAATAATTGCCGGATCTGTAATGCGAATGCCGTGGTGAACCTCATATTTATGCTTCAGGCCGCGCAAAATCGCTATTGTATCCTCTACTGTCGGCTCATCCTCATATACCGGCTGAAAGCGCCGAGCGAGGGCAGTATCTCTTTCTATATACTTGTGGTATTCCTTTAGGGTCGTTGCCCCAATAGCGCGAAGTTCCCCGCGCGCAAGAGCCGGTTTTAGCATATTTGACGCATCAATGGCTCCTTCTGCGGCACCCGCACCAACAATTGTATGCAATTCGTCAATAAAAATGATGTATTTGCCATTAGAACGCTCAAGCTCTCTTAAAATTGCTTTCAGGCGGTCTTCAAACTCTCCGCGATACTTTGTTCCGGCAACCAAAGAGCCGATATCCAGTGAAATAAGGTCCTTTTCTTTCAACGGTTCGGGAACATTCCCTGAAATAATGCGCTGGGCAAGACCCTCGACAATTGCAGTTTTTCCAACTCCGGCTTCCCCAATAAGAACGGGGTTGTTCTTTGTTCTCCGCGATAAAACCTGCATAACTCTGCGGATCTCGTCATCCCGCCCGATAACTGGGTCAAGCCTTTCCTCTCTCGCAAGCTTGGTCAGATTCCTCGCATACTTTTCCAAAACATTGTATTTTGCCTCCGGCTCCGGATCGGTCACCCGCTGAGAACCCCGAAGAGACGCAAGCGTTTTCAGGATATTTTCATGCGTAAGGCTCATTTCCACCAACATATCTTTTGTTTTTGTTGGAACTTCCGCAAGCGCCAAAAAAAGATGTTCTGTTGAAATAAATTCATCTTTGAGCTGTTGGGCTTCTTTATTCGCCTGCTCCATAACTTTCGCAAGGTCTTGAGAAAGATAAAGCGAAATAACCGGAGAAAGGGCATTTACCCGGGGAAAGTTATCGAGTTTTTGCAAAAGTTTGTCTATAAGAGTTGAAACGTTTACTTCCAGCTTTTCAAGAATTCCCTGGACTGTGCCCTCCTCCTGCAAAACAAGAGCGGTTACAAGATGAATCGGCTCTATCTGCTGATGAGACCGCTCAATCGCAAGGTCATGCGATTTTTTCAGCGCCTCTTGAGCTTTAATTGTAAAGTTGTTGAATGGTGTCATGATAGTTTGTCTAATCTTAAATTTTAAATTATGAATGCTCCGCGCACAGAATGTCGTTTATGCCTAAACGACAATTTTGCAAATCACAGAGCCTCGTAAATACGAAACTTAATCGAATTATCTATCTTTATTATATCAAATTTTGCCTGTCAATAATAGAACGCCGTGCGGAAAGGATTTGTTTTTATACTACGTATCTATTTTGTTAATAGTGGGTACGGAATAGGATTCTTTGCGATATTCTTATATTACAGCACTCTATGCTTCCGACGCGGAAAGAATACATTGAGCGCAATATATTCAATATATTGTGCGCTAAGAAAAGTCCCGCATTAGCGCGGGATACGAACTGGAGCCGGCTGAAGCGACCCGCTAACGGACAACTCTTTAATCCGTTCGATACTAGTATTTTTGAATTTTTCAAACATTGATTTTGCCGGAGGCATGGGGTCACAGCACCTAAAAATCATCATGAACAAGACCAGCATAAAATTGCATGAGAGTATCAGGAAATAAGGAGACCAAACACGTGGGGCAGTAAATCTATAAAAAAGGAATGATGTGCTACAGACAAGGAGAGAACACCCGATGAGCATTGTGCAGAATTCTGCCCTAAGTTTTAAGATATTTGCCAGGCCGGGCTTCCGCCAAACTTCATCCTCCCTATTCTTGATATCTTTCAGATATCCGGGAACCCCGAGGGCTATGGGTAGATTCAAAACAACTAACCCTAAAGCGGCGGCGAAATGCTCATACAAAAGCAGCATTACTGTCCCAAAAGCACAGCCGAGCACATAGGAAGCAAGACATGCCCTGGCAAGCCAAAAGCAATCACGCCCAAACATCTTTTGGAACTTATGGCTGAATTTTTCAAAGCGCTCTATTACCCAAAGCCCAAATGCGTGCATATGCACCTCCTTTTTGGCTCTGATAATGCTATATTAGCATATTTTTAAATTTGTGTCAATTTTGTGCTTTTATAAAAGAAAAACCCGAACGAAGGATATTTTCATGCGGGACTTTTGTTCGCGCCCTTAGATGGTTTTTTAAGGGAACTGATAAGATAAAACGCTGCAAGTGCCATAATGACACCCCAGGCAAGATCGACCTCCCTGGGTCACGAAAACTCTCCGATTTTTAAAAGAACTTTAACTATTCACAAATTTGTACCACAGACGATAAATACAAACAAGAGCACTAAAAAAGGGGCTCCCGCCCTCTTTTACGTCAACTGCGAATATTTTTTTATTTGTTATATATAACCGCGTCCCCGATTGTGATGTTGTTTGCATCCGAAAAACCCGCAGAAACCTCGAGAACATATTGGACAGGGAATGAAGGTTGAAAATGCCCCGGATACGATTCGGGCAAGGCGCGTTTTGTAATATCAACGACCCGCCAATCCTCTCCTATCCATATCATGTCAAGCGGAAACCGCATGTCCTTCATCCAAAATGAATAGCGCGCCGGGCTCGTAAATATAAAGAGCATCCCCTCGCCCTTCCCGAGCGGGTTATGCCCGGAAAGCCCTTGGCGGGATTTTTCGGGAGTATCCGCAAGTTCAACACGGACGGTCTTCCCGCGGATCTCAAGCGTAGCGCTCGTATAACTGCTCTGTTGCGGTTTTTCTATCATAGAAATTACTGAAACATAGAATACCGCAATGACGCAAGCGGCCGTTACGATATAACCGATTATTTTTTTCTTACTCATATGCGTGAACAGATTATTCCGAAACCTCAGCGATAAGTTTTTCTGTAAGTTCTTGCGGGAGACCCATTATAGTCCCCCTCTCTCCTTTGACGGAAGCGACATAAGGCGCGATCAGGGGATCTTCAATGGCAAATCCTCCGGCAAATCCAAAAACATCTGCCCGCCGAATGAGATTTTCGATATTTTCCTCCGGGATCTTCAGAAAAAAGACGCGCGCTTCATCTACGCCTCCGGCTCTTTTTTTTGTTTCCGTGTTTGTTACAACAACGGCGCTATAGACGAACGAAGGGTGTTCGGAGGCGGTTTCCAAAAAAAATCGTGCCTCTTTTGCATCAACCGGTTTTTCACGAAGTGTCCCATCCCATGTAACAACCGTATCGGCGGTAATAAGAATGCACGACCCCTGAAGCCGTTTGCAAAGCGAGTCGCTTTTTGCCATCGCAAGAGCTAGCGCAAGCTCCTTTGGACCGCTTCTCCTGATGGACCGTTCGTCAATATCAGAAGAAATAACTTCGAACGCATACCCCATAGCCATAAAAATGTCCTTTCGCTGTTTTGAAGATGAACCAAGCACTATTTTCATACGTGAAGAAACTTTCCTTCATTCATAATAGTAGGCCAAAACCGGAAAAACGGCAAAGAGAAAACCGCCCTAACGGCCGCCGGAGCGATTCCTATTTTGCAAGAAAATTAGAGTTGTGCGCCAACACTTTCCGTTCCCAAATCGCCGGAGTTTCTTTCAGCGCGACACGCTTTGCATTCTGTGACACTTATACAACTAAGACGAATGAACAGTTTTTTCTTACGCTTGTTATAACTTAAAAATATGGTCTCTGACTAAAAGCCTGCCGGACATGCTCCACCCTACGTCATCCCCAGTATGCGGGCATAAGGCCTATAAAAAGTAATGAACACCATGCCGGAGAGTATGATGACCAGAGAGGCAACGACAATGGGGGTTTCGGGGGTCAGACGAGCCGCAATAAAGCCGGAGAGGATCGGCGGAATTGAATACGCCAACGCCTGTACGCTTGCATTAATACCCAAAACCTCTCCCTGAATGGACGAGTCAGAAGATTTACTGATAAGTCCTGTGATATTTGAGAACGAAAGACCGTTTGCCATCGCATAGAGCGGCGCAACAAAAAGAAGCCCCCACCAGTGGTCCGGCAGAAAAAATAACATCATCAAGATGCCAGCAGCAAACAGACTTACGCGAAGTATTTGATATTCGCGAAACCGCCGCGCGGCAAGACGCACGACTACGATATGAGAAAATGCTATCCAGACACCGACATACGCAAACCAGTCTCCGATGTTGCCCTGCGTAAAGCCGAATTTATTTATGAGAAAGACCGAAAAAAAAGTCGCATAAAAAGCAAACCCTCCTTGAAACAGAAAGGAAGTAAGAAAAAGCGGCCGAAGACTTCTGAAGTTGAGTGCCTTGATGATGTTACCTGTTGCCTTGGCCCAAACGATATCCCGCGAATAAGTCGGAGTAGCGTGCGTTTCTTTTAAAAAGAAAAAAAGCGACACGACATTAAGGAAACTTAGGACAGAGGCAAACCAAAAAGGGGTCGTCGCGGAAAACCATGAAACGACGGAAGGGTCGGAAAGTTTTCCCCCAAGATAGGGTCCGATAATAAACCCGCAACCAAAAGCAGCCCCGATGAGACCGAAATTTTTTGTGCGATCCTGCGGAAGCGTTACGTCGGCAATTGAAGCTTGCGCTACGGAAATATTTCCTCCAGTAATGCCATCAAATGCGCGCGCAATAAAAAGAAGCGGAATGCTCTGGAGCAGTATTCCGTACCCGAAAAGAATATAGGAAAGACATGTTCCAAAAAGAGCTATGGCAAGTATCTTTTTTCTGCCATAAGCGTCCGAAAGCTGCCCGAGGATTGGGGCTGCGATGAACTGAGCAAGCGGAAATACCCCGAGAAGAAATCCGAGCAGAATATATCCGGTTGAGACCGGTATTCCCCCAGAAAGCAGATAATATGGAGAAGCGGGATTCGCAAGAAGCTGGGGAACGACCGGGATAAGGATGCCGAAACCAAGAAGGTCGACAAAAATCGTAAAAATCAGGATAGGAAGGGGGTTAGTTACGCGTTCACGCAGTTTCATCGGCTAGATTTGAATTTTTACAAGTCGCCAGCATTTTTATTGTTGTGGTTTTTCCAGCGCCATTAGGCCCGAGAAACGCAAATATCTCTCCTGCCCGAACGGAGAACAAGATCGAATCAACGGCGCTAAATTCGTCGAAGGTTTTTGTTAAATTTTGAACGGATATAATATCATTTTTTTCTTCCATACGCATCCTTACCAAATGGCTGTTCTTCATTATATCATATTTTTATCGCTGAATGAACCGCCAAAAAAATGTTTACCGGCCTTTCATTCTTTCGCAAATCAGCTACACTAAAGCAATGAATGCCTCTCCCTACCCTATCCGCATCAACCGCTACCTTGCAGAAAAAGGATACGCAACGCGGCGCGAGGCGGACAATATCATTTTATCCCGTCGCGTTTTCATAAACGGCCGTCTTGCCGTTCTCGGAGACAAGGTCGGGGAGAAAGATGCCGTTGAAGTGCGTCAAGAAAGCGCTGGCCAGAAAAAAGAATATTCGTATTTTGCCTTTTATAAACCAGCTGGGATTGTAACGCATAGCCCTCTGCCGGGACAAAAGAGCATCAAAAATATTTTGGATACAAAACCGGCGGTGTTTCCCGTTGGTAGGCTTGACCGAGCCTCGGAGGGGCTTATTATCCTTACAAACGACGGCAGGATAACGGACAGGCTTTTGAATCCCCGGTATGAGCATGAAAAAGAATATATTGTAAAAACAATAATGCCTTTCAAGGATGGATTTTTGAAACGAATGGCACGGGGAGTCAGGATAGAGGGGTATTTGACAAAACCAGCCCGAACATATCGACTCGGAGAACAGGCGTTCCGAATTATTCTTACCGAAGGGAAGAAACACCAGATTCGGAGGATGTGCGCCGCGCTCGGAAACGACGTCCGCAGTTTGAAGCGTATGCGTATCATGAATATTGAACTTAGAAGCCTAAGACCCGGAGAACAAAGGATGCTGGAGGGCAAAGAACTAACTATATTTTTACAAAGTCTGGGTCTTGCCTGATACATAACAAAAACATTCCCCGAGCGAGGGATGTTTTTTATTTGTTTTTTATGAAACTCCGAGCTTTTTTTTGACGAGAAAAATAAGCTCATCAAGCATCCAGTCTGCTTTAATAAGGTAATCAAACACTCCTTCCTCCATTGAGTCGGAGACTTTTTTTTCATCGCTCAAATTTGTAAGCATGAATATTGAAGCTCCCTTTCCCCATGAGTCTTGACGAAGTTTTTTCAACATCGTTATGCCATCCATTTTAGGCATGATGATGTCAAGCAAGATAAGATCGGGGTGTTCTGCCAGAGCCATTTCGAGTCCTTCAACACCGTCGTTCGCGGCAAGAACAGTAAATCCTTCTCCCACAAATCGGTTTTTGATGGTGTCCCTCAAGGCGGGCTCGTCCTCCACAACCAAGATTTTTTTGTGTATTTCCGCCATACCGTATGGGCGAGAAAGTGACTCCAGTAACTTTTACCTTGTAAACGCCACCGCAACTTTCTTCGCCGGTTACTAGCCGTTGAACCGGCTTTTCCTTTTTAAAAATATCCTCAACCCTCGTGATAAGACCAGAGATATCAAAATTTGCCTTCTCAATGTATTCGGACACGTAATATTTGCGCATTCTCTTTCAATTTTTCATCGGGCATAAGACTTGAAATGATGACGATAGGAACATTCTTTCCCCACTCTCCATTTGTCCGCAGCTCACTTAAAAAATTAATACCATCTGTTTCAGGGAGCATGAGATCAAGCAGAATGATATCCGATTGCTCCGTAATCGCACGCGCAAAACCGTCGGACCCGCTCCCTTTCTGAATAACGCGATAGCCCGCCTCAGTCAGCCGTTCGGCTATCATTTCACGTAATGAGGCGTTATCCTCGACAATGAGTATTTTTTTGATTTTTTTTAAAAAATTTGTTGAACATCCGCTCTTTGTATTCTATCAAATTGCCGATTTTACCACCACACAAGAAATCCACTTTCCGACAAATTTCCAATGTTTTAGACGGAATAAAAAAGGATAAGAAGATGTTTTTGGTCTAACTGCTATCCCCCTGTTTGAAATTCTTGTTTTAAAAGCTATAAGTAGCCGCCCGAGTCAAGGCCTCGATAGATAACATCCAAATCGCTTATTGGCACTCCTTTAATATTTCCTTTTTTAAGAAGCGGCCTGAATGCCTTAAGAGGAAAAAATTTTTTCTCAAAAACGTCGCCGTCTTCCGCGCGTCCCCCACCGTGATGCTTTTTACAGAGCATTTTATTTTCCCGGCATCCTTCGGCAACGAACGCGTGTGAAAATCCCGTCGAGTACACGTCGTCGAAATAGGCGCCGATGTATTTCATGCGCTTCACGTGGACATGTGCCTCTTCGCAAAGTTCACGTTCCGCAGCGAGCCTGAAAGAACCTCGATCTTTTGCATCAACCCCTCCTCCCGGAATCCCCCAGGCCCAACGCCTCGGCCCGCGTTCAAATTTCCTTAAAAGAATAATGTCCCGCGCGTTCGTAAGAGGAACTATCATAACAGAAGGCCGCTGTGTGTGTATGAGGAACGAACCTTCTTCATTTGCATATTCAATGCGCTTAATTCCCCGCCCATATGCGCGATATTCCTTCGGAAAAAATTCTTTTTCTTTTTTAATCTTCTGAATTTTCATAGCTATACCAACTCAATAAACGCATCCATTCCCGGAAGTTTTTTGAGTTTTTTCGTTTCTTTCTTCGTGAACCACCCTATGTCGCTCACTTCTTTGTTGTTTACTTTCGGTTTTCCTTTTTTAATCCGGCATTCAAAAACCAAAACAAAGACATGGCGATGATATTTGATAGTGCCCTCTCGATGAGTCCATGTATTCATTTTAACGCGTGGCAAAAACCGTTTGACCGCAACATCGCACCCCATTTCTTCTTTGCATTCGCGCACAACCGCGCGCTCCGGAGTCTCCCCCATTTCAACCGCCCCTCCCGGAAATTCCCACTTGTCGTGAGCATCTTTATAACGAGGGTCATTCCTTTTTTGCAAAAAAATTCTGCCTTTATTGTCGGTAATAATGGCCGCGGCACATATTGTTTGCTTTTGCAATATTTTCATAGAGATTATTTTGAAAATAGCCGAAATTTGATGATTTTTACAGTCGTATCGGGACCGGCTTCTTTCCCATAATATCCCCGAAGTGCTTCGTACATTTTCTCCTTGTTTTTATACATTTCGTGCCCCTCGTAATCGGCTCCCTCAATTTCCGCAAGCTTTTTTTCTTTCATCGAAACAATCTCTGCTTTTGCAAAATTTTCATCAGTTTCTTTATCAACAAGCAAAAGTTCGTCCCCTTCCTTCAAGTTCTTATCGTCAAAAAGCCTCCACGTTGAAGTTTTTTCTCCGGATACAATCAACGGCACGAATTGATGGGCAAATTTGAGTGTTTTCATGATGAATTCTCTGATTCCCTATACATGTGCTTACTTCTTTGTATTTTTGTTGCCATACTTAAGCACGTCTCGCTCTTCTGTGAGTGTTTTGAGAATATCTTTCAACTGCCAGTCAAGAAGCCGTAGCAGTTTTTCCATAACCATGCGCTTATACCCCTCCTCAAGGGTTGCTGTCGAAAGAAGTGTGACGATACTTTCGAGAATTTGTTTTCGTTCCTCTGTTTCTGGAAAAACAACGCGGTACTCACTGCTATCAATCATGTCGATCACGGTCGGGAAAAAGTCCCTATCGCTCGGAAGAATTGTTTTCGATATCAATGAGTGGCTGTCGTCATCCGCATCGGGCCCGTGTGCCATGACACTTACGCCTCCAGAAAATATTTCGCCAAAGCGCAGAGAAAGCTCCATGCGTGCCTCCTCGATGGTACCCGACACGTCAAAGTGAAGCCCCTCATTAACACTTACAGGACCTATATCGCGCTCATCCATGCGCCGAATGATATGAAATGAGATTGAATTATCCATTTGGTTTGTGGTTTGTTTGAATAAATAACTTTGGAGGCGTTATAGTACCGCCGGAAAGCTTTGTTGCGACATAATCCGAATGAGCTTTCTTGTGGCTTAAAACATCAAAGTCCGGGTCAGTTTTCGCAAAAAACCACTTGATAAGTTCGAGATCTTTCGGCGAAAGGCGTCCTGGGTCCTTTCCTCCATTCCAATAATTTGGCGGGTGCGCAAAATATTCTTTCACAATCACTGCCCAGTATTCACCTGCCCTCAGCCGCATGTCCTCTTTAGGAGATTCTGTCCCGCGTATAGATTCGACATACTCCGATACAAACCGGTCAGGAGCAACAACACGCTCAAGGACTTTCTGCTGGAACTGGAGTCGTTCTTCAAGCGACATTACTTTGTTTTTGTTCCAGTCAACGCTATGGCCGAGCTCATGAGAAAGCGACTTTAACAGCTTGTTTGGATCTTTGCAGTCAGCAAAAAACTCTATTGATCCGCGCTCTCTGTCCATTTCCCCGCAAACCTGCCAATCTTGTAGATTTGGACCATAGTCAGGGCCCATCTTCTCTGCTCTATTCGTATACGTAATTGAGCTGATGTGCTGAAGCCATGATTTTGGATATGCGGCCTTTAAGTAAGCTTCAAACTCTTCACTTTTGATATTCGCCAACTCAAAACCCTGAAGCGTTGGCCCCTGCTCCTTCTGCATTGCTTCCGGCCGCTTTTTTACCCACTGTACGAATTCAACATATGATATAGGACCTGACATCCCCATTTTTTCCTGCTTTGACTCTTCTCCCTTCCTGTATGCAAATTTTGACGGATAGTACTCAAACCAAAGAGTGGAAGCGTGCATCTTTTCCTCCGTCTGCCGAATCATTTCTTCTATTCTTTCCATCTCGGCATTCGCCTCTATCATCTCCTGTGTTTGGACCATTTCTTTTCTTGGCGCCGTCACACCGCGCGACTCGATAGCTCCGCCATTTGTGAGTGTTCCTTTTTTCGCTTCTGGCTTTTGGGCGTCTCTTTTAGACCTGCCCAAGTAATCGGTCAGCCATTTAAAATCCAAAGGAAGCTTTTTCTCTTTCTCACGAAGCACTTCGGATATTGACGTCCGCGAGCGACCTTTCTCTCCAGCCCCTTTTTCAATAGTACCCGATATCGCTCCCATTGCCACCCACGCGCTGAAAAGAACGGCGCCAATCTTTGCTGTCGTCTGCTTTCGTATCCGTTCGCGCCGCCACTGAAGCTTTTCTTGGTTCAAAGCTTCCAGCTCTTTGGCGCTAAGTTCGCCTTCAATATTTTCAGGTTTATGTTCCATGATACTTTTGATGTATGAAAAACGCTGCTAGTTTATGACGAACCACTTTCCTTCGCTTATAACTTCAACTTCTCCATCAATAACCTTGAGGGCGGAATTATCGTCGAGGACATAAATTTTTTCTTTCATTCCTTTTGTGGCATCCTTTACGTTGCCTTCTCTTAACTTCTTGAAATAAGGTGAATTAAAGTGCGGCAAGAAATAAAATTCTACAAAGTTAAGACCCTTCATATCTTCCGATTTGTCTAAATCCTCTTCGTAAACAATTTGAGAGATTTTAAGAGCTAAATCAGGATTTGTTACCATACTTCCCGCGCTTAAACCTACATAGACTTTGTTCTCCAACAATTCGGGAAGAAGAGAAGCGAGGCCAGATTTGTTTATCCATTCCATCAAATAGTATGAATTGCCTCCCCCGAAGAATAAAATATCTGCCTCCTCAAATTTCGGCTTCCATATTTTTTCACCAACCGCTGAAATATCCGCAATATCTATAGATTTGAAATTCTGTTTTTTCAAATTCATCAAATCATCGATCAGCCAGCTCTTATCACCCTTTTCCACGTTTGAAGCGGTTGGAATAAAAACAAGTGAAGTATCTTCTGGTTTTTTACCAACCAAGTCAAATAAGGCGTTTTCTATAGACTTGTTAGTGATACCGCCTGATGTAAGTAACAATTTCATAATTTCTCCTATTAACACAACACGTCGCAAAATGTCATCTCATTTGCTGTAACATTTTTTTATATACGGTTCTAATGGGAAATGCTTTGGCTTAAGAGCTTTAAAACTCTACCACGATACTCCTCCATCTCTGCGTCACCGCCTGCAATCGGAATCTCTTTACGGAGTGTCTTTAAACATCCGAGCGCAAGACGAAGTTTGAAATCATTTTTGGAAAATCCTTTTTGATACAAAAAAGTATCAACAATATCGGTTCTTGAAAGCGGCAGAAGGTCGTAAATTGGATATTTTACAAAACCCATCATGGGGTCTTGAAACGATGCAGATTCAAAATCCAGGTAGCCAGTTATCTTCCCGTCTTTTGCAAGAAAGTTTCCCGGCTGATAATCGCCGTTGGAAATAACTAACGGCGTATCTACATTTTTAAGAACGTTTCGTAAATAATCTACCGCTTCTTGAAAGACCTTTTCATGAAACCATTGATTATCCTCTTTGTTAAGGTCTTCAAGCTCCATTGCAAGAGTAAAACGCGGCATCAATTTTGCTACTTCGTGCTTCTCAATAAATGGTGTAGCATTCATTAATATAAGAACCGCAGAAACAAGCAATCTCTTTGCCTCTTGCAAGCCATCTTCGGAGCGCATGCTAAGCTTTTGTAAATTTTCTCCAGGAAGAAGCGAATATACCACCTCGCTTTCTCCCGCGTCATTTTGAAAGGGCCCTGCCAGAACTTTTGGAACAGGCAAACCGAATTCTTCCAGCGCATGAAACATTTGTATCTCTGTTCTTACCTCGCCGTGCCTATTTTGCCTTAAAACGACATCAACAAGGTTCCCGCCCGCTGTTTTAATTGTCACCAAAACAGGACACGGCAAATCATAGTTATCAAAATACTCGGCTTTCACAATAGAACGATAGTCAGCACTGACGCCAAGAAGTATTTTTTCTTCGGTCGGAGTTAATTCAACTTTTCTTTCTTCATCGCTATGAAATGTATTCATTGGCTCAATTTTCATAAATTTTTCTATTTACTGCGGCGCTTCTTGATGCGTTATGCTTACGGAAAAGAATTTTTAAGCTCATACCTCCAGCCCGGTTGCCATTTCCATGGGGCGAGGACGACTTCTTCCAACGGCTTGCCCAAAATCAGACTCTCAAGGGCGTATTGCGTCGCGCGATGCCCAGTTCGTAGGAAGCACTTTTACCCAAATATCCCTCCGGATTTACGAAATAACTAAAGCCATTTTCGCCGAGACGTTTAAGATTATGCAGATACAACAGCTCTATCATGCGCGAATCGGTTTCCGTATCGGTTGAGAGCATTGCAAAACCGTCTTTTGTTCCGATAACTTCCGAAGCGCTCGGCTCCAAAACTTCAATGCCAGCATCCGTAAACAAACGATGAATGCGCTGAATTTCGCCAAAATGCTTCCGGAAGCTACCGTGAAGCACACACCGGAATTTTGCTTTGTTGGTATTTTGATTCATAAAAATTTTATATCTCATAACATTTTTTGATATGCGATATGAATGGGAAATTATTAATCGCTATCAGGTGCTACCTTTTCTTTCTCTTCGGCAAAAAGTTGAAATATCCTTTCAAGATATTGCTGGGCGCTACTGCGTGTTTCATCATCCTTAAGGCCCGCTATTGCTAGCTTTATCTTTGTGGGAGAAAAAGCCAACACCCAACGACTTTTTGATTTACTAAAATAAAAAGCTGGGAATGGCTCGACGTATATAATGTCCCCCTCGTCTCCTATCCCAAAATTATAGACCGACCTTTCGGGGTGTACACCAGCTTCATACAATTTTTCAACAAACTTAGTCACTTTTTGCTTTCGCCATAAGAAAGTTTCTTACTTGCTTTCCGTGCTTGATCCGTAAACTCATCCGTGCGCGGGTGGTTTGAATCGAGCAATTTCTTTAAAGTCTTATGTTCTTCGCCTAGCTCAACCCTTGTTCGCCCAACCGCATTTGGACCTGAAGCCGCAAATTGCACATCGGGAATATTCGCGGGAAACAAAAGATGTATTATTTTTGTTAAATAATACGTTGCCTTCATTGACCGAGGCGTTTCCTCGCTCCCTTCGTGATATATGCCTACTACGCGGTCAGGATGATCCGCGGAAGGATAGACCGTCCGCTCCGCACCCTTACCAAGTGGTTCGTCAAAAAGATGAAATTTTTCTTTACCATTTTCCATATTTTTTACACAGCGTCATGACATTTTTTATTCTTCTTCCTCGACCCGTCCTCCGGAGGCGGGCTTCGCTCGTTCCATTTTGATTATGAGTTCTTCCCGTGACAATTTTTGTACTTTTTTGGGGTTCCGTCCGAGTACGTCACTCCGCGTGAGCAGGGGTCATTTCTCCTATTTTTTCCCGGAAAATAGGGTTAGCGGTATACTTTGCTTCGCCCATGCGTACAAGAGGCGGTTCATAAAATCGCGCGACGAATGGCCCTCTTCGAGAAAATCGGAAAGTACCCAGCTGACCGTAACTATTGTGCAATACTCCTCGCCTTTTTCATCTTTTGCTTTCTGCCAGAACGGATGAAGCGTATTTACGAATATTGTATCCTCAACCATGCGCCCCAACGGACACCCATCCTCGCTTCCGAATTCTTCAAAACTGATTTTGATGCCAGGAGATTTTTTTATGCCCTCCTTTTTACCGTTACTTTTTTTAATTTCTTTATTTTCAGATTGAAAACGATCCGATAATTTTTGTTTTAATGCGTTCTGTTCTTCATTGGGTTCGTTGTGTTGCGATATGCCAGTAAGGTAATCGCTTCCGGTGTGATTTGAAGTCTTTGCAAAGTTTCCAGTACCTCTTTGTCTCCGAACGCCGAAAAATCCCTCAAGTTCAGGAAAATCACGCACAACATGATCAAGCGCTGACTCAATCTTGCGAACAAACGGACGCGCTAACGCTGATGCTCCATCTTCTGACAATCGATCCTCGCCCAACGAACGCAAAACCGCTAAAACGCCTTCTTGTATCGCTTTGCGGTATCGGTAATACTTTTTCAAACTTCCGGCATCCTGCAAAAAATCTGATTTATTTGTCGTTAGTATTTCCGCAAGACCGGGCACCTCAACAATTCCATATATCTTCTCATGCGACTTTGGAAAAAGCCCAATCCATTCCCAACCCTGCCGGATAGTTTTTCCGTAGGTTGATACCATAATTCCATGAAAGTGAGGAGTAACATTCGGCATGCTGTCCGCGTGCATGATGTATCCGAACCCAACGGGACGGCGGCTCGCCTTGCCCAATTTCACTTGGAACGCAAAATTCGGAATGGGAGGATAAAACTCGTCAATTTTCTTATCATTCACAAAAAGTTCTACTCCTTTCGGGTAAATGTAGCGAAGAATCCTGTCTTTAAGGAGAGAGTCTAAAAGCGGAAAAAAATGATGCTGGATAGTATTTTGAATAAATAAGGCGTCAGACAAAGATGAATTTTTGTCTAGAAGAAAGAGAGCAATTGCAGTTCCGTGCGGAGATTCTACATAGTCCGGAGATTTGATGTAATTCCATGGCGCTCGCGTTGGACCCTCAAGGCGCCATTCTGTTGCGGATTGCGACCTTCGTGGCCCATGCGATTCTGTTATGACGCGGGACGCGACAAGAAGCGAGAGCTTGGCCCCAATGCCTGCAAAACCGATACCCCGGCCCCGTTCTTTGGTTGTTGCGGCAATATTATGGTACTCCCCTAAATCTCGCCGGCTCATTCCGCGTCCGTTGTCGACGCACCGAAGAATTCCTTGTTCACTGTCAGTAAAAAAACTGATACGCGTAGCGCCAGAATCAAGAGCATTCGCGATAAGCTCGGTAATAATTACTTCTTCAATAGGTGTTGAATAGCTATCGCGGATATCCTCAAGAAGGTGTTTGAGATTTACACGGGTTTCATGTCTCATATGCATTGTTACAGCCGAAGCATGCGCCGCGTAATAATCGGCACCTCGCGCCGGAAATAGGCCTTGATCGTTTTCCAATCTGCTTTGAAAAAAAGTTTTGGCATAGGATCGTCTTCGGCGTCGGCAAAATATACCAGGCTTTTCAAAAAATGCGGCAAACTATGTTTTTGATCTGGATATTGCGAGATTGCCCGCTGAATCGTTTCATCAAGCAAACCGCAATAATTGCAATACCAATACAAATCCACAAAATCTCGTTTTCTGCCGCGCTGGCTTAAGGCAATAATTTTCATTGCCGCGATATCATCGGGAAGAATAATTTTCACGGTTCCGCACCGAAGAAACGACGATGAAGGATGAAAAAAAGGATAGGCGATAAAACTAACTTTTGCACCATTAAAAATTCCGTACAGCGTTCCTTTTTGCCTCAGTACAGTCGCCCATTCGCCTTTTTCGAGAAGGATGCGTTCAATGCGAGTTTCTTGAAAATTTTTTTTCTCAAGAAAAAAATCGAGATCAACTGACTGCCTGTGGCCGACCTGGAGCGATAAGGCAGTCCCGCCCGCCAAATACCAACCCGGTGATTTAAGAAAATCAAACGACGTAAAAGATAAAAACGCCGCTCGTGTTACCCGAGGGAGTCTATCAAGAAATACATTTTCCTGCGCTATTGTTTTTGAAGAAGAGACCATAATGACTTTGATTTTTCATGAACAGGACTTCGCGGAAGATTCATAATTTTTTTAATACGCCCTCGAGAATAATGCGCAAAGAGCCATCGAATTTCTTCACCGGTGCCAAAATCAAGCACGCGCTCGATAATATAACGCGCGTGCTTTTTTGGATCTATTGTCTTCGGATCGACATCCCAAAAAAGCGATTGTCGGAATCGAATCTGCTTGATATTTTTTTGCGCATGCGTTCGCCTTAAAACGCGTTTTCTTGTGCTTTTTACTTTTTGCATATGCTTAACTATATCATGAAACTGACGCAAAAACAAGCTTTCCGCCACGGCATAATGTCAGATTTTTTAACGACGACTCTGCTGTTTCAATAACCAATTGAGGGGGTTTTATTTTAAGCCCCGCCTTCGCCGCCTACTCCGCCGAAGTAGCTTCGGCTACGAAGGCCGAGAGGCTTCGGCGGGCAAGCATTTTTTGGGTTACTTGTCCTGAGTTTGTCGAAGGATAGAAAATGTCATGTGGATACTTGCTTTTAACTTTCTTAACTGCTAATCTTCATACAATTATCGGTTCTTTATTTTCAAGGGGAACATCGATGCGAGAAATCGCTCACGGCTACGACCCTATTCGAGATTATTTCACAAACGAATTTTGGAATCCTGATCATGATGTGACCGTCAATTCGATAGACATAGATCCAACGCATCAGCGATTATACAATACTGGGCTTTACTTTATCTGCAATGCATCTCGCAACAATTTCTCTGCAAGAATCCAAGAATTGGATGCTCAGGGATATAAGATAGTGACTGTTTGTGAAACTGCTTATACTGTATGCGGTGAGCCGTCTTATTCACAAGTTTCGCTCTGGGGCAAAGAAAAATTCTCCAAGAAATTTCGCCGCTTTTTACAGTCATCTGGCCTACTTCGGTAGGCCTTTTCCTTTTCCCTACGCCCCATGACACTTTTTGAAATGCGATACGAATGGGAAATCAACTACGAGCTATTTCTGAGACGAAATCAAGTAATGATGTGAGCGCATATTCAGCATACTCGTCCTGCGCTCGATTTCTAGCATCCTCTATCGATCTAATAATATTTTCTGGGTCAGTTGAACCAATCCGCCGAGTTGATTCCAAGCAATTATTCATTCTTAAAACAGTCTTCGCTAAATCATCTTCTGGGACTTTTTCTTTTCGTAGCTCCTCGATGATTTCAAGATATTTCCGATGAATTGGTTTCAGATACTTCTCTATCAGAAAATCTTTTTGCGCTTCTTTCACCCAACCAATTGATAGTGCATACTGAACACACATATCAACATATTCCTGCTCTGTGCGAACACGAGACTTGTCTTCTCTTTCTTGATTAATTGGTGCTTTTTCTGTCATATTTTTTCCTATTGGCCATGACATCGCTGCTTTTTCAATAACCAACCGCAGGAGTTTCCTTTATTTCAAGGCGTTTTTCCAATCATTCGCAATCAAATTAGCTGAATTATAGAAAATGCCACGCGGATTAATTATTTGACATCTATGTCAGTGCAATATATCATGCCCATAGATCCAATCAATTCAGAAATATTCGGAGGTAAACGATGGTCAAGATTCTATTCTGCGACTGGAACGGCACTCTGTTGGATGATATGCCTATCTGGGATGAAGCGAGGCGGAAAACATTTCTTGCATTCGGCGTAGAGCCACCTACCGTGGCTGACTATTTCCGAGAACTTGAAAGCGGTGATTATCTGGAAGTATACCGGAAACGCGGCATTACTGCATCGCGAGATGAACTGAATGCCATATACGAACCTGCGTACGAAGAGCGGCTAGCAGATGCGACACTCTTTTCAGGAGTTGCGGCGACACTGCATCAGCTTTACGAAAACGGTATTCGCCTTGTCCTTGTCACATCACAACAGAATGCCCTCGTTGTTCCTCTACTGAATAAGTTTGACATCGATCACCTATTCGATGAGTGCGCCTTTCATATTTTTGACAAAAAGACGGTCATTACAGAAATTGTTCAACGAAATGGAGTAAGTCCGAATCAATGCTCTTTTGTCGGCGATTCACCTTCTGATATTCGACACGCCAAGAAAGCTGGTGTTACTGCGATTGCTTTTCTCGGTGGGCATATCCCAGAAGAACTGATCACCGGCGCAGATCACCATATTCGCACATTTGAAGAAATCCTAAATCTGTCTTAATCCCGGGGCCGCACATGCGGCCTTTTTTCTTATCCCTCACTTCCCATGACACCTCATGTACTTCTCCCAGTGATAATTTTGTCACAGGGATTTTGGTGCTTGCATAAATCTACTCGCTTTGCTACACTATATTTTAGAAAACTAGCCGGCTGGAGGTGACAAAATGAAATTCCTGGTAGTTGGTATCCTCGCGCTATCCTTATCCCTTCCTTCCAACCTTCTTGCGGGGCAGGTATCATCTGTAGGCTACTCTGTGCCCTTTGAAAATTTAATCGAGAAAGGATATAGCTGTTCGTCAAAGGCATCGAAGAAGCAGGTCGTCGTGAGCTACGAATCAGACGATTTGACAGAAAAATGGCATTTGCTCATTGGTGGCGAGCCAGATCCAAGAATAGATATCAGCAAAGAAATCGTTATCTTCATTTTATATGGCACAGCTCCAAATACCAGCTATTCACTGACAGTAAAAGATGTGAAGCAACATATTTACTACAGCAAGTCGTTAAATTTGCTAACCAACTCTATCATAGTTACAGCAGATGTTATTTCTGCCACCGGCTTCTCGGGACAGGCAATTACATACCCTTGTGCAATATTGAGAATTCCAAAGTTCAAACTGCTTCTCATACCACAGCTACCCAAGCCCCAAATTTACTGGCAGGGAAACATTATAAAACCGTTTTCTTTGCAAGCAGAATAACGCATCTAATTCTCTAGCCTCCCTTTTACGGAGGCTTTTCTTATCCCTCACTTCCCATGACACTTTTTATATTTCTTCCCGGAGCCACACGGGCACGGGTCGTTCCTGCCGACTTCCGCTTTGGGTGGAGGCGGAGTGTTTGAGCCTTGAGAGCCTGAAGATGCAATAGAGTTCATGCCGGGAAGAAGCGAGGAAGCCTCGGGCTTTCGCGCTTCTATGCGCCTGGGCTGTGAAATTTGAACGGACGAACCGACTTTGAAAATAGTATTTACCACCTGCGAGCGAATTGCCGCCTTCAATTCTTTGAAGAGTTTCGAGCCTTCATTTTTATATTCAACCAGGGGGTCGCGCTGTCCGTATGCCCGCAGCCGCACCGAATCGCGAAGGTGCTCGATAATATCCAGGTGGTCCATCCAGAGCATGTCAATAGTTTGAAGCAATACGGTCTTTTCGAGATTCCGCATTTGAGCTTCGCCGATTGAGCGCTCCCGCTCTTCGTATATATTCTTCAGGTAGCCCGTAACATATTCGATTATCTGTCCCCGCGCCATTTCGTCTTCATCGGTATTCAAAAATTCCTCGAGTTTTTTTGCGATATCTTCGTCCTGCCCGGAAATTGAACGGACAATCTCCCCGATTTCTTCAACATTCCAATCGGAGCGGTACCCGGCGGTGTGGAACTGAATGATGCCAGCAATCTCTTCTTCGATAAACTCGAATATTTTTTCTTTCGGAGGTTCGGCTTCTTCAGCCAAAATTCCGCGACGCAGCCTGTATACAAAATCCCGCTGTTTATTCATCACGTCATCATATTCAAGAATATGTTTCCGGGAATCAAAGTGAAACCCCTCTATTTTTGCCTGGGCTCCTTCTATCGCCTTCGTTACCATTTTATTTATAATGGGTTCGTCTTCGGGAATGCCGAACGACTCCATCATGCTTGAAATGCGGTTTGAACCGAAAATTCTCATGATTTCATCTTCAAGCGAAAGAAAGAACTGGGTTGAACCCGGGTCACCCTGCCGGCCGGACCGGCCGCGGAGCTGGTTGTCGATTCTCCGCGCTTCATGGCGCTCGGTCCCGATAACATGAAGCCCTCCGAGTTCTTTTACGCGTTCCGCCTCCGCCGGGTCCGACGGATTTCCTCCAAGCAAAATATCAACGCCTCGTCCCGCCATGTTCGTTGCAATGGTAACAGCGCCCAAGCGCCCTGTTTGGGCGATTATCATGGCTTCGCGTTCGTGGTTCTTTGCGTTCAAAAGCTCGTGCGAAACCCCCTCCCGAACAAGAAGTGCCGCCAAGTGCTCATTTTTTTGGATTGAAACGGTGCCGACAAGTATCGGCTGTCCAAGCCCATGCCGTTCTTTTATTTCGCGCACCAAGGCGCGCATTTTTCCGGCTTCGGTGCGAAATACCAGATCGGGAAAATCTTTTCTGATGTTTGCGCGATTCGTCGGAATGATAATGACATCAAGATTGTACACTTTATGAAATTCTTCGCCGTTTGTTACGGCGGTTCCCGTCATACCGGCAAGCTTTGAATACATCCTGAAGTAGTTCTGGAATGTGATGGTTGCGAGCGTTCGCGATTCGCGCTGAACAACGACCCCTTCTTTTGCCTCAACTGCCTGATGCAGTCCTTCGGACCACCTCCTCCCCGGCATGAGACGCCCGGTAAATTCGTCCACTATGATGACCTCGCCGTCTTTTACGACATACTCTTTGTCGCGCCTGAAGAGGGCTTGCGCCTTGAGCGCTTGCTCCAGATACCGCACATAACGAAACCCCTTTTCCTCGTAAAGATTTTTTACTCCAAGGATCTTTTCCACCTTCTCAATGCCAACCTCGTTGATGCTTACCGCCTTAAGCTTTTCGTCAACGATATAATCGGTATTCGCTTCAAGGCGCGGAGTAATACGCGCGAATGTTTTATAAAGGTCGGCGGATTCTTCGTCGGGGGCTGAAATAATGAGCGGGGTGCGAGCCTCATCTATCAAAATAGAGTCAACCTCGTCAACTATGGCAAAATTATGTTCGCGCTGTGTCGTGTTTTCAATGCTGTAGGCGAGATTGTCGCGAAGAAAATCAAATCCGAATTCGTTATTTGTTCCGTATGTGATGTCGGCCTTATAGGCTTCCGTTCTTGATACCGGCCTCCAGTGATCAAGCCTCGGGTCTCCGTGACTGGGACTTTGAGTGAATGACGGGTCGTAGATGCCGGAAAAATCATGCGAGATAACCCCGGTCGTAACTCCAAGAGCGGAATACACGGCTCCCATCCATCCGCCACCGACACGAGAGAGATAGTCGTTCGGCGTTACCAAATGGCATCCTTTCCCGGAAAGAGCATTCAGATATAGCGGAAGGGTCGCAACGAGAGTTTTGCCTTCACCTGTTTTCATTTCCGCAATTTTTCCCTTGTGGAGCACAATGCCACCGATGAGCTGTACGTCAAAGTGCCGCTGACCGAGCGTTCTTCGCGCGGCTTCTCTGACTGCGGCAAACGCTTCCGGCAAAATATCATCAAGAGTTTCCCCGCCCTCTCCACTTGAAGCGGTTCCGTCCACAGCGGAAAAAAGCCGTTTTTTGAACTCAACGGTCTTTTCCTTGAGCGCTTCGTCGGTCATGCGCTGAAATTCCGGCTCAAGGCTGTTTATGTGCTCGACAATCGGGTGGGTAGATTTGATATAGCGCTCGTTCGAGTCTCCTAGGATTATTGATAAAAAAGACATACCCTTCAATATATTTTTATCGGTCGGGTACAAGAAGTGCCGCTACGAAAGAATGCCGCGAAAAGACTTGTCTCGTGCCAAACCTTGAATACACTCACAAAAAGACATACCCTTCAATATATTTTTATCGGTCGGGTACAAGAAGTGCCGCTACGAAAGAATGCCGCGAAAAGACTTGTCTCGTGCCAAACCCTGAATACACTCATAAAAAGACATATGCGCTCTTTATTATACTGGTTTTTTGAAATAAAAAAAGCCCCACCAGAAACAAGAATTCTAACGAGACCAGCACCGAATTATCTGGGTTGCACCTTGGAAAGCGCTGGAATTTGCTCCGGATTGGTCAAATCATTGACGGTTTACAAATTCCATGATATAGTTTCTTGTATACGCGCTTCTTTGAAATACGGGGCCGGACAGGGTGGCCACAGGACAGTTTGGGGAGTTTACCGTTTCGATTGACGAAGAAAAATTCAAAGCACTATACTCAAAAATAGCTTCCCCCCAAACGGTCGCTCCTTCAATATTTTTTTCGCGCGAAGCCGAAATAGCCGAAAAACTCGGCTGGCTGGAAGAAAAGGCAGGTATTTTAAAAATTCTTGCTCTGTATACATGGGAGAAGGGCGAAAATCGGATAGACATTTTCCCCGAAAACTGGGGTGCCATAGCGGACTTGGACGACATGGAGATCCTCAGAGGAGAAATGCAGTTTGCGGTTGCGCATGAGCTTTCGCACGTGCTGTATATTAACGGTTCACTCGGCGGCAAGAAAGGTTTTATCCATAACTTTATTGTACGCCATTGGAATTTTTTAGACGCAACCACATACTTCTGGCTACTCATACCCACACTCTTACTCTACAGCTTCCTTCCTGAATCCAAATGGAGTGTTAGCGCAGTTTTGCTCCTCTCATTCTCACTCACGTATTTTCTTTCATTTCCACTGCTCCGCATCATTTTTTTAGGAGTGTTAGCGGCAACTCGAGAAGAGATGACTGACACAGAGGCGAACTCCCTCCTTGTTGCATATCCATTCGAGTTTGCCGACATGATAACAGGTTCGCGGAATAATTCGGCACAGCCTCTTACATAACAGCAAAAGCCCTTCCGGGCTTTTATTTTTTTGGAGTACTGTTCTTTTAATTGACAAAAATTCAACGGCCTCTTTTGTTTTTTTGCGTACGAAGTTCGGGGTCAAACTTCAATTCCGCCTTGACAAGCCGGGCTCCACGCTTCGCTTTTTGAATCTTTTTTTGCTTGTACTTGAGAACTTCGCGGGCTATTTCAGCTTCAAGTATGTCAATCGCAGACCGGACATCCTCCGCCTCGGCTTCCGCCCGAAAAAAAGCGTGCGGAATCGCCAGATTCGCCTCAGCCCGCCAGACAAGACCTTTTTTATGATGACTGGAAGTCCGTCCGATCTCAACGTCAAGCATAGCGGTATTAAGAAGTTCTCCGCGTGATAAAAATTTTTTCACAGGCTCGACGATCTTTTTCACAGTGTATATGCGAAGCGCCTCGTCGAATTTAAAACCGGTTGCTTTGAGCGAAAGTTTCATTATTTTCATTATATATTTTTTTTTGAGTGTCGCAAGGGTGGACAAATAGATGGTTTCACTACCTCGGGAAATATTGGTCCTGCCGCTCGCTCTGACCACGTGAAATAATAGGCACGCCCGTATCTATTTGATATTCCAGTCCGGTGTGGTATCAGCTTAAGCTAGAAGAACCGCTCTTTAAAAATACGAGGTGATTAGTGCCTGAGACAACAGTAAACTGTTTTCACATCACAATAGACGAGGAGGGGCTTGAGGAACTTTTTTCCGATATCAACGGACGCACAACGCCGCTCCCCAAGCTTGAATTCTCAACAGCCACCGCCCCATGCGAAGATGAAACTGAGGACTATGAAAAAGAACCTCTGTGGTTTGTTTTGCTCCGGCTCCTTTCTCCGCTTACATGGTTCTCCTTACTGTTTTTCCGGAAAGGCGGGGGCGAAGTGTTCCTTGCAGAATATTTTGACAGTGAATACCGTATTGAGCTTTATCCAGAGAACTACGCCGAGGAAGTATTCACCGACGAAGATACCTTGCGACAAAATCTTATTTTTACGATTGCACACGAACTCGGACACGCGATATCAGTGAGAAAAACATACTGGTCCTGGCGCTCTCTTCTCCACAACGCAGTCGATAACCTTATTTGCTCCCGCTCGGGAGAAGTAACGCGCTTTGTCCTTGCGTGGGGCATAGCCGGAGTTCCGCTTCTTCTTACATACGAAGGATTGGCGGGCATCGGAGTGTTTGCAATCCTGAAAATATTCTACGCGGCATTGCTTGCGGGAACCGGACTTTATTGCATCACGGACAATATGCTGGTGTCTGCCAGAGAAGCCCTGACTGACTCCATCGCCGAAACGCTTATACAAAATTATGGAGACGAATTTGAAAGCACTGTGCGGGTCAAAGACCTTCTTCCAGAACTTATGAGCGAAAACCCGTTTCTCTTTTAATAGTCTGCACCGATGGACATCGGGGCGGTTTTTGTGCGCTAAATATCAAAAACATGTTTTGCGGAATAATTTTCCGTTGCAGAGATTTGGAAAACAAGTTGACGCGTGTGCGAACAATACAAAGTTATCCACAATTGACTAAAAAAGAAATATATGCAACACTTGGACAAGTGATAGCCGAGGAGGGTCGTCACTCTCGTAGCGAGATGCGGAACATTTTTGAAACCGACAGGAGAGCACTCGTAATTCCACTTCCAGCGCACGGACTGCTGGATTTTATTTTTCTTGCTTCAGAACCGCATTCACGATATAGACTCCACCGACTCTTATTAGCGCCATGAACGGAATACCACAAACCGGAGCGGCCCCCGCCCCCGAACAAAAAAAGAAATTTCTTTTTGTCTCGCTCGAATCTCTCTCGGGCGATTTGGCGTGGCAAGTTTTGAAAGAAGGAAATGAGGTCAAGGCCTATATAAAGGCAAAGAGTGACGCCGATGTATATGACGGTTTCCTCACAAAGGTAGAAAGCTGGGAAGAACACACCGACTGGGCGGATATCGTTGTCTTTGACGACGTCGAGTTCGGCCCCGCGGCTGACCGGCTTCGCAAAAAGGGAAAGCTTGTCGTGGGGGGAACAAAGTATACCGACGAACTTGAAATGGACCGGGAGTTCGGCCAAACCGAGCTCAAAAAATACGGCGTCAACATCCTTCCCCACTGGCAGTTTTCCAACTACGACGAAGCCGTTGATTTCATTAAAAATAACCCCGACCGATATGTTTTTAAGCCGAGCGGAAACACTCCGTCCGGCGGAAAAGGGCTTCTTTTTATCGCAAACGAGGAAGACGGCAAGGACCTGTTAGCGCTTCTTGAACAAAACAAGACCCTTTGGCAAAAAAAGAACCCCGTATTCCAGCTTCAAAAATATATTTCCGGGGTTGAGATAGCCGTAGGAGCGTTCTTCAATGGCAAAGACTTTATCTACCCCATCAACGTGAACTTTGAACATAAGCGCATATTCCCGGGAGACATCGGACCGATGTCGGGCGAGATGGGAACGCTGATGTTTTGGAGCGGGCCAAATCGCTTGTTCAAACAGACCCTCGAAAAAATGAGACAGCCGCTCGCCGAGTCGGGATATGCCGGATATGTCGACATCAACTGCATCGTGAACGGAAAGGGCATCTATCCCTTGGAGTGGACATGCCGTTTTGGATTTCCAACCATTCAAATACAGGAGGAAGGAATTGTGATGCCAATGGGAGAGATGCTCCTCAAGCTTGCGGCAGGAGAACAATTCGAGCTTAAAACAAAAAAAGGGTTCCAGATCGGAGTGCGCATTCTTGTACCGACATATTTCGCAAAAGAGAAAGACACAATGACCGTTGAAACATACCGCGACCTTCCAATTCTCTTCAAACGGCCGGCCGGACTCGAGGGAATTCACATTGAGGACATAAAGAGCGACAACGGTGTCTGGCGTATTGCGGGTTCTTCCGGCGTTCTTCTTGTCGTGACGGGGTCAGGCTCAACCGTTGCCGAAGCAAGACGCCAGGCATATTTTAGGATTCAAAACGTTATGATACCAAGCATGTTTTACCGTGTTGATATCGGACTCCGGTGGGGAGAGGATTCGGATAAGCTTCAAACATGGGGGTATCTTGATACGTCGAACTAATCCCGCGGAGATTTGCCCCCGTTACAATCCCACAATCGCTCATTTTTTCAACTGGTAAGCAAGGTGAAGCCGCCTTACGGCTTTGAACAATTTCTGAATTAGATTAAGGTTAAGACTGTAACGGGGTTGACAAGATGTTAAAATAATGAAATAAATAACCTGTGCCGCTTGGCACAGGTTTTCGACAACACACAAACCGGAGAGGCCATGACGAAGCGGATGATCGGAGGAATTCTTCTTGTTTCAATGGTATTTCTTGCAAGCGGATGCGCGACGATTGGCGGAGCCGCAGTAAGCACGGTTACGGCGATTCCGGACTGCGCCAATGCGATAGTAGCAAACGAGGACACAAGTGCTGGTCAAAAGTTTTTTGATATGCTTCTCCTGCCCCTTACTCCTATTGCCGGCTTTTGGCACGGCCTTTTTTTTGGAGCAGCTCTTGACGTTAAAATTCTGAAGGGAGAAGAGGTTAAAGCCAAGGACGTAAAATCCGCAACCCTTCTCTGCTCCGGCCTGCATAGATAACACCGCATATAACCCATTAATCGGACTTGTATGGTGGATGACACGTCGCATCCCAAAAAAATAAAACTACTGCTGGTCAGTAGTTCTTTTTATTGCCTCGAAGGACTCTTCTAGAAATCAAAACCAAGCTTCTGAACCTCTTCTTGAAGCATGATTCCATACTTGCGATTGACATATTCTTTGACAAGGGATATCAGCGTGATAACCTGTTCAGCCGTTCCTCCGCCGTTGTTTATGATAAAATTCGCGTGTTTTTCGGAAACCGAAACATTGCCCATTTTTTTGCCCTTGAGCCCGGCTTGGTCGATAAGATACGACGCGGGAAGCGTAGACCTGTTCAGGAACTGCGCGAGCTCGGGATATTCTTTAACGAGGTCTTTTTGTTCGGGAATTTCAGCCCATGGAATATTTTTAAAAATGCACCCGGCAGATTTCGAACCGATATCCTGTGTCTCGCTCCGCTTGGTCGTATATTCGCGAATCATCACCGCGGACTCAACCTCGCTCCCGTGGCGCAAGGCAAAGGTGGCCGAGAGTATGATAAGGTCGGTCTTTTTCTTGAATAGTGAATCGCGGTAACTGAATTGGCACTCTTCATTCTTATAGACCATTTTTTCAAGAGAAAACCGATGCATAACGGTTACCGTTTCAACAACATCCTTCGTTTCTCCGCCATAGCATCCTGAATTTCCCCGGACTGAACCGCCGACGGTTCCCGGTATACCAATCCCCCATTCGAACCCCGCAAGACTATGCTTGACCGACTCCGCGACAACACGAGCCATGGAAACCCCGGCTTCTGCATAGATCTTTCCGCGTGTATCAATAGTGAGGGCGTTCAACCCAATTTTTATCACAAACCCGGGAAATCCTCTGTCGGCAATAAGAACATTGGAACCGGCCCCGAGTACGGCAACAGCCGCATCAATATCCCCCGCCCAGCGGATTGCTTCCGTAAGTTCATCTTCTGTTTTTACTATCGTAAAAAAGCGGGCGGGGCCGCCTATTTTGAAAACCGAGTACTCGGAAAGTAGAACTCCTTCTTTGACATCAAGTGCCATGAATAGTGAAAGCAAGAATCTTCATTATTTCTTTTAGTATAAACAACTGATGGAA
>Ga0209542_10001437_pt1 | contig 55870 bp, 56 predicted proteins | sample RifCSPhighO2_01_FD_184028 | JGI IMG/M metagenome (GOLD analysis project Ga0209542, IMG submission 184028) | Soil microbial communities from Rifle, Colorado - Rifle CSP2_plank highO2_0.1 (SPAdes) (version 2) | ecosystem: Environmental > Terrestrial > Deep subsurface > Rock core/Sediment ... | reverse complement strand
ATCATAGTAACCGAAGAATACTGGGAACATAGGTTCATTCCCGTTTCCGTAAGACCTGTTGAACAGGACATATGCCTTTGTGTAGGCATTGCCACCGTTCGCAATTATTGAGCCAGAAACGTCAGATTCGATCGCGAAACCGTTGAGGTTTCCGAACGACTGAGTGTCAGCCGAATAGTTGTATGCGGTCTGGGAAGTAACTGTTCTTATTGTTATTGTGGCGAATTTGTCAGTGTTGTAGCCGAGATAGCCGAGTTCCGCGTAAGTGTTCGGTAACACGAGCTTCTCACCTTGCTTGAGGTACTTTGTATTAGTTGGCTGATAGACTACCTGGATCTTGGAATTGACTGGAATGCTTCCAGCAGTTCCTGCCGGGAAGAATCCTGAACCTGTTCTAATACCCCAATCTGTTTCACCTGGGAATCTGTCTGATTCAGTTCCTGTTGAGGTTGTATCAGCTGAAGTATCGAATCTGTGTTCAGTCGTTCCCTTCGGACCAAAGGTAACGTCTGTACCAACTACAGTACCATCGTCAAGGGCTCTAACATCTGTAACTTTTACTGTCAAGCCGAGCGTGCTAGAGTCATACGAGTCTCCCTCGTTTGTGACCTTAGTGTCGACTGTGTTGCCATTGGCGTCTTTGATTATTATTCTAGCCCAGGAATTGTCCTTTGCTAGGTCTGAATAGACTGTGTAGTCACCGTATGTAACACCGCTGGTAGCTGTCGCTGTTCCAATCGAACCGGACAAGGCAGTGAAGCTGTTATCCGCGTTTGTTGACACTATGGCAAATGTTTTGCCTAGCATCGTTATGTAAACCGGATACGTGTAGTTCTTCGAACCGCTTGAACCAGTTCCGTTCAGGAGCTCTTCAGCAACCCATTCGTAGATGACGTCTCCAGAGTCAATCTGCATCTTCGGAGTACCGTTGATATCGCTGGATGACCAGCTGTGTCTCATCGTTACTGCCGAGACGTCGACCTGTTCCCTGATGTCGTAATCGTCACCTCTCCATCCGAATGAGGCGTCTTTGAGTCCTGTGTAATGGAACGTCTTAACGACTCCTGAAGATGGGAATGCGTTTGTACCGTCAATCAATTGACAGTTTGTCTCAGGTGTTGCCTGAGTACAGAGTGTCACTCCATCCTTTGAGAGCCCGTTAACGTCAGAACCACCAGTAGTGGATGTCTTTGTGTAGGATAGTTCTGCCATTCTTGCCGCTATGTCTACAGCACCAGCTACGTCCGAGGCAGCAGCACCTGAACCGACGACCACCACAGCATCCAAGGAACCGTTGGTACCGAGCGTGCTGAAGGCAGTGCCGACATTAGCAGCTGCGAACGCAATTGGCGTTGTAGCTAACAATGCAGCCATGAATCCTGCAATTGTCTTTTCATAGTCGAATTTCATTTTCATTTTTATTAACCCTCTTTTTGGCTTTCTCCATATCCCACAGGCATTTTAACCCGAGTGTAATATAGCCCGTAGGATAAGGATACTCGGGTTTTCTTATTATCTATTTCTATTTAATAGGATATAAAAACTCCTTGAAACAATTTACGAACTATTTTCTGAGTGTGATTGAACGCTTCTAATAGTTGCTAGTAGCTGGAATAAAGTTGCTAATTGTTTCTAAGGTCAAAATAAGTCTCTAAACTAAAAAATAAAGCTTGGAATAACTTTTCATGTTGCAATCCTCAAAAACTTCAAAACCGCCTTGAAACTGTCTTGAAACGATCAAAAACTGACCAGAACCAGCTTTCAGCCCCGGGTAATGAGGAAAACGCCGCCGAGAATAAGCAGTATGCCAAGCCAGCGGAATACGGAAATGCGCTCGCCGAAGACGAAATACGCCATAAAGGCTGTGATGATGTAAGCAATAGATATGAGAGGATAGGCAAAGCTGAGCTCGGCTTTTGAAAGGACGACGAACCATAGCATTACAGCGATCAGGTAAAGCACGACGCCGATGAAGACATACCTTTGAAAGAGCGTGTCGAAGAGCTTGAGAGAGGCAAGCTGCGTCAGGTCGATCGGCTTTTCCTTCAACCCCAGTTTCATGAACATCTGGCCGAAGGCACCCAAGGCAACGGACACAAGGATCAGTGCAAGCACGTCAACCGCCATTATCTTTTTCACCTTTCCAGCCACTCTGGACTTCTTCATTAATTTTATTTGGCAACATTGGCACATAAGCTTTAGAATGATGAGACGGACGAAGACAGGACAACGACGACGAAGGGTTCTAGCTGCGAAGTATCAAATTTTAAATATATTTTAAAATATGTGCTTCTAAAAATCTAGTTTCAAAAAATCATTAATCCCATAGACAACTCGATAAACCGACGCCGTTTATTTCGTTTCTTCAAAAGTTACATCATGAACTTCCTTTTTAGAACTTTCAGCTTGTTTGTCCTGCCCATGCGTTCGACCTCGATCACGCCCCTGCCAACCAGGCTCTTGACGACGCGGCTGACCTTGGCCTTGCTCAGATTGGTTTCCTGAACGATCTTCTTCTGGTTGACCGTGCCTCCGGCAGCCACTATGAGGTCGAAAATCTTCCTCTCGTACTCGTCAAGCACGGAAAGGATGAGCTTCTCAGGCTTCCTGAAGTAGCGGAGATAGACAAATGTCGACACGAGGCCTATCGCGGCACCTGCGATGATGGCGTAACGAATGCGGATGTCGAAGAGAGGCGGCAGAATGATTGTTTCGTAGAGGACCTGGAACTTGAGTGGCTGGGTAGCAGGAGTTTGAGTGAAGCGCCAGTTCACGATAATGTGACGGCCGTCGCTGATGATGTTTGCCACTTCAGGGAACGAAATTCTGTTCGGTACATCCTCAGAAACAATGCCTTTTCCTTCAGGCAAACGGACTGTCATGGAAAGCTGCTCGATGTTTCTGGTCAGAGAAAAGTCGGTGTCGAGGAAAAACTTCCCGTCAAGATCCTTCACAAAATCAAAAGTTTCGAACGAAAGAATAATCGTTCGCTTTTCCTGAGTCAAATTCAGCTTGCAGCTGATGACGGTGATACCAGTGACCTTCAAAATACAGTTTTGCGACCCTGAAGTGCTGTTCACTCCGAATTTTTGGATGCTCCCGATGATTGTGAAATTGAATTCCTTCACCGGCTGCGAAAATGTTATCGTCATCTGGACTGTCGATTTGTGCTTGTCGTCGATATCAACATTTACTCCGTAGAATTGGACTTGCGCATATGCGACGGCGACGAAGAAAGTCAGGAAGATAATGGAAAAAACGGCGAACGCAAAAATTGAAATAGTTTCATTTTGCTCTGCAATTGTTTCAGTCGGAAAAAAATTCCTCACAATGAACATAAAGAGTTTAACGCACTTAAACTTTTATTTTTTTCTGTTCTTTCTTACTCTCTACTCTTTACTTTTTATTCGACAATCATGTTGATTCTCAGTCCGCAATTCGGGCATCTGTCTTTCGACAAATGGACTTTTTTCACCTTGCTTCCCTCGCGAATGACAAGAGGCTCCCGGCAATTGTAACAAATCGTGTTTTGCATTTCGTGCTTTGGCACTCCTCCGATGTAAACGTAGCGGATTCCCGCGTTGTTTGTGACTTCTATGCATCTCTCCAAAGTCGAAACAGGTGTCATAGGTATGTCGGCAAGCTTAGGGTCGTAGTGGAACTGCATGATGTGGACTGGAAATTCAGAACCTATCTCGGCGTTAATCCACTCAGCAACCTTTTTGCACTGGTCGGTGTTGTCGCCAACCTGCGGAACTATCGTGTTTGTGATTTCGATGTGCACGCGCTGTTTTTTGAACTGCTTTATGATGTCGTAAATTGGCCTCACGTCATGGACGTCCAAAAATTTTGAATAGAATTCCGGGTCGAGCGAGGCTTTGAGGTTGATGACAACCGCGTCAATAAATTTCGCGATTTTTTTCACGGCCTCTTCGGTCGTGAAGCCGTTCGTGACAAGAATATTTTTTATATTGCTGCGATGGGAAAGCTTTGCCACGCGATATGCGAATTCGAACTGCATGAACGGTTCCGCGGCGGAGAAGCTTATGCCGAAGACCCCCTTGTCCTCTGCCATCGATACGATATTTTCTGGTGTGTAGTCCTTCCCGACTGTCGCTTCCTGCTTTCTGTCCTTGTAAAGCTGCGTTATGTCCGTGGTCGGAAAATTGTCGCCAGGAATTGTCAAGCTCATGTTGGTGCTAGCTGGAAAAAAATGAAACAGCGGCCGTTTTTCGACTGCGTCAAAGGAAATGTCCTGGATCTTTCCGAAATTTGTTGTGTAAAGCTTGTTGTCGACATTCTTTCGAACCAAGCAATAGCCGAACTTGTCCTTTGCTATGAAACATTTTCTTGCACAAAGCTCGCATCGAACCCCGTTGCGCTCCTTATGCCAAAGTTGCGCTTCCTGCATTACTTGTCCCCGCTTTCACCGGCATGTTTCGCTGGTTTTACCACTAGAAAATCACTATTAATATTATATTGTCTTTTCTGACTAATATAGTTCCAACGAGTTCAGAGAAAATTTGCCTCGGTAGCTCAGTTCGGTAGAGCAAATCACAAAAAATGGAAAAAATTGTGAGCTCAACTGCTTCGTAAGCAGAAGGTCAAGGGTTCAAATCCCTTCCGAGGCTCATTTATTTAAAACTTTAAAAAGGTCAAACATCGAATAGAAATGAAGTGAAAAATATGGAAACGTTGTTGCTGATTGAGAGCAAGAATTTGCAGAAAGCGAAAGATCTGCTGCTGAAGGACGATGTAGTTTCAAGGGCGAGCTTGACTTGGCGTGAGGCGAAGTCGTTCGGCTTTAGCGAAGGATATTACATATATATTAGCGGGACTGACGAGCAGGTGAAGGGGGCGGAAGAGCTGACAAAAGAATTGAGGAAAGAAGTAAAGGATAAGGAGAAGGAAGAAGTAATTAGAAAGATAAAGGAAGAGCAAGATAAGGCTATGGAAGGCTTTGGTAGCATATTCGGATAAAAATAAAAACGTGGCAAAAATAAAAAATGGTAAGTGGCAAAACAAAACAAATTTTTGTGGCATTTGTGGCAATTTTAGCGTGCGTTTTGTGAAGCGCCAGTAGTCCAGCCTGGTTAAGATACGGATGCCAGATAATGGCAGTAGAACCCTGCCACGGCCGAGACCCGGGTTCAAAAGGTTCGCCCTGAAAATCCCGGCTGGCGCACGTTTATTTAAATTTGATTATTAAAAATTCTGCCAGGCGAATGAAGTGGAAGTTATCATACGTGAAACTCAAGCACCGGATTACCAAGGAATTTCAAAACTGCTAGAAGACACGAATCTTGTACAATCTTACTTCACAGCGGACGCATTCAGAAGATATATTGAAAGAAACAAAGGTTTCTGCTTTGTGGCTGAAGTTGATGGAAAAATAGTTGGTAATATTTTTGGAGAGTGTGATGGGGCATTCAAAGCATATTTCGGGAAACTGGCTGTTGCAGAGAGTTACAGGAGAAAAGAGATAGGAACCAAACTCATCGATAAATTTGAGGGAAAAGCAGACGAACTTGCAATTCCTTTAAGATATGCACATGTAGAAAAAACTAATGAGGCTTCTATTAGGCTATTGGAATCTAGGGGTTTCATAATAAGAAAAACTCATCATTTGATGGATAAAGGAAGTCCTAGATAGCTTTTATTTGCTGAAAAAGAAAATAATTATTGATAACATGGGCTTTTTTGGTAGAAAGAAGGAAGAAGCGAGCAAAGAGTGGGAGGACATACAGCAGATTAAGGAAGCGATTGAACCTTCCGACGTGACAGTTTCTAAAATGGAGCCTCCTTCAGCGATTGATCAGTGGACTAAAGAAACGGCGGCTCTTTCCGAAAATCCGAACGAATGGGCGAATCAGCAATTTTCAATGCCCTCGCCGTTGCCGAAAGTGGAAGCATTGCAAACGCCAAACATCTCGAAAGCAACCACATGGACAGCCACGACGCAAGCACCAGCAACGAAAAAATCTGGCGGAGAAATTCCTGACGTTCCTCTTTTTGTGAAGCTCGACCGTTACAAGAATATTTTGCACACAATTTCTGATTTGAAGCAGACCGTGACGAAAGTGAAAAACGCGTTCGCGATGTTCAGCGAGATGGAGAGGGTGAAAGCAGAGAACTTGCGAGTGCTGGAAGCGGCTGTGCAGAAAGTCGAGGCGCGCATTGTCGATCTTGATTCTGAATTCGTTAGACCGACAGGATTGGTTGAGCCTGAGAATGAAGAGCAGCAATGGACTGAAGAATCTGGCGGAGACGAAGGATTGCACGGAATGATTACTGACTTGCGTTCGCAGATTGACAAGTTGAAGGAAGAGCTCGATCAGATGAGCTCTGATGAAATGAATGCTGAAGTCAAAACAGAGCAGAAACAATAGATTGTGAAAAGTCTTTTTCTTAAATTTTTAACGATAAACTTATCTTGAATACTGTGCAAAATAAAAATATGAAAATCACAAGAGGAATTAGCGAAATTTGTGGATCTATTATTGGAGATGGGTGGATACAATCTAATGGAAAAAATCTTTTTATTACAGGTAACTTAACAGAAGATAAGAAATATTATGATAATCATCTAGCACCTTTGATTAGAAAAGAATTGAAAATAGATTTACAGCCGAGATCTTTTTTATATTGGAGAACTTATGGGGTTGGAATATATAAAAAAGAAATAATTAAACAATTTTTAGAACTAGGAATGTTACAAGGCGAAAAAGCATCGCGAACCTTCATTCCAGACAAGTTTAAAAGAAATAAAAAATATTTTATTCCATTGTTAAGAGGAATTTTTGATACAGATGGTTCGATTTATTTTATGAGGGATCCGAATCCAAAAAGAAAAAGTAGTTTTCATGTAAGACCAAGAATACGAATAGCATGTATTTCGAAAAGACTTATTGATGATATTAAGTTTTTATCTAAGAATATTGGAATAAAACATTCCAATCCAAGTCCTTTTAATTGGAAAAATGATAAAAATCCTGTTTATATTTTTGAAATTAATGAAAAAAGTTCCATTCAAAAATGGTTAAATTTAATCGGCACAAAAAATCCTGTCCATCAAACAAAAGTATCTATATGGAAAAAGTTCGGTTATGTTCCACCAAAAACTACCTTAAATGAAAGAATTAAAATTTTAAAGGGTTTTATAAACCCAGAATCTTACTATGATTCACGCAGGGGTACCCAAGTCTGGTCAAAGGGGCAGCGCTCAAGTTTTCAAAACAGAAATTTGAGCTTTGATGAAAAGATGAAATAAGAAACGCTGTCGGTTAGTCCGTTCGTGAGTTCGAATCTCGCCCCCTGCACGATTTTTTATTTTTAAATAAAGATTCTCAAAAATTTACTAATAACAATAGAAAAATTGAAGAAGTTAGTTATGGAAAGCAAAAAATTCTCAAAGTTGATTGTTATCGTCTTACGATATTATTCCTGATATTTTACCAGTCGTGTTGAATGATTGTTGTCCACCTGCTGTTGCTAAGTTGTAAGTTATAACAACATCAGCATTGTAGCAATCATTTGTCACTAGTGAACCAGAACTTGTCGTGACTGTGTATCTTACTGCTGTCGTTCCCTGGCTTGCTGGTAGAGTTGGCGAAACGGTGTTTCCACTCAAGTCACCAGAAACTGTTACTGATGTTAGATTTACTGTCTGTGGCTTTAGGCTAGATAAGTCGAATGCCAATTGAGAAGTTGTTGCTCGCGGATTTTCTACTCTGAAATCGGCGAATTCACGAACTTGAGTTCCGACCCATCGACATGGTTTTGTAAGTCCCAGTGCGAACAACGCACCGACGACTATTATAACTATCAGGATGGCCCATCCATACGTCATCAAGTACTCAAGGGCCGTTTGACCTTTTAATTTCCCGAATAGTCTCATTAAACATCCTCTTTAATTTAGAATTGGTTTTAGGGGCATATAAATTATACAACTTTGTACGATTGCACAATTGCACTACAACTGCAGTACAACTGCACATCAGCATCTTTTCCTCAGCTAACCAATTAAACAATTAGCGTTCCGAATGAATTCTGAAGAGCAATGCGGGCGATGAAAAACACTGCCAAAGAAAGAGGAAGCAGCAAAGGTATGAACTTCATTCCTGCCTTCTCGCTTCCTTCCTGTATTAGACCTATCAGCAAACTTCCGAAAATCGCCGTGACGGAGATGGAAAGAATTGAATACAATATCAAAAAGTCAGGGGTGACATCTGTCACAGTGGATTTGAATATTGGAAGGGATGACTGTGATTCGAAGAGTTGCTGAAGCTCGATGCTACTGCCGAACCTGCTCATAGTTTCGACAAGAAACGTAGAGACCGAATATAGAAGAGGTGCGCCGATGACTATTGCGAAGAATATGAAAATGCCGTACATCATTACATATGATTTTATTTCGCGACGCAGGATTTTTATTTGGCGAATATCTTCTGAGATGCTGTCTAGGAGCTGTGTTAAGCTTCCACCCTTTGCCATTCCTTCAATCAAAAGTGTAATTGTCTTATCTAAAATTTTGGAATTTATTTTCTTCGCGATTTCTTTGAGAGACTCCTCGAGCGGACGCCCTGAAAGTGTTTCCTTGGCAACGAATTTCATTTCCTTCTCGAGAGGTCCGAACTCTGGTCGAGCAGATGTCAGTATCGCCTTGTCTGGTGTGAGACCCGATCGCAAGTTCGCAGAAATGATTTGAAGAGCGTCAGGAAGTATTTCTTCTACAAAGTTAGCGCGACTGTCAGCAATGAATACCAAAATCCCATGAGTAGCAATTTCGAATGTGACAAAAATTCCCAGCCAAGTTACAAAAAATAAAAGAGTGTCGACATAGTTGAGCAAAAACAAAATGAAGCTGACCGAAAAACTCAGGCCAAGGCCAAACAGAAAGAAGAATCCTATCAGGCGTATCGTGGATATTTTGAAGTCGCAGTATTGAAGATACCTGTCAATCCACTTCTTGTACCCCTTCGGGCTTATTGCATAGATGAATTGATACATCAGACGTAAACCTCCACTGATGGTCTGCGGCTTTTGACGATACCTAGGAAATTGAACTTGAAAAATATAAGGAAAATTAAAATTGCCCAGAAGAAAATTCTTTCGACCTTGAGTCCAGAAAATGAGGAGAGACTTATCATCAGAGATATTCCGAGGCTTGGCAAAATAATTCCCATCATCATGTACATGAATGCAAGGGGGTTTAGCTGCGAGCCGTAACGACGGACAAGAATTCTCTGCTCATTAGCAAGATTGCCAATAATGGTATCGAGTGTGTTCGCGATGTCCGCTCCTGAGCGTATTGCGTTCGTTATCTGCCACATCGAGCGGCGGAAATAAAGAGAAGGATTCTTCAGCGCGATTTCTTCCAGCGCGTCGATGTCCCGAACTCCTGTGCTGATTTGTTTGACTGCGAATTCGAACTCTTCTGAGATAAGACCGTATCCTGCTTTCGAGACAGAAACCATCGAGTCGAACAGTGGAATTCCTGAACGGACTTGGATTAGCAAATGACGAAGAGCGAAGAGAAGATTTTTCTCAAGATCTTTGATTCTTCTCGTGATGACAACTTGCGGAAACAAAATGACGTAAAAGAATGAAAGGAAGGAAAGGCCGAATGATGAAAGCAGAGCAATTGTAATGAAGTTTGAAGGAAGCAAAACGAAAAAGTAGAGGACTGTGAAAATTGATGCAGGAATTATGAACCATATCATTGCCGCGAGAATTGCTATCGCCGTGTATTCCCTGTCCTCGAATGAAATTCCTGTCTGCAAAAGATAGAGCGAAAGTTTTGGGAAAAGTTTTGACGCACGACTCCCTGTTCCTATCAAGCCAATTTTTCTAGATATTCTGACTGCTTGGTACATTGAAAAAGGTACGAATGGAATATTTTTTATCAGCGCCAATTATTTCAACTCCTATTTTTTCTGACCTAACTGTTCTTTGACTATTCCTCGACTGTTCTTTGACTATTCCTTCAGCAAATCCGGTGGAACAATCGCAGTCGGCTTCAAATTCTTCCTAACAACATTTAAAACATTACTAGGATCGAAATAATACTCAAAAATAACTTTCCCGACTCCGTCAATTGTTCTGATATTTTGCTTCAGCATCCACTTCAAAACTTTTTCTTTGTCATTCAAGTCTTGCTTGAACTCCCTGTCGGTCATCCCAGTGTGCAGCTTGAGCTCGTCAACTATTCGCTTGCTTTCATGTAGCTTTACAAGCTTGTCATGCACAGGATGCCATTTGTACAAAACATTTATCGTCGCCCTCTCCTTTTCTATGTCCGGAATCGGAACAATTTCCGCGATTTGAAATAGTCTTCTTATGCCGCGTCTTCTGTCACGAAACATCACAACATTCAGGTGAAGCGCCTCGAGTAAAGCTATAGGAACATTTATCGTCGCCCTCTCCTTTTCTATGTCCGGAATCGGAACAATTTCCGCGATTTGAAATAGTCTTCTTATGCCGCGTCTTCTGTCACGAAACATCACAACATTCAGGTGAAGCGCCTCGAGCAAAGCTATAGGAACATTTATCGGCGGGTTCACCAGTCGCCTGTACGTTTGCTCGGCAGTATCTGCATGCAGCGTGGCGTAAACGCTGTGACCTGTGTGCATTGCCTCGAATAGGACTTCTGCCTGTTCGGCACGACGAATCTCACCTACTATAATCCTGTCAGGTCTCATTCGCAAGCTGTTGACCAGCAAGTCAAGCATGCTTATCTCGCCTTTTCCTTCCGGATTCGGCTCACGCGTTGTCAGCGGTACCCAATGCAAGAAACGTGGCAGCTGGATCTCACGAGTGTCCTCTATGCTGATTATTCTCTGGTTCGGCGGTATGAAAGGTGTGAGGACATTGAGGAAAGTTGTTTTTCCTGTTGCTGTTCCACCAGAAACAATTGTATTCATTTCATATTGAACAGCCGACCAAAGTAAAGCCGCAACATCGAAACTAAGAGTGTGTGCCTCGAGCAAGTCTGTAATGACCCATGGCTTTCTTCTGAATTTTCTTATGCTGATTGTGTTTCCTTTGGTGCTGAGAGGGAAGAGTGTTGCGTTGACTCTGTCTCCTGTCGTCAAATGCGCGTCCATGAGAGGTGAGAGGGTTGTGATCTGCCTTCCTACACGACGTCCGATGATTGATGCGTAATTCTGAATCTGCAGCTCGTTCGGAACGTAGACATTAGTTTTCAGCCATCCATACTTCTTGTGGTAAACCCACGCGGGCTCATCAGCATTATTGATGACAATATCTTCAAGCTCGCCGTCATTGATCAGCAGCTCGATTTTCCCAAGTCCAAGCATTTCATGAACGAGGGAACCTGAAATAAATTCCCACACATCTTCATTCGCATGTGGTAGTTCTCTCCTTAACAAATCGAACCCCCGTTCGAAAAATTTGTCCTTCAGCTCTTCAAGCGCGCGAGGGTTCAACAGCTCGGAAGTTTTTATGGAAATCTCAGTCAAAATTTTTTCACGTATCAGATCCATCAATGCGAGCGTTCCTGGCTCGATATCCGGAACTTTCAAAACGTAAACGGGCACGAATTCCTTCAGCGATTTTTCTATATTGACTTCTGCCTTTACTTTGAAAGATTCCACGAAATATTTTTCAATTACCTTGTTCTCATCTTTTTCTTTTCCAAAATCTTTCACTTTCATAACTATTCACTTGTTGCATGCCTTTCAAAATCACTTCGGTTTCTTTCTCAGCTCAGGCTTTCCGATAGGGGGATAGAAAACTTCAACAAGATCGTGCTTTTCCAAAACTTTTCCCCATTCTTCTATCTTATCTTCCGGGATGTTTAGTTTCTTCTGAATCTCCTCGACGCTGATCAGTCCCTTCCTCTCAACAATTCTCAAAATCTCGTCGATGTCTGTTTCGATTTTCAATCGCAGCTTTGCAATCTCTTCTGGCCTTCTCCTCAAAACTCTGAACAAAATTTCTTTCGATATTCCTCGGATTATATCTGATCTTGTAAGTATGCCTACAATGTTGCGCCGCTCGTCAAGCACTGGCAGCCTCGTCACGTCATACTTGTTCATCAAGTCAGCAGCCTGGGCGAGAGAGGTGTACTCATTGACTGTCACTGAATTTCTGTTCATCGCCTGCTCGACTTTTATTTCCCCCAGACGTTTCAATCCGAGTCCTCCTATGCTGAGCAGATCTTTAGCTCCTATTACTTTCAACACGTCACTCTCGCTGATTATTCCAACGAAAGTGTTGTCATGTATAACCGGGGCGCCGCTTATTCCTTTGTCAGCAAAAAGACGAACAACATAACTGAGCGTATCGTCTGTCTTCACCTTGTAAACATTTTTCACCATTATGTCAGAAACAATCACTTCTCGTGTTATCTCTTCAGGGAGTTTGTGAATTTCTGGCTTCTTCGACGTCTTGGCTATCATTGCTTTCTGCATCAAAGGAGTTGCCTGAGATAGTTGGGCTGGCTGCTGTTTTTGCTGCGGCTTCTGTTGCACCGCTCTTGGCCTTCTTGTTACGCTGAACTTTATGAGTGGCTTCTTAATTTTTGGTTTTAATCTTTTCACGCGTCGAGGAATTTTTCTTACCCTGATTTTCACTAACTTTTTTTTTCTTTTTTTCTTTGCAAGTCTTCTTCTGCTTTTTCCTCTCAGAATTCTGCCTATCGTCGCTGCTTTATTTTCTTCTGCAGTTCTTCCAAAAAATATTTTTCTCAACCAATCCAAAATGCCTGCCAATTCAATCCCTTTCTATTTTCTCCTTTTATGAAATTCTAATCGAACTGTTCTTCTCTATTTCATATAGCGTTTCTTTTACCTTTATTGCTTGATTGTCCGGAAAAACAACTTCGAGCTTGCCAGGAATGTCTGTCAAATTGATTCTGACTCTTGTCGTGACGTTGCAATTAGTCTGTACCTGAACGTCCAGCACTCCTTTGTCATTGTCACCGGAGTTTTGGTTGTGAATCACATGGATAAAGCCGAGTCCTCCCGGACAGTTTAGGTTATCTGCGTTGTATCTGCACATTTTCGCAGGATCTGTCGTCGTCACGACCGGCCCGAAAGTGGTGTCTGTGCCAATAATTGTTATATTCAGTTTCAAATTTCCCTTGTCGCAGCCAGGACCGTTCCATCCAACTAGATTTGCGTTTGCAATTGCTCCATTAGGACGAAAAACTAACTCATAACTGTTAAGATAATTCCAACTATTGCCAGGGTCTGAAACAATTCTTGTCTGTGCTGGCTGATTGGAACAGTCTGAAGGATAATGAGTGTAATTCATTCCGTACGGATTGATCGTCAGTGCGCCGCAGATGAAATTAGTAACGCTTAGGTCGACAAAAAGATTTGTCTCATTCATTTTTTGTTCTGCGAATCTTTCAAACTTGTCAGCTTCTGTCTTGAAACTAGACGTTACTCTTGGCAGAACTTCATCAATTGTCACGATGTTAAAACCGTTTTCCTGAGTCGAGACATTTATTCCGCCGAAATCAGCAGCAACTCCTTTTAGTATTTTCAGCAATGCCTCCTGCAATGCAGAATATTTGTAGAAAATCCTGTCGGAAATGACGCCCTTTGCAACTATATCAGAAGTCTCGCTGCTCCTGTTGGAAAAAACAATTGCAAGCGATAAAATTGTGACAAAACTTAACAGAACTATGAGCGAAGACACAACACCTTTTGCCTTCAGTTTAATCGCACTCATATCAACCAAATCCTGAGCTCGGCAGTTGCAAAAAGATCTATCTTACCTGCTTTGAAAGTCACAAAACCTGTCCGCGCAATCACTGCATCGCTTTCAACAGCATTCGCAGGAGTTAGAATGTTTATGTTGTTGTTGTACGTGAAAGTATTGCAGCTCTGGTCGGTGCATTTGAAAGTAGTTACGTTTAGGTTAGCAGCTAGATTTTTCGGCAGAACTCCTGCAAGAACTCCTTGAATCTTATTGTTGTCCAAACTCTGCAGTGTTTCGTTTTTATTCATCACAAAAAGAATGTCATTAGCAACTTTCTCAAGATACAAGTTAGCAAACTTGTCTTCCGAAGCGCGATTAACAAAAAAGACAACTCCAACAATAAAGATGAAAGCTATCACTACAGCAATTAGCGAATCAACAGCAAAGAAAAATCCTTTTTCATTTTTGAATATTTTCACGACCAAACACCAAACTCCATTTTCATGATATCATTTTTCAAAAGTACGAAACGAGTGATGACAACAATTTGGCTTGTTGCAGAAGGGTCTAGCCCAGACTGGTAAATCACAGTCCCGTTGAGTGTTCTAATCCTAAATTTGTAGTCGTATGCTGGAACGCCTAAAGCCTTTTTTGCTTGAGTGTAGTTAAGGTTTGTAAATGCAATGAGTTTCTTTTCATTCATGACATGAGTCGAGTCCGAAATCCCAAGCGAAAATATTTTCGAAGTGTCGTCCTGCCAGTTGCCGGGTGTTCCAGGTGTGTTGATGAGGATGTCCGAAATGTCCAGGGCGGTGAGCTCCAAACCGCTTCTGAAGCTCTTCTCGCCGAATCTGAAGGCCACAATGTTCCAAAAGTTTGTTGCAAAAGTGAAAAGAATGACAAGAACTACAGAAACTATCAAGAATTCAGTCGACGTTATTTGTCCTTTACATTTCTTGACTTCAAATTTCATTTCACATTTTTTCAATGATGACTACCCCGCTCTCATTTGTCCTAATTGTAATATTGCCAGAAGGTATGGAAAAGAATGACGAGTTGCCGTTTGTTATATTTTGAAAGGACAACGGACAAAGCAAGAGAGTTGAGCTCAAATTCAAAAATATTATTTTGTTTTGTGCGTCAACCGTCACGTTCAAAGAGTTTGAAAATATTTTATCTGGCAGAATAACTTTCGTTCGAAAACCGAAGCTGCTTGACGCTGCTTGATTTATGCTTGTTTGGAATTCATTGCAAATTTTTCTTGCTGAGAGAATTACTTCTGTGTTAGCGATTGACGAACTTCTGCTGAAATAAATGTAAAGTGCTGCCACTAGAATGATGAATAAAAAACCAATAATAAAGAGTGTCTCGACTCCTACCTGTGCCTTCAACTTTCTCACGACACTGATATTACAACACCTTGTTCTGTCATGTTTAGGGAAATGTAATAATTGCCTGGATTTGTTGGAAGGGTTCCAGTTATGTTTGCCTTTGTGAATGCTGTGATCGATGAAGTTGCGCCCGATGATGAGCGTATTTGATATGTAATAGCTTTGGTTGAAATTGTGTAATTAATCACGTTGCTGGGGATTGAAACCAAGATTCTTGTCCTGCTCCCGACGCCAAGTGAATAAACGTAATCAGCTCCTTTTCCAATCGCGTTGACAGCGTCCAGAGCCTGGGAATAATTCACAGAACCGCTGGAGTAGAAGAAGGAGTAGTAAAAAACTGGAATTATTACTGCGAGCGCGATCGAAGTTATCATCAAGTATTCAAGAGCTGCTTGCGCCTTCTCAATTTTCATAATATTAGAATTAGTTTTGCATTATAAAGTAAAAATATTTTATTAAGTCCTTCGCAGAGCGAGTTGAATTTTTATTTCCTTTATCTCATTGCTTAACTTTATGGCCGCCGCACGTAAATTCGCTATTTGATCTGTGAGTCTGAAGTACTCTTGCTCGCTTTCGTTATGTACCGAATGAAACTTTTCATTAAGTTGTTTCTCCAAATCGTTAACAATTATTTCAAAGTCTTCAAGTCTTTTTTCTGTTTTCGTCTCTAGTGCAGAAATTCTCTGTTTAATTTCGATTATATTGTCGAGATATTTATCAGTATAAGAATTTATTCCCCTAATTTTTACTGAGCTAGAGCTTGCAAGCAAATCGGAAACCTGCTCGGCGACTGCATCCAAAAGTTCTTCTATAAGTTCATCCTTCTCAGATTGTTTAAGCGTCATTCATTCCCCAACTCCCTTTTCCCTCAATTTTTCTTTTATCTTCATCGCTAATCTTTTCTTTATGTCACTCTTTATTGATTCTTCAACTTCTTCATGTAATTTTTTTACGTCTTCCATTTCATCTTCCTTTTCTCTCCCTTTTCCTTTTTCTTTTTGTTGTTTTGTTTGTTTCTCTTCTTCGTCTTTTTTCAATCGCACTTTCTTTACTCTCTGTTGCCTTTCAATTCTCGGCGGTATCTTAACATACCCTTCTTTTACAATTCCTAAAAGTTTCATTAAAGCGTAAACAAAACTTCTGGGCTCATAAGTCTGACCAACCATTGCTGCTGCGAGTCTGCCAAAAGCAACACTCGCTTTTGAATAGGGATGGAGCTCTATAAGTGGTACCCCTTTTGCAATCGACTCAGGAACTTTTGAATCTTCTGGTATGTGAGTTACAACATTTGTATTGCACGCAGATTCTATTTCCTTTCTCGTCAGCTCATACTTTTCATTTCTGACTCTATTCACTATCACACCAGAAATATTTATTTTGTCGTTAACTTTTTTTATTAGATTTGTTGTTTTGAGTGCATCCGTGATGGAAGGAATATCAGGAGTCGCAATAATCAAGGCTTCATCAATCGATTTCATCGTAGTAATAACTTCTCTTCCTAATCCTGGCGCAGCATCAAGAATAACAATGTCGTTGTCTTCTTTGAGCTGTTCGACCACATTTGCGAGTCCATTCACGACTACTTCGTCAAGACTACCACTGATGGGCGCGGGAATCAATCGCACTCCTGTGGATGGATGAATGTAAAATGCTGAAACCAACGACTCATTTTCAAGAATAACGTCCCTGAGAGTTACTTTCGGCTCTTCATACAAACCAAAATGCAATCCGAGATGGCTTGTCGAAAAATTACTGTCAACGACAACGACTTTCTTATTAAAGTTCTTCGTCAGAGAAGTTGCCAAATTAGCAACGAGTGTCGTCTTTCCAACTCCACCTTTTCCTGAAAAAACTCCGATTACCTTTCCCACTCATCCTACCCCCGTTTCTTTTCCTGCAAACTTTTCATAATTAAATTTTGTTTTGCTGCAATTAAATTCAACTAATCGATCAGCTAATCAAGCAACTGATCAGCTAATCGACTAACCAATCAGATCCTTCAACTTTCTAACGACTTCCTCCCTTCTGCTTCTACGCTGTACCTCGATCGTTTTTATTAATGCAAAAATGCCAACCAAAATTAAAACTGCGATAAGAATGTAAGTTGCATTATCGGTTAAAATTCTTGGCAGAACAATTTTTGGAATAGTTTCTTTACTAGAAATATTTAATATCTGCGGGAGGGCCGATAGAGCCGCCACATTAAAAGTTGTCTCCTTTCTTGTCAGCAACTCGTCGGCGGCCGCTGCTATTCCAACTGGAAATTCTTGTGATGATGCATCTTTTGGCACTGTTATGTTTACGACAAATATTGAAAATTCTCCGGGATTCAACTGGGTGACTGCTTGCGGAGAAATTTTTATCCAGTTATTTGAGATTATTGAAACGAGAAGTCTTAGGTTATGAAGAGTGGTCGTTCCCGTGTTGCGAATTTGCACGTCGAATATTTTTGACTCACCGGCATTAATGTTAATCTTAGTTGGAACATCAAAAAGAAGTTCCTGATAAGTTTTATTAAGGAAAAATTGATTGGCCGAAGATATCCATGTCTTGTTGAAAAGTATTATGCTCGCAGATATTTCGTGTGGACCTTCCTCATCACAAGTTTGAATGGGAGTTATTTTTGTTTCCACAGAGGTCGTTGGAATGAAGAAAAAGAATGAACTTCTAATATTGCTTTGATTAACACATTTCAATTCAATCTCGACGTTTATATCTGTTCCATTGATTCCCTTATTTGAAAGAGTTAGAATTACCGGTGCAATGGAGTTTGCTTTTATAAATTTAGACGGAACGTTTACTTCCAAATCAAATGGCCCTATTTCGCTAACCACTCTGAATTTCAAAGTTTTCAAATCTAAAAGTTGAGAAGTGGTTGCGTCATAAAGTTTTGTGATAAGATCAAAATCATTTATGTCGTCAGGAATATAGTTTGGAGAAAATGCTGTACTTGATTCAGGTTTCAAATTAAATGTGAACTCTTGCGAATCCTTGAATATTCCATCTTTCGTTATTATGAGTTCCAGTCTGTAATTTCGTAATTGATTTTCATTGTTCTTCACCCCAACTGTAAACTGAATACTTTCAAGAACGACCGGTTTTTCTGGCTCGTAGGCTAAAGTGTAAATTTCGGCTAGCTTCTCTTGCGCGCTTACAGTAAACACATCTGAAAGTGCTGAAACCAAAATTGCAATTAAAATCAACGAAATTATTGCAATACTTCTAGCTCTCATAACTTATTCTCCTTTTTGTTTTTCGACAGATGTTTTGAATGATACAGCGCGTCGTAAAAAATGCCACTGTATTGTTTGGAATGCTCATGAGGCGCTAGATGAATCGGTGTCCTGCTTTTTACTATTGCTCTCAGTTTTCGTAAGGTTTCCATTGGAGTTCCTCTATAAGATATATAGGATTTTATTGCAAAATATGCTGCCGATACTACAATTATTACAATGGTGATGTAGATTATGGTGTCAAATGAAATTATTTGTGAAACAATCACACTATACTCTCTTATTACAGCTGAATCATCCCAGGCATATTGAGCCTGAATGATGCGAATTCCAGAAGGTTCGCTCGAAGGAGCATAAACAGAGAGCTTGTATTCCCTTTGCTCGTTGTCACCAATAATTTCGTTTATCTGCTGCGGCTGTACGCTCCATTTTTCCGGAAGTCCCATTGCGAAGCTGAAGTTGTGGGACTTTGAATCTGAGTTTTCAATTCTTAACGTAACAATTGACGCATGTCCCGAATAGAAGGGTGGAATGTCAAACAGTAGCAACTTGAAGTTTTCTAATGTTGATTTGGAAGATATGCTAAATTGCTTCAATGGGAAGTAAACATACGGGGCGTAATCTACCAAAATTTTTTGAACAGAATATTTGATGATCCTGCTCTCTCCTTTCTTGAAATTTTTGAGTTGCCATTCGACAATCGGATCGTCCTTTATTATCTTTGTCGGCGGAGTGTCAAAAAATATTTCCTTTGTGCTGTTCGCAATTGTTTTTGGTATATCTTCTTGCACTTCTACTGTGTCTGTTCCTTTCACATTTACAACATTTAATGTGAAGGTTGTCTTTTTCTCCTCACTGTTCACCACAACTGACCTTGTCACAGAAGGTGCGTTGGTTTCTCCTGCGTTAGGTTTGACACGAATTATGAAAAATCCTTTATCGACGACTCCTCCGGCTTTTACACTAATATCCACACGATAATCCCCACTCCCTGTGCCTCGAGATGGCGATACGGGGATTTCGAATTCTGTTTTTTCATTTGGATTAAGACTCTTGCCAACAAGTTTTTCTTTAATCCAATCTTCAGGCACTCCACTGAAAGTGACAGTAACATTGCCCAGAGTCGTGTTGACTTTGTTCTTAATTTCAAACGATATGTTTTGAGCTTGATCCGGAACTACTTCCTGCAGCACTTCTATTTGTGTAAAGTCAATTGCAACCGTTGGGGTTGGAATGAATGACGGTGGTGGTGCTAGTATCGAGATAGGAATTCCTGGGGCAGCGGCTGCACCACCGCCTGCTCCACTGCCTGCTCCACTGCCTGCACTTGGTGCTGGGCCTGGACCAGCAGAGGATGTTGTGGTAGTGGTGGTTCCAGTTTGATTTACAGCAGTTGCTCCGAAATTAAATCTGAAAGTTCCTGTGACAATTCTCAAAAATGGCTGACTTCTTATAACCAAGTCATTTAAATTAATAGTTTGAGTGATTGTTCTAAAGAAGGAAAGTTGCTTTATTGCATTTTGAGCAAAAGTTATTTGCGCTGTTATCGGTCTTACAAATAATAATGATTTTTCAATTGCGTTAGAGAACGTAATCGCTGCAGTTGTTACTCTTGGTACTATTCTTGTCCTAATGCTCGAAGTTAAGAATGTTAAGTTTGTGAAGACTGTTCTCGTTGTTGAGAGTATTCTTGCCGATATTGTTGAGAAGTTTAGAGTTTGTGAAAGTGCTTTGAAAAGAAGTTGCGTTCTTAATACTATTGTGTTTGTAGTTATTGCTGATGTTGGAAAACGTGCTGCAGTTAAAACAGCTGATGCCGAATTACTTAATGATATTTGCAAAGCAGCAGTTCTTTCTGCAATTCCTCCAACAATTACTCTAGTGAAAAGATCGAAACTGAAAACAAAGGGTTGGGAAACTTGACGAGAAAATATCGCAATTCTGGAAGAAATTGTGTTAAATGATATTGCGTTAGTTAAAGCTTTGTTTAGCAATGTTATTCTCTGCACTAATGTTGTGAAAGAAAGCTGCTGTGTTGGAAATGTTACCGCTGTGAAAATTCTTGTTGCTGTGTTTATCATAGAAATCGTTAAAGTAGCAACTCGTGACGTGAGTATAGTTATTGCAGTTGTAACGTTTGTTAAGAAGGTGGATGATTGAGATGCAATTCTTAGAAACGTTGCTGATCTAATTGCTAGAGCGTTAAATGAAAGTGTGTTGGTTAAAGCTTTGTTTAGCAATGTTATTCTCTGCACTAATGTTGTGAAAGAAAGCTGCTGTGTTGGAAATGTTACCGCTGTGAAAATTCTTGTTGCTGTATTGGTTATTGAAAGTGCCAGTTCCACAGCTCTGTTAATAACTTGAACGCCCTGCGCGAACACGCCCGTTACTTGAGTAGTAAATGTAAATGGCTGAGAGATTGTTCTGAAGAACGATGCAGTTCTTGTTGCAATTGTGTTAAATGATAACGCGTTAATCAGGCTTCTGCCGAAATTCGTTATTCTGGCAGTTATTGTAGAAAATGTAATTGCATTCGATATCGGTCTGACTCCTGTAAATATTCTTGAAGCGGTTGACGTCACGCTTAATGTGAGTGATGTTTGAAATTGCAAAACTTTTCCAGCAATGGTTTGAAATGCAAAAACAAATGGAGATGTTATAATTTTTATTAAGGAAACTATTCTTGCAGTTAAAGGAGAAGTTGTTATTGCGTTTGCTATTGATCTTGAAATATATCCGAGATTTGAAGAAACGAAATTTGAAGTTATGGCTTGAGCTATTGATTTCACTTGTGTGAAAAAGTTAGAAATTGGAGTGGACAAAATTGGTGATATGATTGAAAGTCTTAGAGGCGCAAAAATTGCAGGTATGCTTGTCAGGGCGTTTATTGCATTTGTTAATGACTTGAAAAGGCCAACTATTTGGGCGGTTATCGGATTCTGTACAAGATTGATGATCGGTGCTCTTTTCACAGTTTGTGCTCTATCTGTACTCGAGCTGACGCCTACTTGAAGCGTACCATTACCGTAGTTAACAACAGCTGCTGCCGCAAGATCGATAGTCCCGTTTGTGCTATTGTGAACATAAGTTGTGTTGTAGAAAAGAGTTGCATTGTGAGTTATGTTTGCCATAGGGAAATATCTTCCACCTGACAAGCCAGTAGTGTCCCAGTAAAATCCAGCAATTCCTGAAGAATTTGTCCAGTTGGCTCCAAGTGAAACATAATTTCCTGGTTCTTGGCGGTAAAAGAAAGTTACGTTGTAACTATTTATTGGCTCTAGCCATGTCAAGTTCACGTCACTCACATTGACTTGTATGTAAACTACATTGCCTGGAGTTGCAGACGCAGGCACCATTTGTGAACTTAGCCAGTTAGGAGGAGTAACGTTTGCCCATCCCCACATCGTGAAGTTTCCTATATCGGCGATTCCGCTCGCGCCGTTAGTAGTTCCGTTCGTGTTGTTTGCTGTGTCGTTAACAAAAATATGCCATTTGATTGCACGTGGGGCGCCTGTCATGTTTTGCCAAGTCCAGTTAACCATCGCACCTTCAGTAGTTGTGTTATGAGCTTGGTCTATTATCGACCCTCCACCCAAAATTCTTATCGTGTAGTTTGAAGAATTTGCAAGCTGGTCGTACGTGTAGTTTCTGTCTCCACCAGTTTCGTTTGTCAAAAGCCATGCTGTAAACACGCCGTAGTTATCGGTCACGTTTGCAGAAATGTTAATAAGTTCACCTCTCATGGCAGCAACAGTTTTTATGCTCGGATAGGCGTACGTGAAATTGTTCGTTGCATTGCTCCATATCGGCGCAGTGTCGTCATATCCAACATGTACGCTAGCGTTTGTAACAACACATCCTTCATCAGCATCTTCATTAATACCGTTTGCTCTTATTACAAGATTACCGACTTGTAGATTTTTTCCTGTTGCATAACCATCCGTAATATTTTCAAACTGATCAGAGTCAGTCAGACGTGAAAGATTAAAGGATCTTTGTGTATCTGTTATGCCTGTGACATCGGAGGCAAATTTAAACCACTGTCCCGTACCTCCAGAGGAAGTATAATTAGCCATAATATAAGTGCAATCTTCGCCTCCATCTGCCAAAGAATTTTTCCTCTGCGTCAATGAGACATGCACCCAAACAATTTGCGACTTGTTTTGAATGATAGTTACATTAAATCTCACCCAAGGTTCGTCATTCTGACCACCTGAAGTAACGTTAATACCAGTGCCTTGAGCACCTAAAACGTTTGCATAATAACTAGCACTAACGTTTGATCCGTCCCATCCTGAAGTCCAAGCAGGTGGAGTTGTCGTGTCATCATCACTTTTATTAAACACGGAAAAAAGACTTGCATTAGTAGCATTGTATCTCCAAACTCTTACTTCTGCTTTAGCAGGTTCGGCAAAGAGAATTAAACTAACAAAAATTCCCATTAATGAAAATGAGATGAAGACTGCAGCAAGAAGAATAATTCTATTAGCAATAATTTTATTAACTTTCATTTTTTACCCCGCCTGTTTAATTTTTCAAGAAGCAGCTTTTCTTTCTCGGGGAGTTTGCTTGCTAAGTAATGCAATTTCACAGTGCCGAGATCGCGTTGATAAATTACTCCAGCACCCATTAGAAATTGGATATATTTGGTAACTGTGTGTCTATGCGCGCCAAGAAGTCGAGAAATTTCGGCTATAGATAAACCTTCTGGATGCTTCGCTAAAATTTCCTCTATCCTTTCCTTGAAGTGGTTCTCGTCGTTCATTCCAAATGCTGCTCGCTATTTCTACTTTTACTCAAACGTTGCTGCTCGCAGTTCTTACCACTTCTGGACAAAGGACAATGTTGTTGATTAACGTTATTGATTAATGTTGTTGTTTAATTTGTTGTACAACGTTTTATATTATTAATTTGTAGAAGATGCCTTTTAAGCGTTATTGTAGAGAAGTAGATAGTTCAGCTTGCCTCTGAAAATGCCTTTATTTTCTGCAAGACGTGTTGAGGATTCTTCATTTCTTGGCTCCAAATAATAAGACATTTATAACCAGCCTTTTTGTAATGATCCATAGTTCCTTCTGTAGTTTGATGGTACTTTATATTAGGTTTTGTTTGATGCCAATACTCCCCAAATAACTCGATTACTTGATTCTTACCTTGAGTATGCACAAAGTCAGGGTTTTTATTGCCAATCCAGAGTTTATAATTGCCGACATATTTGAAGGGAAGGCCAAATAAATTAATCAGTTCTATCATTTTTTTCTCTGATGGTCCAGGTTTTCTATGAAATCTAGCTGCCCATTGACTCTTGAATTTCTCATTTTCAAAATTTTGTTTATGTGCTATGCTAATAGCTAGTCGATGAGTTTCTGAAAGTTTCTTATTTTTATGCCTTTCTGCTTGTTTTTCTTTAATTTCTAATGCTCTTTGATTACCGTATAATTCATCATAGGTTTTCCCTTTCTTATCAGAAGGCATACCTAACTTTTTTTGTCGCATTTTTTCTATCCATTCAACAGGTTGATGATATCCTTTCTTAAATTCTGTATTTGGAGACTGATGTTTTCCTTTTTTAATTTCACTCATTTTATTCTTGAATTCTTCAGAATGTTTTGGTTTTCCCTTTTGTTTTTCATAAATAGCCCTAAATTTTTCTGGATTATTCTCACTCCATTTTTTCACTGCGATTGAAATTTTTTCTCTATATTTATTATCAAGTTTTTTGCCTTTAGTCCATCGAATGTGACGTTTTTGAAATGGCATTATTATCAAGTAATTTATTGGAAAAATTAGAAAATAAATTTAACTATTTTAAAATTTCAAAGAAAAATTTTAAATTACTGGGTCCACACGAACCAAGTTACGTTTATCTGGTCATTTGTCTGTAGTGTAGCTGATGTGAAGTTTGCTTCCGCAAACAGACTGAGACCACCCACGCTGGTCGAGTTGGCTCCGCCTGCTGTGACTGTTGTCGAATTGTAGAGTCCAGTTGCGTTTATTCCAGTGTTTGTACATTGTGTGCAAGTAAATACTTTGGAAATTGAAATGTTTCCGAAGTCGCTTGGACCACCGACAACATCAAAGACGCTTCCGACTGCTGGTTGCAGTCCATTGTTGGTATAATCATTGCATCCTGAACCAGCTGCACCTAAAGTTCCGTTTGCTATGCATCTGTCAGTTCCTGTTTGACCTGGGGCTGTTCCGTTTCCAGTCACTCCCAAACTAGTCACGTTAATTCCTTGTAGTCCTGCCCCAGGACGGAAGAGATAATCTCTTGTCATATTCATTCCCTGACGGGTGTAAACATTGTGAGAACAATCAGCGTATTGCGACAAAACAGAGTCAGGGTCGCCTGGATGTCTTACAGGACTCACGCAAACAAATGCAACATGGAGCGGTGAGAAAATAGATGCTTCAAGAGGCGATGTAGTTACAGTAGTTGTACCTAGATAGAAACCTCCAACACCGACTAATGCCAATACTATGACAATTGGAACTCCTAATTTAAGAATATATTTGTATTTCTTCTCCATCAAAACCCTCTAATTTGATAAATTAATTTTGGTTTTTTCCTATATAAATGTTTTAGATTCGTCGCATTGTCAATCTGTATTCAAGATACAAAATAATGAAAAACACAGCCCAACTTACCTCGTGAAAATTTGTGAATAATCCTGTTATGAAACCGAGCAACGCCGCCAGTGCAACTGCCCACGCCAATTTTCTCCAGTCAAAACCTCTTCTTCCAAACCTGACTCCATCCATAGTTTTTGTCACCACTTCCTCCATTGATATTTAGACCCATAAGTATAACTCGTTTTTCCTTTGAGCAATGACCAAACATCCCAAGCAACAAATGCAACTAGCAGGAAACCGAGAATTGCGAAGAAAGTTGTATGAATTCCAGAAATGTCGCCGAGCGGGCCTCCGTAAACAGGCAGTCTTATTAGGTCAAACAAATAAGGACGTGTAACAGAGACTGAAACAGCATATCCCATACCTATTACTTCAACTCCACCGCCGCCCGAACCGCCGAATCCCTGCTCGAAGACTGCAGGAATTGATGCAACTATAACGTCAAGAAAACTGAGATAGAACAAAAACAAACCTGGAATAATCAAATATTTAGCGACTTTTAAAATTTCCCAGATTGAAATGATCTTTATACACCCTAGATAAAAATTAGTTCTTAGAATTTAAATGCATGAAAGTAGGATTATCGATATTTTATTTTTTACTTTTTATTTTTTCGCATGAACAGTAGAACAGCAACAACGATTACAAAAATTATAATTATTCCAATTATTATTTCACTTGGAAATGTTACTCCTGTCGGCAGTGTAGTTGTCGTAGTTTGAGTTTCTTGAGGTTGTGTTGCTGTTGTTGTTGGGGCTTCTCCTGCGATTGTGAAATATGAAAATCCTGGAATTGTAGAGCGGTAGTAAATAAAGTTAGCATCCTCAGTCAGTTTAACTGTCGACAGTTTGTCCCATTTTCCATTCACATAACGGTAAAGCGCGATTGTAGAAGCATCGACTTTTTCTTCAGTAAACCATGCTTTCTCAACTTTGAATTTTACTGTGGCGTTTTTAATTTTTTCATCAGGGAGATTAGTTGTTAAAATTTTTATGTATCGATAAACTTTTCCTGGATCAACGGACGGGGCATCACTCGGCTTAACAAGATAACCAAATCCTTGTACAAAAAATACAACGTCTGTAACTCTTTCCTTAACTGCAAACGATATTTCTGTAAACCTTGAATTGGTATTTGACAAATCTGTTTCAGGAATAAGTTTTATCGTTTCAGCAGCGATTGAAAAGAATGTTCTGTTGTATGGTGAACCTATTACTGAAGCACTTGCTTTTAATTCAGCAGTTACGGAGGACGGAGAAGTTGTTACGCAATCACTACAAGTAACAGAAGTGGAAAACGCGTTTGAATTGCTTCCAACTTTAAAAGTAATAGTTCCTGATGCAGAGCCAACTTTTATTGTCCATGCCACCTGCACAATAGAATTTGGCCCAAGGGTTATTGTATCTGAAGATGCATCGCCTGCAGTAACGGAATAACCTGAAGGAAGATTGAGAGAATAAGAAGTTGTAACCGAGGAAGACTGACTATTTTCCATGTTAACTTCAATGTCAAACTCGCTGCCGCTAGTTTGAGTGGTCGAACTCGGATCACCTGTGACTACAATGGCAGAAGGATCAACGAAAACAATTGTTGCAGAAGTTGACTGAACGCTTCCTGCCTGCACGTAATAAGTGTAAGTGTTGGCGCTGCCAGCTGAAATTGTGAATGTCTTAGTCGTGGGAGAGGTGGACACAGCGACTGAGGAATAGGAACCGCCCGCAGGATCGCTGACTGTTATCCCGGAAGGGGTTGAGACAAAATTAACTGAAGTTGTTTCGGTCGAACTTGCCGTTACCGAAGCTGTTATCGTCACGCTCGTTCCAGTCGTCGCTCTGCTGGCAGAAGCTGATGTCGTGACTTCTGTCACTGATGCAAAAACTTGTTGCGGTAATAAGATTGAAAACAAGATTGAAAACGAAATAAATGCCATTGAAACAAATGCCAGAGTGCAAATGAAATTATTTTTCAAGTTACTTTTCTTTTTTGCCGTGTTTGCGTTTGCAATTCCTGCCATTTTTTCACTTTTTTATTTTTAATTTTTTTATATTGTTTCAATTTTAATTTTCTTTCAATTTTATTTAATTTTTATTTTAATTTTCTTTAAATCCTGAAAACATCTGTGACGTACACGCTCTCAACCAAGCTGCCCGAGGTGACTGTTCCTTCGATGAACACTGGAGGCTTGCCTGCGCTTGCTGACGGCCACGTGCTGAGCTGGCCTGGGCCGACGTTGAGGAGAGCGCATCCCTTCGGTCCTGTCACTGCCGAGCTGCCCAGAGCGATGGCCGTGTGGTTCTGCATCTCATACATCTGCAAGTTCTTAGTTGAAGGCGGGAATGCAGACCAGTCTGTCACAGTCAGCCTGACTGCAGCCCCTTCCTTCGGCCGCGCGTTCGGCTTTTCATATCCTTCCCCACACACCGCAACAGTTATGTTTTCAGTCCCTGTGGTGACGGTCGTCGGCCTGTTTCCCTGCGGACTTGTCTGGAAAAATACGAACTGTAGAGAGCCGGTCGCAGAAGAGTTGGGATGCATCCATGCCACTGCCAGACTCGTTCCACCGATGCTGGTTGTGGCGTTGAGGTAGTCAGCAGCCGAGCCGGAAAGGTCTGTTGATGTTGATGTCTTCGTGGCGTTCCTGTTAGGAGCATAGACAATGTAATAAGTCGCAGCAGTGCCGTCGCGGACAAAATCATTCGCATTCGTTTCTGTAACGTTCGCAGCGTACACCCACGGCTCGCTTGCTGCCGCGAACGCCCCCAGGTATCCGCCTCCGGAATTTGCGACATAAGTGAGATTGACATATCTCATCGGAAGGTCGAAAACGCTGTAGCCGTTCGTGCTGAAAGCCTTCGACTCGAAAAATGTAGCGCTGCTCATCGTGGCTATGTCTGTGTCGCCTGCTGTGGTGTCGATCTTCCAGAAAGCAACAAGGCGCCCGCTTGCCGAGACATTCACTCCGACAAACGCGATGCCGTTCGTATCAGTCGTCGCGTTGACCGGCACAGAGGTGTAGTTCCCTCTTGGCGTGTCCCCTACTGTCATCTTGCCCTCAAATCCGAAACCGCGGTCGTCCTGCTTGCCAATTGACCTTATGCTGACGTTGACTGACGCTTGAGGCGTGTTGGCAAGAGTGATTACGTAAGGAATGGTGAAGTTGGTGTTGGCTTGATGAGAGCCGCCCCAGTTGCCTGAGCTAGGCAGCGCGCCTGACGAGGCGTTGACAAACTTCACATATCCGCAGTCCTCTATCGACCACAAGTAGAGCGCGCTCGAGCCGTACTTCCTTGAATTGATGTCTGTTGTGTTCAAAATTGTTATGTTGCCCTCGGTGTTGTTGAGTATGACAGTGTCGTACACTCCAGCGGTTCGGTTGTCGACCACTGCCACGCGCACGCTGCTATTGATCGTGATGGCGAGCTGGTTGGCTTGCACATATCTAGTCACGTTGAACTGGTTCTTCACGCAGACTTTGCCCGCCCATGATGGGTTCCATCCAGTCGAGCGAGAGGTTATGCCGTACGTATAATTGATGTATGTCATGTTCCAGCCGTATGCACTGGTATTGCCGCCGCATCCCCCACTGCACTGGCCATTGTCGACCATGGGAATGTAGTACGCGTCGAATGGAGAGGACGGCTGAGATCCAAGACCTTCCTCCGAGGGAAGTATAACTGTGTATTTTGTTATCGTGAACCAAAGGTCGATGTCTGTTTCCTGGCCGTTAGAATTGTTGACCGTAATGACAAGCTGAGCCTCTCCTTTCTTCGTGGTCTGCGGAATGACAAATGTCACGTTCCACCTCTCGAAGCTCGTGTTGCTGCTATGGTTCCATCCGTCGGAAAGCAGAGTCGCGTTGACTGCTGTGAGTGTCGTCATTTCGCCTTCCCACGGCCTTCCGATCCTGACAGTGAATCCTGTCATGTTGTTGCTGGCAGAAGTTCGTACGAAAACAGTGTCAGGCACAATACCATTCTCGCCAGCTGCATTCGTCACGTTCTTGCTGACATTCGCCCTGACGTCGACTACATAAGAGAGAGTCTGACCTGCTCCTTTCGCTCCCCAGTCCCATCCCTCAATCCATGCGTCGAAGCCGACGACCTGGAACCCGCCGAAACCTGTATCGGACGCCCCGTCAATATCAACAGACGTAATGCGCGGCTGGAGATCAAGGAAACCGTTGGGCCACTCTGTGAGAGCCTGGCCGCCCGAAGTGAAGTTCTGTGGGTAAATCGCAAGACTGACGTAGTTTGAGTCGACTGCTGTATAGTTGTTTCCTCTCTGCACGAAAGTCGCGTTGAGAGCAGAAATGTTTTGCGGAATAAGAACTTTCATCCCACCTTTTGAGGGATTGAAGTTGAAAACTGTTGGAAGGGTGAGATAGCTCCTGTTAGTTATTATCGCACTGTCGTTCAGTCTGGCAACATTTGAAATTGTAACGTTGACTCCTGATGTCGGCGACACGCGCCAGCTCTCCTGTGTCGTTCCTATCGCCTGAATGGTCGGCCAGAAGTCCAGTTGCTTGCACATGAAACCAGCCGGCAGGCCTGCGGAATTGCCTTTGTAGCTTGCGTTGAAAATCATGAAATAGAAACCTGAGAAGCCGTATCCGCTGCTCGGACTGAATGTGACGTTGATGGTTATCTGCCCGTTCGAGTCGCTTGCCGTAGTGCCGGCAATGGAAAGCATGCCGCTGACATCGCGGCCTGTAAGTTCCTCGCGCGCCTGTATGATGCTTACAACGCTCACTCCTTGTGCAGCCGTCCCTGTCTTCACTTCGTTGACATTTCCCCTGAAGCTAAGAGTGCCTGAGCAGGAGGCGAAAGGCGCGCCGCCAAAATCCCCGCCGCCTTCACCGCCCATTCCGGAAGCGGGAAACAGAAATCCTGAAAGATAATTGGAAATGAAGAAAGCAGTACCGATGACTTTCTCAGTTCCAACGCTTGCCTCTATCTCGACAATCGCAGGCCCCATGACCGAGGAAGGAATCTGGACAAGTATTTGCGGGTTGCTCCCTGTTGTGGCTGACTGATTGAGCGTTGTCAGTTCGGAGCTGCCTGTTGCAAATTCAAGAGGAACGATTCTTTTTGCAACTATGTTTGAAATGCTTGTGCCGTCGATTTGAGCTTCAGTTGTCAGGTTATACGCCGTCATATCAAGGGTCACATTTTCTCCAGGCGAAACTACTGACATGAAATCCTCTTGTCCGCCCAGTCCTGAAACAGGGGAAACTTTAAGGAAAATTTTCTGAACTGCGAAAAATCCTTCTGCCTGTTCAGTCACCCCTGCGACCGTCACATTGACTTTCAATCCGTAAGCGCCAGTAACAGCGGGGGCTGTAAAATTGATTTTGCAAACGCTGTCGGTCAGGCTCTGGCTTGTTGAGAAAGACACCCCTACAATCGGTTGGGAGCTGTTGATGGAGGTTCCGTTGGGATAAGTGACATCAACCATCTTGAGATAAGTTGTGTTGCATGCAGGCCATACCGCCCCGCCTACGTTTATCGTGGTGTCGTCTGTCATATTAATTGGAACGATGTCAAGCGCGACCACGCCGCCTGCTTTGAACGCAGCCTGACCTCCCCATTCCATGAAGAACTTCTTCTGCATTTCCAAATCCACCTCAAAAACTTTTGTGCTGAAAACTGTGTTGGCTTGGAGCTGAGCGCCAGCGACAACTGCATAAATTGCGACTTGATATTGCCCGGAAGCAGACGTCTCTGTGAAGGTTTTGTTGTACTGGCCAGTAAGGGTCGGATGCACGGAGAGCGAGATATTTCGCACAGTTCCGTTTGGAAGAGTTATCAGCGCAGAGATGCCTGTCGCACTGGTAGGATTTCCAGTTGTTGTCCTGACTTTTGCAAGAACATTCACAGTGCCGCTAGGAGCAAAATTCGACGTTCTCTCATCAGCAGTCGACATTGTGCTGACTGCCATCATGTAGTTCGATCTTATCTCGAAAATTGTGAACAGTGCACCACGCTCGACAACAATCGCATACTGCCCGATTTCCGCACTAGCAGGGATTGTTACGTTGAAAGTGATGAATCCACCAGTGCCAGTACTGGCCGAATAATTGTAAATTCCCCAAGAGATTCTTCCTCCATTTGATTTGTAAATACTCACGTTGGGAAAATAATTTGCGAAAGGTATTGTACCATTAAACAAAGTGATATTAATTGTCATGTTTGAGCCGTTGGTAAATGGCGGGAAGTTTCCTACATAAGAAATGCTTCCTGATGTCAAGTTGGTCGCAAAAATAGGAATTGTTTCAGTTCGAAGAGAACTTGAATTTGTTGTGATAGTAACAAACTTTTCTCCGGGAGTGTTAGGAGCGGTTATGTTAAAACGAAAAGTTCCGTCTGCTCCTGTTGTTTGAGAAGCGCCACTCCCATTCACAACTGCAGTAACATTTATTCCAGCTATCGTGTCAGAAGTAGTTGTATTTACTATCGAGCCTTTGATTGTTATATTTTTATTTAGCTGCGTAGTGAGAGAAGCTGAAACATTCAAACTGATTGTTGCCAAAACAGGAAAAGCAAAGTAATTTATAAAGATAACAGTCAGAAAAATAATAAAGAACAAAATTTTTATGGAATTAATCAAAACCCCCACACCTACAACGCACTATAAAGAGTTTTCTATTTGGCAGTAAATAAAGTTATTGTGTTAGAAATTAGAAAGTTGGAAAATTCATCCTATCCATTCTATGAACTTCATTTTTGTCAAGTCCGTAAGAATCTCTTCTACAACAGGCCGGACATCCTCGTTAGTGTGACCAATGCGTGCCGCAAGTGCGACTGTGATTTGATCAAAATCTCGAGAACCGTCGCACATCTGCCAGATTCCGTAGGCAACTTTGTCCATCTTCCACATGTGGCTGCCGTCGAATGTAGCATAGAGTGTGCCAAGATGGTCTATCACTTTCAGGTTTCTGGCTCGGGTCGGTTTTCTACCTTCAAAGCCCTGCAATTCTAGCACTTCACTCTGGACTCCACGTCGTCAGGCTTCGACACACCGACAAGTCAAACGCTGTTCAAATGTTAGTTGTTAGGTTAATTAATTGATAGATGAAGCTTCAAACTTAAAAGCGTGACAAAATGAGGATGAAGAAAGTAAGGAAGGAAAAAAGGGGAAAAGTAAAAGTAAGAATAAAAAAAGCTACAAAATCCTAAGCCATTGTTCAGTTAATCATTTAATGTAGCGTTTGTTGATTTGTTTTAACGTATTGGTTTTTACGTGTTAACGTAATGTCTGTCTAGCGCTGCCCTGCTGTACCGTTATCTCCTACTGCCTTATCTCTCCATAAGCGATTCGTACGCTACGAAGATTACAGCTATGAGAGCGAACAACCATCCGAGCAGTTCGAATATCTGTTGTAAGATGGTGATCGATCCTAGGTACAAACCTACTGCTGGGGCTGCAAATGCTGCTGAGAACAGGAAGAAGGCGGCGGAAACTCCCAACCAGGAGTAACCTTTCTCCGACTTGTGTCTCAACTTTGCATACTCAGCAAAGGCAACTGCTAGAAGGAACCCAACACCGAGTCCTAGAGTACCTTCAAACAGTACCATTCATTGTTCACCTAATGAAATTTTGACTTTGGTCGGGATATAAAGACTTCTATGTACTATTTAAGCTTCGTTCTTGCAAAGTGACAACTTCACTGAACTGACATTGAACTGACATTGAACTGACATTGAACTGACAGCGGTTCGCGAGAAAAAGAAAATTCTGGAAACAAAAAACAAAAAAGTGAAGGGGGGTCTTCAGCATGTTTTCAGTGTGTTTTGATGATGTAATTGATGTTGATGAAATTTTTGACGGTTTTTGCGATACTTACTGTATTTTTGTTTCACCATTCGTGGTCTTCGAACCCTAGCTCTTCCTCGTCCTCCCCCCATCCTTCCTCTTCGCCACTTTCATCCTCTCCCTCATCCCATTGAAGAAGAGAAACAAAGGATTTATTAGTCAGATCAATTATTTGATAAAACATTTGATCTTCACCTATGTCTTACTAAAGAACAATCCAAGTATATAAACATTGGTGGAGACAAAGAATTACTATTTGGTGACAAAATTTTTTAAAAAATATTTTTCCGCAGAAATTTTCCAGAATTTTAAATTTTTTTCAGATTTTCAGGAAAATTTTCACAAGTTTTTTATTTTTGCAGATATTTTTTGTAATTCCACATCGCTGCGAAGGCACGAACGGCCCTTTCCGGCGTTGGAAAAACAGGAATTCTGTTGTTTTCGAAATTTCTCTCGACTCTCTGAGTGAAATCGCTCCCGACAGCGCATACCAGAATTGGTTTCTCGAATTTTTTCATCTCGACAACCGCATCGACAATCTTCGGTTCGAGCGTCGGAACTTGCATGAGCGAAATGACAACCGCACCGTCGTATTCTTTGCTGCCGAGCATGGCTTCCATCGCGTACCAATATCTTTCCATGTTCGCGTCTCCAGTCACATCCATCGGATTGTGGGTTTTGACATGTGCCGGCATTTTGCTCTGCAGTTTCTTTTTCAAAATCAACGATGGTTCAGGCAATTCCAATTTCTGCCTTTCTGCTTCGTCCGTCGCAAGAACTCCGAAACCTCCGCCGTCAGTAATTATTGCCAGCTTGTTTCCTTTCGGCGGTGGCTGCATGCTGAATGTTTTAACAAAATCGAAAAGTTCTTCCCAGTTTCCTGCCTCTATTGTGTTCGTCTGCTTGAACGCTCCAGAATAAATTCTCGCGCTTCCTGCAAGACTTCCCGTGTGGCTGGCGGCTGCTTTCGTCCCTTTTTCTGTCTTTCCTGCCTTCAACACGACAACTGGCTTCTTGCTTGTCGTTTTCCTCATCGCCTGCAAAAATTCCTCCCCTTCCCCTTTCATTCCTTCCAAATACATCGCCACGACATGCGTGTCCTTGTCGTCTGCAAAAAATTCCAGGAAATCCGTCTCGTTCACGTCAATCCCGTTTCCGTAAGAAACGAATTTGCTTATGCCAATGCCTTCCTGCGCGAGCCAATCAAGGACGGTCGAACCGACGGCGCCTGATTGAGAGATGAAAGCAATATTCCCTTCGCGAGGCCTCCTCAAACGCTCTCTGCTCAGAAACATTGTATCAATTTTTGTTTTTGGATTGAACACGCCGATGCAATTCGGCCCAACGACGCTCGTCCTCCCTTTCGCAACTTCAATAATTTTCTTCAAACGCTGTTCCAAAACTATTCCTCTTCCGCCAATTTCTGAAAAACCGCTTGAGATAACAATCACATTTGAAATTTTCTTTTCCACGCATTCTTTCAAAACTTTTGACACGGCAAACGCAGGCACAATAACAACGGCAAGATCAACCTTCTCCGGAATTTTTTTCACGCTCGGATAGACTTCCTTTCCGAGAATCGGAGTCGTGTCGGGATTAACAGGAAACAGCATGCCGTGAAAGTTCTCGCGGACGAAATTCTCCAGCACGATGTAGCCTAGCTTCTTCTGATCGTGGCTCGCGCCGACAATTGCGACAGAAAGAGGATCGAAAAAATTTTGCAAGTTTTTAGTACCCATGAGCTCACTATAATTAAGATATTGCACGCCAGAATAATTATTATGCGTAGGGCCTTCAGGCTTGCAAAGCGCGTTGGCGTTGTCGGCACCACTCGGATTGAGCAGAGCCTGAAAATTTTAGAATCGAGAAAAGACATAATTTCGCTCGGTGCTGGCGAGCCTGACTTTCCTGCTCCGCCTAACGTTATAAAGGCAGCTGAAAAATTTTTGGAGGAAGGATACACACACTACTCGCCGATGCAGGGTCGGCATGAGTTGAGGGAGGCGCTTGCGAAAAAATTGAAAAAAGAAAACAAAATTGACGCTGACCCTGAAGAAATAATCGTCTGCTGCGGATCGAAAGAGGCTATTCTGCTTTCGTCACTTGTCACGCTTGATGCAGGAGACGAGACGATAATTCCCGATCCGGGTTATCTTGCTTTTCGTCCGATTGTCGAGGCGGTAGACGCGAAGGCCGTTTCCGTCAACCTGGATGAAAGCGATAATTTTGAAGTTCATCCGGAAAATCTGGAAAAATTGATTACGAGAAAGACGAGGATGTTGATTCTGAACACCCCTGCAAACCCCACCGGCACTGTGATGAGCAAGAAAATTCTCGAAGAAATTGCCGATATTGTCATTGAGAAAAATCTAATTGCGCTGGTCGATGAGGCTTACGAGAAACTGATTTACGGAAAGGCAAGGCACGTCAGCATGGCGGGACTCAACGGGATGTTTGATCACGTCATAACGACGCAAAGCTTCTCAAAGACGTACGCGATGTGCGGCTTCCGCGTCGGATACGCTGCTGCGAACGAAAAAATAATAAAAGAGATGAAGGAATTCAAGCTCACGACGACGCTTGCCGCTCCGACGTTCGCCCAGCTGGCCGCAGTTGACGCGTTGCAGAACTCCAGAAAGTATGTGGCGAAGATGAGAAAGGAGTACGACAGAAGAAGACGCCTAATAACAAAGCGAATCAATCAAATTCCCAACATTTATCTCAAGAACATCCCGCAAGGCGCGTTTTACATCTTCCCGAACATAACCGAGACGAAGATGAAGTCGGAAAAATTCGTGGATTTCCTGCTCAGCAAGGCAAAAGTTGCCGTTATTGCGGGAACCGAGTTCGGAAAACATGGGGAGGGCTTTGTTAGGATGAGCTACGCGACGGCCTACGACAAGATTGAGGAAGCGATGGACAGGATAGAATCGTCAGTTCGAAAATTGAGATAAATAGCCACTATAAATAATTTGCAAACAAATTTTGTTAAAGATAGTATGAAAAAAGGAATTGCAATTGCTGGTATTTTGCTCCTAACTGCGACAATTCTTGTAGTCAGCTATGCACTATTTCCGTCTGTGATGGCTCCTCCTCTACAGTGTAGAGATAAAATTGACAACGATGGAGACACATTTACAGACTATCCATCAGATCCTGGATGTAGTAGCAAACATGACAACAACGAGCTTGGAACCGTTGCCTGCGACAATGGATTGGACGATGATGGCGATTTCCTAATCGATTATCCAGACGATCCTGGATGCGTTAGTCCTACAGATACTAGCGAAGTGAACGTCCCAAATAGCACGGCAGGTTAAAGTAACAGCAAGTCTGCGTTAATGGAGCATGCGTTTAAAATTTCTTTCTTTTCTTTTTCTTTTTTCTTCAAATTACTGAAATTCGAAAGCTTTAAATTGCCATCTTGAGCTAATTGTTAATGCAGAGGGCTAAGCGGGGTGGCTAGGCCTCACCTTAATCGAGAAATGGCCTACATGCTCGACTGAAGCCAAGAGGCGATGCAAAACCTGTAGCGCAGTCCGTGTTTCCGACTGAGAAGTCATGCCCTACAGGGTCAGGCAATTATCGAACCTCCCTAGGCGGGGAACCGAGCAAGGATAAGTTAGTTGTTTTGATGCTTGAAGGATACATGATGGAGAAGGATATGCGGGTTAACTGCTCTGGAGGTCTGTATCCACTTGCGGCGCGCCTTCTGCACATTTATCTTTTTGCGGATTTTTGTCCGTGCAGCATTTGTGAAATGCTGTTCCACAAAACTTTTATATCAATGAAGGAAAATTCCTACGAAAGCTTTACAATTCGGGAAAAGCTATTAATATAGAAAGCCGGAAGAAAAAGAAGTTGGTTGCAATGAGAAAAGGAATTAGAGAAAGAAAGATGAAAGGATCATCAGTAATTTTTGCATTCGTATTCGGAATGGTCATCAGCTTTGCATTATTTGCATATTTCAGAAGTGAAATTTTTCCTGCATTAAATTCGTTCCCGCAATCGCAAGTTCAAACTACATCCACATCAACAACCACAACAACAGCTGGCAGTAATGGAAACATCCCAGTACTTTCGGGAAAAGAAATAACGATGATTCTTCCCGCGATTGATCAGGATGGAAATGGTGTTGCGACAAACCTTTACGTGCAGGCAGTTTACGGGAAGGGAAGGGTTCTTGTCGATGTGAACGACATTGTATTTTTTGTTGATACTCAAAACTCCATTCGAGTCGCTCAGCGCGTGGCGCAAAATGTCACGGGGCTTGACCTTTCTGGGGTTGACTTGATTTACAGAATCGACGCAGGCAACGTCACGGCATTGGAAGGACCGTCTGCTGGGGCCGCCCTCACGGTCGCGACAATAGCTGTTCTGCAAGGGAAGGACGTCAACCACAGTGTCATTCTGACTGGAACAATCGAGCCGGACGGAACGGTCGGGGAAGTAGGGGGAATTGAAGAAAAGGCGCAGGCGGCAAAAGATGTCGGCGGAACTCTTTTACTAGTTCCTGCCGGTCAGGGCATGGCTGCGACGTACAAGCCTGTGAGGCATTGCGAAACCATCGGACCGTTTCTTTACTGCACTAACGAATACGTCGGGACAAAGAAGGACATAAGCTCGACCGTCGGGATAAGTGTGAAGGAAGTTTCGAACGTCAGGGACGCGCTGCCGTATATTCTGGTCGGCGGCTAGTCGCAGGTTGACAGGTTAGCAAGTTCCATGGCTAATATGGTTAATATTATTTTAGCTTGCTTTGCCATTTTATTTATTAGACAAAAATGAAAACGAAAATTGAAACTGGAAAGCGCATTGGTATTTTTTCATATACGGAGATAAGAGACATTATCATTGCAGTTTTTTCCCTGACAATCATCCTCGCATATCCAGATTTCGGAAACATTTTTCTTGTCTTTATCACGGTAATTGTGGCATTCTTGCTGCACGAGCTGGCGCACAAGTTTGCGGCGATGAAATTCAACGCCGTCGCCTTCTTCAAGCTGTGGCCTGAAGGACTTCTAGTAGGTTTCGTCACGCTTCTGCTTCCATTCCGTTTCATCGCACCAGGCGCTGTCGTCATTCAGCCCTATCGCTACGGCCGTTGGGGTTATCGAGAAATGCATCTCACGCCGAGTGAAGTAGGTATAATATCAGCAGTCGGACCTATCGTCAACATCTTTTTTGCGTTTGTCTTCGGCCTGGCCGGAATCCCGGGCTTGGATTTTGTAGCGCGAATAAACAGTTATCTTGCGTTATTCAACCTTCTGCCCATCAATCCGCTGGACGGCAACAAAGTCTTTCAATGGAAGCCATGGCTCTGGATCTTCCTTCTCGGCGTGTCGCTGCTAACCTTTTTGCTTTAACTTCTTTACTTTAAGCATCTATTTTCTTTATTGATTTGTCATGCAGATTATTGCTGATCTTCAAATTCATTCGAAGTATTCGCGCGCAACCAGCAAATATCTCAGTGTCAGAACTCTCGAGGCAGGAGCAAAGATAAAAGGAATCAATCTTCTCGGCACAGGCGATTGCACTCATCCTCTATGGTTGAAAGAGCTAAAAGAAAACTTGCAACCTATTGGCGACACGGGAATTTACAAATATGGAGAAATTTTCTGGATGATCACAGGCGAGGTGAGCACTGATTATGAGCAGAATGGAAAACTTCATCGAGTTCATCATATGTTTCACGTTCCTTCTTTCGAAATTTTAGATCAGATTAACGACCAGCTTGGAAAGCATGTTGATTTGAAAATTGACGGAAGACCGATGATAAAAATTACTTCGCCTGAGTTCGTGGAAATTTTGATGAGCATTGACAGCAACATCATGATAACACCAGCCCACGTATGGACACCCTGGTTTGGAGTTTTTGGCAGCAAGTCTGGTTTCGACTCTCTCGAGGAATGTTATAAAGATCAGACGAAACATATTTTTTCTGTTGAAACAGGCATGTCCAGCGATCCTGCGATGAACTGGCGTCTGTCCGCGCTTGACAAAATCACGCTTGTTTCAAATTCAGACGCGCACTCAGCAAATCCTTGGCGTTTGGGAAGAGAGGCAAATGTCTTTGAAATGAAAGAAGATGAAATTACTTACAAAAATTTTGTTGATGCTGTAAAACAGAAAGATAAAAAAAGATTTTTGTTTACAGTCGAAACAGATCCGAACTACGGAAAATATCATTTCGACGGCCACCGCGTGTGCGGGTTTAGCTGCGCGCCAGATCAGACGAAAACATTGAATGGAATTTGTCCGCGATGCAAGAGAAGGCTGACTGTTGGAGTGCTCAACCGAGTGGAGCAGCTTGCGGACAGACCGGAAGGGTTTGTTCCGAAGGATGCGATACCTTTCAAGAACCTGCTTCCTCTTTATGAAATTATTTCCTTCACTCTCGGCGTCGAGCAGCTGTATTCGAAGAAAGTTTTGGAAGAGCAGGACAAGCTGATCAACAGGTTTGGAAATGAGTTCAACGTGCTGCTGAACGTGACGCGGGAGGAATTGCTGAAAGTGACGCAGGAGAAAATTGCCGACTCGATTTTGAAAATCCGCGAAGGAAACGTAAAGTTTGTCGCCGGATACGATGGAGTTTATGGCAAGCCTATTTTCAACGGAAGCTCAACAATTAAATCATCAGGAATGAAAATTCAGAGCAGCTTGAGCGAATTCGACAAAACGAAAGCAAAGGGTCCGTAGTCTACCGGTAGGACGTCACCCTCACAACATTGGAAGAAACATTGGGAGCACGGTGAAGAACAGAGTTCAATTCTCTGCGGACCCACTTAAAATTTATCCAGCTCGCGGAAGAACACTTATCGTTGTGATGGAAGTTAGCTGGTATGCGTAGCTGGCTGTCATAGACACGCGGAAGTCCTTGAACGTAGACACGCCGCCTGTCGACGCGTCGCACCTCAGGAAGCCGTCCTTTCCTTGTATCAGCTTGACCTGAGATTTCTGGCACGAGATTCCGCTGCCTGATATCTGCACGTTTACCGTGTCAATCGCAGGGCCGACAACACGACCTGAGGCGGTGTTGTGGAACTCAAAATAAACAGGAACGCTTGAGCCGGCGAAAACTGAATTCGGAGCTTTGACTGTTACGGAAATCGGGCCGGTCGCGACATTGCTCGGACCGATAACGCCGGTCTTCGGCTTGTTAGTCCTCCAGTAATCCTGAGACGTTGCACGAATGAGCGTGTCGAGAGTTGTGCTGTAATCGTAAGTCACCTGCGCGACTGCCTGGTAATCGAGCTTGTTCGAAAGTCCTGGAGGAACGAGCGTCCAGTCAAGAGTATCGCGCGGTGCCGTGTTCACTCCGCGTGAGGGATCCGCCTTGTCCAAGTCAGGAATGCTCCTGCTTCTGCCATCAATCTGCCAGTCGTCGGTCAACCCGCCGAGTTCGATGCGTATGTTTCTTGCAATAGAGTTGCCGCGGTTCTCGAGAATAAGAGTCAGCACAACAGTAGTGCCTGGTTCGACCTGCGTGTCTGACGGAGAAAAGCTATTAATAGAAAGGCCAGGTCCGGTGCCTGCCCCGCCGCCTCCGAGCTGTATGCATCCTGCCAAAAACACGATTGGAAAAAGAAGTGCAAGTTTTTTCAAATCTTTCTTGTGCATAACTTCATTTCCTCTTGCCATTTCCTCTTATCATTTCATCTCGCTGTCGTTTGCTATTAATTATATTTTGGTCGCTTTTGGCTTATAATTTAAGCATAGTTGCTTATCCATTGAGCCGTTCTTTTTTATTGCGTTTTCACTCTTTCCACGGTAATCTGCAACGTCTCTGACCTCTGTATGCTGTATGTGTACGAAAACAATGCATCAACTGCAACGGTCTTCTCGCACGTAGGCGGGCAGACGTTGTTGAAATCTGCTATGAAATTGCAGACAAGATTGTCTGGGACTGTTATGTCGAACTTCGAGGAAATCGTGCCGCTGGTGCCTGAAAAGTCGCAGCGCCTCTGTGAGTCCGTGTGAAGTCCTGTCAGTTTAAGCGTGGCCTTTCCTGCCGAAATGTTGACAGGCTTTATCTGCCCGACAGTGGTTGTGCCGACGTTTTTGAAACTTACTTTTATTTCAAACGGTGAATTCCTCACGCCCCAATATTCCTTAATTACTTGGCTGTCTTTCTTCGTTGTCCTGCCGACAGGCGGGTCGAATTCAGCAACAATCGGACCGACGGACGGCTGGCCGGTCTGATATTTTGTCCTCGGCTCTTTCAGTCTTGTGTCGTCGATGACAGGAATCGTTATCCTTCTCGATCCCTGGTAGTCGTACTCGATCTTGTAATTGATGTTGAAGGTCGTAGCCCCTCTGACATCTATCTCTTCCTTGTTCGGAATAGTGAAAGTTATCTCAAACGTCCTGTCGTCAAAGCTAGCAATTTTGGTGTACTGGCACGAGTGGTCATTCAGTTGGTTTTCGTTCTTGCAATTCACGCTAGTCTTCAGCCCCTTCGTGTCGTAGAAATCAACAACCGCGCGCGGGACTTCACGGTCGCCGTTGTTCCTCAGCAAAAATTTTATCGTGGTGGTGCTGCCAGGAATCGGATTCGTTTCAGTTATTACATAATCCTCTACAGTAATCACATCGTTTTTGTATTGTATGCCAGGCCCACCGCCAAGGGTGATGCAGCCAGAGACGAAAACTGCTAGGAAAAGAAAGAATATCGGAATGATTTTCTTGTGAAATTTCTTGGCGAAAGCTTCCATAAGTTAAATTTAAACTCGAAAGGTATTATTTCTTTTAGGTCATTTATGCCGTCTGTACTTGAGGATTTTTTCCAAACATATTTCGTCAATCCCATCATGCTCAACCAAGGCTACAATCTAATCAACACCACAATTTATGCAACGATTCTTGTCATAGCAGCTTATCTTATCTACAATGCTCTCAACAAACTTCACGTCAAAATCGACAGACGCCTCGGCATGTCGATCGCTCCGTTCATTATTTTCGGCAGCGCTTCGCGTGTCCTCGTCGATGCAAACATCTTCTTCAGCTTTCTATTCATCACTCCTCTCATCTATTTCGTAATTTTCTCAGCCACCTTCATCACGCTCATCGCCGCGCTTTTCATCGAAAGGAAAAGAAAGATTCCGTATTACAAAACAATGACGACGACAGGAATTGTTTTTGCAGCAATTCCCTTCGCACTGCTGGCCGCGCACGCAAACAATTTTTCATTCAACGCAAATGCTCTTTTTCTAATCCTCGCATTTTTCGCGCCCTGGCCGATTTTGTTTCATTTCATCAGATGGAAAGAATCGAACAAAGTCGTCGCCTCAGTCCAGATGTTTGACGCTACCAACACTTTCGTGTCGTTGAATTTTTTCGGCTATCTTGAGCAGCATTTCCTTCCGAAGCTTTTCATCGGCCAGTTCGGTCCCGCGTCATTCATAATTGTTAAGGCTGTCGCGGTCATCGCGGCGCTAGTTCTGATTGATAAATATTCCGACGATAGAAATTTCAACAATTATCTGAAGCTGGTAATCGGAATTTTAGGAAGCGCGACGTCGACTCGAGATTTCCTGCGGCTTGTAATTGGTGTTTAAAATACTAAATTTTCCAAATTTTTCAGGCTTCACGGACGATTGAAAGAACCACATTGTTCAATTCATAAAACGCCTCTTTCGGAACTGAGAAGGAAATTTCGTTTGTGCCGACGTTAAGAGGAATTTCTATGCCGAAAGTTTTCGAGAATGAGGCGATTGTCGGTATGTCGTCGTAGAGTATCTCGTCGTTAATTTTTATCACAAGCTGGTTGACTGCAGCGGGGTTGTATCTGCGTATTGCAAATGAGAGCTTTCCGAACTTGAAGCCATCAAGCTCGCTTTGAGTGAGTTTGAATTCAATGTCCTTAGACACGACTCCGAAGAAATCGACGCTGAACGAGGCGCTCTTTATTTTGTAGACTGTGTTCATCCAGAATCTGAAACCTGGCACGTCCGCGCGCAGCACGATGTTGTTCGAGCGTTTTATCATCGACTTGTCGACTGGAATTCTGATCTCGCCTGGAGATGCGCGCTGGTTGTAGACCTGCTGCCCGTTAAACTCGACGATGAGATTGCCTGCGTCGTTCGTCTGGTCGACCTCAATCATGATTTCCCCGGCAGTAGTGATGTCGAGCCTGTCCTGAGTCAAAACCGCGACGACTGTGGCTGGATAGTCTGAGAAGTATCCATGAGAAACCTCGAAATTACTTCTTTCCCCAGCGGTCTCAGAACCTACGGAATAACTGACAGAAAAGTCTCCGAACCGAATGTTCTTCACGACGTCTGCAACCGTGGTGGCGGAAATCTGCACCCTCACATCAACAGTCTTCTTGTTTGTCCCAGTTATTACGTCTATCTTTCCCTCGTATATCCTCTCCTCTGCGTCGCTTGGCACGAATACGGTCGCCTGCACTTCTGTCGTGCCGTCCACATCGAAATTGTTCTGCTCAAAGCTGATCCAATTCGCTATCTCCCCTCTTGTCTGCAGCGTGACGTTGATTGCCGTCCCGTTGATTGCCAGGGTAAAATCTTTCGAGTCGCCGCGTGCAATTGTCAGAACTTTTTCTGTAGGAGAAACCCCAACCGGCCCGCGGGCCAGAGAACCCCATGCAATCGTCAGCACGAGAATAAGGACGACTCCTGCCATGAGGACAAACGCGAACTCATCGATTTTTTGTGCCTGACCTTTCAAACCAAGACGAAGACGCCCTTTCAAAAAATACACCTAGAAATTAATTGCTCTTTTAAAGAATTATAATTATCTTTTATCTTCTGCCTCTTCCTCCTCTTCTCTCGCCCCTGTCGCTCCTTCCGCCTCGGCCTCCTCCGACTCCTCTTCCGCCCATTCTCCCGCTTCCTCTTCCTTCTCTATCCTCCCTTCCCGTGCTACCTCTTTCCCTGTAGTCCCAGCCGCCAACAGCAGTTCTTTTCTCCTTTCCTTTCAGCGCAGTTATGTATCCAGCGACAATGTTCCTCATTCGTTTGGATTTTATGTCGACGAGCTGCTTGACAATTTCCTTGTTCTTCTTGTAGTCAGCAGAAAATTTCTCGGTCTCTTTCTCGATCAATTCGCGCGCAAGGTTTTTTATAAAAGTAGTTTTTATTCGTCCCATAATAAACACTAATCACTCAAGGAGTAAGCCTCTTTATTTCGTAATACGTTACACTGCCTTCACGATCAACAACAGCCCACCAGAAAGTCGCTCGAATGTTGTGGGCAAGCCGCACTGCACGGGACATCTCAGGAAGACTGAACGCAGCCTCTTCAGGAACCGCATGCACGACGGCCTTTGTGTGCTCGCCTGCCTCCTTCGGCCCTCTTTTCAGCTTCACACCGCGTTCGTACAATCGGAAGTGGGTGCCGAACTTGAACCCTGATTTGACCAAGTAGCCGCGCTCGCGCAAATCGCGAAAAACTATGAATTGCGGATGAAATTCGTTCACCTGTTTGCTTCCTATCTCCAACAACTCTTTAAACTCAACTTCTTTCTTTTTTTTCTTACCCTCTTCCTTCACAAAAACTTTCAACTTCTCTTTCTCTACAAGGTAAACTGCTTCAATCAGCTCAAGTTCGACGCGATTTGGTTTTTCTTCAGGCAGCGGCTTCCCATAACCGTTCTCGTCGTAAATGCTGACAGCTTCGCTATCCCAAAGTATCACGCGATTTTCAATTAATTCTCCTTCCAAAATTTTTTCCTGCATTTCTTTTCAACTCGTTCCATTTTTCTATTTACTTATTTTATTTTGCCCGTTAAAAGTATGGGACAGCGGAGATTTGAACTCCGAACACATCGCTCTTCAGGCGATATAGAGCTGATTCATCATCAGTTGCTCTCCCGGGTTGAGCTACTGTCCCGACTAGCAATTTATTTAATTCCTAATCGATATTTAAATCCTTCTGTAAATATGTAAATCAGCACGCCGGCGACAACACGAATGCCGCGAGGGACTTCGCTGATGTGCTTGTAGCTTACCTTCACCCCGACATGCTTGACGCGTAGATGCTTTCTCACTGACTGTGCAAGCATGGAGTTTTCAATTATATAACCGCCATGAACTCTTCCGATCTTTTTTATCGCATCAGTCGTCATTGCCATGTATCCGCAGTTTGTATCAGGGAAATCAGTTCCGAACATTGTGTTGAAAAAAGTCCGCCATACGAAATTTCCCAAAACGTGGCGGAAGGGCATTCTTTTGAAGTTGCGATAACCCATGACAAAATCTGCCTCTCCGTTTTCCAGCGGTTCCAAAAGTTTCCAAGCATCGTTGGGATGGTACTGGAGGTCGGCGTCAATAAGCACGACGTATTTTGCGCGACGGTGATTTTTCAAAATGTAGCGGAAGGCTGTGTTGAGAGCCTCGCCCTTTCCCTTGTTGACCTCATGCCTGACAAGAATTACTCCCATCCTCTTCACAATCTCAGGTGTTGTGTCAGTGCTTCCGTCGTCAATAACAATCACGTCGATATGTGGATGCTTGCGCATATGCAGGATTACTTCTTCGATGTTTCGCTCCTCATTGAACGCGGGAATTAGTGCAATGTGTTTCTTAAATTTCCTGGACATAATATCTCATTTAGAGAAAGAAGCATATTTATTTGAAGTTTTTTCTCAGTCCAAATCAGTCAAGAAATTCTTTCTTCTTCAGCTTCTCAGGCAAGTAAGTTTCTGTCATGAATTTCAGCCCGCGGCCGGACAGCGCCTCAAGTTCCGCCTTTATCTTCTTCTGCATCAGCATCTTAAGCTGTCTTTGCCAGTCAGGACTCTTGAACCATTCGTAGTTCATCAGCTCCTGCGCGCGCTTTATGTCAGTGTCTTCCGCCTTGATGGTGAACTTCTGCAGCCCGTACTTCTCTATATCGTCCATCGTCAGCCCAAGGAATTTCGCGTTCGGCGTGCCTAGGCGATCAGAAACATGACTCAGTGAAATTGACCCGCGCTTGATAACCGAGTAGATGTAAAGCCCGTATGAGTCGATATCAGTCAAAACGTAAACCGGGAGTTTGAATTCTGAAGAAAGACGTTGAATTACTCTTCTCACACCGCGAGCTGCTTGACCTTGCGTTGTCAGCAAGATGCATTTGTGTTTTTGCCAGAATTTATCTTCATGCAATCGTTCGAACGCTGCGTTCTTCTCTATTACAAGTATGAAATCTGCCTTCACTTTCTTGAATTTTATTTCCTCCACATTCGACGGCATGCTCCAGCCGCCAGAGCCGAGCTTCGACCAGTCGACCGAGTCTCCTCTGTCCTCGATAACGACATCTCCGACCACGCGGCCGCGCACGTCAGCTGACAAATGCAATTGCTCACGTAAAATGTCAAGGGCGACCTCGATATCAACGATTATCGGATCGCTTTCGCTTTGCTCATCAAAAGTGTTTTCATTAGAGTTAGGAAAAGTTCGCTTCAGTGCGTAGAACGCATCCCTGAGGCTCGTATGTATGCCTTCTTCAAGCAATTCCTTTGTAAAAGCAGCAACCATCATTGTCTGCATGAATTTTTTGGCGTGAGCGACGTTGAAGAAATATCTTTTTGCAGACTTGTCGCCAATCGTCAGCATTCCAGTCTTCTTGTCGTACTTGACATTTGAAAGAGTTCTCAGCGGGATGTCAAGATTCGGATTTTCCCCTTTCTCAACATCTTTCAGCACTTTTTCTCCAAGCTGTTCAAGTTTTTTTATAGATTCTTTCATTCCTCTTCACCTTTTTTCTTTTCCTTGTCTTTCTCGTTTTTTTCCTCGTTACCCTCTTCCACCTCAACCATACTTTCTCCGATGACTTCCCCGACGTCTTCCTTTCCTTCTTTATTTTCTTCCTCAGATTTTTCTGCTTCCGCCATAATTGCTGCTCTCTTCTTTATTACATCCTCAAACTTCTTTAAAATAGTTTTTTCGTCTCTCTTCGTGAGTTTTGAAAGAGACTCAGCAACGACCGGCATGTATCTTTCGAAAATCTGCCTGCGCATTGCCTGTGCCTGCGCCCGCCTTCTCTGATTGACGAAGTGCGAGAGCTTTCGTCCGGCATCCTGCAGTGCCAGCTTTATTTCTTTTACGATTTCCGGATATTCCGCAATCGCCTGCTTTCCTTCTGATGTGAACGGCACCCACACGGAGGCGAAGTGGATTAAAATTGCGACCGGCCCCTGAGGCAGGCCTCCTCCGGATTGCGAAAGTCCGTAAGAGCGCCAGTTGACTTCTGTTGCCGCTGATGCAGTCGCGCAGTCGCTCTGATGGTAAAGCAGCGGAACTTTGTTCCCAAACCGGAACAATTGAGCAGTACCTTCTTGCTGTAGTTCCCCGCCGTAAGCGATTCCGACCTCGACCTGGAACGGATATCCGCGATAGACTGTCGGCGAGCGGGAGATTGCAACGTAAAAATCGGCCTTCAATTCTTTCTTCAACCCTTCGGTTATGACATGCTCCCCCATCGGACTCAGCACGTCGGTCGGCGGCGCGATGAGCTTGACCATCTGCATCGCCTTGTGCAGTCGCTCTGACTCCTCGTGCGTCAGGCTTTGTGCCTTGCGGCTGAACTCAATCTTCGCAAGCTTGCAAATCTGCTCGGCCGAACCTTTTCCTACTCGGGAAAATTCCGAGGTGAGAAAGCCGACAACGTTTCGCGCCTTCGTGCCTGCAAGCATTCTCCGCAAAATTCCGAGCTCGATTCCATACGGATGAGGGCGAATTTCCTTCGGCTGCTTCGGAACTTCTTTCAGCACGCGGTCAAAATTAATTTTTCCGTTCGGTCCGTCGTAAACAATTTTCGCATGCGGGTTAGCGATGGCAGTCTGCTTAAGATATTCCGCGACCGATTGCTTTCCTTCTATGTAACGCCCCTCTGCCTCCATCTCGATTCTTATCCCGTGCCAGTTGTCAGGATTTTTCTGTTCCTTGTGCGAGAAAACGTGCGGCTGGTTCTTCGCAACATCAATCCCGATCTCGAAATCATGGAGTGCTTTTCCGGTCGAAGCAGAAACTTTCGCATGCTTTCCAGCCGTCAGCTGCGAGTAAAGTATTGCGCCGCTGACTCCGATACCTTGAGTTCCTCTCGACTGTCGAAGGCGGTGGAACTTGCTTCCGTACAGAAGCGAGCCGAACGCGAAAGGAACTTTTTCTGCAACAACTCCAGGCCCGTTGTCCTCGTTTGAAATTCGAAAACGATCAGGGCCGACTTCCTTTATCTGCACTTTTATGTCTGGAAGTATGCCAGCCTCGTCGCACGCATCGAGCGAATTGTCCACAAGTTCCTTGATAATTGTTATCAATGCCTTCGTCGTGTTTTCATACCCAAGCAGGTGCCTGTTTTTTTCGAAGAACTCGGCGACAGAGACTTCGCGCATCGTCTTTGCCATTTCTTCTGCGGTCAAAACTCTTTGTTCTGCCATCTGTCTCAATCTTCTCCCCATTCATCCCTTGAATTTCTTTCTCTCTTCCAGCATGCGATAAACAGTCGAATGCTTGCTTCCATAAAGAAGTCGCAAAACAACTTTCTTTGCTGCCAGCACGTCGTCCCACTTTCCTATAATACTTATGCTTTTTCCATATATTGCCGTTTTGCAATTCGTGTCTTTTTCTATTGTCTTCTTACTATGCCCCTCCGCGCCTATAAGTCTTCCTTTCATCGTCTTGACGCGATCCTTGTCCTTTCCAACAAATTCTGTTATGTTAATGATCTCAAGATAGTAATCGTCGTCAAGCAGGTAGAGCGCATCGTCACTGGAGAAGCCCCGGCCGAAAGCTTTCAAAACATCCTTTGCTTTCAGCATCATCAGTCCGTCGTCGCATTCAATCTGCACTTCTTGTTCCTGCTCATTCAACTGCAGCTTGCACTGGCATAGCTCCTCAAACTTCTTCTGGATGCGTGGGTCGGCCTTCAGCATCTTGATTCTCTCTTCAGGAATTTTCACGAAGTCTATCATCCAGCACAACACCTTTCGCAATTAATATTGACCTTGCTTCTAGAAAATATTTGATTTTATAAAACCTTTTCTTTTCAGCCAATTCGCCTGAGTAGAAGTGTAACGAAACGCCACATCACCACGCTCGTTGGTCTGAACTTTCCATGGCGCAATCAAAATCAAATCACCCTCTCTCATCCACACACGTTTTCTCAATCTACCTGGAATTCTTACGAGTCGCTCATTTCCATCGTCGCATCTCGCCCGCATCTTGTCTCCGCCAACCATCATCTCGATGATTCCAAGCACCTCTCCCTGCCGCGGTATGCGTATGCGAGAGACTTCAAACTCTTCCTGACTCATTTCCATTTTCTTTTTCATTTTTTACCTGCGCCCCTTTTTCTTTTCTCCTATTCTTACTAACACCGTGTCTCTATAAACTTTTTGCCCCTGCTTCTTTCCAGCCAGTTTTCTCGACACGACGACATTAGCGTTAAATTTATTTTTAATGTTTTTAGATATTTGCATCGTCACTTTCTTGCTGCCTATGTACAGGTCGAGTCCTTCCTTCTTTCTTTCGATTTTAGAAATAAATGCATGCTGGTCGTAGTGACTCATCAGTTCAATTTGCTGCTGTACATCATCAAACAGAGCTTCCGTCAGTTCCTTAGTCGGCGCGCGCAGCTGCATTATCGACTGGAAGTAGCCGCTTCCCTCGCGTGCGCAACGCTCGCACAAGATGGTTTTGACGACAAGCTCAACATCCTTCTTCTCAATCTTCTCCACGTCGTCAACCTTCATCACAAGCGTAACATGCACAAGCCGACCTTCAATTCGATAACTAGCCGCATGCAACGGCTGCATTTTTTTGTCTGCCAAAAGCTCCCTCAACAATATGTCAAGCGCCCCTTCAATCGTTTCCCCAAAGTCATCGTTGACGTAAATTCTTCCGCAGTTTTTGCATTGGCGCAAAGCAAACCTGCTTGGCAATTTTTCAGCCAAACTTATAGTTTCGGGAAAGCAGTTCTTGCACAAATTGTTGTAAAACTTTTCCGCATGACGTCCGCATCTGGGGCAGAATTTCCCCTTGCTTTTCTCACCTTTCCCGCCTTCAGCCCGCATACTAATCACTTAACCTCAATACAATAAAAGGCAAAATTTATAAAGTAGAGTTGTTGATAGAATTACCAGCATGCCACAGTAGCTCAGTTGGTTCGTTGAAAAAACGCAACAAAGAGCACCCGCCCATCGAGAAATCGAGCGGAATGTAAGCGGAAGGTCGTGGGTTCAATTCCCACCTGTGGCTCTCATGAGATACGGAAAAAAACAAATTAATGAAGAATTGAAAAAATTGCAAGGATGGAAGCTGAAGGGAAAAGAGATTTGGAAAGTTTTCAAATTCAGAACCTTCATTGAAGCGATGTGGTTCGTCACACGAGTCGCTGCTGTAGCGGAAAACAGCAATCATCATCCAGATATCCTGATCAAGTACGATACGGTGCAGCTGAACTTGACAACGCACGACGAGGGCAGGCTGACGGAAAAAGATTTCAATTTAGCGGACAAAATAGAGAAATTGGTGAAATAATTTATGGCAGATTTTGTGAAAGTCGCGACGACAGACAAGATTTCTGAAGGTAGGAAGATGAAGGTTGATGTGAATGGAATTGAAATCATGCTTACCAACGTCAGCGGGAAAATTTACGCGCTTGAAGATGTTTGTTCTCATGAACAATGCTCGATATCGGACGGAGATTTGGAAGGATTCGTCATCACTTGTCCCTGCCATGGAGCCAAGTACGACGTGAGGAACGGCAACGGCTTCAAAGAAACTCCCTGGGGGCTAGGCCAAGAGACCTTTGAAGTGAAGATTGAAGGAAAAGATGTTTTTGTAAAAGTTTAATGTTAAGTCCTTGCCAGTATGCTTATTTCCGGATTGCTATAAACAGAATTATAATTTTTGGTAATGAAATAATTTCGAAGATCGACAAATTCCGTAGACATAAGAACATAATCGTAATTTGAGTTGATCCCCATTTCATCCAATTCTTCAACAGTAGTATTTGCTTTTGTAATAAGTTCATAGTCGCGCAAAAAGAAACTTTCAAAACTATATTGCGGATGCATAATGAGAATTTTCGCATTTTGTGGTGATTCTGTCCGTATGAATTCCATTGCAACATACTTGTTATCGTTTAGTGAAGGCTGTCTGTCAATGAAAGTCGCAAATAGTCTGCCATATTCACCAACCTGAACGATTTTACCTGAAGGAGTTCTGTAATAACCAAATTCATAGTTCTCGCCAGAAATTATGTTGATAGGATTTGCAATCGATTTGTAAGCCAGATAAATCAATCCGATGATCATGATGTAGAGAATGATTTGCTTGCCTAGAGATGAGCCGAATTTTTTGAATAAGAAATAAAATAAAAAGGCAAAAGAGATGAGGAAGAGATGAGTGAGAAGATTGATTGACTTTAGAATATGATCAGCTACATAAACAGTCAAGAAATTTATAGAAGGAAAATATTTTGCCATCAAAATTGGAAAATAAATAACCAGTAAAGGGCCAATAGTATACAAAACCAAAAATGAAAACTCATTCAACTCAAGTTGATCCTTCTTTCGCAAAATTTTTAGCAGCGTGTAACCCGAAAGCACGATTGCAATTACCATAAATGGATAGAATAAGTTAGGAAGCATCACGAATAATGTTTCAAGCGAGCCAACGTAATTAACCTGGGCAGCAACCTGTAGAACTTCCATAGAAGTTCCTTCAAAACCTCTAAAAATAGCTTCACGGAAAGCGAAAAAAGCTCGAATGAAATAAAATAAATTCAAAATCAACAGTAGCCAATATTTTTTCTCCTTGAATATTCCAAAAAAACTAGCAAAATAATTTTTCACGAAAGTTCTATCTCGTAAAGTCAAGAAAAGAATCAAGACCGCTGCAGAAATTGCAAACGGAATTAAATAATAAAGGGTTGAAAGATTCAGAAATGTGATTGCCACAAGAAGGTATGCGAAATTTTTCCTTGTCTGCTCCTTCAGAGATTTGTAGAAAAAGTAAACTGCAAGAGGAAAGAACAGCGTGCCGATTAAAGCAGTGTAGAGCCCTTGTTGCAGACCCCAAAGCAGAATTATGTTGATTCCAAACGCTGCAGAGGGCAGGAAGCTCAATAGCAAGTTTTTGGTTAGAGAATAAAGTATAAAAAAAAGTGCAATGGATGCCAAGGAGAGAAGTATAGTCGTTGTAGCATAACCAACATTTACATCCTTTATCGGCAACGCGCTTACCAATCCCCCGATGAGGTAAAATGTCGGCGGATTTGTGCTACTGGCTAGGAGCTTGCATTCGTCTTTAGGAAAAGGATCACACAAGGTTGTCAGAGAGAAAATAGATTTCAGAGACAGAGCCGGATCAATGAACAACAGTTTGATCGCGTATGTGTGGTCGTTGGCATCTAGCCAGCCAGTCGCATAGCCATATCTCAGAATCGGCGAATAGAAAACGAAGATATTGACTGCAAGAATTACAGCGGCGAAGAAAAATATTGCAATATTTTTCCCGGCAAGTAGTTCCATATGAATAGAATGAAAGTAAAGGCAAAAATACTTTAAACGACTTCAGCAAATCTTTTCTCGACATCGTCCCAGTTAACGACGTTCCACCATGTGTCAACATACTTCGCACGATCGTTTTTGTAATCGAGATAGTATGCATGTTCCCATACATCAAGCACAAGAACCGGTCGCAGTCCGGGAATTGCTGCGACGTTGTGCTTCTCAAGCTGCACGACGAAAAGCTGCTGGGTGCTGACATCAAAAGCTAGAACAGCCCATCCATTTCCTTCCACAGTTTTCGCGACAGAACTGAATTCCTTTGCAAATGCAGTGAAGCTGCTAAAGTCCTTGTTTATCTGATCAGCAATTTTTCCTCCTGGAGTTCCTCCCTTGTTTGGTCCCATATTTGGCCAGAACATTGCGTGCAAGTTATGGCCTGCCAAGTTAAAACTAAGATCGCGAGCAGTTGCTTTGTAATCAATTTCCATTTCACCTTTTCTCGACTTTTCCAGCTTTTCCAGCGCGGCATTTGCCCCGTTAACGTAAGCCTGGTGATGTTTGTCGTGATGAAGAGTCATAATTTCCTTCGAGATGTGCGGTTCAAGCGCATCGTAAGCATAAGGCAAGGGGGGAAGTTCGAATTTTTTCATGATTATCTTTTATTATTTTTCGTCTTTAAAATATATAAATCATAACGCTGTTATAGTATATAGGTGAAATTTGTGACTCTTGAGATAAAAAATCTTCATGTCAGCATTGAAGGAAAGGAAATTCTGAAAGGAATTAATTTGACGATAAGCAGGGGTGAAATCCACGCGCTAATGGGGCCGAATGGAAGCGGCAAGTCGTCGCTGGCAATGACGCTTATGGGTCATCCGAATTACAAAATCGAGAGCGGAGAGATACTATTCGAGGGAAAAAACATTTTACAAATGAAGCCGCACGAGAGGGCGAAGCTCGGTCTTTTTCTCGCGTTCCAATATCCGTACGCTGTGCCAGGCGTCAGCGTGTTTAACTTCCTGCGAACGGCCTACACGTCGCTGAAGTTCGGCGGCAAACCAGACACGAAGAAGGAAGAGTTCATCAACATTTTGGAATTTTCCAAACTGCTAAGCGAGAAGATGAAGATGCTGCAGATGGACGACACATTCGCGCGGCGCTACCTTAACGAGGGATTTTCTGGAGGGGAGAAGAAGAAGGCAGAAATTTTACAAATGGCAGTGCTGAAACCGAAGGTCGCTGTCATTGACGAAGCTGATTCGGGAGCGGACATCGACTCGCTGAAAATTATCGCGAATGGTATGAACAAAATTTTCGAGGAAGGCAATAGCGGAATTCTTCTAATCACGCATTACAACAGGATTCTGCAGCACATTCGCCCGCACTATGTTCACATTTTAGTCGATGGACAAATTGTTAAGACTGGCGATGCATCGCTGGCTGATGAGATTGAAGCAAAGGGATATGGCGAATTTGGTGAATTAAATGGGAAGTAAAGAAAAAGTTTTGTCAGATGCGGCGCAAAAACAGAAATTACTTTTAGAAAAAGATTATAGCAAGTATGGTTTCAAAGATCCAGAGCAGTACGTTTACAGAACACCTAAAGGTCTTAGCGCGGAAATTGTCGAGGAAATTTCTAAAATCAAAGGCGAGCCGAAGTGGATGACTGAGTTTCGGCTGAAAGCATTCGAGCACTTCAAGTCAAGACCGATGCCGGTGTGGGGGGCTGACATTTCAAAAATAAATTTTGACGATTTCACTTACTACATAAAGCCGACAGAAAAGAAGGCGAAGACATGGGAAGAAGTTCCAGAGACGATACGAAAAACTTTTGACAGACTCGGAATTCCGGAGGCCGAACGCAAATTTTTGGCAGGCAGCGGCGCGATGTACGAGAGCGAAACGGTTTATCACAGTATTCAGGACAAGCTGACGAAGCAGGGAGTTATTTTCACTGACATGGATTCTGGCCTTCGCGAGCATGAAGACGTCGTGCGGAAGTTTTTCAGTACTGTCGTTCCTTTCACAGACAACAAGTTCGCGGCTCTCAACTCGGCAGTCTGGTCGGGCGGAAGTTTTCTCTACGTTCCCGAAGGCGTGAAGATTGAGCTGCCGCTTCAGGCTTATTTCAGAATAAACGCCGCGCGCATGGGCCAGTTCGAACGCACGCTCATCATCGCCGAGAAAAATTCGTCAGTCCATTATTTGGAAAGCTGCACCGCTCCTGTATATTCGACCGATTCGTTGCATGCGGCCGTGGTTGAAATTATTGCGATGCCAGGCTCGCGCATCCAGTACACGACAATTCAAAACTGGTCCAGTGATGTATTCAATCTCGTCACAAAGCGGGCGTTCGCCTACGACAACTCGACAGTCTTTTGGATTGACTGCAACATCGGCAGCAAGGTCACGATGAAATATCCGTCGGTGTTCTTGCTTGGCGAGGGAGCGAAAGGCGAGATTTTGTCAGTCGCGTTTGCCAGTCGCGGGCAGCATATCGACTCGGGAGCTAAGGCAGTCCATCTCGCACCTAACACAAAATCAATCATCACTTCAAAATCAATCAGCAAAGACGGAGGCCGCACAACATACCGCGGGCTTGTCAAGGTCAGGCGAGGAGCGACTGGAGTGAAGAGCAATGTTCGCTGCGACGCGCTTATTCTCGATGAGCAGTCAGCAAGCGATACAATTCCATACATGGAAATTGATGAAAAGGATGTCACAATACAGCACGAGGCAACAGTCGGAAAAATCAGCGAGGAGCAACTTTTCTATCTGATGAGCAGAGGATTGAAGGAAAACGAGGCTATGTCTATGATTGTCCGCGGCTTCATCGAGGAATTCACAAAGCATTTGCCACTGGATTACGCTGTCGAAATGAACCGCCTTATTGAGATAGAAATGGAAGGATCAGTTGGCTAATTTTGAAAAAAAATTGGTGAGATGAGATGGTTGTGTCATCAGATGTTTGGCTAGAAGAATTTCGAGAAAATGCAAGAAAAGAATTTCAGATACAAAAATTTCCGACCGCGAAAGACGAAGAGTGGCGTTACATAGATTACAAGTTTCTGAAACAGCTGGAACAGATAAATCTAGAAGGAAAATCAGAAATTAGTTTCAAGTTGGAGACAAATTCTAAAGCTGTCATCGCAACTAACATAAACAAAAATTTTGAAATTGCAAAAAATTACCTTGGAAAGATTATTTCGCTAAATAAAGACAAGTTAATCTCGGCACATTACGCAAACATTGGCGATGGTTTACTCTTGTTCTTGCCGAAAAATTCATCAGCAACTCTAAAATTAAACATTTCGGCAACCAACTCAGCAATTCACAACCTTATTGTTCTTGAGGAAGGGGCGAAGTTAAATTATTTTGAAAATTACGAGCAAGGAAACGGATTTGTTGTAGACGCAACAGAAATTTTCGCGGCAGAGAATTCTCAAATTAACTTTCAATCTTTCCAGGATTTTCCTCAAGACGTCTATCATCTGTCTTACAAATCAGCAGCACTTAGACGGTATGCAGTTTGTGATTGGAATTTTGGATGCTTCGGCGGTCAGTTCAGCAGATGGAAGATTGAAACAAAGTTAGAAGGAGAGGGAGCCCAGTCAGAAAATATTGCAGTCTTCTTCGGCAGTGGCAAACAGCATATTGACATCACAACAATC
>Ga0209542_10001436_pt1 | contig 55872 bp, 42 predicted proteins | sample RifCSPhighO2_01_FD_184028 | JGI IMG/M metagenome (GOLD analysis project Ga0209542, IMG submission 184028) | Soil microbial communities from Rifle, Colorado - Rifle CSP2_plank highO2_0.1 (SPAdes) (version 2) | ecosystem: Environmental > Terrestrial > Deep subsurface > Rock core/Sediment ... | reverse complement strand
GTCGGTGAAGCGCCAAGTGAACGCGCGACTTCTCTGTGCGGTTCTCCTTCTTTTAGACGAATAATTGCTCGGATACGTTTCTTGTATCCTTCGTCTCGCGTTCGCGCGAGAAGCGCGCGCAATATGTCTACGCTGTCATGCGCGGCGACAGAAAGGGGTTTTGCCATATCCCTAGTATAGACGAGACGCGATAATGTGTCCACGGGTTAATTGGGGATAGTATAAAGCACGGCAATACTCATAAATTGAGCAATAAAATTATGAATATTAATGTTTCTGATATGCTCCACGCTTTACGCTAAACGCTTTACCTGCCCGCCAAAGGGAGAGCCGATGTTCCGTTGCGGTACAACCTTCGGATAGTAATTTTTTCTCAACAGCCGTCCATAACTTTCCGTCCTTTGGCGATGGCGGGCGGGCACTCCGTATCTTATAATTGCCCAGTGTATACGATTTACTCTACAGAAGGCATAATTCTTCGGGCCTCCAATTCCGGAGAGGATGACAGGTCGTACTTGATTTTTACAAAAGATTTCGGTTTGCTGAAGGCAGAGGGAAGAAGTGTTCGAAAACTGCAATCAAAACTGAGGTATTCGCTTCAGACCTATTCATTTGTCGATGTTTCTTTGGTGAGAGGAAGGGGCAAATGGAAAATCGCCAGTTGCGTTTTGAAGCGAAATTTTTTTTCGGACATGAATGGTCAAGTTGGAGCCAAAATTATTTTAGCCAGAATTTGCGCGCTTGTGCTTAGGTTGGTACAGGGGGAAGAGCGAAATGAGGCTTTATTCAACAATTTATTAAGCGGTATTTTTTTTCTTGTAGACAAAAAACCCGAGGGAAATTTTCTTCGCAATGTCGAATACTTGCTCGCCTTACGCGTTCTTCATTCTCTTGGTTATTTGGGGGAGGAACCTATTTGGAAAGCTTTTACGGAAACGTCCTTGTTCGAAACGGATTTGTTGATGAAAATCGATCTTGCCAAAAGGGAGGTTTTAAGCACAATTAATAGTTCGTTAAGAGAGACCCACCTCTAGTTGCATGAGAACAAAAAATCAGAAAAACTGATTGATGCCCTATGGTATAATAACCATGCATTTTGCCCGAAGCCCGGTTGGGTTTGGCAATTTGTCGATTTTTTAATTTTAATTTGACACATGCCTCCGGATTATTCTAAAAAGGGCGATGAATCAGAGAAAAGTAAGCAAATGAAAAGCCGTCTTGAAGCTTTGGAAGACAGTGTATATTCACCGCGTTTCAAAGAAAATAGACAAAACGACGCACCAATAAGAAGCGTTCCATTTGCGGTTAGGAGAGATTGGAATCAAGAAGAAGAAAAAAAGGAGTCTGTGCCCGAAACCGTGTCTTCAAGAAATACTTACGCAATTTTAAAACAAATACTGATCGGCTCAGTGGTGCTTTTTTTCGCATCTTTGGGAGTCGCTGCTTACGTGTTCTGGGGAGGCAGTAATATAATTTCTACCAAGAATATTCTAATCAGTCTGAACACTCCATCTTCCGTAGCTGGGGGTGAAAAATTGCCGGTTGAGATTTCAATTATTAACCAGAACAATGTGGCTCTCTTGACCGCGGAGGTTTTGGTTGAATACGGAGATGGCGGTAGGGAACCGGAAGACCTTTCGAAAGAGTTAAGGCGTTACAGAGAGGCCATTGGGCCGATAGAAATAAACGGCAATATAAACAAAAAGTACGAAGTGGTCTTCTTTGGCGAAGAGGGGGAATCCAAGGAAATAAAAGTTACGCTTGAGTATCGAGTGAAAGGTTCAAACGCAATTTTCAAGAAAACTGAGACACAACTTGTTTCTCTTTCGTCTGCTCCGGTGTCGGTGTCAGTTGAAAGTGCGAAAGAGATTAGTGTGGGTGATGAGGCGGTATTTACTGTTAAGCTTTCTGCAAATACTTCTGAAATATTAAATAACCCAATGATTACGGCCGATTTTCCATTCGGGTTTCAGTTTACATCGGCCGATCCGAGGCCTGTTTATGGAAATAATGTTTGGGATCTTGGCGATTTACAGCCCGGATCGTCGAGGACTATCACTATACGCGGTAAATTTGGGGGCACGGCCGGAGAGGAAAGGTCAATGCGTTTTATTGTCGGTTCGAAAGATCCAAGAGATGCGAGAAAGATAGGTGTCATTTTCCTGGCCAAAACATTTACCGTCACACTTTCGAGGCCAAATATCGCATTGGATTTGTCTTTGGCGGGGAAACGGGACATGGAAGTGTCGGTCAAAGCCGGGAACGACATCAGAACAGATGTAATTTTTACCAACAATCTCGACACAAAAATTTCCAATATTGTTGTGGAAGTAAGGCCGAGAGGAACTATTTTTGACAGAAACTCCGTTAGCGTGACCGGAGGGTTTTATCGTTCAATTGATGGCACTGTAGTTTGGGACCAGTCGACGGCGAAGTCTTTGGAGGAATTGGGTCCGGGTGAATCGGGTTCCTTAACATTTTCTTTTAGTACTCTTCGCTCTGCCATTGGAGGGAGAACTCCGACTATGACGGTCGAAGCGACTATCACGGGAAATAAAATGTCTGAGGGCGAGATTGGCCAAATTCGTTCGACTGTCACAAAAACCGTAAAGATTGCCTCTGAAATGTCGGCATCGGCAAAAATTTTGTACAGCACCGGACCGTTTTCGAATACAGGTCCTGTGCCTCCCATTGCGGAACAAGAAACAACTTACACAGTGATGCTTGGAGTTACGAACAGTACCAATGATTTGTCCGATGTTCAGGTGGTGACCAGTCTGCCGATTTATGCCACCTGGCTCAACAAAATCAGCCCGGAATTTGAAGTTTTGAAATACAATCCGGCTGGCGGCGGAATTGTATGGGACGTTAATGATTTGGGTGCCGGAGAAACAAGAGAAGTTTATTTCCAGGTTTCTTTTCTGCCGAGTATCAACCAGATCGGATTTAGTCCGGATCTCATAAAAGAGGTTCGTGCCTCAGGTTACGATAGTTTTACTGGTACGACACTCCAAGTTTCTCCGAGCGAGCGAAATTATGACATTAGGCTTGTCGATGACTCGGCATATTCGAGCAAGGGCGGACCGGTGAAGAGAAATTAAAAAAGAGGTGAGTATTGAAGCGAATAATTTTACATTTTGATTTTTTAAGTTTACATTAGCGATATGTCACTACCAGAAGATTGGACCCGTCCCGTTAGAAGTTTGGCGAACAAGGCTCTAAAGTAAATTTGTAAACTGATTTTAAATATCATGGTTAACAAGCAAGTAAGTGATATTCCTAATGGGATGGAAAAAATAATCTCGCTTTGCAAAAGGCGGGGATTCATTTACCAGGGTTCGGAAATCTACGGCGGATTGGCAGGAATGTATGATTTTGGTCCTTATGGGGTTGAGTTACTTAACAAAATAAAAGCTTCATGGTGGAAAGAACACGTTTATAACAGGGATAATTATGTAGGGTTGGATTCTGCCATATTTAAAGACCCTAGGGTTTGGGAAGCATCCGGACACACGAAGGGTTTTGCTGATCCGTTGTCGGAATGCAAGAGATGCAACACCCGCATTCGGGTCGACAAAGAACTGGAGGAAATTGGCGTTGTCGCCGATGAGAAGATGAGTGAAGCAAAGCTTAACGAACTCTTTAGTGCAAATAAATCTAAAATAAAATGCCCTCAATGCGGCGCTCGTGATTTTACGGAGGTTAGGGCATTTAACTTGCTGGTAAAATCTAACCTGGGCGATTTTACAAGTACGGGTGAGCGTCCGGTTTACCTCCCGGGTGAAGCCTGTCAGGGAATTTATCTCAATTACAAAAATATATTGAATTCAACGCGCGTAAAAGTTCCATTTGGTGTGGCCCAAATCGGTAAAGCTTTCCGAAACGAAATTTCGCCTCGAAATTTCCTATTTCGGACGCGGGAATTTGAACAAGCTGATACTCAGTTGTTTATTCGCCCTCACGAGAATAAGGAGGCGTATGAGCGGATGAAAAAAGAAAGATGGGATTGGTACCTTAGTCTGGGTATACGGGCAGAAAATCTGAAATGGAAACAGCACGAAAATTTGGTGTTTTATGCCTCCGATGCTTGGGATATTTTGTACAATTTTCCTACCTACGGATTTGATGAGGTGGAAGGCATTCACGATCGAACTGATTATGATCTCACTCAACATATGAAGTACTCAGGGGTAGATTTGAGTTATACCGATCCACAAACAAAGGAAAAATTTATTCCCTGGATTCTTGAGACATCAATGGGTTTAGGGCGAGTGTTCCTTGCGGTTCTTTCGGACGCCTACACTGAAGATCTGCTAGGGGGGGAGCCGCGTATTGTACTCAAATTGGCTGGCCATCTTGCTCCGGTAAAAGTAGCGGTTTTCCCTCTTCTTAGAAACAAGCCCGAACTTGTTCAAAAGGCGGAAGAAGTTCATCGCATGCTGAAAGGAAAAATTGCTGGCCTCGTGGAATTCGACGATAACGGCAACATCGGCAAGCGCTACCGCCGCCAGGACGAGATAGGAACGCCATATTGCGTGACGATCGATTTCGATTCTTTGGAGAAGGGCGACGTTACGGTACGCGACAGAGATAACGGAAAACAGGATAGGATAAAAATTGATGAGCTCGCCGCTTTTTTCAAGCAGAAATTCAGTTAGAGCCTGTTCACAATCTAATGCCCAGGCCAAACTTTAAAATTTCGAGCGAAAATTTCACAATTCGACGAGGCATATCGAGATATGTCGAGGAGAAGTGGGTAATTTGCAGCCGAAATTTTAAAGTTTGGGCGGGCAAGCGATGTGTTTCAGCATACTCTTGCGGTTAGATTGTGAGCAGTCTCTCAGATTCCATTTTTAGGTGTTTTGCGCTAGTCTTTGGACTAGCTTATGAACAGCGTTCATTGTTGGGAAATGCGTGGAGATTTTGAATTCAAACTGGACCACTCCATTTTCTATTTCAGTGCTGTGCGTGTTCGCAAACCTTTTAGCGCTGAAGTGTTCAGGATATACAAGCAGGGGAACGACGCCACAGAGTCTAACTTATGCGATATGACTTTCAAAATGGATGATGTCCTTGAGATTAGATACGATGGCAATCGAGTTTGGCCAGTTTAGACGACCAAGGTGATTCCTTGGTTTTTTGTTGGTGGGAAGTCTTTTAATTGGTGCTAAATGTTTACAGGCATCTGTAATGCCAAATTTTGTTGACAAGTATGGCTAATTATGCTACTCTTGTTAGAGCAAGATACCCTTGCGACTGATTCGGCAGATTTCCGAAAGCACATTTAGTAAAGAAAGGAAAAACGATGAACACTGTCATCGACGCAGGATCGGCCAAATTGGCTGGCTTGCAAATCGACACCCTCTCGAAATATCGGGCGGGTCAGCTCACTCTCGATCAATGGGAGCGGTTCAACAACCTCTCTCCGGATGATCGGGAAGCACGTTTCGGCGATTGGAAGAAGCCGGAGCCCCGACGCCAAGAGGCGCCTGCGGAACCCACCGAAAAGTTCGCTCTGCTCGTGGACCTCGGCATCATTACGGTGCCCGATGATTACGTGCACGACAAGCGGCTCACGAAGTTCGGTAAGCAGAACCGCAAAAAGTTCTATTACTACAGCGACGAGATCACCGACAAGAACTTCCCGAATCCGACTCGGGTCCTGAAGCCTGGCGACAAGCTCCGCGTTCGCGCGTTCAAGCAAATCGTCCCCGGCACGACCACCTCGGAAGAGCGTATGGCGTTCTTGGCAACGGAAAAGGCCATCCACACCGGCGCACAAGGTGCGTCCCTCGTCTTTGATCAGAAGCGCGATCAACTGCCGAAAGGTAAGTGGTATACTTCCTTCGATGAAAAGGATCGTCTCTGGGCAGATGCCGACGGCTACCACGAGGTGCCGCTCGTGCTCTGCTACTCGGGCGGTGGCTTCCAGTTTCCCCTTGGCGTCTTCGAGAATGTCTGGGACGACGGCTATGCCTTCCTCTGCTTCTGCGACGTCGAGTAGCCCTTGGAAACTTGGGCACTCAGTTTGTTCTTCGGGTCCTTAGACCCTTTGAGCCCTTGCTTCACCGCGAGGGCTCAATTTTTTTATATAAATTTTGTATAATATTGTCCGGAACCTAGATAGCGCATGCGGCCACGGTTTCATGCCATCGAATTCTCGTTTAAGGAATCAGCGAGCGGTCCGTCGGGTAACCCAGTAGGTCATTCTGCTGAATGAGCTTTACGGACGAGTGCTACCTTTCATGAAAAAATCAAATAAGTCGGTGCGATGTGCCAGCGAGTATAAGACTCGGAATAAAATTCAAAGGGGAGCTGGTGCTCTTCTTGGTGAGATAGACGGCGCGTCGTACATTGCTGATGAGGTATGCCGACGGCAACCACAAGGTGCCGAACGTGAACTGCAACTCGGACGGTGACTTCAAGTTCAACCTTGGCAACTTCGAGAATGTCTGGAACGACGACAATGCCTTCCTCTGCTTCTGCAACTCAAATGATTTCTCCCACTACTTGTTAGTGGGAGTTTTGTCTCCAAGGTTTTTCTTCCATCCACCAAGCATGCGCCCGACCTCATCCAATAGTAAAATGAGAGCACCGTAACTTTTATGGTCAATGACTTTATGTTCCCAGCTTAACTGTAGAAAGAATTTGAGAAGATCAGCTTTTGCGATAGCCTGGGATACCAGGGATAGTTTCTCGAATTTGTCATAGGCAAAACAACCTCTGAATATCAGTTCGAGAAGTGAGAGGAAAATATCATCAACTTTTGCACCGATCGTATAGCGATCGACACGTTTTAAATTTGCGATTGAGCTATGCCACGCTTGATAAGCTTCTTTCGCACGCACAAGAACAAGCGGGATTGTTGCGGGGGGGGGGGGGGGTGACTTACTGGTTTATTCTGCTCGTCATGTTTACTCATACATACAATTCTATCATTACGATTGAAAATTTACTCCTGACGTGGGAAAGGTTTTTGCGCGGCAAAAAGCACAAAAAGGATGTAATTAAATTTCAGGCCGAGCTGGCAACAAATATAGCCAGCCTTTATGCAGACCTCAAAAACAAAACCTACATTCACGGTCCATATTCAGCGTTCAATATTTCTGATCCAAAGCCTCGCAACATCCACAAAGCAACAGTGCGCGATAGAGTGTTGCATCATTTGATTTACAAAGAATTATATTGGCATTTTCATACTAGGTTTATTTATGATTCTTACTCATGCCGAAAGCATAAGGGAACGCACAAAGCCCTCGATCGTTTCAAGGACTTTGCTCGCAAGGTATCAAAGAATCATACGCGCACATGTTTTGTACTCAAGTGCGATATTAAAAAGTTTTTTGCGAGTGTTGACCATGCGGTTCTTATAAAAATCCTTGAACGCCATATTGCTGATCCCGATATCCATTGGCTCATAAATCAGGTTATCTCCAGTTTTCACACAACAGCTCCGGGTGTCGGATTACCGCTTGGTAATCTCACGTCTCAACTTCTCGTGAACGTATACATGCATGAATTTGACATGTACATCAAACAGGAATTAAGAGTGAAATATTATTTACGATACGTAGATGATTTTGTGATTATGCATTATGACAAAAAAGTGATCATGGAAGCGTTGCCGAAAGTCCGCGATTTTTTGGAAAATCGTCTCAAATTGTCGTTGCATCCGGATAAGGTTTTCATTAAGACGGCGTCTTCGGGCGTCGATTTTCTGGGATGGATTCACTATCCAAAACATCGAGTTTTGAGAACGGCGACGAAAAAGAGAATGTTGAGAAAGATCACCGCTACTTCTAAGCCAGAGACCGTCGCCTCGTACCTCGGACTTTTATCGCACGGTAATTGCTTCAAATTGAGTCAGACGATATCACGTGGTAGACTTGCAAAATGAATTTTTCAAAGAAAACTTTGCCAAATGGTCTCCGAATTATCACGGTGCCTATGAAAGATAACCCCACTGTCACGGTTTTGGTTTTGGTGGCGGTTGGCTCCAAATATGAGACAAAAGAGATAAACGGTCTTTCTCATTTTTTGGAACACATGTGTTTTAAAGGTACCAAAAAACGGCCGACAGCACTTCATATTTCGCATGAATTAGACTCTGTCGGGGCTCAATACAATGCTTTTACAGGGCAGGAATATACGGGTTATTACGCGAAAGCCGCGGCCAAACACGCGCCGCTTCTTGTGGATGTGGTTTCTGATATTTACTTAAACTCAACCCTGCCGGAAGCCGAAATGGAAAAAGAGAAAGGGGTCATTATCGAGGAAATCAATATGTACAACGACCTTCCTCAGCGAAAAGTTCAGGACATTTTTATGTCCTTGCTTTACGGCAATCAGCCGGCGGGGTGGGATATTGCCGGCACAAAAGAGAATGTGTCCAAAATGAAGCGTTCCGATTTTATCGACTACCGCTCAAAATTTTACACGGCGCCAGAAACCCTTGTCGTTGTCTCTGGCTCGATAGACGAAAAAGAAATTTTAAAGTTAGTGGAAAAACAATTCCAGTCTTCTTCTCCGAAGAAAGGAGGAGGGAAGTTGCCCGTAAGCGAAAAACAAGACATGCCCGCTATTTCGAACCAAAAGAAAGAGACCGATCAGACCCATTTTGTTTTGGGGGTCAGGACATTCGATGCTTATGCCAAAAAGAATGCGGAATTAAAAGTTTTAACCGGAGTTTTAAGTGGCGGAATGAGTTCTCGTTTGTTTGAGAAGATGCGCAACAAGCTCGGGATTTGTTACTACGTCAATGCTTCGGAGGATTCGTTTACCGATCACGGATTTTTTTCCGTGTCTGCAGGCGTCAAAAACGAAAGGTTAGTCGAAGCAATAAAAGAAATTTTGAAAGAGCTGGCTTCTCTTCGGGACACTTTGGTGCCGGAGAAGGAACTTGCCAAGGTTAAGGATTATCTTGTGGGCGGTATGTATCTTGGACTCGAGTCGTCGGACTCATTGGCTGAATTTTACGGCTCGCAGGAAATTATCAAAAAACCGCTCAAAAAGCCCGAAGAATTGGCTAAGGAAATCACTGAAGTGACGAGCTTACGTATTCGGAATTTGGCTAAAGAGATATTTGTAGACAACAATCTTAACCTGTCATGGATTGGTCCTGAAATGAAGAAGGAGGACATGATCAAAATTCTTTCGTTCGGCAAGTAGACTTTAAGAATAGGCTTCAAGCTTCACAAGCCTCTCTATCCGCGATAGCATATAGGTTATGGCGGAAATGCATGATCGAGATCTCCATATTACCATTAGCTCCGGCACGATTTTTAAGGCCGTGGTTATTGTCCTTTGCGTTTGGCTTCTTTTTGCGGTTAAGGATGTTGTTCTTGTTGTTTTGACTTCTATCGTCCTCGCATCTGCCATAGAACCCGTAATAGTTTCCATGAGAAAGTGGCGGATTAAACGCGTGGCCGCTGTCATCATCACCTATTTGGTTTTAGCGATAGTTGCTTCAACTGTTGTGTTTTTTTTCATACCGTCTCTTGTTCAAGATACCGCCAGTTTTTTGGGGCAGGTGCCGAAATATATCGACACTATTTCTTTGTGGAATCCTCTCCAGGAAGATTTTACGGCTGAAAAGAATACCGCCAAGGTGCTCTCTGAGGGTATTACCGAGGGAACAAGGGTGGTTGGAACTGGATTTTCACTGACCGGTTTTATGGATAATTTGTCGCAGATTTTCTCAAACGCTTCGGAAGGAGCTCTTAGAGTAGTAAGTCTATTTTTCGGCGGAATTCTTAGTTTCGTTCTGATTATTGTTTTGTCTTTTTATCTTGCTGTGCAAGAAAATGGGGTTGGGAATTTCTTGGCTGTTATTGTCCCAAATAAATACGAAAATTATGTGCTCGGTCTTTGGAAGAGAGTGGAAACAAAAATTGGTTATTGGTTCCAGGGTCAGCTTCTCCTTGGTGTGCTTGTTGGGGTTTTGGTCTACCTCTTTCTGATAGTTTTTGGGGTGCAAAATGCCATAGTCTTGGCTGTGATAGCCGCGTGTTTCGAAATAATTCCGCTCTTCGGCCCCATTTTGGCTGCCATACCGGCCATTGCTGTCGGGTACGCGCAGGAGGGTGTGACTCTCGCATTAATTGTTGCCGGCGTTTATTTGATTATCCACCAGTTTGAAAATCATCTCATATATCCATTGGTTGTAAAAAAGATTGTTGGCGTTCCTCCACTTATCGTAATTGTCGCTTTAATTGTCGGAGGACAGCTCGCCGGATTTTTAGGCATTTTCCTTTCCGTTCCGATTGCAACTCTTCTTATGGAATGGTTTAACGATTTGGAGAAGAGTAAGCTTAGTAAAGCTTAGCAAGTGCTAATCAACGAATGATACGAATATTAACGAATGAATTACGAATAAGATGGAACCTTTGAAAATCAAATTGTGGCCGTATTGGGTGAAAGGAAATTGAAAATGTAAAAATCAAAATGGAAAATGACCCGCCTGCTTTGAAGTGACGAGGCGCGATGAAAGTAATAGTTATCGAGTAATGTATAAATGTTATGTTAAGCATTGAGACCAGAGCCAAAGCATTTCGGGCAGGCAATGTAGAATTAAAAATTTCGAAGTGGAGTACTTGGCCATATTGGTTGAGGGGAGGAATGTTGTTTGCTATCGTATTCATTCTCTGGCTATGTCTCGGGTCTTATGTTGATAAAATGATCTGTATACCAACGCTAATTGTGGCCTGTCATCAATTTGCTTCTCTTCCTCTAACAAACCAAATAATTAATCCGCTGATCTGGATGCTCTTCGGTAGTTCTGATTTGATAATATATATTGCGAGTGGAACCGTTTACTTCCTTTGCGGGGCAATTCTCGGCTGGCTCTATGGCAAAATCAAACCACATAAAATTTTGTATTCTTAAATTTTTACATTTAACACTGTCATTTTACATTTTGATATTTAAATTTTGCATTTTAATGCTCTATGGCAAAATTAAAAATCGCAAATTGTCTCAACTAAACGCTTCACGCTAAACGCTTTACGCTTTATCTCATGTCTAACCCTTTTTATATAACCACCACTCTCCCTTACGTTAATGCGGAACCGCATATCGGTTTTGCCATGGAAATCATTCGTGCAGATATTATTGCTCGCTGGAAAAAATCACAGGGATTTGACGTTTTTTTCAACACCGGCACGGATGAGCACGGGGCAAAAATATGGCAAAAGGCGAGCGGAGAGGGCATCCCCGTACAGGAATATGTAAACCAGTGCGCCGCAAAATTTCGGGATTTGAAACAGTTGCTTAACCTTTCGGATGGCATCAATTTTATCCGTACCACGGATCCAAACCACATCAAGGCGACCGAGGAGTTTTGGAGGAAGTGTGATTTGAGGGGGTACATTTATAAAAAAAATTATAAAATAAAATATTGCGTCGGTTGTGAACTTGAGAAGACCGAATCCGAACTTGTGGACGGAAAATGTCCAATTCATCCGAATCAGGAAATTCAGCTTATCGAAGAAGAAAATTATTTTTTCAAATTTTCTGAATTTCAGAAACCGCTTTTGGAACTTTACAAAAAACAGCCCCGTTTGGTCGTGCCCGATTTCCGTTTCAATGAGATAAAGGCTTTCGTGGAAAGGGGGCTTCAGGATTTCAGTATTTCGCGCCTCAAAACAAAAATGCCCTGGGGTGTTCCGGTGCCCGGCGACGACGAGCATGTCATGTATGTATGGTTTGACGCTCTCGTAAATTACATTTCCGCGATAGGCTGGCCCGAGGACGAGGCTAAATTTAAGAAATGGTGGCAGGAAACGGGCGGGGTAGTGCAGTATTGCGGGAAAGATAATTTGAGACAGCAGTCCGCCATGTGGCAGGCCATGCTTATGGCAGCGGACTTGCCACCATCAAAAACCATAGTTATTGACGGCTTTATTACGAAGAATGGTCAAAAAATTTCGAAGTCTTTGGGTAATACTGTGGACCCTGTCGGCATTGTTTCGGAGTATGGGGTTGATGCACTTCGATACTATGTTGCAAGAGAGCTCCATCCATTTGAAGACAGCGATTACACTGAGGAAGGGTTCAAGAAAGCTTACAATGGAAATTTGGCTAACGGTATCGGTAACCTTGCAAGCAGGATTACTCAAATGATGATTGCCAATCAAGTATCAGTTGAAATCAGCGAGGAAAAAGTGGAGAACCAAATTTACATCAACGCTATGGAAAATTTTGATATAAAAGCGGCCTGTGATGAAATTTGGAAAATAATACAGAAAACGGACCAGAGAATTCAAGAGATTCAACCTTTTCGGTTGGTAAAAACCGATCTTCAAAAAGGCAAAGAGGAAATTGCTTATCTCGGTAGGGAACTCAACAAGGTCGCTGTTTTACTTTCCCCGATTATGCCTCATACATCTCGTAAAATTAAGGAAGCCATTGCGGAAAATAAAAAAACTGATACGCTATTTCCACGAAAGGAATAATTTCACCGCCATGATTCATAATAATAAAAAAGTTAGCTGGTCTAGTTTTGTTTAAGTGTAATGTCTGCAGTTTATTCGCTGCACATTACAATTTTAAACAAAATTAAATGATTCAACTTAACGATTCCTCCCTTAGAAAGATCATTTTGGCGCTCGCCATCTATTTGACTTCGCTATTCGCCGCAAATACTTTGGGGCTTAAAATTATGCCTTTTATTTTCGGTTCCCATTTATCAGTGGCTGTATTTTCATTTCCGTTTGTTTTCTTAACCACAGACGTTATCGGTGAAGTTTATGGAAAACGAATCGCTAAACTTTTTGTCTTAGCCGGTTTTTTTAGCACGGCCTTGTTTATTGCCTATTCTTTTTTGTCTATCTATTTGCCATGGTCGAGCGAGGGACTGTGGGCAAGGGAAGGCTACAATCAGATGTTTGGCGTTTCGATCCGCATAGCCGTGGCATCACTTTTAGCTTTTGTTATTGCAGAGTATCAAGATGTTTTGTCTTTTTTCTTTTGGAAGAAAAAGTTTGGAGAGAAATATTTTTGGTTGCGCTCAAATTTATCGAATCTCTGGTCGCAGTTTTTGGACACAGTCATATTTATGGTCGTGGCTTTCGCGGGTATTTATGAGACAAAAACGCTTATAAGTATTATCCTCTCATGGCGGCTCTACAAAGTGGCGATGGGATTTCTATACACCCCACTTTCTTATGCCGGAGTCAGGATTCTTCGCGGGAAGGAAGTTTCGGAAAATAAATAATGATAGTTCGGCCTTTAAAAACTAGAATATTTTGGGAGGGAGAAGACATTATTTCTTTCCTCTTTGAGTATGCGGGTAAATTGAAAGAAAGGTCGGTCGTTGTAGTTACCTCAAAAATTATTGCTCTATCGGAGGGGAGGACAGTATTCCCAAATAGTGCTGAAGCCAAGGAGAAAATCATTAAAGAAGAGAGCGATTTTTACATGAAGACTAAACATGTCTGGCTTACCATCAAAGACGGTATGGTGATGGCAAATGCAGGGGTGGACGAGTCAAATGCTAAGGGCAAGCTCATTCTTCTGCCCAAAGACAGTTTCCGGTCTGCGGAGCGCATCCGATCAGAGCTTCTGCAGAAGTTCGGTTTAAAGCGTTTAGGAGTATTGATTACGGACAGCAAAACGGTGCCGCTTCGTGCCGGAGTGACGGGGGTTGCGCTTGGTTATGCCGGTTTCTGTGGTGTGAGAGATTATCGGGGAAAGTCTGATATATTTGGCAGGAAGTTTGTGTATTCGAGATCCAACATTTCTGACGGATTGGCTACTGCTGCGGTTTTAACAATGGGGGAAGGACGTGAAAAATACCCAATTGCCATTATTGAGAATGCTCCGGTTCAATTTTGTCAAAAAGTGCGAAAAGCCGAATTAAAGATAAAATTGGAGGACGATATGTACAGGCCTCTTTTTTCAGGGAAAAAATGATTCACCAAACAACAAATACTCGCTGTTTAATCAAGGCGGCTCGGAATCTTGGCTTGCGGGTCGAGATATTCGACAAGAATGGCAATTTTGTGATGGTTAGAGAGGGCGAAAAAAAATTATTTTTCGCCAACTACGCCACTCCTTTTAATAGTGCCTCTGTAGAAAAAATTTGCAAAGACAAGGAGTTCACCCATTTACTGTTGGAGAGCGTTGTTCGAATGCCGAGAGCAAAAGGTTTTTTCGATCCGCTTTATAATGAGGGGGGCGAGATCAAAAACGGCCGAGACACTTTGGCCTCTTTGACGCAAAAAATAATGGAGAGTTTTACTTTACCTCTAATTTTAAAGCCAAATTCGAGAGCCAGGGGTTTAAACGTCGCTCTTTGCATCGAAAGCCGCCACGTCTACGATGCCTTGGAGAGAATATTTGATCATAGATCCGAGTATTATGATTACGTAGCTTTGGCCGAGGAATACGTAAAAATCGATAAAGAGTATCGGGTTGTAGTATACGATAAAAAAATAGCACTTTTATATGAAAAAGATATTTCAGGCGCCGAATTCAACGGCAATTTAAGCCCACTTCATTGGGACGGAGCCAAGGCTGTGATTATAGAAGACGAGAATTTAAAGAAAAAACTTGCTGAATTTATATCACCAATATTCGATCAATTTGAACTAAATTTCGCGGGGCTTGATATTATTATTGGCAAGGATAGCAAAATATATCTTTTGGAGGTAAATACCCAGATAGGATTTGCAAATTTCGTGAAAGACAACGGCGAAAAACCGCTTATTGAATTTTACGAAAAAATATTTAAACCCACTTTATATGAATAATACGTATACCTACCTGCTTGGTTTAGTGGTTTTTTGTTTTGTCTTTTTGTCCGTAGTGGTTTGGCGGCATTTGAGCCACAGGCGGTTTCTTAATCGCATACAGAAAGTTTTTTGACGTCTGACTTTTTTGCCGGACGTTTTTTGTTGAACCATTATTCATAATTCGTTATTCTTAATTCATGATTCTCAAGTATATGGACGCACACGGGCATGTGAATTTCGTGGCCTATAAAGACGATAGGGGGGAGACGATAAAACGCTCGCTTGATGAGGGTGTCTGGATGGCTGTTGTCGGCACTCAAAAAGACACTTCGAAATCGGCAGTAGAATTGGCGGAGAAATATAAAGAAGGAGTTTACGCCATTGTTGGTCTTCATCCTATACATACGGATAAATCATTTCACGATAAGGAAGAGCTGGGTGTTGGGGGAGCGGAGTTCACATCTCGAGGCGAACAATTTGACTATGATGCATATAGAAAAATGATAGAAAATTCAAAAGTTGTGGCCATTGGAGAGTGCGGGCTCGATTATTACCGTGTCGATTCGGACGGGACAAATTTGAAGAAACAGGAGGACATTTTTCGTCAGCATATCGAACTTTCTATCGAGTCGAAAAAACCGCTCATGCTTCACATCCGAAATGGTTCGGGCAGGTCGGCATATATCGATGCTGTTAAAATTTTGAGTAGCTACAAATCACGGTTAACAAATATTGGTGATGTCCACTGCTATACAGGCAGTTATGAAGAGGCCAAAGGTTTTCTGGATTTAGGATTTAGCATTTCTTTTACGGGGCTTGTCACTTTTCCTCTTCGAAAATCCGAGGCTAAAGGAAGAGAAGCTGGTGCGCGAAGTTACGATGAAATTGTCAGAGCGATACCGATTGAGCGAATTTTGGCAGAAACCGATTGCCCATACCTTGCTCCACAGCCGTATCGGGGCAAGCGTAACGAGCCCTTATATGTAAGCGAGGTGGTCAAAAGTATAGCCGAAATAAAAAAGCTGGAGTTGGAAAATACAAGAGAGCAGATTCTCGAAAATACGCTTAAATTTTTTGGATTGTAGGGTTTGGTGCGGTCAAAGAGAAAGCCGTCGAGAACGACGGCTTAAGAATGTAAGATGGGGAGAAAAAAGCCCCACCGCCCTACAATGAAAAAAAGAGCGATGGGGCTTCCACTCCGACCAGTCAACATGACCCCGCAGAGGCAAATTACTACTTTCAGCATACTCCAATAAAAAATTTGGTCAAGTACTTTTCGCTTGCGACTTTCCAATAGGGAAATTTTGACTTCTGTATCATTATTGTGCTAATCTCACTCCTACAAATTAGTAGTTATAAAGTAAATAATGGAAGAAACAAATAAGGTCACCGAAGCCACCGTGGATACGGCAGAAGAAAAAGCCGAAGGAAAAATCTACGAAATTGGCTACCACATAGTCCCATCGGTGCCTGAGGACAAATTGGGAGCCGAGGTATCCTCTATAAAGGATATTCTCGAGAAGCAGAAGGCCGTTGTCGTGAGCGAAGAGTCGCCAAAGTTGCGCCAGTTAACCTACGAAATGCGCAAAGAGTTTGCCGGAAAGTATCAAAAATACAATTCCGCCTATTTCGGCTGGGTAAAATTTGAGGCTGAACCTACAGATGCGCTCAAAATCGAAGCCGCCTTTAAGAAAAATCCTCAGATTTTGAGGTATCTTCTTATAAAAACTGTGCGAGAAAATACTATGACGGCACCAAGAATTCCTTCATACAGAAAGAGCGAGGTGCCGAAGTTTGAGGAGAAAAAAGAAGCCGATCAGACTCCTAAGAAAGAGGTTTCTGAAACAGAGCTTGATAAGGCCATTGATGCGGCCATAGCGGAGTAGCTGAAAAATAAAGAGCGTGGCGATTATATTTTTCGCTACCCCGTTAAGTTCTTTCAAATACAGCCTCCACGCATTTACCGTTTTCTCAATCCGTGGTACTATTGGCAGGGAGTGTTGTCTATTACAAACAATTTGAAAGAATCTGCCCAGGGCGGATACTTAACGGGGTGATGATTTTTATACTCACTTCGTTCGTTAAAAATCTATCATGTACATAAACAAAGCAATTCTTTACGGAAATCTGACGAGAGATCCGGAAATTCGGGCACTGCCCTCGGGTATTCAGGTGGCATCTTTTGGTATCGCCACAAACCGCGTTTACAAAGACAAAAACGGGGCCAAGCAGGAATCGACAGACTTTCACAACATAGTGGTTTTTGGAAGACAGGCTGAGACGGCCGCACAGTACCTTAAAAAGGGGCAGGGAGTCTTCATAGAAGGAAGAATCCAAACGAGGAGTTGGGATGACAAAGACGGCCAGAAAAAATATCGCACGGAAATAGTGGCAGACAGAGTGCAGTTTGGACCAAAAACGACTCCGGGAGGGAATTATAGCGGGGGTCAAAGTGCGACAGAAAAACCTGCTCCAGTCTCAAAACCCAAGGATAAAGAAGAGGGGGCGATCGAGTATCCTCAAGAAGAAATTAATCCGGAAGACATTCCTTTTTAAACCGAAGGTTTAAAAAGGAATTAAAAATGTAAAGATCAAAATTCAAAGTGACAATGCAAAATTATAAAATGGAATACGTTAAATAGTTTTTCTCCAATTTTTGCATTTTAAACTGTCATTTTACATTTTGATATTTGAATTTTACATTACGCTTGCTACAACACATAATTTACAAAATTTTAGAAACTTAAATACAAAACATGGCTTTTGCTAAAAAACAGTGCTATTTCACTCAAAACAATATCAAACACGTTGACTACAAGGACTTGGAACTTTTGAAGAAGTTTCTGGGTCCTCAAGGCAACATTATGGCCAGGAAGCGCTCAGGTGTTTCTTCAAAATACCAAAGAAAGCTTGCTGAGGCGGTAAAACGTGCCAGATACATGGGGCTTTTGCCATACATCGCTCGATAAATATAAGTGGTTCACACAGCAATTCTGCGGGTCTCTTGTGCCGTGGCCGTTTTTGCTGTTATCCACATCAACGAACAGATTTTGTTTTAAGTTTGTATAATATAGCCATAGCAAAGTAAATTTTTCATAATTATGGCAAAACTTCACGAGCGTCTCCTTTCGAAATTTCTGTTTTATGCCAAATGGCACAAAAATCCCTTGCATGCCCCCTTCCATTTTGGCGTATTTTTTGGATTAAGTTTGGTTCTGACCGCAACACTTATTTATGCCGTTACCAATTGGCCTAACGTGTATGCATCGGCCGCGGCTGTAGCCGCTTTTGACAAATCTGCCGTCAAAAATGAACAAGCGTCTCAAAAGATGGAATCTTTGAAAATTGCGGATAACTATATTGTTGTTCTGAATAGGGGAGAGAGAGGAGCGGAGGTTCAGAAGTCGTTTGGTCTTAAGGCCAAACAAGAGTACCGACACGCGATAAATGGTTTTTCGGCTTATATTCCGAAGGGTCGGCTTGAAGCACTCAAAAAAGACAAAAGAGTTTCTTATGTGGAAGAGGATGTTACAGTTTACGCTCTGGCTCAGGCTGTTCCGAGTGGTGTAAGAAGAATCAAGGCAAACCAGTCTAATGTGGCATTGATCGATGGCGTGGATAACAGAGTCAATGCGGATGTCGCTATCATCGATACAGGTGTGGATTTTACTCATCCTGATCTCAATGTTTATCAGCATGTTTCTTTTGCGGTTGATTCAACGGACGGGATGGATGGACACGGTCATGGTACTCATGTGGCCGGAACGGTGGCCGCGCTCGACAACAATATTGGTGTGGTCGGAGTTGCTCCGGGCGCAAGGATTTGGGCTGTTAAGGCGCTCGATAATTCTGGAGCCGGAGCACTTTCCATTATTATAAAGGCTGTCGATTATGTTACGGAACACGCGGATGAGATTGAAGTAGCCAACATGAGTCTTGGTGGTCAGGGTAGTTCTGGATCCCTTCGACAAGCAATTGCGACAAGTGTTGGCAAGGGGGTTGTCTATGTGGTCGCCGCTGGAAATTCTTTTTTCGAAGTCTATGGTGGTGACAGTCAATTGGGCACCTCGGACGATTTTTTTCCGGCCGCTTATCCTGAAGTCATGACCGTAAGCGCTATTGTTGATACGGATGGCCAAAGTGGGGGCGCGGGGGTGTCAACGAGTTATGGGGAGGATGATACCCTTGCCAAGTATTCCAATTGGAGCAATGTTGTCGACGTGTCAAACCCTGTTGTGTCTCCGGGAGCATCAATTGATATCGCCGCTCCTGGAACTATAATTTACTCAACATATAAAAATGGTGCTTATGCAACTATGTCTGGGACGTCTATGGCCAGTCCCCATGTTGCTGGAGCCGTTGCTCTCTATATTTCTGAAAACGGAAGGGCTAGCGATGCCACAGGTGTTTATCGCATTCGACAATCTATAATCGATTTAGCCGAACCACAGAGTGCGTGGGGAGTTAATAAAACAACCCCTCTCTCAAACGATCAGAAGCCGGAAGGCCTTATTGATGCCGGCAATCTAACAACTGGAGGATCTAATTTGCGACCAACCATCTCAATTTCAAGACCAGTTTCGCAGGCAGTGTTTAATGAAGGTCAAATGATCGCTTTTTTGGGGAATGCTGCTGACGCGGAAGACGGTGATCTCACGGCAAAAATTGAATGGACTTCGAGTATCGATGGCGTTTTGGGTAAAGGAGGATCATTTTCAAGAAATTTGAGTTCCGGAGATCACGTTATTTCTGCCAAAGTGAGCGACTCTCTGGGTTATTCGGCTATTGCTACTGTAAGAATTTCCGTGGTTAGCTCAATCAATAGTGTGCCATCAGTATCTATTCTTTCGCCATTGAACGGGGCAGTGCTTACGACTGGAACATTGGTCGGATTTACAGGTTCGGCGATTGACCAAGAAGACGGTGATATTAGTTCCCGAATTTCATGGACATTTAATGGATCGGTGCTCGGCACTGGTTCAGATGTCAATGTCACTTTTGGTAAAGGAGTTTTTAGAATTCTGGCCTCAGTCACCGATTCTGGTTTGAAGACGGCAACTACATCTGTCGAAATTTCAGTTGTTGATAATCCGGAAAATACTGCGCCGAGCGTTTCCATTATTACTCCGGCCGAAACCTCAAGTGTGATAAAAGGCACGGAAGTGCGTTTTTCTGCTTCCGCGTCCGATAACGAAGAGGGAAATATTACTAATCGTATCAAGTGGGCGTCGAGTATTGATGGAAATTTTGGAACAGGCGGCGATCTTCTTTATAGCTTGTTTTCTTCGGGAGTTCACACCATTTACGCCAACATAACAGATTCGAACGGGCTTACGTCTTCGGATGCGGTTTCTCTTACAGTTGAGGAAAAACAAGCCGATACTGTGCCCCCTTTGGTTTCAGTGACTTATCCTTCTGCTAACTCTGTTGTTTCCGGAGTTGTAACGATGTCTGCTTCGGCTTCAGATAATGATGGAATTGATCGGGTACAATTTATGGTGGACGGGGCTGATATTGGCGTTTCCGATAGCGTCGCGCCTTATACGATTGCGTGGAATACTGATGACTATACAAGTGGAAGTCACGTAATAAGTGCGGTCGCTTATGACACGACTGGCAACAAAACGATTTCTTCGCTCGTTTCGGTAGTGGTTGATCGAGTGCCAACCGTAACAATTACGTCTCCAACGGAAAACACTTTTTTGCCGGGTCAAGCCGTCACCTTTAGGGCGTCGGCCATGGATAAGGAAGACGGTGATTTGTCGATCAAAATAAAATGGTCTTCCAATCTGGATGGGATACTCGGCTTGGGTAGTTCTCTTTCAAAATCTCTTTCGGTCGGAACGCACATCATAACTGCCGAAGTTTTTGATTCGAGAGGACAAACAGCCTCGGCCTCACTTATCGTTACGGTTGCTAATAAACTAGGACTATCAGCATCAACTGATAAGTCGATTTACAATAATAAGGACACGGTCAAAATTACTGCCTTAGTCTCATCAAATTCAGTGCCGGTTTCCGGAGCTTTTGTTTCTGCTACAGTCGTCAGTCCTACGGGAAGGCAAACGGCATATTTATCCGGCACTTCCGATAGTTTCGGTAAGGTTGTATTGACCTATCAGATTAATACTAAATCTGGAGGGGCCGGTTCATACGGAGTTAATCTTACTGCCAGCAAGACCGGATTCGCGAACGGAACTTTGTCGATCACTTTCAAGGGCAATAAGTAAGGAGTTATTGGCGAAGCGAAAAGCGCGAAAATTCGAACGACCGAGTATTTTCGGTGTTGACAGGGTAAATTTTGGAGAAACTAATAAAATTTGTCTCGTCCTCTGCCTGTGTGTACGCGCAGGCAGGCATCCTCGCCCTAAAGGGACGGGGAATTCCCCCCCCAATAAGCGAACAACAAATAACAAAGTGGCCAACGGCCACTTTGTTATTTGTTGTAAAAAATTCTATTTGATTTAGTTTACTCTTTCTACGTATTCTCCAGTCGTCGTGTTTACTCGGATCATTTCGCCCTCGTTGATGAAGAGTGGGGCGTTAATCATAGCGCCTGTTTCGAGTTTAATTTGCTTTGAGCCTCCTTTTGCGGTGTCGCCTTTGACCGCAGGAGGCGCTTCAACCACTTTTAATTCCACTTTGATGGGAAGGCGAAGGCCGACCTGCTTTTCTTTCCAGGTTTGGAGGCCAATCAGAGTATTTCCTTTGAGGAATTGACCACCTTGGCCGACCTCTTCGGCTGTCATTTTGAAGCGCTTAGACGGGTCTTTGACTTCGCAGAACCAGAATTCGCCTTTGTTATTGTACAGATACTTAATTTCACGTTCGTCGATTTCGGCTTCTGGCACTTTGTCGGATTGGTGAAAGGTAACTTCAGCAACTCTGCCACTCATTAAACTCTTAAGTTTTGTTTGATTTACCGGTTTTCTCTGTTGCATTCGAAAGACGCGGGAGTCGAGTACTTCCCAGGGTTCACCTTCGTGCTCAATATATTTGTGGACAGTTATTTCGTTGTAGTTGATCAGTGACATAAGGATAGGCGCCAGGCTTTAGGCACTAGGCGCTAGGAAACTAATAAGATAGGGGAGAGTTTAGCTGAGGTTGCATTTTTTGGCAACTATCGCATTATGTGTGAAGTTTGCCGTAAATAGTTATGAGCGAAAAAAAATGTCATCTGTGTGGGGCTTCTCTATCTGCAGAAGAAGAGCAGCGGATTGACGGAAAACCTGTTTGTGATGATTGTTACTATGAGCAGATGGGGAAAGAAATCGATTGCAATCCTATAATAAATCCAGATCTGGTATTAGAGCGCCAGCAACATAAAGACTAGCATTCCTTGAAGGGGGTGCTTTTTCTTACCTAGTGTTTAAAAAGGATTTGTATTTTATACTTCTTTCAGTTTTTCTCTAATCAGCTTCAAAATCTCGTTCTCTATCTTGGAGTTTTCCTTAAGGAATTGTCTGGTGGCGTCATAACCGCGGCCAATTGATCAGAATTTGAGCTTAACGCCAGTCTTCTTAGCAATTTCTTTAATCCATTCTTCGTGACGGCTGAGCTGCATTTTAATAGCGCTGTATTCAATTCGAAGGTCATCGATAACTTTTGCAAGTCCATCCACGGCCGTGGTTAACCCTTGCACGACTTCTTTGAGTGAAGAAACATCCTCCACTAGCTCTTTCAGGTCGTTTTTAGTTGCCAGAACGGAAGTTAATTTATCGATGTCTTTGTCTGTAAGCATGTTCAAAGTTTAATTTGGTCAAAGCGAGCTGTCAATTTTGTGAAGTCGCGGAGCTTTTGCGAGTTTTTATTTTGCCGTAAAGCCAGCCGAATAGTGCACCTGCAATAAACGTAAAAACAATATTTAGCAGAACACCAGAAGGAGTCGGTAGCGCCCCTAGTTCAGTTTGTCTGAACATTCCTTCGTCTGTAATTATTATACTTGGAATGAAAGAAATTAATCCATTACCGATTAGGGTTAATGGTCCCATAATTTTCAAAAGTGAATGCAAAAGACCTCCTTCTTGCTGCGGTACAATTGAATTATCTATTAAAATTGGAATGCTGATTATTATTACAACAGCCGATATCATAACACCGCCTTTAAACCAATACGGCCAATTTTCCCAAGTTTTCATGTTTGGCAATTATTTGTAACTTTTGTTTCCCGCTTTCGCTGGAACGTTTTACGCTTCACGTTCTGGGTTCTACGATTCCTTCAGTTTTTCTCTAATCAGCTTCAAAATCTCGTTCTCTATCTTGGAGTTTTCCTTAAGGAATTGTCTGGTGGCGTCATAACCGCGGCCAAGCTTAACGGCTTCGCCTTTGCCGTCCGGGGCGGGGAATTCATATGACTGACCAGCTTTTTTTATCAATCCAAATTTCTCGCCGAGAGCAATAACTTCACCTTCGCGCGAAATTCCTTCGTTATACATAAGATCGAATTCGGTCTGTTTAAAGGGAGCAGCCACTTTGTTTTTGACTACCTTTACTCTCACTCTTCCGCCGACAACTTCTTCGCCTTTTTTGATTTGAGCAATGCGGCGGATATCCAATCTAACCGAAGTGTAGAATTTGAGTGCTTTGCCTCCTGGGGTAGTCTCTGGGTTGCCAAACATTACGCCGATTTGCATGCGGATCTGGTTGATGAAAATGACGATGGTCTTTGAGCGGGCCACAATGGCGGTCAATTTGCGAAGAGCTTGTGACATTAGTCTAGCCTGTTTGCCGACGTGCATGGCGCCCATGTCTCCCTCGATTTCGTCTTTAGGTGTTAGTGCCGCGACAGAGTCGACGACCACTACATCAATTTTCCCCGAACGTACCAAACTTTCGCAGATCTCAAGAGCTTGCTCGCCGGTGTCCGGTTGGGAAATGAGAAGATCATCAATTTTTACTCCGATTCTTTTTGAATATTCGGGGTCCATGGCGTGCTCGGCATCTATAAAAGCGCAGATGCCGCCCTTTTTTTGGGCTTCGGCGATTACGTGAAGTGACAGTGTTGTTTTTCCGCTTGACTCGGGGCCGAATATTTCGATGATGCGTCCGCGAGGAAGTCCTCCGACTCCAAGAGCCGCATCAAGTCCGATAGAACCTGTCGGGATGGCGTCAATGCCGACTTTAGGCTTTTCGCCGAGCTTCATAATGGCTTCTTCGCCGAACTTGGTTTTGATTGCGTCTATCGTATTTTGGATATCAACTTGACCTACAGTCTTTGCTTCTTTCGGGGCTTTATCTTTTGTTTTGAATCCCATGATAGTTTAGATTACTAAATAATTTAAAATTTAAAGATCAAAATGCAAAATGACAATTAAAAATTGAAAAATTTCAAGTCGACGAATGCCGGGTCTTGATTTTTTTGATGGACCAACCGATAAAAAGTGCTACCAAGGAAACTGAAAAAAGTATGCTCAGGTATACCACATAGTCATTTTTCAAATTAGTGAGGATGATGCCGAATCCTTTCGGACATGGACTATACCCATTTTCTGCCAAGCCTACGCAGGATGGCTGAGCCATTAACCATAAATCCAAAATTATACTAATGGTTACCCCTAATATTATCCCTCGCAACCAATATTTTTGTGACTTTACATTGCCTGCCCGAAATGCTTTGGCTCTGGTCTCAATGCTTAACATAACATTTATACATTACTCGATAACTATTACTTTCATCGCGCCTCGTCACTTCGAAGCAGGCGGGTCATTTTTCATTTTGATTTTTGCATTTTACATTTCTTTTGGTGTACTCATGACCATAAACTCAAGTAGTTTTTCGGTTTCTTTGCCGAAACGATCTTTAGCTTCAAATTTGATTATATTATAGCCACTCTGGAGTATCAATTTTTCGGAAAACGCCCCAGTTTCGTCAATAAAAATGGGGGAGTCGTTCAATGTTATGGAGTTGACCCTAAAGGCTTTTCCTCTTACTTCCACTTGAGGTCCGAAGATCTCTGTTTTATCTTGCGGGTAGATGATTTGTATTTCCGGACCAGAGAGATAATCACGGCTTTCGTAATATATGTACCAGATCAAAAAACTTCCTGCTACGATCGAGAGGATAATCGAAAATATCATTTTTGCTCCTTTTCTCATTGAGGTTGATTATCTGCAGGTTCCGGGGAATTATTGTCAGAGGGTCTATTCAAAACCTCTCTTGGTTTGGATCCGTCGGAGGGCCCGATTACGCCCCGTTCTTCAAGAATATCCATGAGCCTGGCGGCTCTCGAGTAGCCAACTCTCAATTTTCTTTGAATGTATGAAGTTGAGGCTTTGCCCGCCCGTGTTACTTCTTCTTTTGCGGCTTCGTAAAGATCGTCATCAATTTCTTCATTATCAACCGAATCAAAGACGTTTACACCGCCACTTTCACTTTGATTTTCCGTAAGGGTTATTTCGCTCGGTATTTCATTTGCGTAAGCTTCACGCAGATGTTTGGTGACTTTTTTTACCTCGGTTTCACTGACATAAGCCGATTGTATTCTAAGCGGTTTGGCCATGTCTCCGCCTAAATAGAGCATATCTCCAGCCCCCAAAAGTTTTTCTGCTCCGCCTGTGTCCAATATTGTTCGTGAATCAATTTGAGAAGATACCTGGAGAGCGATTCTTGCGGGGACGTTGGCTTTGATGAGACCTGTAATTACGTTAACTGATGGGCGCTGGGTGGAAAGGATGAGGTGAATACCGACAGCCCTACTCATTTGTGCCAAACGCACTACCGCCGCTTCCAGCTCTCGGGGATAACTGGTCATAATGTCCGCCAATTCATCAATGACAATAATCACATAGGGCATCATATCGGGAAGGTTACTGGTGCTTTCCTCAGGGTTGTCCGCTTTCTCTGCCCCTTTAAGGGCTGGTGCAAGAACATTTTTATGGTACGACTCGATGTCTCTAACTGTATTCGTTTCCAAAATTTCATATCTGCGATCCATTTCTTTGGCCGCCCATCTCAAAGCGAGAATTGCCTTCTTGGCATCTGTAATGACAGGAGTCAAAAGGTGGGGAATTTTATTGTAAAGAGTTAGCTCGACACGTTTGGGATCAATCATTATGAACTTGAGGTTGTCGGGCGAGTTTCGGAATATCAAAGAGTTGATAATGGTGTGAATGGTAACCGATTTTCCCGAACCCGTTGCTCCCGCAATCAAAAGGTGGGGCATTTTCGCCAAATTGCCAAAATGTGATTTTCCAGAGATTGCCTTACCAAGAGAAATGAGGAGCGGTTTGTCTGACTGTTGGTATTCGTCGCTCCCAAGCATGGTGGCGAGCCCCACAGTCGATTTACTGCTGTTTGGGACTTCAATTCCAACGAGTGATTTGCCCGGAATCGGGGCTTCGATTCTTATGGGGTGAGCGGCAAGGGCATATGCCAAATTGTCCTGGAGAGCGGCAATTTTTGACAGTTTGACCCCTTCTGCCGGTTTGATAGCGTAACGTGTGACCGATGGTCCGATAGAAACTTCGTCCATTTCAATAGATATGCCGAAATTTTGCAAAGTTCTTTTGATAATATTGGCGTTGGCTTTGATATCTCCCGCGATTGGTTTGCCGCTGTCCCGTTCGAGAAGAGAAATGGGGGGAGGGGTATATTGTTTTCCAAAAGATTTGAAACCCTCCCAAACTTTGTCGGTGCCCTCTTCATCAAAATCGTCAGACAGTATCCCTTTACTTACAGTCGGCTCATCATCTTCCACCTCTTCTTCCTCGGGGGGCTCACTTTCTGGAGGTTCTTCAGGCTCATCCTCTTTTTTATAAGCATCATCCTCGTCTACCTCGATCGTTTTCTTTATTTTAGGGGTAGGGGTAAAAAGTTGACGGAGGTCTTGAAAGAGGCGAATAAAAGGTTGCATAGAGAGGCGGACTTCAAATATTACCAATATGGATGCAATTACCAGAGCGGAAAAAATTACGATGCTTGCTCCGACATCAAACAACCTAATAAATGGAATGGCAAAATACTTTCCAATAATACCCCCGTTTTCAAATAATATGTTAATAAGTCCGAGACCCGCTAAAAGAAAAAAAAGTGATCCCAGTATTTTAGGGACAGGCAACCTGCGATTATCGAACGATGTCAAAAAAGAAATACCAAGCATAAAAGTGGCAACGGGGAGAAGGAAGAAACCAATGCCAAGTAATTTTTCAAGAATCGCAAAGGTGTAGTTACCAGCAGGACCGGCTTTTCCGACGGCCGACATTGTAAGCAAAATTGCCGCCACAAAAAGAATTACCGCAACTACAGCGTCTCTTGTTTCTTTGCGCAAACCATCAGATTGGATTTTTTTTACCATGCAACAATAATAGCAAAAAAAATATGAGCTGTATAAACAAAACAAAAAACGCAAAAAAATAAGCACGAAAACATAAAGCTCCAAGCGTCATGGCCTCCGCTTTTTCTAAAAGACAAAATCAGAACACACGGTCCTCGTCTACGGAATGTTGCTCCGTGAGAGAAGACACCTATAATGGACACATTCATTCACGTAGAGATTGGACAAGAGATAAACATAGCAAAACAGATTAGATCACTTTTAAGGACACACTCATGAAATCAAAGGGACATATAAGGACAGTTATTGAATCTTCACCAATCCAACAACGGACACTGGAGGCGCATTTTGGGGGGCTCTTTGGCCAATATGTGTATGGTAAATCAAAAAGAATTGCGGAAGCCGTATTTCTACTTACCGCACATTTATCGGAAAATGATCCCCTGAAACAGACACTTAGAATCAAATCAATTGAAAATGTCACAGTGTCCGTAATGATTAAGAATGATAGTTCAGGTAAAGAATCCGATGTCCAATTCAATAAAATAATAGATAACATTATCTCCATCGTTTCCTTGCTTGAAATTGCCGCCGTATCGGAAACAATTAGCCCATCGAATTATTTCATCGTGACTCGTGAATTGGAAATTGTTTTAAACACTATTCAAGATAAAAATAAGGACAAGAAGACATTAGGAGCAACAATTACAGCGGACTTCTTTAACGTTGCTATAAAGGACAAACTCTATACGGACAAGGATCGTCAAAAGGACAGTTTCGTTAAGGACAACATGGCTGTATCTATTGCCGATCAAAGTTCTGGGGCAGCTGCAGGTGTGTCTTCTGGGCGGATTTCGGATCATATGGAAGTCTCGTCCGTTAATAACGTATTGCGTACTGACGAGAGATTAAAAAAGGAAAGATTGGTGATGTCCTTTTTCGCTTCGGGACGAAAACTGACCGTTAACGAGTTGCATCGTTTAGTGCCTCAGTATGGTGAGAAGACTGTCCAAAGAGAGCTTATACGTCTCGTTAATGTTGGTCGTCTGACGAAGGAGGGCAAGAAAAGATGGACGAGGTATTTTTATGTCGTTGACAAGTGACATAATATGTTGCGAATGCTGAGTTTTTTCGGTGTTTAATATTTTGGTGATGAGTCGGGCTTTCGGCCGTTTTTCGGGGTTTAGGGGGTGTGCGCTTGACATTGACTCAGCGGGCGTACTGTGCAATAATGGCGCAAGGGATGAGATATAGGATTGTAAACAAAAATGAATGACGAAAAATGACGGGTTTTAGCCCGTTGTTTTGTAGTTATCCACAACGTCATTTTGCAGGTAAGCTGGTCCGGACATATAATAGTCATACACGGTAAAGTTTTGTCCGCGACATGATTGTGCGGTTTACAGTTTTAATGAACTTTGACATATAAAATAGAGAGAGCAATTTACTGAAATTCTTTCTTCATTAATGGAAAGATTATTGTTGTTTTTCCGTCTTATTTTTTGTCACTAACTTCGATAGCTTTTAGTCGTCCGGACTTGTAAAACAGGTACGGAGAAAGTGGTCGAATTAGTTTGGAAAAGTCGTTGATTCCCCGATTCGCCGGTTGGTGAGTGTTGGGGGATTCTGAATTTAGTATTAATGTCGCGAATTGGTTTTTGTCGAAACTAAGTTTCTCTAATATTTTTTTGGAGAAGTCGCGGCGGTAACGATTGTCCGCATTGTTTAATATATAGAACGGGCAAGTAGTTATCATTATAAAGTTTATAAAGACAATGAGTAAATCTACGAAACTTTTTGCGGGTTTTGTGGGGATAGTTCTCACTCTCGCTATTATTGGCGGCGTGGGAATTAACACAGCAAGTGCTGCCGCTTTGACTCAGGCTCAAGTTGACTCAATCATTTCAATGATTCGAGCATTCGGAGCCGATCAGAGTACGATAAATAACGTAATGGCATCACTTACTGGCGGAACCCCAACTACACCTACAACCCCTTCAATGGGTTACACTTTTTCGCGTAACCTAAAGCAGGGTGACACAGGAGAAGATGTAATGAACCTTCAGAAAGTCCTTAACATGGATGTCGCGACTCAAGTTGCGGCAAGCGGAGTTGGTTCTTCGGGAAATGAGACTTCATACTTCGGTCCTGCGACCAGAGCGGCAGTCATCAAATTCCAGAACAAATACGCTTCTGAAGTTCTGACACCGATTGGTTTGACGTCAGGTACAGGTATTGTTGGAGCTATGACACGTGCGAAGTTGCAGGCCATTTCTGGCGTTGCAACTCCGACCACTCCAACCACTCCGACGACCCCAACCACTCCGACAACTCCGACAACCCCGGCTGGCACAGGAATCACAGTTGGCGACCCAGGTCAGCCTGGCGTCTCTTTGGCTCCGGCTAGCGCTTCAAGAATTCCTTTCACTAAGATACTCCTCACAGCTGGTTCTGACGGTGATGTAACTGTTAACTCGATCACGGTCGAGAGAACAGGTCTCGCTGTCGACACCAACTTTGCCGGCGTCGTTCTTCTTGATGAGAATGGCATGCAGATCGGTGATGCAAAGACCTTCAACTCAAATCACCAGGCCACGATCGGAACTCCGTTCGTAGTCAAGGCTGGTACGTCGAAGATCATTACCATCGCTGGTAACATGGCAAACTCCTCAACAGTTTCAGCCGGTCATGTTGCTTCACTCACAGTTGTGAGCGTCAACACGAACGGTGCTGTTGTTTCTGGAACCCTTCCAATCACAGGAGCTGCCCACACAATCAATGCAACGCTTTCACTCGGTTCGGCTACTCTCATAGCTTCAAGCTTTGATCCGAACACAGCTGCTACCAAGGAAATCGGAACAGCATCGTACAGGTTCTCAGGCGTTCGCTTGACAGCCGGTTCAACTGAAAAGGTTAGACTCTGGAGCGTTCGCTGGTACCAGTCCGGTTCAGCCGCTTCAGGAGACCTTTCAAACACGAAGACTTACGTTGACGGTGCCGCTTACGAAACAACAATTTCTTCAGATGGCAAATATTACACCACGCTCTTCCCGGGTGGCATCTTGATTGATAAGGGTGCTTCTAAGGATATGTGGATTGTCGCTGATATAGTTGGTGCTTCATCTGCAAACCGCACGATACAGTTCGACTTGTACAAGACGACTGATATCTACATGACGGGAGAAACCTACGGCTATGGTATTACGCCTTCAGCCAACGGTAACTGTGCGACAACTGCGACAACTGGTACAGAATTTATGTACAGTACTGCGGCTTGTGCCGGCACAGCCTCAACCCCATGGTTTGACGGTTCAAAGGTAACCATTAGCGCCGGTTCAGCCACTTCAATCACCAAATCAACTTCAGTTGCGGCTCAAAACATCGCAGCTGGCGTTCCGAATCAGGTCTTGGGTGGTTTCGAAACCAACATCAAGGGTGAGCCGATTTCAGTTCAGAACATGACATTCACAGTATCAACCTCGTCAGGTACAGGTACAGGCATTTTGACCAGCGTCACTATCGTTGACCAGAACGGTGCGGTAGTCGCCGGTCCGATTGATGCCGATACTGCCGGTACTTCACTTGCGTTTACTGACACAATCACATTCCCGATCGGAAAGCAGATCTACACCTTGAAGGGTAAGATCTCAACTTCAATCGGAAATAACACACAGTACTCGATTGCTTCAACCCCGTCCTCGCAATGGACGAACGTAACAGGTTTGGTTTCTGGTAACACAGTATCGCTTACATCGAATGGAATCTTCACGATGAACACGATGACTGTTAAGTCAGGAAGCCTCGCTGTTACTGTCGGTTCAACACCGGCAGCGCAAACAATCGTTGCTGGTGGAAACGCTCGAACCTTCGCTAACTTCCAGCTTGATGCTACACAGTCTGGTGAAGACGTTCGCTTGTCTTCAATGAAGGGTAGTCTGACTTTTGGCTCTGCTAACACAGCAGATAATCTAAGCGGCTGTCAGCTCTATGAGGGCGAAACTTCGTTGACTTCAGGAAACGTTGTAAATCCGGCCAATGCTGATACAACTGGTGATGAATACGTATTCACATTCGACACAGCTTTGGTTGTCCCGAAAGGCACAGTCAAGACTTTGGCTTTGAAGTGTAACGTTTCAACCGCGGCTGCTTCCCCTGAGACATTTGCTTGGGGTATTGAGGACACTGCGGCTAACATTGTTCCGACCGGCGTAACTTCCGGTACAACAATCGGTGAGACCGTAACAGCTTCAACTGGTCAGACAATGTCAATTGGTTCAGGCGCTCTTGCCGTCTCAACAGACGCTTCAAGCCCGTCCTACACCATTGTCGCCGCTGGCACAGCGGATCAGGTTATCGGTGTCTACAAGCTTGATGCGACCAACGAGAATATCAACTTGGCTAAACTTGGTTTGTCTTTGACAAACACAGCTTCTAGCTCGGCGAAGGATATTGTTCAGGTTACGGTTTGGGACGGTTCAACCAAGGTTGGTACCGCCACATTCACAGGCTTGAGCACAACGGCAACTTCAACCTTTACTTCACCTGTCTTGGTTGCGAAGAACACTTCCAAGCTTTTGACTATCAAGGCTGACTTGTCCAATATCGGAGTTGACGAATCTGCTACTTCATCCGGCCACATGCTTGCGGTTGATTACCAGAGCGGTCAGGGTACTGGAGTTGAGAGTGGAGCAACGAAAGAAGCTTCAGGTTCAACAGCAGTCACAGGAGTACGCATTATGAAGTCCTACCCGGTATTTGCTCAGGACACATTGTCATCAACTGGTGTTGCTGATGGTAAGCTCCTTCGCTTCAAGGTTACGGCGAACTCAAAGGGTCCGATCGGAATCACGAAGTTTGAATTGAGTCTTTCCACCACAACCGCTTCGGTTAGTCAGCTCAACATGTTTGCCTACACAGATTCAGCTTACTCACAGGCAGTCAGTGGGTTGTCATCAGGCGGTCAGTTGCAGGCTTCTAACGCATGTTCCGCAGGTTCAGGCGTCCTAAGTTGCAACACAACTCCGACAATCGCTCTCTACTCTCAGACTTCAGCTGGTGCTACGACGACTGTTCAGATTCCGGCCGGTACGACTTACTACTTCGAAGTTCGCGCCACTGTAAGCGGCTCAGCCTCGGGCGCTTCAGTCATCACGACTTTGAAGGGTGACTCGGCCTATCCGTCAATCCCGCAGGGTGGAGAACTCCGCTGGATGGCGTCCACAACCAGAATCGATATGGTAGAAGCTCAGAACTCGTTGATTTGGTCACCCAACTCAACCAGTACAACTGACAATGCCAACGATAATGACTGGACAAACGGATACGGTATCTACGGTTTGCCTTCAAGCGGTATCATTCAGAACCGCAGCAACTAACATTAGCTACTTGTGCTCGCCCCTTCGGCGAGAGCTAAACAAAACCCCCCGCTTCGCGGGGGGTTTTGTTTTACCATCCCCAATTAATCTATGAACACCAAGCCCCGGAAATTTTTGGCTACTGCTACCCGAAAATTCCTCGACATATCTCGATATGCCTCGTAATTTTCTGTTCGCCTCGCCTAAAAATGTCCGGACTTATGCCCAGATCTTAATTGTCGATGGTATTACGCCAATATTATGCTAATATTTTCTCATGCAAGATAAAATGAAGTGGATATTTGGTGGATTTGCACTACTCGTCGTTACGGGGGTTGTTTTGTTTTCTGGTATTTTCAAATTGGGCGAAGAAGGGGAAAATAGTCCTGTCGCTTCATCTACAACATCAGGCTTTGTTTCTAAAGATGGGATAACAGCAACCGGCGACTTTACAGTTGAACCTGTAGAAGAAACTATAGAAATTCCGAATTTGAATCGTCCAGTTGTTTTTCCTTCCGATATGCCAAATGAGGCTAGGGAAGTGTTAAAAGAAAGACTGGATGAAGCAGTTGTCACGATTCGTGGCGACCAGAGCTCGTACGAGGGCTGGTTTAAGCTTGGGGTTAATCGCAAGGCCATAGAGGATTATGTCGGGGCAAAGGAGGCGTGGGAATTTGCCTCATATCTTTACTCAAAAGATGCTGTTTTGTACTCAAATTTGGGTAATTTGTACGGCTACTACTTAAAGAATACCGCGCTGGCAGAAACAAATTATCTGAAGGCCGTTGATCTCGAACCTTACATAGCTAATTGGTATCTACGCACGGCAGATTTTTACCGAGAAGTTGTGGGTGATTCGGTTAAGGCCAAGGCAATTTTGGCTAAAGGTTTAAGTATGATTCCAGGTGACACGTTGATCACAACCGCGTTAAATTCAACCGGCCAATAAAAATGAGACTTTTGAATAAAGATTTCTTTAGGTTTTTGTCGGGATTTATGGGACTTGTTTCTATTAGTCTCGTTTTGATATTTGCCGTCGGTTTTTACGAATCTCAGATAATGGAAAAGGGTAGAGAGGCTAATACTATTGGCCGAGAATAGAGAAGCATGTTTTCATAGAAGATATGTGTTTTTTGGTTTGCTGGGGCGTCAGAGTAAATTTCCAATTAGCGGATGTCATCAATTGTTATGTGGACATTGTTACGATTACTACTCATTATAACGTAGCTATAGCTATGTTATAATGAGTGGAAGAAATTTAACAATTTTTTCAAAAAAGTAAAAAAATGGGACAACTGGAAACCGAATCGAAAATAAGGACTAGAAATTCAAAAATAAAGAGTGCGATTCTAACCACGCTCGCTGTTTCGATTGCAGGATCGCTTAATGCTGGTGCTTTGGTACGAGGGGTTTTGCAGGAACTGAAGAAACCAAAGGAAAAACGCGTTCTTGCCCAAAATGCCATATACAACGCGAGAAAAAGACTGTCACAGCTTGGGCTCATCTCTTATGAAAATGGATTGTGGTATATAACTGAAGAAGGAAGAAAAGTGCTTTCAACTTCAGTTTTCGGCCAGTTTGAACGGCCTAAAAAGTGGGATAAAAAATGGCGAATATTGATTTTTGACATAGGTGAGGATAGACGCACACTAAGAGAGAAAGTGAGGAGAACTTTGGTTTCTGTGGGGTTTAGGAGACTGCAGGATAGCGTTTGGGCGTATCCATATGATCGCGAGGACTTGATCGCGCTTATTAAAACCGATTTCAAAATTGGCAAGGACATGCTTTATATTATTGCAGACCAAATCGAGAATGATATTGAATTGAGGCGCGAGTTCGGTTTAATGTAGCTTGTGTTATTCTATTTACAAACTGCACGATACTTACACTAGAAAATTTTCACGGTTCGCTACTCATTATAAGAAAGCTATAGCTATGTTAAAATGAGTAAAAAGGTTATTGATTTGTAGCGGATTTAAGTGAGCAGGTAGTTCAAAGACGGGTACTTTCTTATGAGCGCGTGTTTGTAATACCAAAAAAGACAGAGAATCTTTCCAAAGGGATGTGCGGGTTAAGTTTGAGGAGGGGCTTAATGTAACGCAAAATTAAGGAGGGGTTGCGCATAATCCATTTCTTTGTTACTGTTGTCTTTACAGGGCTTCAGAGACTGAAGGTGCCAATTTTCAAGGAGCGTTAGCGACTATGAAGATTGAGCATCCCGAACCGCTTTTGTTAAAAAGAGGTGAGGGACAGCTAATGCTTAATTTCCTTCACAGAGGTCGATTCTCTTAAATTGAGATCGAAGCCTATTATATTATTAGAGTTAGGCGCTAGGCGTTAGGGAGAAGTTTAATTCTAACGTCAGTGACCGTGCCTGCATTTAAATGGCGCTAAGATTTAGGGTTGAGGTTTTAGGATTTCCTAGAGCCTAACGCCTAAAACCTAGAGCCTGTTTCTATCGTGGCAATCTCCAAAGAAAAGAAAAAAGGAATTATCGAAAAGCTCGAGAAAATTTTCTCGGATGCCAAGGCTGTAACCTTCGTAAATTTTAGCGGTTTGACCGTGGCGGGGGCGACGGAACTCCGCCGAGTTTTGAAAGCGGGTGAAGTCGGGTATTTTGTGGCAAAAAAAACGTTAATCAGGAAAGTATTGGGCGCAAAGAAATTGGAAGGTGAAATGCCGGAACTTCCGGGTGAAATAGGTATTGCTTACAGTGCCGAACCAACGGCGCCCGCAAGAGAAGCTCACACCTTCGCAAAGAAGATAGAGAAGGGTCTCAAACTAGTTGGCGGTATTTTCGAGGGTAAATTTTTGAACCAAGAAGCCATGCTTCAAATAGCATTGATTCCGTCTAAGAATACTCTTCGTGCCCAGTTTGTGAACGTTATAAATTCGCCGATCCAGAGGTTGGCGGTTGTGCTTAGTGAAATCGCAAAGAAAAAAGTATAGTTTGACCAATATACGAATAATGCGAATCTTGACGAATGACTACTAATTCTCAGGTTCGGAGTTATTCGTATACATTAGTTAAGATTAGCATCATTAGTATATTTGTAATCATTTTATGGAAGAAACAAAAAAGGATGTTCAGATTCCGGACAAGTTCAAGTCTATTGTTGAAACGATTGAAAAGATGTCCGTGCTTGATCTAAACGAGTTGGTAAAAGTGTTTGAAGCCAAGTTTGGCGTGTCTGCTGCGGCGGTTGCCGTGGCCGCCCCGGGTGCCGGAGCCGCTCCTCAAGGCGAAGAGAAGACCACTTTCAATGTTGAATTGAAAGACGGAGGCGCTCAGAAAATCGCCGTAATCAAGATTGTAAAGGAAGTTTTGGGTCTTGGTTTGAAAGAGGCCAAGGATGTTGTCGACGGTGCTCCGAAGATGCTTAAAGAAGGAATGAAGAAATCAGAAGCGGAGGATCTTAAGAAGAGAATTGAGGAAGCCGGAGGGAAAGTTGAGTTAAAGTAAACTTTAACTCAACTTTACCGGAGGTCCTGACGAATTTTAATAAATTCGGAAGGGCAGGGAGGTTTCCGGAGGTGCCTGATTTTTCGCATCACGAAAAATTAGGCCAAGGAGGTAAAGTTGAATTGAAATAAAAACTTTACTACAAAAAACCGCTCGTACAGCAAATGCTTCGGGTGGTTTTTTGTTGTCTGGACGTTTTTTAAGAATTGCTACATCCTGGTGGAAGTAAAGAAATAACATTGAGAATATGATTAGACGAGATGAACCTCCGGGTGGTCATTTACCCACTGAAGTGGTGGAAGTCGACGATCGCAGGCGACCCACGAGACAGGGAGTATCCTATGGTTGTTTCGAATCCGAAAGACATACCACATGGATCCCCAAAAATAAAATTTACGCCGTAGTTAAGTGGCTCCGCGATAAGTTCTTGTCGCCGTATTTATAAAAAGCCTTCCCTTTTTTGGGGCGGGCGCTTTGTTTTTTGGGATTTGAAGACTGTGTCGCCAAAGAAGCTCAATCCTAATTCCTAATGGGCACCATTAGGAATTTCAATAAGTTCGTAAATAGTTTAGTGCTCGTGATTTTCTGACGGATAATAATTGGAGCGCTTGTGTGCATTTGTTTAGCAGTATATAACAATGAAAAAACCGACCCGGGTCAACTCTCGCATTTTTGATGAGGTAAGCATAGAATACACAAACGTTTTCAGGTCTGGTCTGTTTTCTGATTCGTTAAGTTGATTTGTTTAAATTCGTATTTATTCGTTGATTTGCACTTGCATGGATATATTGGAAAAATTGTTCGGCAGCGGGGATAGGGTCAGGATAATGAGGGTTTTTCTTTTTAGCCCCGACGTGGTTTTTACCGTGGAGGAGATAGCAAAAAGAAGTAATCTTTTTCGTCGGGTAGTGGACAAAGAATTATTTTTGTTACAGAAGGCGACATTTATAAGGCGCAAGCCCTTTCCCCGCGTATCTAAAAATGGCAATGGTTCGCGGAAAAAGGGAAACGGTTGGGCGTTGAGCAAAAATTTTCAGTATCTTAAGCCAATGGAGAGCTTGCTCATTCAGCAGGTACTAATTACCGAATCCGATTTAATTAAGAGGCTCGAGAAAGTGGGGAAGCTCAAGTTACTACTTATTTCGGGATTATTTGTTCAGGATAGTGAGGGCAGGGTTGATCTTCTTATTGTTTGCGAACATATGAAAAGGAAGACTCTTGAACAGGTGATAAAGTCTATGGAGGCTGAAATAGGCAAGGAACTTCGTTACGCGGCGTTTGAGGCGCCGGAATTTGAATACCGAGTAAAAATGTACGATAAGCTGATCAGAGACATATTCGATTTCCCTCATAAAACCATATTAAACAAACTCGGTTTGGTGGAGGATAGATAACCAATTTTTTAAGGCTCCTTGTTTTTTGGGCAATTTCGGTATCAACACTTGTCAGCTTGAAAACTGGTCAATATGTTATAATTTGTGAGGAAATCAAGAGGCTGGGTATTGGAATGAGCTGGTCTCTCCGTTCCAATTTTCGTTGGCCTTTTTATAAATAAAAAAAGTTTATTATGTTAGAAACATGGAGTGAAGCCTTGCAAACAGCTTTTGAGGATTTATGGCTCGGTGTTCTCAATTTTGTTCCCCGATTGGTTATGGCCCTGATCATTTTTTTGGTGGGTTGGGCGATAGGGGCGCTTTTGGATAAGGTAGTTGCCCAAGTTGTCAGCTCTTTGAAGATTGACGCAGCTCTTCGCCGCGCGAAATTGGATGAACTGCTTCAGAAAGCCGGTTACAATCTCAATTCCGGTATGTTTTTGGGCGGACTCGTAAAATGGTTTGTCATAGTCGCCTTTCTTATCGCTTCCGTTGATGTCCTTGGTCTTCAGGGGGTCAATGATTTTCTTGTCCGGGTTGTTGAGTATTTACCGAATGTCATAGTTGCCGCCCTTATAATATTAGTTGCCGCGATTATTGCTGAGATTGTACAGAAAGTTGTGGTTGGGGCGGCCCAAGCCGCCGCAATCGGCAATGCCAGTTTCGCCGGCTTGGTTGCCAAGTGGTCAATCTGGGTTTTTGCCATCATGGCCGCTTTGCTTCAGCTTCAGATTGTCGCTCCGTTTATTCAGACATTGTTTACCGGAATTGTTGTGGCTATCGCGCTTGGACTCGGACTATCATTCGGTCTTGGTGGTCAGGAAGCTGCCGCAAGAGCTATTGAAAAGGTGACGACAGAGATTTCAAACAGGAGGCACCATCAGGGGTAAGAATTATGAATTAGGAATAATGAATTAAGGTAAAGACCAGATTCAAGATTCAGAATAAAAGAAAAAGCCGCCGTGTCCGAAAGGTCACGGCGGTTTTCGTTGAACGGGGCGTGCACTTTTCGGTTTCGTCTATCGAGGCGCCCCTTGAAGAACATTATACCTGTGGCCGTTGATAGACCACTTAAAATAATTCCGAAAAGTAGACCAAATATAATTGATCGGGAAGTGACGGGTTCCCAGAAATCCCTGGTTAAGTGGGCGACAGGCAGCCAAATGATAAAACCGATCAGGAAGCAGATAGTTCCAAAGAGCATAATTTATAGGGTTGAGACGCAAACTTCTTTTAGGGTGGCAGGTTATTAAATTAGTGTCAAGAAAAATAAAACGGTTATTTGTCAACGATTTTGGCATAATTCCTTATTCCTAATTCATAATTCACCTTTTTTTCTTGCCAACAAAGTGAGGCTTTGCTAGCCAAAAAGCCTTGCGCAGGCCGACGGGCCGAGCAGAGAAATTTGCCAGCAGGCAAATATTCGTGTTTTTGGGGAGCAAAGTCGAACGATATCCACACCCTATCCACGTCCATTTTCGGCCAAAAGATTTCCCCGTAGTGAAATTTGGCCTCGTGACTTTGGCGTTTAGTCTAAAATATCGTTGGTAAATAAGCATTCTACCGGTCTATTGCTATAAAGGGCTTGCTGTGTCACAAAGCAAGGCCAAATTCTACTACGGGGTTTGACAGTTTTTGGCCTATCTGTATAATGGCTCCTATTCAGAATATGTTAATAAAAATCCAAACTTTAAAGCGGCAGAGATGATAGCGCCATTTAGGTGTTGACACTCTGGAGCCCGCTAAAAAGCGGGATTTTTAGTCCCGAAAGGGTACTCAGCAGGGCTTGTTGATTGACAAAGAATGACGTTTTGCTAAGCAAAACGCAGAGTTATGAATCAAAGAATAATGAATCACGGCCGAAAATTGCGAAGCAATTTTCGGAAAACCATAATTCATAATTCATCCTTCATTATTCTGCGCCTAGTGTAGCCAGGCGCATTTATCCTGTCGCGACGATCAAGATATCAGGTCTTTTCAATGTCGCAGACAGTTGGTTCTTCGCCTTAGTTGGCGGAGACCATAAACCATTCTGCCTAAGAAACAGAATGGGTTAATCAGGTAAAGAAGAAGACGTTGTTGGAGCAAGAGGCTCTAGGCTTTAGGCTCTAGGCTTTAGGATGGAAGAGAATTCTTTCCTAGTGCCTAGTGCCTATCTACCTAGTGCCTAATTTGATTTCATACAACGGGACAAAACGTTCGAACTGCGAGTGGTCGCGGTGCGAACGGTGGTTAAAATATTTCCTAACAGGAAATAAGAGCATATGGTGGATGCCTTGGCTCGAGAGAGGCGATGAAGGACGTAGCGTGGCTGCGATAAGCTTCGGGGAGGTGCCTAGCAACCTTTGATCCGGAGATGTCCGAATGGGGAAACCCTGCGGCGTAAAACGCCGTAACCGAAGCATCACATGGAATGTGATGAAAAATGCAAAATGTAAATATCAAAATTAAAAATGACAGTTAAAAATGTAAAAATGAAAGAAATTGGAAAATGTTTTTGTTTTCAATTTTAAAAATTTGCATTGTCATTTTACACTTTGATTTTTTAATTTTAAATTTAAAGCATCGCGTTTCGCGCGATGCTTCGGAGCGTACCCTGGGAAGTAAAACATTTCAGTACCAGGAGGAGTAGAAACTAATCAGCATTCCGTAAGTAGCGGCGAGCGAAAGCGGAGAAGCCCAAACCCGGCCGCATCTCATTGCATTCGATGCGGAATTCTTAATTTTTAAATTTTGTAATTTTTTAAATAATTTTCTAATTTCTGAATGTTTACACATTTGGTCATTGGGATTTGTTTAGAAATTAAAAATTAGAAATTAGAAATTCCACTCGAGCGTAGCGAGATGTGGCAGGGGGTTGTAAGGTAACGGCGTCGGTTTTATATCGAGAAGAGTTACAAAATTGTTTGTTAATTGAATCTGCTGGAAAGCGGAGCCCAAGAAGGTGATAGCCCTGTAAGTGAAAATAAACAATCTCTTTTGCCGTTATTCTTGAGTACTTCGAGACACGAATAGCTCGGAGGAATCTGCCGGAACTAACCGGTAAGGCTAAATACTCATCGAGACCGATAGTGAACTAGTACCGCGAGGGAAAGGTGAAAAGCAGTCCGTTGAGGACGATGAAATAGACCTGAAACCATATTGCTTACAAAGAGTTGTAGCGGGCGCATCACATGGGATGTGATGCGGATATGAATTATGAATAAGGAATTATGAATTATGCCGGGAAAATTGCGTAGCAATTTTCCCCAACCATTATTCATAATTCATACTTCTTAATTCATGCTTGAGCATCGCGTTTCGCGTGATGCGTCCGTGGCAGCGTGCCTATTGAAGAATGAGCCAACGAGTTGATGCATTCGGCGAGGCGAACTCCCGTTAAAGGAGGAAGCCGTAGGGAAACCGAGTGTTAATAGCGCGAATAGTCTAATGCATCAGACCCGAAGCCAAGTGAGCTTGCCTTGAGCAGGATGAACCCTCGAGAAATCGAGGGGAAGGTCCGAACGCTAGAGCTGTGCAATACTCTGCGATGACTTGAGGTAAGAAGTGATAAGCTAATCGAACTTGGTAATAGCTGGTTCTCTCCGAAATAGCTTTTGGGCTAGCGTCGAGTGATCCTTTAAGGGGTAGAGCACTGGATGGTCTGGACAGGTCGAAAGACCGCTAGACCAATCAAACTCCGAATACTTAGAGTTATAACTCGGCAGTTACACCGTGGGGGCGAAGCTTCACTGGTGAAAAGGGAAACAGCCCGGATCTCCAAATAAGGTCCCTAAATTTATGCTAAGTGCATCACAAGGTGGTGAAATTTCTCAAACAATGAGGATGTCGGCTTAGAAGCAGCCATCATTCAAAGAAAGCGTAACAGCTCACTCATCGAGAGATTTTGCGCCGAAGATAATCGGGGCTAAGCATAGTACCGAATTTGAGGGCACAGGAAGCATCACATTGCATGTGATGCGAATTATGCAGTATGAATTATGAATTAAGGTTTTCGGAAAATCGCTTTGCGATTTTCCTCCATAATACATAATTCATTATTCATAATTCGGCATCGTGCGTAGCGCGATGCTTCTCGTGCGGTAGGAGAGTTTTCGCATCTGCTGTGAAGGTGAAGGGGTGACCCACACTGGAGCGTTGCGAAGTAAGAATGTTGGCACAAGTAACCACATTAGGGGTGAGAAACCCCTACGCCGAAATACCAAGGTTTCCTTGGCAATGATTGTCAGCCAAGGGTTAGTCGGTCCTAAGGGAATGGCGAAAGCCGCACCCGATGGATATACGGTTAATATTCCGTAACTTTCGTGCGAAACGATGAGATGACGAAGTGTAGTATGCTCTGCGCATTATTGGATTTGACGTTTGACGCGTCAGGACGGCTTTTAGGTAAGTCCGGGAGCCTGCCTTTAATGGCGATTCCAAACGCGGCAAGAATCCCAAGGGCAACCGAGGGAAATAGGGCAAAGCACGCTTCCGAGAAAAGTCTCTAAGTTTATTCGCATGAAATCCGTACCGCAAACCGACACAGGTGGTAACGTCGAGAAGACGAAGGCGAACGAGTGAAGGTTCTCCAAGGAACTCGGCAAAAAATCAGCCGTAACTTCGGAATAAGGCTTTCCAGCACCACTTTTTGGTTTTAAAATATAGTTGTGTATTACGTCTATTTACAAAAACACACTGTAACCAAAGAGATTTATATTGGTAAAACAAATAATCTCAAGCGACGTTTGAGCGAACATAATAACGGTGAACAAAAATCTACACATCGGAAAGATGGCGAATGGAAATTTGTTTATCTGGAGGTATATCGCTCAAAAAAAGATGCAGATGATCGTGAGATGAAGCTTAAGCATCACGGTCGTGCGAAACAAGAGCTATATAAAAGAATCAGCTCGTCGCTTGAAGATTAAAACCAAAAAGTGGTGCTGGATGCAACGAAAGACTGCTTGGCAACTGTTTATCAAAAACACAGCTCCCTGCGAACTCGTAAGAGGATGTATAGGGGGTGACACTTGACCAATGCCAGAAGGTCAAACGACGGCGTTGCGTGCATCACATGGAATGTGATGCGGGATGAATTATGAATAAAGAATTATGAATTATGGAGGAAAATCGCAAAGCGATTTTCCGAAAACCCTAATTACTAATTCATACTACATAATTTAATTCTCACATCGCGCTTCGCGTGATGCACGTGGTGACTGTCGTAAGCCCTGGTGAATGTCGGCCTTAACTATAAGGGTCCTAAGGTAGCGCAATTCCTAAAAGACTGGGACCATCCAAAAGGGATGGAAAACTTGGCTGTATGCGGGAAACTCCGGTAGTATCTCGAGACTACTTTGTCGGGTATAATATGCCGATGAGTAAAAATGTTTCGAGTGGCTCCGATTTATGTCGGAGGCCGGACAATCCGCAGGAAACGTATGAAGTTAGTAATTTCTATTATTCAGGATTCTTTGCAGCAGAAATGTCCTGTTCGATCATTAAAGCAACAAATCATCATCCAAAAGGCTATTACTATGCCGTTGATATAACGGTGTCGAATGCGGATGTAAAGTTGCTGAAGAAGGTGAATCGGGCAGTCATGAAAGGCTCCGGGATTATAAGCCCCGTAAAAGGAGCTTTCAATCTTTCGGCGCGCGGAAAAGAAAAGGTTCGTATTGTCCTGGATTTTCTTCAGAAGTATCCGATTATTGTTGGCGATCTTGCTAAAAATCGGATAGCGATCTTAAGGAAGGCGCTTGCGTATCTTGATAATCATCAAGGGCACGTAACGCATGAAGAAAAAACAAAAATCATGGATACAATGCGGCGTAATCTCCGAATGCTAAAAGAAAAAGGAGTAATTGAAAAATCATTTGACGTCGAACCGGTGAATACTGATGCTGTTGGCTATTTCCTTTCAGGAGTAGCGGATGGTGAGGGTTCATTTGGGTCTAAAATGTCCGGTGATCGTAAGGAACCGTATTTTTTTGTCGCGATGAAAGATCAGAAAATTATTGATCTGTTCCGAAAATTTATAAATTACGGAAATGTTCGGGGGCGAAAAGATAAAGTGTTCCATTGCGAAATAAATAAACGGGATAAGCTAAAAGAAATTTGTACCTTATTTCTTTTGCGATATCCTTTGCATAACGCGCGACAAAAGGCGCGGTTGCGAGAACTTCAGCGGATCCTCAACGACTATACGCCAAGCCCCGCAATGGCGGGGATGATATAGTCTGAACTGCATGGCGACATGCAGAGTTCGGCTCGCGTCGAACCGCTTCGATTAATTTTAATCGGAGTCAAAATCTTGCACCCGCAAGGTTTCAGTAACAGAGTGTGTCGGGTAAGTTCCGACGCGTTGAATAGTGTCATGTCTGAGCAACTGTCTCGGAGAACAGCTCGGTGAAAATACAGTACCGGTGAAGATGCCGGTTACCTGCAGCTAGACGAAAAGACCCTGGAAGCTTTACTACAACTTGGTATTGAGTATATGTTTTTTATGCGTAGCGTAGACGTTAGGCTTTGAAGTGTCCCTTTCGGGGGGCATGGAGCCGCCAATGAAACAGCGTTCTTAAAAAATATATATTCTAACCTGTGCGGCAAAAACGTACGGGAACAGTATCTGGCGGGTAGTTTTGGTGGGGCGCTATCCTTGAGAACGTGAATTTTTTCGTGTTCTCAAACTATGGCGCCTCCGGCAAGGTTAATCTCTTGCGAAAAAAATAAAGTTAGAGGGCGTCATAAATTCAAAATGCAAAAATCAAAATGAAAAATGACCCCAGTAGCAGAGCAAATCTCGCTACGGGGCAGGCAATTGCAAAATGAAAAAATGACGGGTAAATCAGCGATATGCTGGGAAATCTGGTGTATCCGCAGCTACTTGGTGTACAATAGGAATGTTATAAATATCTAAATTTTTAATAACATGTCCGAAGAAATGCCAAGTGAAAATGCTAGCGGTGCAGAAAACCAGCAGGAATCTACTAACGAGCTTATTGAACGGTTTAGAAACCAACCAATTGAACAATATAAAATCGAGTTAATCAGAAAAGCCGATGTAATTGAAAATAGGATTAGACATGTTAAAGACCTAATTCAAGAGTACGACGGAACTCATGGCGATATGAGTAGTATTTTTACGGGTCGATTGGGTGCAATAGGAAGAAAACTTGATGAAATGGAGGAAGCCTTGGACTTTAATTTGAAGTCAGTAGCATTCATGAAAAGTCAGGAAAAGTAGTGGATATTCCTCAGAGACCACCAGCTGATGCCTGTGAATACAGGAATGATTAATTTTTGAATTTTTCAATTTTTAAATAATGTTTCAATTTCTTAATGTTTAAGACATTGGGTTATTGGGGTTTATTTAGAAATTAAAAATTAGAAATTAAGAATTCCGATGTACTCATCGGTTAATGTATGGTCCGAACTCTACCCTTCGATAAGGAGGGCTTGCCCGACTCAGGGCAAGTAGCGATATAGAGAGACAGGCAGAAATGTCCTGTCTGTAAACAAGATTTGTGCTTTCGTTTGCGCATGTATTCGTAGTCATTCGTTATGATTCGTATACATTCGTAGATTGGCACTTAATTTTGTTGTACACAACAAAATTGTCTAAAAAGTAACGAAGGAGTCTATTAAGGTTCCCTAGGCGCGAATGGAAACCGTGCCGATAGTGCAATGGCAAAAGGGAGCTTGACTGCGAGGGGGACATCCCAAGCAGGTGCGAAAGCAGAGCATAGTGAACCGATGGCCCGCGTTAGACGCGGCCAGAGATTATCGGACAAAAGCTACTCCAGGGATAACAGGCTAGTTCCGCCTAAGAGTTCATATCGACGGCGGAGTTCGGCACCTCAAATCGGGGCGCCATACCAGAAATGGTATTAGCTACTTCGACATAACACACAGGAGTGAACCCTGTTATGTTGTTGAAAAATATTGGCTTATAACGGTGGAATCCTACGAATAAATTTTTTGCAAAATTTAGGCGAGGACAATCCCGTGGGAACCCAGCACCATTTATCGTAAGACGGTGAATGAAGTGGTGTTGGCGGCAGTGCTATTTATGTGACTATTTCCAGAAAGTAAATAAATGGTGCTGGACCCGTAGAGACTTTCTCGATGACCCAAATCGAGACTAGTCCGGAATAAATTTCCGGGCTAACACGCCAACTCCTCATCCTCCAAAAGAGGGAAGGAAGAAGATATAGTCCATACAATTGGAAACAATTGCTAAAAGATACGATGTCGGCTTATCACATCCCGGGGCTGTAGAAGGTCCCAAGGGTATGGCTGTTCGCCATTTAAAGTGCTACATGAGCTGGGTTCAGACCGTCGCGAGACAGGTTGGTCTCCTATCTGCTGCAGGCGTTGATTCTTGAGGAGATTCGTTTCTAGTAAGTAATTGCTACTTTATGGAGTAATCCATAATGACAATTTGGCTAATAACGGTGGAATCTTAAGGTTTTTGGTCTGTTGATAACCATATCGAACACGGTCCGGTGATTATGGTACAATTTACTTGAGGACCAGAAATATTTAAGACAATACCGTGGGAAGCATTAGGAAATTAAAAATGCAAATATCAAAATCAAAAAATACTGATTAAATTTTGCGAAAGCAAAATTTACAATCTGAATAGAATTTGTCCGCCTTCGGCGGACGCTTCAATTTTACATTTTGATTTTTAAACTTTACATTTTCTTTTGCCCCGTAACGACTGGAGTCCGCCTTATCGGCGGACGAAGATAGTGGTGGCGAACGATTTCGCGCCATTATAATATGCCAACGACCAATTAGATTGGTCGAAGATATAGTCTACACACGTAGTGATACGTGAATATGTGACGAGAGGACCGAAACGAACTGACCTCTGGTGTACCTGCTGTCGTGCCAACGGCACCGCAGGGCAGCTATGTCGGGAACGGATAACCGCTGAAAGCATCTAAGTGGGAAACCGCCTCCAAGATTAGGAATCGTTTAGACCCGTGGAAGACTACCACGTTGATAGGCTTTAGGTGTACGCACAGTAATGTGTTGAGCCGTGAAGTACTAATCCGTCGATCTTGTTAGGAAATATTGGAGCCACAGGCTCTAGGTAGTAGAGCTCTAGGCTCTAGGTTGGAAGAAATTCTTTCCTAGCGTCTAGTGCCTAAAGTCTAGTGCCTAATTTGTCCCGTTGTGTGGAATTGATAGATGTCAGTTCCATTTGTACCTTGATTAAAATGTCCGCCAAAGGCGGATCAGCCGAGGAGGCTGAAAAAGCAGCGTAAAGCGTATAGCGTTTAGTTTGGAAGATTTTCCGGACTTAACGCTGTACGCTATTCGCTAAACGCTTTAAAGATTTTGGACGCGCATGTAACTCAGCGGTAGAGTATGGCTTTCGTAAGGCCAGAGTCATTGGTTCAAATCCAATCATGCGCTCCAAGCTTTCGGAGGGGTGGTGTAATGGGCTCTGGGCACATTAGTTGTTTCACTTGATGGGTGAGAATTTGTCCAAGTTCAAAACTTGCCCCTCCGCCCAATTTTCGGGCTCCGTCCCTTCCGCGGGTGCGGAAACTGAGTGCCCGTAACTAACTGGGGCGCAACTAAGAATTAGAGGACAATCTTTCGTTCTCTTCTAGCTTAGTTGTCGCCCCGGTTAGAATTATGCTAATCTCTTTGCATTAAAGGTTTTGTTCCCCAGTACAACAGCAAAGCTGTGTACGGGGCAGGCGGGTGATTTATTTCAGGGACTAAATCACGCAAAATTTTGACAATATAATATTTGAACTCAAAGTCTCTGGTGCTTTGGCGAGAGGGAAACACCTCTTCCTCCGCCTCCGTAAAGCTTTGGCGGATTGCGATTTGTATCCAATCGCTTCGCTTTTGGACAAATCGGGAACATTCCGACTTGCCCCGTCAGAAAAATTGAGTATATTGATAATTAGTTCACTTTTTTAGTCTGGTGACTTGACGCGGTGGAAACACCTCTTCCCATTCCGAACAGAGCAGTTAAGCACCGTAGTACCGATGATACCCTTTGGTGGGAAAAGTAGGTAGTCGCCAGGCTAAAGTAGTGAACTCAATTTTTCTTTCCGGGGACAGAGCAGTTAAGCCTCTTAGCGCCGATGAGTCACGCATAATTTTCTGCTGAAAATTTGCGCGACCCCGCCTCGGGCCGCCGCCCTCCGGCTTTGAATCCTCCAGGTGTTCGGATTCAACCCTTTGGTGGGAAAAGTAGGTAAGTGCCAGGGACTTTGTGTTTAAGTCAAAATTTAGGCGGGCGAACAGAGCAGTCAAGCTCTGTAGAGACGATGAGTCGTGGCTTTCTTGACATAAGTTTGTGCAAAAGTATTCTTAATGAGTAAAGGAACAAATGAAAACCGTCCGCGCTAGCCGGTTAATTTTAGGGCTTTCTTTCGTAGGTATAATAAATACCCTGTGCCTCATCCTCGTTGCGAATCAACTTATATCGCAATGGTGGGTGATAATGGCTTTGTTGTTTTTGACGGCGTATGTCCTTTGGATTGTGATTTTAGTTGATAAAGCTCGAAATGGGCAAATCCTGATTAAGAAGTAATCCTCGTTGCGGGGGCTCTTTTTTTGTTTATCATAAACACTTTTGCGGACTCATTGTTTGTTGCTGGTTGTTTGTTTATACTTTAGGGATGTTTTCTTGGGGACGAGGACGAAAATTACTTTATCTATCAACAGCATTGTTTTTCAGTGTTTTTGCAATGATTCTTATTGCTGTAGTTACTTGGTACGAACGGCCTAACTGTTTTGATAACATGAAGAATCAGGACGAATTCGGTGTCGATTGCGGGGGAAGTTGCGCCAAGGTTTGTACCAATGAAATTGCGCAAATAAGTCCGGATTGGGTCAGGTTTTTTGAAGTGAAATACGGAGTTTACAGTGTGGCGGTGCGGGCTCAAAATCCGAATAATCTCGTGGCATTTTCTGTTCCTTATCGCATTAAACTTTACGGAAGTACTGGCCTACTGCTTGGCGAGAGAGATGGGGAAGTTTACATTCCGCCCAATCAGGCGTTCGGCATTTTTGAAGGCGCGATTAGTGTGCCGAACGACAAGCCTGCTCGAGTTACATTTGAATGGCGAGATAAAACTAATTGGGTGAAAAATTCAGCTGTTAACAAGCCTATGGTTATCAAAGATGTGATAAGGAGTTTTAATGGCCCCGGTTTCCCAAGAGTGACCGCCCTAATGGAAAATACCAGTCTTCAAACTGTACGTAATGTAAGGGGTGTTGCCATTGTTTATGACTTGAACGGGAACGCAATAGCGGCATCAAAAACAATAATCGACAAGGTAGCTGGAGGGGGAAAAGCGGAGATGGTTTTTTCTTGGCCTGTTTATTTCGGGCAGGAGGCTAGAGTTGAAATTCTTCATTGGCTTTTGCCCATGGGTGAACAATAGGATTTGTTTAAAATTAAAATATGTCCGGTAAAAAAATTCCCTTTATTCATATCGATTGGCTGTTGCTAACGGCAGTTTTGCTTATTTCCGCCGCCAGTCTTACTGTCATGAATTCCTTTGTTGGAGAAAGCGCGTTATTCGAACGCCAGTTTGTTTGGCAGGCGGTTGCTGTCGGTGTCATGCTTTTTGTCAGTTTAATTGATTGGCATTTTTTAAGGCGCACAGATATTTTGGTCTACTGTTTTGGACTGACAATTCTTGTTCTTGTCGCGGTGCTTTTTTTTGGAATTGACGTAAACGGATCTCATAGCTGGTTTCGTTTTGGCGGGGTTTCTTTCCAACCATCTGATTTGGCAAAGATTGTGATTTTGCTGATACTTTCAAAGTATTTCTCAAGAAGACATATTGAGATAGCCGATATACGCCACATTATCGTCTCAGGTTTATACGCATTCGCCATTTTCATACTGATTTTTCTTCAGCCGGATTTTGGGTCGGCTATAGTAATTTTTCTAATTTGGCTTGGCATGGTTTTGGTTTCGGGAATATCCAAAAAACACCTTCTCTTGGTTTTTGGGGTCGGATTCTGCGTTTTTGCCGCTCTCTGGTTTTTTGTATTCGCCGATTATCAAAAGCAGAGAATAGTTACATTTATTAACCCTTTAAGTGACATCAGGGGCGCGGGTTATAATGCCGACCAGTCGGTTATAGCTGTCGGTTCGGGGGGGTTTTGGGGTAAAGGGCTCGGCTATGGCACTCAATCTCGCCTCAATTTTTTACCCGAGTACGAAACTGATTTTATTTTCGCTGCGTTTGCTGAAGAGTGGGGTTTTGTCGGTGTGGTAATGCTTCTCATTTTGTATTTGGGAATTATTTGGCGCATTGTTAAAATAGCGATGAGAGGTGCTACAAATTTCGAAGTGCTATTCGGTTTGGGTGTGGCGGTTTATTTTTTGTGCCATATCGTAATCAATATCGGTATGAATCTGGCACTTTTGCCAGTAACCGGAATCACGCTACCTTTTATGAGCTATGGCGGATCTCACTTGGTGGCTGAGTTTTTGGCAGTAGGAATACTTTTTGGAATGAATCGGTACGGTCGTTCCACCGACAGGGAAGCGGTGAAGAATGAGGTGGTGGGGGTGTAGGGGGGAATGAATTATGAATTAGGGTGAATGCAAAATGCAAAAATCAAAATGGAAAATGACAATGCAAAATGCAAAAATTTTGTGAAATAGCAATATACTGGCAATTCTGGGAATGGTAAGATATTTGTATTACAAGTAGAAATGTTCGGCTATCTGCTGGACAGGTAGCAAACTAACTTTATGGAACTATCATCAGAAAAATTTGATAATGATCTGGAGGAGAAAGTTGAATATGATGAGGGCATTAGGCATTTAATACAAGTGTGTGAGATGGCCGCCCCATTTTTTGAAAAGGCCAAGGATCCGGAATATCTTAAGAGAATTCCATCAGCATGGTTTATAAAAACAGCCGAAGCTTTGACTATGTTAGGGGTAATAGATCAGATCGTGGAAAAAGAAAACGAAAAAGAGAAATAGTTTTTTTGTAAGTGTCTCCGGCCATGGGGCACTGCTTGTATTTCTTGAGGGCTTCCTTTCGCTTGAACATACAGAAAAAAACCGGGACGTTATGTTCCGGTTAATTCATGTATGCGTTCGACTACGGCGCTTATTTGGGGTGAATAGGCGATATCACCACGCTTACCGTATGTTTCAATGCGGAGAAATTCGCCCCAAATGAGCTCGGTGTACCTCTTGTCTTTGTGCCAAAAATCAGGGTTTAATGTTCCGGGCGTCTCAGACGATGTCCATACGTAGCCGCGTTGCTTTAAGTCCGCATTTTCGAGGTATTTCTGGAGGGTCAAGCGACAACGTCCGCAATGCCCCCATGCCGCGATGAAAACAATTTTTTTAAATCGATCAAGACCAAGTCTCAAGGCATAGACGACATTTTCGAGAGTATTTTTCGAAACTTTGTCACAGTAGAAAAAAATGTTTTCCGGCAAAGTTTTTTTGGCCAGAGCAAATATTTTTTCTGATTCGCGTTTGCCGTCCCCGGTGTCTTTTCCTCCGGTTATGAATACGTTTTTAACGCTGGTCAGATTGATGATGTCGGAGAGATGTTCAATAGCCAGGAAGTGTTTTTCTTCATGAGGAGTGCCAAAAACTAAGACAGCGTCAGTTTCTTTGTCGGCATTCTCGTTTTTACCAAAGCAAAGCTCTGTTAGAAGTTCGACTGCTTCCTCTCCCAGTTTTGGGGGTGTTGGATTCTTGGGTATTTGATTTTGCATAAGAACCTTATACTTACGCAAAATTACAGTAATTGTTGGTTGGAGTCAAAATTTCGCCCTTGATTACAAGGGCTCAATATCGCGACAGAAGACCTCCATCTGCATTCTCATTATGTTATTTCAGTTTTAATGGTTTCAAGCGCCTCGCAAATGCGGTCTGACATTTCAATAAAGTTTGGAGTAGGTTCAAAGTCCCAATCTTTTTCTTGCTGCTTCTGTTCGTAGAGTTTTCCCCAACTATCGTATTCCTGCAGTATCTTTTCTATTTTGAGCACTACCTCAGGCATGAATTCTTTTGCCTCGCCAAGTAAAATACTTTTGCTGACGGAGTCCGCCAAGGTTTTTTCTTTAGTTGTTTCGCCGGTAATTTTTCTTAAATCACCTTCGAAGGCTCTCTCTGAAGGGGTTTGAAATTGGTTTGATCCATATAACCCATTACCGGATATTAAAAACCCTGTACCTTTTAAAGTTCTTTTTCCGTCTTCAAGCCGGCCGTTTTGAGCAAAATCCGCATTGCGTTTCGCGTAATTTATAAATTCATCTATTGCGGAAAGCAACAAAATCTTAGTCTTTTTTACTTTCTCATTTTCGTCTAAAAAATCTTTTTTTTCGAACATGTTTAAAATTATTGCTTATAAATTTCTTGTGTCCGCTCAAGCATCTTTTTAAGAGAAAATTCTTCCGAAATTCTGCGTTTTAGTTTACCTCCGAATTCAAGAATTTTATCGGGATTCTGTTCGAAAAAACGAAGAGCATATGAAATTTCTTTAATTGCCGCCGGTCGGATTAATATACCCGTTTCCATATCTACGATGACATCTTTAGCTCCGCCTACGTTTGTAGCCACCACAGGAAGTCCAACTGAGCCGGCTTCGAGAATAGTGTAAGGGAGACCTTCCTTAAGTGATGGCAACAAAAAAATGTCGAATGCCGAAAGCAATTCGCCTGCATTATTTTTATAACCCGTAAAAAAAACGAAGTTTTGTAAGGCAAGTTTCTTCACTTCATTTTCCAGCTTTTGTCTTTGTTCGCCTTCGCCGATAATGCCGAAGATGATGGGGTGATCGTTGTCAGCCTTTTGTTTTTTTATTTCGGCGATGGCTTCTAGCGCGTATCTGAGTCCTTTATTTGGATGAAGTTCTGCAATTGTGCCGATGGCAAGATTTCGCTCTGAAATGATGGCCTCGCCGAATATGATTTTTCGGGCATCGTCTCTGTCCCGATACGTTATTGGAGAGATGCCATTATGGATTAAGATAAGTCTGTTTGAAGTTAAAAATTTGGGTGCACGCACTAAGTCGTCTTCCGAAACGACTATTGTCTTATGCGATAGATATACCGTGAACCAAGAAAGAAAGTAAATAATTAATCTTTGGTAGTTTTTTCTTGATTCTTTGAATGCCCATCCGTGAGCAGTAAAAATTATTTTAGGCTCTAAGCGATCGGTTCTAGCTCCTAGGAAAGAAAAAAGAGTAACCAGACGACACGCGAGAGCGCCGACTCCGCCGGCTTTGGAGCTGTTCAGGTGAACCACATCGGGTTTTTCTCTTTTTATTATTTTATATAATTCAAAAAAAACGAGCGGTTCTTTAAAAAAAGAGATATCTCGCATGAAATTTTTTACCAAAATTGTCCTGATGCCGGATTCTTCGAGTTTGTTATAAAGCAACCCCGGTTTGGCTTTAGATTCTCCGGAGCCCCCAAGCGCAACGATAGGTTCAAATTCGTTTTCAGGCAGGGAAGTGGCCAGATCAAAGACATATCGTTGGGCGCCACCAAAGTTAGACTTGGTGATTATGTAGAGAATCTTTTTTTTCATATCGTTAATACAAATATACGAATGTTACTAATCTTTCTAATGTCAACGAATTCTCAAAATTCGGGTTCTATTCGTATACATTCGTTATGATTAGTGTCATTAGTATATTGGTCAAGTTATTATAAAAACTATACCATGCCAACGTGTTTTTTCCACGGAGCTAGATTTAACAGGATTTTTGTTGTACCATACTTCCGTCTATGACAGGCCTAAACAAACAAGAACCGCTCATACTTTTTTTGGGTGATGTTGTTATTTTTGCCATAACGTTGTGGCTGGCCCTTTTTTTGCGTTACGGGTCGGTACCTCCAATTGACCGTATACAGAGCCATTTTTTGGCTTTTTTGCCTCTCGTAGCAATATGGCTTGTTGTTTTTTTTATCGCCGGTCTATATGAAAGGCATACTTTGATTTTAAGGAGCCGTTTGCCAAATATTGTCATAGGGGCACAAATAGCCAACGGAATTGTTGCCGTGGCTTTTTTCTACTTCGCCACATATCTTACAATCGCTCCGAAAACTGTGCTGTTTATTTATGTCGCGTTGGCGGCCGTCGCCGCAATTTTGTGGAGGCTTTATGGATATCCCATAATCGGAAGCCGCAGTAAGCAAAGAGCCTTCTTGATTGGCCAAGGCGAAGAGATTCGTGAATTGGAGACTGAAGTTAACCAAAACGATTTTTATGCCATGAAATTCGTTTCGTCTATTGATGTGGATAAAATTGCTGGCTTGGATATCAGAAAAGACCTTATTGAGGAAGTTTACGCTGATGAAGTTTCGATTATTGCTCTCGACACAAGAAACCCAAAAATAAATCCGCTTCAGCCTCATTTATACAACCTTGTTTTTTCTAACGTGAAGTTTATCAGCCTGCACAGGCTTTACGAAGAAATATTCAAGAGGGTGCCGCTTTCCCTTGTCGGTTATGAATGGTTCTTGGAAAATGTTTCCAATCGTTCCAAGCCTGTTTACGACGCTTTGAAAAGAATAATTGACGTTGCGATTTCATTGCCTCTTCTAGTTGTGCCTCTCCTTTCATTTCCTTTTGTGTACATCGCGGTAAAAATTGAAGATGGCGGACCGGTTTTTATTTTTCAAACCAGGGTAGGCGAAAATAACCGGCTGGTCAAATTTGTGAAGTTCAGAACAATGCTATTTAGTGAGGACGGTGAATGGCAGGGAAGAGGAAAGGAAAATAAGGTGACAGCAGTCGGCGCATTTCTCCGAAAAACTCGTCTTGATGAATTTCCTCAGTTGTGGAACGTTCTCATCGGGGACGCGTCTCTTGTTGGCCCGCGTCCGGAGTTTCCGGAGCCCGTTCGGCGTTATTCAGAAGAACTGCCATATTACAATGTTCGACATATGATAAAGCCTGGCTTGTCAGGTTGGGCACAGATATACGGAGAGCATCCTCACCACGGGGTGGATGTAACGAAGACTGCCAATAAATTGGCGTATGATTTGTACTACATCAATAACAGAAGTCTGTTCTTGGATTTGGAGATCGCACTGAAGACAGTTAGGATTTTGCTGACGTTTAAGGGAAAATAAGATTAATGTAAAATGTAAATATCAAAATTCAAAATGACAATGCTAAATTATTAAATTTTACATTTTTAATTGTAATTTTGCATTTTGATTTTTTAATTTTGAATTAGCTTAACCGACGTAATTGAGAATGAAAAACAAAAATTCGGATAGTGATAAAAGCAAGGGGGTGAAAATTGTAGTGACTGGCGGAGCCGGATTTATCGGCAGTCATATTGTCGACGCCCTGGTTGCTTCAAATAAATACGAAGTCCATGTTATCGATAATCTGTCGAACGGAAAGCTGGAAAATGTAAACAAGAAAGCAGTATTTCATAAAGCCGATATTAGAAAATTGGCTGAAATCTCACCCATACTAAAAGGTGCCAAATACGTTTTTCACGAAGCGGCCTTGCCCCGCGTTCAATTTTCTATTGAACATCCGGATGAAACAAACGAAGTCAACGTGACGGGCACCCTAAATGTTCTTATCGCCGCGAGAGATGCCGGTGTAAAAAGATTAGTCTACGCGGCTTCAAGTTCGGCCTACGGTGATCAGCCAAGTTTACCTTTAATTGAAAATATGGAGGCCATGCCAAAAAGTCCTTATGGCCTTCAGAAATACATTGGCGAACTTTATCTTAAACTTTTTACCGAAGTTTACGGTATGGAAACCGTGTCTCTTCGGTATTTCAATGTCTATGGTCGACGTAATTCAAGTGAGGGTGCTTATGCGCTTGTGATCGCTAAGTTTTTCAAATTGCTTAAGGAAGGCAAAGCTCTGACCATAACCGGAGATGGCACTCATACCCGCGACTTTACATCAGTTCACGATGTTTCGCGCGCCAACCTTTTGGCAATGACAAGTAAAAAAGTGGGAAAGGGGGAAGTCATAAATATCGGCGCGGGCCACAATTATTCTGTTAATGAGGTGGCCAAAATGATCGGCGGGAAAGCTGTACACATTGCTCCGCGATTGGAGCCGCATGACACCCTGGCTGATAATTCTTTGGCCAAAAAATTGCTTGGCTGGACGCCGGAGTGGACACTGGAGGATGGCATCAAGGAACTCAAAAAATTGAATTAGTCAGTGAATTAGCTCGTCCTCTGACGAGACATGGAATTTTGGCAATGAAAAACCGCGGGCTTAAAGCCGCGGCGATTTGCTAGTTTTTTTCGCATTGTTTAGAACGACTTCGCTCGAATCGAAGAGTCTGTGCGTGCGAGCGTTAACGCGGGCATGTATAACCCGGTTCGGGTGTTCGATGACTGTTGTGTTGTGACACCACCAGATTTGATCTTTCTCCGGCGTAAAACCGTGGTCTGTTAGCCACTGTTCGGCTTCATTACTTTCAAGCGGACCAACACATAAGTCCGCTGACGTTGCAAACGGGGCCCTAAGTTCAATTACGGTATTTTTATTCATATTCTCCTCTCTTTATAGGATAGTAAAACTAAAAAGGCATTTCGTCAATATTTTGTATCATTGCTGTCCCACTAAACTCCCGCAAGTTGTAATTGGAGCATTTTGTCAGGTTTGAATTTGTGCAGATTCTTTGGGGACAAAGATAACAGGTCAATAATGGTGCGGCGTGTAAAAAGTGTTTCCTT
>Ga0209542_10001435_pt1 | contig 55926 bp, 53 predicted proteins | sample RifCSPhighO2_01_FD_184028 | JGI IMG/M metagenome (GOLD analysis project Ga0209542, IMG submission 184028) | Soil microbial communities from Rifle, Colorado - Rifle CSP2_plank highO2_0.1 (SPAdes) (version 2) | ecosystem: Environmental > Terrestrial > Deep subsurface > Rock core/Sediment ... | reverse complement strand
ATAGCATTTATATTATTAAAAAAATTAAGGATATCACGATAAGTTGACAATATACAATCTATAGGAAATCACTTTAATAATCATAAAGTAAAATGAATAACTTTTAAAAGCTTTGAATATCTAGTTTAGATAACTAGGGCCTATAGTCCATCGGCTAAGATATCTCCCTTACACGGAGAGGAGAGAGGTTCGATTCCTCTTAGGCCCATTAGAGAATCTGAGTATGAATATAAAATCAATAACAATTGAAGATATAGTTGTAAGTAATCTTTTTCCTGGAGTTAGAGTCAGCACTTTAAAGGAGGGAAGCCCAGTTATTAGAAAAGAATATCTTTCATTTGAAGTTATTAATGATATGATTTATTCTATTGGGGGTGATGCTTCTAGTCTTGGATATGAATATGATTCAAGTGGGATACCAAAAAAATATAATGGTGCTATAATATTATCTAACAAGGCCTTTTTGAAGCTTAAAGATGTAAGAAGAGCATATGCAAGATATAGGATAAGATATTCTCAGCAAAAGCCTATAAAGATGCCGGGCAAATTAGAAAGAGTAGCAATATAAATCTTTAAATATCTAGTCTAATTCTCAAAATAATACTTCAACCGCGCTGGTAGTATAGTAGTTAGTACATCTCGTTGCCAAGAGCTTTCTTGAGAAGAAACCTCGGAAAGAAACACAAACACGAGGTAACCCGGGTGCGAATCCCGGCCTGCGCATCTTTGAGCTTCAGCAGCGAGGACCATAACAAAGCCTCAAAAACATAAGTTTTTGATAGCATTCAGAGAACTTTGTTCTCTGATGTGACAAACAAGGAATGGCAAAGATATAAAATAAAATGTCAAAAGTTAATTATAAAGTCATAATTTATTCAGTAATTGCTCTTGGATGCTTAGCATTAATGTTCTTTGTGAACTGGCTCTTCATAATTCCTGCAGCCATATTAATGTGGCTCAATCAAAGAGAGCTGATGAAAAAATAAAAAAGAAAAGAATAAGAAAAATAAATAAAAAATAAAGCTCCTAAAAATACTAATTAGATTTAATGAAAGTCATTAAATCTAGGTTTTCTTTTTGCATAACATTCTTTGCAGTAAACTGGCTTGCCTTCTGTTGGCTTGAAAGGAACTTCACATTCTTTCTTGCATTCAGAACAAACAGCTTTACTCATTTCTCTTGGTCCAAAATCTCTTCTTGGTCCTCTGTTAAATCCAAATCCCATTTTATTATCCTCCGTGTGTATTTAATTAACAACATCAAAAATTTTTGTAAATTTTTGGGGTGTTCAGAAACTCGTTAAAGTTTCTGACATCTAGAATTCCAATGTCGATATGATATCTTAATTAAATATTCTATATGTCTAAAAAATCATAGAAATATGAGTATATAAACATTTGTATGGCTTGCTGTGTTGTCTGAAAATTAGTTAATAACGCTAATATAAATCAGCTTATAAAATTATAGACGACTGCATAGCTTACATGACATTTAATTTGCAGTTATCTATAGTCTTTGACAATAATAATTGAGCAGTTTTATTGATATCCTATCTATCAAAGGCGCACAATTGCTCAATTTTTAGCGTCCTTTGATATATCTGTATAACTGCGACAGAATAGGCTATAAGTCACGCAGTTATCCATACAACTCTTTTATTTTTTTCTAAATTATTTAAGATTTTATCCTAGAACAAAGGCTCAATTAAAAGTTTAATTTTAAGCCCTTTATTTTCAGCAGAAACATCATAATAATGTTTTAATCTTTCAAAAGTTCTTGCTGCTTCTTCTTCATTTTCTGCTTCAACTTTTAATAAATCAGACATGCCATCTGGCTGGACTAAAACACTTTTAAATCTCTTTAAAATTTCAGCTAAACCTTTATACTCTTCAACTATAGCTTCAGAAACTCCATAAGGCCTTATTAATCTTGCACAAAAATTCATCTTATCTATGAGAAAGTTTAACACTAATTTCTTCTTCAATCCAAGAATATTCTATTCTTAAAACTGGATTATCTTTTAAAATTTCCCTAATTCCTGCAACTGCTGATACACACCCAAATAATTCATATTTTAAAAAATAATTCTCTATTTTCTGCCTTAAGCTGGAAGATTTATCTTGTCTTTCCATTTTGCTCCACTCGTCCAGTTCTTTCATGATAAGGGAAAAAATTTTCTATGATTTTTTTATGAGGCATATTTATTATATGATAATAAGTATGTCTTGCTAAATCTTCTGCCTTAAAACAGATGTATCCTATACTAAAAACAATCAAATCAGCTAAAAGACCTTTATCATTCTGTCTTTCCATTATTCCATCTCACTCATAGGTATGTTTTTTTGCTTGCTGTTGCCAGCAGCAATAACATCATCAATTCTTAAAATCATAACTGCTACTTCAGTTGCAGAATCTATAGCTTGCTGCTTAATTCTTATAGGCTCAATTATTCCTGCTGTAATACTATCTTCTATTTTTCCTGTTAAAAGATTTAATCCAGCATTTGTCTCTCCTTTTTGATGCCTTGCCCTTAATTCTGTTAAAATATCAATTGGGTCTAAACCAGCATTCTCAGCAAGAGTAACAGGAATAAATTCTAAAGCAGACGCAAATTCTTCTACTGCTAATTGCTCTCTTCCCCCTAAACTCTGGCTATAGTCCCTTAATCTCTTAGCCAGCTCAACTTCAATAGCTCCTGCTCCTGCCAGAATTTTTTTATCTTTTAGTACAGAAGCAACAACACCCATACCATCTTTCAAAGCCCTTTCTATTTCTGAGATTACATGCTCAGTTCCCCCTCTAATTAATATTGTCAAAGCCTTAGGATTTTTGCATCCTTTAACATAAGTCATTCCATCATTGTTTTTAACTTCCTCTACAATTTTAGAATATCCTAATTGTTCTTGAGAAATTTCATTTAAGTTGCTAATTATTTTTCCTCCTGTCGCCTTTGAAAGTTTTTCCATGTCTGATTTTGCAACTCTTCTTGCAGCATAAATTCCTTCTTTAGCAAGATAATACTGAGCAACATCATCAATTCCTTTTTGACAGAAAACAACATTCGCTCCTGATTGCTTAATTTTTTCTACCATGGCTTTCAATAATTTTTCTTCTCTTTCTAAAAAGCTTTGTAATTGTTCTGGAGATGAAACAGAAATTTTAGTTTCAGTTTCAGGCCCTTTAATCTCTAAAGCAGCATCAATCAAAGCAATTTTAGCATTTTCTATTTTAGAAGGCATATCAACAGAAACTCTTTCTTTATCTAAAACAATTCCTTCTATTAATTCTGTATCTTCTATACCCTCTCCTTTAACTTTTTCTATTTTTATATTATCTAAGTCTGTTTTCCCATTTTCCTGAATTTGTTTTACAGCTTTTACAATTATCTGTGCAAATTTTTCTTTTTTAGCAGATGCATTCTTGCTGGCAAGAGAAGTAAAAACAAGCTCTTTTAAAATTTCATCTGAATTTGCAACATCTATTGCTATGTTCTTAATTATTTCCTGAGCTTTTTCTGCAGCCAGCCTATATCCTTTTGTTATAACAGTTGGATGAATCTTCTGGTCTAAAAGTTTTTCAGCATTTTCCAACAGTTTGCCAGCAAGCATTACTGCTGTAGTAGTTCCATCTCCCACTTCTTTATCTTGCGTCTTAGCAATTTCTACAATCATCTTAGCAGCAGGATGTTCTATTTCCATTTCCTCAAGAATTGTTACACCATCATTTGTAACAGTAATATTTCCTGTGCTGTCTACCAGCATCTTATCCATTCCTTTAGGTCCTAAAGTAGTTTTAACAGTATCAGCAACAATTCTTGCTGCCATAATGTTGTTTCTTTGAGCATCTCTTCCAATAGTCCTGTTTGAATTTTCATTCATGATTATAATTGGCTGTTTGTCTGTCATATTATGGTAAACCTTCAAATTGTCTCTCTATCTCAGCATTAGCAATAATATAAGCCATAGAATTTTTATCTACTGCTCTTTCAAATGCAGGCAATCCTCTATCTTCCATCTCTTTAAGATAATCTTCCATTTTTTTTATAGCGTCTCTTTCACTTTCATGAGAAATCATATTATCAGGAGCAATCATTGCTTCTCTAACCCCTATTGTCATTGCTTCTATTACTTTGTCTGTCATCTTATTCTTATTTTATTTTGATTTTTAAGTATTATTATTCCAAAGAATATAGGTTATTCTCTGATGATTTATAATTAATTTTTAGCTCTTAGTTCTTCATAAGCTTTTTTATTTCTTTCTTCTAGGTCTTTTGTTATATCTCTCTCTGGAAGCAAACCCTCACCAATTAAAAACTTCGACAATCCTTTTATTCTCATTAATTGTGTATCATTCCAGAAAAATCTTCCACTATCTTGAGGAATATATTCTAAAGCTTGCTTCATTTCTCTTCCCATACCCTCTTCAGTATAACCTAAAGAAGGTCTTACACTAGCCCAAACATCAAGTTTTTGAGGCGATTTTATACCTAATCTTCCAACATAACCTCTATTTTTCAATGGTGAACAAACAGCTGAAGTAAAATATAAACTATACCCTTCTTTGCTATATTCAGGATCAAATGGCGGCAGCTCAATTTTTTTAGTGCCCAAAATCCATTTTCTTTCTAACTGAAAAGGTCTTGAAGCCTGCTTTGCCATGCAATCATCTACTATTTTAATCCATTGTTTACTGCTTAGAAGCATATTATTTGAAGTAAGTAAATTAGCTACATCAGACATAAAATGCCCTAATCTCATTTTAGTCAAGTCTATAACTGAAACATTTTCTGGAGTCCATAATTCTTTATTTTTATATCCTACAAAATTTTGAGCTCCAGAATCTCCATGAATTAAATATCCTTTATACTCATCTAAAGTCTCTGAAAAAGGAGAAAATAATTCTGCAAACTCTAATTCAGCAGCATCAGATGGCAGTTTGCCATGCTTTCTTTGATATATTGTTCTAAAATTAGAAACAGCTTTTTCTATAAAAGGTCTTGCTTCTCTTTCTCTTATTGCTTCTATAACTCCTGCTTTAGAAACAACTTTTGCTAAAATACTTCCAGCATACATATGAAAATTTAACAAAACATCTGTTGCAACTTGAGCTAATCTAAATCTCTCATCCAATGGCAAGCCAGCTAGCCTTTCTTCTAACATTTGGTCGCCTCTGCTCGAAAGTAAAATTCCACCTTGTATGCTCGGCAATTCATGCGGAATTGGAGTAATTCCACTTTCTTGAAAAAGCTGATATAAAAGATATTTCAAAAACAATGGCTCTTGTTCTGCTGCACCATTTTCACTATCGCCATTAAAATGTTGTACATAAAATTGAGTAGGGTGAGCAGTTTGTACAGAATCTTCCCCGCCCTTTCTAAAAGAAAAAGTTCCTTTCAAAAATTTGGAATAAGGATTTCCAAATCTTTCTCTTTTAAATCCTTTTTCAAAAACATTCACCCCCTGCTCTTTTGGAATGCCTTCTAAAAGCCTAACTATTTCTTCAGCATGTACAGTCAAGTATGTCTCTAGTTCTGTTTCATTTGTCATATTAAACCCTCATATAAAATGTCATTTTGGCATTCTGATAAATATTTTTTTCAACAAGATCTAAGGCTTGAGTTATTTTAATATTTTTTGAATTTAGTTTTTCTAATTTATCTATATCTTCCTTTATTTTTTTTGTCTCATTAATTGCCTCTAAAGCCAATTTGCGGTCACCATTATAAAAAGCTTCCATTGATTTTATATAACTCTGTTGAAGCCCGATAATAATATTATTTATCTCATTGTTTTTTTCAGGGTTTATTTTATTCATCCATTTAAGAACATATTTTAAACCATCTCCTAATGACTCAGAATTAAAAGAAATCCACCAATTATTAAATAATTTATTCCCATCCATCTTAAGAATATTTAATACTGTTGGATTATCAATTCCTTTTATGAAAATTCTTGAGCATAAAAAATAGAATTTATTCACTACTTTATCTATCTCTTCAATTTCCTTGATTGATTTAATATCTATCTTATCTTTCTTTATTTCACCAATAACAATATCAAACATCTCTCTCAAATTATTGTCAATTCTTCTTACAAAGTCCTCAAATTTTGCTTCTTTTATATCAAAGAAATCTTTTGCTACTATCCCTTTATCATTAGAATCTATAATCTCAAAACTTAAATAATCTCCTAATAGATCCTTTAAGAATTTTTTATTTTTTACATTGCCTTTAAAAGTGATATTATTATATCCCTTTATATATGCAGCATGTAAATGTTTTTTTACAAATTCATCATCTTCATTTTCAAGGTCTATTTCTGCTTTTTTCTCTATTTCTTTCTTAAATTCTGAAGAAATAATAACCTCTCCATTAGAATTATGCTCAAGGAAAACATTATCTCCTTTCTTCAATCCAGATTTATCAACCCAGTCTTTAGGCAAGGCTATTGCAAAGCTAGAATTTCCTAGTCTTATTAATTTTCTTTGTTCCATGGCTCAGTTTTAGTCTAAGTTTAACTTTTTTATCTATCTGTCTAAAACCCTCTTATTTCCATACGAAATAAAGGTTAGTATATATTTAAATGATTGTTGTTGTATAATATATACTTTGCAGTATATATTTGTATATACTGTAAACCCTTCGACGACAAATTTTTCTTTATTTTTCTTAAATAATCAAAACTAAAGAAAAGTATATATAATATATACTATATCAGCAATAAGAATATATAGATTGCTGTTGTAATATGATTACAGCGAGGTCTGGCTCAGATTCCCTCGCTGCTTTTTTTTATTTGATATGCATTTTGCTCAAAAAAGGGAAGAGGGCAAATGATGTCTGAGAACATACTGTATATTAATATAGCTAGATGATTATACAACCAAGAGTTTGTACAGACTAGGGAAATAGGTGCAAAAAGGGATTAGCATGCATAATTATATCAATAGAAATTAATTTTCGGAAGAAAATTTTTCCTTGATAGATAGTAAATGAAATTAAAACATCCGAAAATTAATTTCATTTACTATAGTCTAACTAAATATCAGGAGGCGAGAGACTTCATTAGAAGTAAATAAATTACTACCACTAATGAGGTCGCGAGAGAAAAAAATGAAACTAGGAATAATTGTTGGGGCAATAATGGAAAAAGAATTTCCTATTGTAAATGCAGATGAAGACCTAACAAATTGCGTAAAATCAACTGCTGAAGACAACGCTTGTTTAGTAATTAATCAGGGAGATTTTGCAGGATTCATAGACAGGGAAATAATTCTTCAAGGATTTTTAGAAGCCAAGGATAAAGTAAGTGAAAATGAATTGATAAGCAAAATTAGTATTATTGATTACTATAGTGATGCAGCAGAGCTATTTAATCTAATTAAGAATGAAAGAGATTTAGTAATTGTGAAAAGACACAACAATATTGTAGGAATAGTTGCTAAAAGAGACCTTAAAAAAATAGGAATAATTTACAGCAGAATAGTCGGGCTGAAGAAGCAAAAACAAATAATAGAACCCCTAGAGAATATTTATAAACTTCAAGCAACTTAATTAGTTATGAAAATAGGTGTTAAAGTTGGGGATATAATGACTAGGAATTTTAGTTCTATTAAGCCTGAGGCTACTCTTATTAATGCTGCAAAAGAAATGATAAAAAAAAGAGTTGGCAGCTTAGTTGTCCTGGATAAAGATGAATTAAAAGGACTGATAACAGAAAGAGACATTATTTGGGCAATGGTAAAAAAAAGTTCTGGCTGGAATAAAATTCTTGTAAAAGATATTGCAAAAAGAAAAGTTCATACTATAAATCCTTCTACAGACTTGCTTGTTGCTTTGCAAAAAATGAAGAATACAGGATATCGCTGGCTGCCAGTTACAGTTAAAAAAAGAGTTATTGGGCTGTTAACATTAAAAGATATTTTAAGAGTAGAGCCAAGCTTATTTGAAACAGCACAAGAAATCATGCAGATAAAAGAAGAAACTGCCAAGCTAAAAAGAATTCAGCAAATAAAATCTGGCAAGGTAATTGAAGGAATATGCAATGAATGCGGAAATACAGATATTCTTCAGAGTGTAAATGGAAGATTAGTTTGTGAAGAATGCAAGTTTTCTATCTAGATTCTATAGCAAAGGACATTGAAAATTGAGAAGATTTATGCCTTTGCTGGATAGTATAATAACAAAAAACTGCTCAAATATTTTGTTCTTATACTATATTATTATTATTATTATTCTATACTCAACGATAATATTCTATAAATCATTTGTCTTTCTGACTTTTATGTATAGCAATGCTATCGGGCTTCTTAAAAGAGTCAAACAAGGTTCTGTTAGCCAATGGGTGATGATTCTCATGTAGATAACTGCATTGTTTATGTTACAATTTAGTGCAGTTATACAGATAGATAATATGAGAATAATATATCATCTATAGCAAACAACTTTAATTTTCGTAGTGTTTTTGTTGTTTGCTAGATAGGAAATCACGAAAAAATTCCGATTATTAAAGTGATTTCCTATAAGTTACATAGTTGTCTATACTTTTACTGATATTGCATAGATAAATAACAAACTGCTATTAAATTAATAAATATTTCTCTCAAATTATTAATACCAAAAATTCTTCGGCAAATTAATGATTTTATAGCAATTTTCACCTTTTAAGTTAACATCATCTCAAACAAAAATATTTAAATACACCTTTATATTATTAAGTTCAAGAAAAGAGGAAAAATATGGTTGAATTAGACAAGTTTTTACCGCAGCAGAAATTAAGGCATGTTGGAATATTTGATTTTAAAGAAGTGTATAGAATTTGCTATGAGTGGTTTATTAATGAAGGATATGATGTTGCTGAGAAAAGTTATGTAGAAAAAGTAGGTCAAAAAGGAAAGGAAATAGAAATAGTTTGGGTTGCTGTAAGAAAAGTTTCTGATTATTTTAGATTTCAAATTAAATCAACATGGCATATTTTAGGATTAAATGATATAGAAGTAGAAGAAAACGGGAGAAAAATAAAGATGAACCAGGGAGATTTAGAAATAAGGTTTGATGTAATTCTTGAAAAAGATTATGAATCAAGATGGGAAGATAATGCTTTACTTAAATTCTTAAGAGGAGTTTATGATAAGCATATAATTCAGGCAAGAATAGACAAATATGAAACAAAATTAGTTGAAGAAGTAAATGAAGTAATAACCCAGGTAAAATCATTCCTTGCTTTAAGCATGACGAGGTAATTCTATATATTCTTGGCAGTAAAATGTTAAGTAAACCTTAGTTCTTAACACAATTTTGATTTAATTATTTATTTTTGCACAGGCTTCTAATTTATTTAAAGCACTAATATGAAGACTACCTTAATTTTTGCAGCTTATATTTCTTGATACTTAATTTTTATTAATTAATAGATTATAATCTAGACATCAAATATTAAGAAATGTTAAGTTTGATACTTTACTTAACAGAAAAGTATCTACTTAGTCGTCTGAAGTAGATTATTCATAAAACCGATATAATCTCGACATTGGAGTTTTGCTGTCTGCAAAACTGACAGCAATCTACATGTTGTTTCTGCACCCTTATCGCTCCTGCTTCCACCAGATATTTTTCTTATCACAACTGCCGGTCTTATTCCTCCTTCTGCAAGGTTGTTTGTTGGCTTAATCTGATGATTATCAACAAATCTGAATAAATCGTCTCTATGTTTTCTGCAGACACTTTTCACAAACTTATAAACCTCCGAATGTTTATATGTTCTCTCGGTAATTTTGTCTATCCACCACAAAAGTTTATCTTTTTCTTCTCCCTTTTTTGCTTTCCTAAAGATAAATTTCATCCTTTTATGAATATATTTTGCTTCAGGATAATGCTCTGCCAAATCTTTTGAGTTTCTCAAAAGATGAGTCCAACATATCTGATGGTCACATCCGCTTTTCTTTTGAAGCTCATCATATGAAATAAGCCTATCGCTCACAACTGTTTTCCCTTCTTGATTTCCAAGAAGATCATATGGAACTTTATGATTTCTTCTTTTTCTTACGAGGTATAATGCAACTTCATCGTTGATGAATATCCAAAGCCAGTTATTTTTTCCATTTATTCTCCAGCCCGTTTCATCAATGTATTTTACTAATGCTTCTCTGATTTTTTGTTCAAGTTCATTATAATAATCTCCAAATGCTTCTGATAATTGGTTTAGTATTGAATATATTTCTCCATCGCTAATTTTTATTCCGAATACCGAGGATAATATTGAAGTTACTTTATTGCTCGGTATTCGGCAGTCTAATTTCAGCATTAGTATTAACAGCATTAATTTTAATCCAAATCTTGCATTTGGAAGAGCATCATAAAATTCTGGCTCAACAATCTTATTGCAATTTTTGCAATAGCATCTATGAATTAGGTGTTTTGTATTTCTTGTTTTTGGTTGCTCAATATCTTCAATAATTCTTTCTCTAATTTCTTGAGTATCACTTACTGGCTCTCCGCAAATTGGGCAAGTATCCAATTTGTGCTCTTTAATTTCATCAATCCTTTCAGGAATATGCCTCGAATAGCCTGCATGACCTTCTTTCTGCCCTGTTTTTTCAGGCTCTTCTTTCACATCTTCTTTTATGAAAGAAGGCTTCTTTTTTTCTTTAATGATTTCTCGCAATTCTTCTATTTCTTTTCTAAGAGATTTATTTTCTTCCCTTAGAAGAATTACTTCTTCCCTTAGAAATTTAACTTCTTTTTTTAGTCCCATCTTCTAGAATTATAAGGTAAGTATTACATCCCAAATATTCTTTTGGGACATTTATCTTGGCGCTTGTTCCAGAGATAACTACTTTTCTTTTCATAAACCCTTTAATATTCTTCACCTTTAGTTCCGTATCTTTATGAAATTCTACTATTTTCATTATAGTTCTATTAGAACTATTAAGTATTTATATCTTTCTGAGTACTTTATAGTTAAAAAAGAGCTTCAGAAAGCTAAGCTATTACTGTTATGAAAACTATAGTCAAGAATAATAATATTTGAACACTTTGATTGTCTTCTCCTATCTGTCAAAAATTTATATTTTTGAAGCCTCGAAAATTCCTCCGGAATTTTCTTAGTAGTAAAGGCATACGACTGTTCAGCTTATTGTCCTTTGCTATAATTAATTATCATAAGCAGAGCTGCTCTTTGCTTTATCTAATTCTTTTAAATGCTGCTTTCCTTTTTCTGTATATTTCTTCTTATTGAGCCTGAAATTTTTTATTAAATTTGAGGCAAAATATCCTCCAAGATGTTGCGGGATAATAACATAATCAACACCTTTTTTATATAATTCCAAGGCATCTCTTGGCTGCTCTGATGTTGCTATGAAACTTGCTTTTGAATTTATCTCATTTAATTTTTCCTGAATTGTTAAATTTGAGTTTAAATCTGGGATTGTTGAAATAATAAGCTCTGCCTTGTCAAGGTTTAATTCTTCTAAAAGCTCTTTATCTGCAGCATCTCCATATATACAATTAACAGATTCTTTTTCTAAAGCAAGAATAACTTTTGGATTATAATCAACTACAACAAAAGGTATTTTTATTTCTTTTAGCTCCTGTAAAATTCTATATCCTAATCTATGATAGCCAAATAATATTATCTTGAATGATTCCTTGGCTTTTGCTTCTTCTTCTCTTTCAAATATTGAAATAACTTTTGAAAGTTTATTAAATAAAACATGAGAATAGTGGATTGTATAACTGCTTAACCCTATTGTAATTATAGAAATTAAAACTACAAGGCTCATTACTTCCTGAGAAATTATGCCAAGACTAAAGCCAAGAAGCATAATAATCAAGGAAAATTCTGAAATCTGTGCAAGGCTTATTCCTGCTAAGAAGTTTGTTCTTTTCTTATAGCCAAATATCCTTAATATAGACATGACAATTATTGGCTTTCCTATAACAATAAATAATGAAAAGAGAAGTGCTTGCTTTATTAAAGAGATTGATAATGACCCTATTAATTGAGAGCCAAAATAAACAAAGAAAAGCACAACGAAAAAATCTCTTAATGGCTTTATCTTGCCGCCTAATTCAAGTGTGTATTTTGATGAAGCAAGAGAGATTCCTGCTATTAAGGCTCCGATTTCTAAGGAAAAACCAAGCCACTCAAAAAGCACAGCAAGTAATAGAGCATATGCAACTCCAAATAAGAATAAAGTTTCCTGGCTTCTTGCAAGATAGTGAAGAAGCTTGTTTAATATAAATATTGCTGCAACAAAAATAAGAATTATAAGCCCAATAATTAATCCCAACTCTTTAAATATCAATAAAATAGAGCTTCCATTGTTTATAATTGGAATTGTCATTAATGCTATTGCAGCAATAAAATCTTCTATAATTAAAATTCCTAAAGCAATTCTTCCATGCAAAGTATCAATTTCTTTTTTATCTGATAAAATCTTGACAACAACTACTGTAGAAGAAAAAGATAATGCAACTGCAATATACAATGCTGTTGTGCTTTGAAATCCCAAGCCCAAGGCAATTAGCAGGCCTATTCCTGCTGTGAAGAATATTACTATTATTCCTGCAAATACAGAGATTTTTCCAAGCTCTTTTAATACTTTTAAATCAAGGCTTAATCCAACTATATAAAGCAAGAATGCCACCCCTATATGTGCAAAAGCCTGAATTTGTGAAGCATCTCCTGCTTTAATTATATTAAAAAATAATGGGCCTGCAAGAACTCCTGCTAAAAGATATGCAATTATTGGGGGCTGCTTGACAAATCTTGCAATAATTGTTAATAATGCTGATAATCCAATAATTAAACTAAGCCAAACTAGCACCCCTTCTACCATTATTATAATAAAATAAAGGGTTTTAAATATCTTCTCTTTTGCTTCTTGTTTAGCTGCCTATTTTATAATATCAAAACTTTTAAAAGTATGAATTATATTATAATTACATGATTATAAGAATTATATTATTAATTATACTTGTAACTTTGCTTGGGATATCTTTATTTTATCTTTATGATGCGGTATATAATATGAATGCTGTTCCTATTTCTTTTTTAATAAACCAGACGCCTGTGTTAGAGGATTTTTCTGGAAATCTGCAGTTTTATCCTAATATGAGATTTCCAGAAAAGCAGATAAGCTATAATATTGACAGTGAATGTGATTCTGGAAAAGAAAATAATGTGATTGAATCTTTTAATATTTTATCCAACAAAACAGGATTATTAAGTTTTGCAAAAGCTGATGGTGTTAATAATGCTGAAATATCAATAAGCTGCCAAAATGCTGAAATAAAAGCAAAGTTAAGAGATAAATATTATATAGCTGGAGAAGGAGGGCCTACTAAAATTATTAATACTTCATTTTTCTATGTAATAAAGCAAGGAGAAATACTTCTTACATATATAAATTCTGGATGTGATTATCCTGTTGTTGAACTGCATGAATTATTACATGTTCTTGGATTTGACCATTCTTCTAATCCAGAGAGTATAATGTATCCTACATCATCTTGCAGCCAGAGAATCACACAAGACATAACCACAGAATTAAAAAGACTTTATTCTATTCCAGAGTTTCCTGATTTATATTTTCTGAATGTTTCTGCTACAAAACATGGAAGGTACTTAGATTTTTCAGTAAATATAAGAAATAGAGGATTAAATTTAGCGAAAAATATTACTATTAATCTGTTTTCTAAAGATTCTTTAATAACTCAATATAATTTAGGAGATATAGATTATGGGGAAGGAAAATTCTTAAATGTTACAAATATTAGAGTAGGAAATATTAATAGCTTAAAATTTATTCTTGTTGATGGAGAAGATTTGAATCAAGGAGATAATACTATTTATTTGACTTTGGCAGGTTAAACTAAGAATATAAGTCCCCTGGGGGAATGTTGAATATGAAGCTTCGGTTTTTTGGAGGATTGAGATTTTTTCTTATAAAACTAAACAATAAAACAATTCTGCCTCATTGTCAAAAAAGAGATTTCCCACTTCTGCTATTAATTTAAAACCTTGTTCTTCAATCACTTTTCTTGAAATTTCATTAGATTTAGACGTAAACAAAAAAATCTTCCGCGGTTTTATTTCTATCTTTTTGAAATAATCCTTCACAGAAGATATAGCATATTCTATCAATCTTGAACCAATTCCCTTGCCCCTAAAATTCTTAGAAACAAAAAATTCCTCAAATTCTACAACTCCTGTTTTTGGGTCTTCTTTAACATACCATTGAAGACAGCCAACTATTTTATCCCCCTCTTTAGCCACAACTGTAAAACTATGTGAGGTGTAACAATCTACCCTATTCTTTATAATTTCCTTTATTTTATAGTGTTTGAAAAAGTCCAATAATTGGACTCTATCTTTTTTTGATGCTAAAGATATTTCTATTGTCATAGTCAAGTTATCCTATTTATGTATATAAACTTTTTGACAACTTTAGCAGCCATAATCCTTGTTGCAGGTGCAGTATTAGTAGCATTTTTCCCAAATGAGTAATCTATATCAATTAAACAAAAAATATATAAATTCCTTAATCTATAGTCTAAATGAGTAAATAATACTCATAATAAATAAAGTCTAACAGTATCTCTTATGGTACAGCAGACAAACGAATGAAATTTTTGAATAATAAGGTTTTTAAACAGACCACTACTAACACTACTAGGGTTAGGTTAGGGTATACCTATTTTCTTATTACCCTAAAAATAAGAGGTGAAAGCAAATGATAGGAAACGAAATGACACAAGCACAATCAATAAACCAGAATACTGCTTTTAGAAAACTAATGGATGAAAAGAAGTCTGAAATAGAAGCAGTAACTAAAAAGTTCGTAGATAGTGAAATGGCTATTTTTGAATTTAAGTTATGTGCTGCTTCATTAGGCGATGCTCATTTAAGCAAAGCTAATCAAGATACTTTAGATTTTACAAGAGAAACAATGGCTAAAGCTAAAAGCTTGCAGGAATATAAAAGATTAGTTAATTTCGTTTAAACTTTTTGTTTCTTTTCCAGAATAAATCTCTAAACATTTTCTCAGCTTCTTTTACATTATTTTGTTTTTCAGAATAGACCCCTTCAATGTAAACCTCAAGATATTTGCCAAGTTCAAAGAAATGTTTAACATTTGTAGTAAAAATTAAGTCTATTCCTGCTACCTTATAAGAAGCAAGTATATCTAAATCAGAGTCTTCTGGTAGAGGTTTAGTTTTTAATTTGTTTCTTTGTTTTATAAGGTCATTATATAATTCATCTCTCTTTGCTGTATCTATGGCTTCATCTCTGATTATTTCAATATTGTTATCTCTTAAAAAACTTAGTGTTTGTGAAATGGCATCTTCTCTGGAATAGTGTCTTTTACTAATTAAAACCCCTATTGTCTGGTCTACAACTAACTTATAAGTATAACACATTCCTTTTTTGATGTAGATTTGAGGTTTTGAGAGAAGAAGCATATTATTATCTATAAAAGCAACCAGCACTCCTGTGTCTAAGCCTGCTTTTCTTATTATCCTGTCTCGGGCAGCCTGAGAACTTATTGTAAAAGAGGTTATATTCATTTTAATCAACTCGTTTTATTCTATTATATATTTCCCCTGTTTAAATATATTCATTCAGTCTGTATATATTAACAAATTAGGGATTTATAAATCGTAGCTAAGAGGAAATCTTAGCTACTAAAAAGCTCTTTTAATTCTTTTGTGTTATTTTTTGCAACTGCTTTAAGAGCCCGGGGATTTTTCTTTAATATCTCAAAAAAGACTTTTTATTTCTTTCTGTCTCTAAAACCCTATTACTTCGCTCCTCCTACATGCAGAAATCCCAGTTTTACCGTCGATAAAAAAAGATCCCGGGGGGGAACGTTGAATAAGAAGCTTCGGTTATTTGGGGGATTGAAGGCGGGAAATTGAAGGAAATAACTGAATAAAAATTATAGAAGCATTCTTGATATCATAGGCATATTATCTTCTTTTTCTATTGTAATTAATGCTTGTCTTTCTTGAGGAACTTCTTCGAAATATAACTCTAAAGCCTCTTTTAATCTAGCCTTAGCATGTTCTATGGTCTTCCCCTGAGTAACTATGCCTGGAAACTGGATAGAGCTTATGCTGAATATTTTATCTTTTCCTTCGCCTTCTGGCACAATTACTATATCTACTTCAACCTTATTGCATTCCATTTTCTCTCTATTTGTTAAATTGTTTAACCTATTTAAGCTTTATGAAGCCTTAAAATATATCATCAAATTCTTCTTTATTTATACCAATTTCTCCACATTCTTTTAAAAGGTTTAACCTTACAGCATTACTTAACCTTTTTTCATTAACTAAAACTATAGGTCTTCTTAGAGAAGGGCAACCTTCTTTTCTATTTATTATTATATGATCTCCTTTCATTCTTTTAATTTCTAAGTCATGCTTATTCAAAATTGACATAATCTTGCTTACAACTGGAGTTAATCTATAGCCCATTTTTTCTTTTACTCATAAAATAACTAAACTTTTTAAGACTTTCTATGTATACTTCGCTCCTCCTACATGCAGAAAACTCTCTTTTATCGTTTCTTCTATTAATTCACTAACTTCTTTTTCTGGATATTGAACATCATTATACTTTTTTATACGTCTATTAAACTCCTTTACTGATTCTTCTTTTATGCTTTGTTTATCTGCTTCATTCCAATTAAATTCTTGGGCAATTTCCAGAGCATTATCTCGATAAGTTCCAATTTCAGAAAATATGTGATTTCTTGATTCTGGATTATTTGTATATTTAAATGTAATTTTATGTACTACTATATTTCCAATGACTCTCCCTATTGATTTTATAGCCTTATTTTTTCCCATAGTTCACCTTTAACTTCTTTTTCAGTCTTTTCTAATAAATTTTTCAAGTAGCTTAAAGCAAGTTTTCTATCTAACTTAGATTCTTGATTGTTTTTTAATCTTTCTATAATATTTTTCCCTATTTCATCATTTAAAGAATCCTTTAGCTTTCTATTGTCTATTATTCCATTAAGTAAAAGTCTAACCAGAATTGTATTTCTTAATGCCTTGTAGATTTCCACACCTTCTGCATTACTTTCAATATAACTCCAATCCAGTTTCATTCTTAAGTCTATTCTATAGATTTCTGGTTTATTCTTTAATTTTAGGACCCCATAGATAATCTTGTGGTCTTTAAGTTGATAAATAAGAGAAGGTTGATGATTATAGATTTTTTCCAGAGTTTTTTCATCTATAATTTCAATATCTGCTTTAATAGAGTATTCTTTCAATATTTTCTTAATTTCTATGATTTTCTTGATTCTTTCTTTAATTTGGACTATCTCGCTTTTTGTTACAATAAGAATATCAATGTCATTATATTCTTTATAATTTGTCTGGATTGCCGAGCCATAAAGAACGATTGCTTTTATGTCTAAACTCGCAAGTATGATTTTCTTGATTCTTTCTTCTATTGATTTTATCTTTTGATGGTATTCCATTTTGTTTAGCAGTAAATTTGCATCAATTGAAGCAATCTCTCGCAGTTTAGGTCTGATGAATTTATAGAGGTAGTTAGAATCTATTTGATTTAGCTTCTCATTTGATATTTTTTTGTCTATAACCTCCAATTCCTTTCTAGTAAAGACAGTGCTTTTTATCATATAATCAACTGGCTGATTAAGTATATAAATCTTTCTTAGAGTAGTCTGGGGGAGTTTGTGGAGGTGGTTTAAAGTGGGGGGAGATGCATTTATACAATCTAATCAAAGGGAGGAACTACTAAATTTTTAGATAACATTCTTAATTAATTTAAGAAGGTTTTTATAATAGCTTTAATCTTATCTTTATATGATAAAGATAATAAAGCCTAAAAAATTGAAGGAGGGAGACTTAATTGGAATTGTCTCACCCTCAGATCCTCTTTTGGATCCCTATAGAGACAAACAATTTAAGTCAGGACTAAGGTTTCTTAAAAATCTTGGGTTTGAAGTGACTATTGGAAAAAATATTTGTTCAAAAAATCCAAAAGAAAGAGCTAAGGACATAAATGAAATGTTTGCGGCTAAAAACATAAAAGCAATAATTGCCTCTCAAGGAGGAGATACTTCAGAAAAGCTCATTCCATTTATTGATTTTAATATTATAAGAAAGAATCCAAAAATTTTTCTTGGGATGAGTGATATAACTGTATTATTAAATGTTATTAATACAAAAACTGGTTTAATTACATTTCATGGAAATGATGTGAAATGGGGTTTTGGTAGAAAACCGACAGAATATGACAAGACCGAGTTTTTTAGGGTTTTAACAAACACTTCAGAAAAAGAAATTCCTGCAAACAGAGAAAGGCAAACCATAAGAAGCGGAAAGACAAAGGGAAGATTAATTGGGGGGAACTTACGTTGCTTTTTAAAGCTAGTAAATACAGAGTTTTGGCCAGATTTTAATGATTCAATTTTATTCTTAGAGGGGTATAAATTTGATGGAGATAGCTGTAAAAGTTTATTAGAAAAATTAAATAGACTAAATGTTTTTAAGAAAATTAAAGGAGTAGTTATAGGGTATATTTATGGATTGCAAGCATTAAAACCAGAATCAAAGCAGATGGAAGATATTTTGCTTGAAATTACAAAAGAGTACGACTTTCCTATCTTAAAAGTAAATGATTTCGGGCACAATACCCCCAACACAATTATTCCTATTGGTGCGATGGTAAAAATTGATGCTGACAGAAAAGAAATAAGAATAGGGGAAGAAGTTGTATTATAATACATAAGGGCATAGATTTCTGTTGAATTCTCTTACCTCTTGTGTTAATGCTGATTTAAGCCAGGGCGTTTGAACTTCATAATAATCATAGTTTGCCCAGTCATCCAATGTTTTTGGAGCAACAAATCCGTGCCTTATTGCGTCTTGGTATAATGGAGTTCCGGGATAAGGAGCATAAACATGCGCTTTTACTTCATGAAGCGAACTAATTGAAGCAATTTTTCTTCCGAATTCTAGTGTTCTTGAAATGTTTTTTTCAGGAAATCCCGGATATCCAACAATAACTGTAAAACTTCCGTGTACTCCTATTTTTCCTAATCTGCGTGCAACTTCTAACACATTTTCAGTTGTCATATCTTTATTGATATATTTTAGTTCTTCATCATTTCCAGATTCTGCCCCTATTAATATTCTTGAGCATCCACTTTCTTGCACTAACCTTAATTCATCTTCAGAAAGAGCTAGCAGATTTTTTGGATGCGCCGATGCAGCCCATTTGATTTCCCATCCTTTTGTTTTTACCTCATTAGCAAAAGAAATGGCTCTTCTTTTGTTTACAAAGAAATTAGCATCATAAAATTTAATTCCATTAGCGCCATGCTGTTCAACCAGCTTGCTAACCTCTTGCATCATTCTTTCTAGAGACTCTGAAGTCCACTTTCTATCATAAAGGGCTACTTCTGAACAAAAACCACAGCCAAATGGGCAACCCTGGCTTGAAACATGATTAAGCACTTTATCTGAAATATGCTCATCGCTTCTTATATAATTTTGAGGGTTAATTAATGAATAATCATAAGCTGCAAACAAGTCTCTGCTAATTGGTGTTCTTTGTTTATTATGAATTATCCCCCCCTTTTTGTCTTTAAAAGAAAGTCCGAGGATATTTTCTAAGCTTCCTTGATTTTTTAGCGCTTCTGCTATTTCTATTGTTGTTTGTTCGCCCTGACCTCTTACGACAATATCAATATATTCAGAGCCTAAGAATTGTTCTGGCAAAATTGTTGGAGCAGCCCCGCCAAACAAAACCAATATTCCTGGAAATTTTTCTTTCATTTTGACAGCAAAATCCATCCCTTCGTTAATCTGATGTCCAATCATAGTACTTATTCCTATTAAACTGGGCTTGGTTAAATTTTGAACTATCTGGCTAGGTTCTCTTTGTTCAAAATTATTATCAATTATTTCTATTTCATAACCGTTATTTGAAAGTTGAGAGCCTATTGATAAAACAGAATAAGGAATCCAGAAGTTTCTATAGTTTCTTTCATGAAGTGTTCTTGGATGAAACAAAATAACTTTCTGTTTTGCCATTTTCGAAAGATTTATATATTAGTTATACTACTGATTAGTCAAAGTAGTATATAAATGTTATCATTTAATAATAACATGGAACAAAGAAGAAAACCTCATTTGAGGATTGCCATAACTCCGGACTGTAATTTTAATTGTGTTTATTGCAGGGCAGGGGGAGAAGGAACCCATTCTAACAACGGGTTTATGAATCAAGAAGAGATTGTTGAAATAGTTAGAATTTCTTCTGAAATTGGATTTAGACATCTCAAAATAACTGGGGGAGAACCGACACTAAGAAGGGATTTGTTTGACATTATTTCTGGATGTAGTAAATTAGAGAATCTTGATGAAGTTCAATTAGTTACTAATGGGTCTGCTTTAACTAGAGAATATGCTCAAAAATTAGTAGACTCCGGACTTGATGGCATTACTGTAAGTTTGGATGCAGCAACACGGGAAAAGTTTAGAGAAATCTCTGAGAGAGATCAATTTGACAAAGTTGTAAGAGGAATTTATGCTGCAAGAGAAGTTGGTCTTCCAGTCACAATAAATTCTGTAATAATGCAAAGAAACAAAGCAGAGGTTTTTGGATTAATTGACATAGCTAGAAAGACAGGATCAAGAATAAAGTTGTTAGATTATATGAAAGTAAATAATAATGGCTGGGAAGTTGAGTATCTTCTTTTTGCTCAATTAAGAAAAGATTTAGGAGCAATGGCTGAAGGTGTTACTTGGATGTATCCTCCTGGAGGGCTTGGAACACCTATGCCAGTTTACAAAATTAATGGAACGGAAGTAATTGTAAAAGATGCAAGCATAGGAACAAATTATCATGAAACATGCAATTCATGTACAAATTATCCTTGCCAAGATGCTTTAATTTCTCTAAGAGTCACGCATGATGGAAGATTAAAGAGATGTTTAATTAGGGATGATAATCTTGTTGATGTTTTAACTCCATTAAGAAGCGAAAATAAAGAAGAAGTTAGAAAATTAATCGCAGAATCTTATAGCATATTTGAAGAAACTAAATACCAGCCCAATGCATGGAGCCCTGAAAATGAAAAGCATAGAATTACTCAATAATCTCGAAGAAGCAGAAAAAATGCTTCAAAGAGAAGGATTTGAAAATCCCCAATTAGAAGCAAAACTTTTATGGAATCATATTTTTAATAGTTCTCCTAAAAAAGCTGAGCTTAAACATTTGAGAGAGCATGTTTCTCAATTGTATCAGGGAATGCCTATACAAAGACAAATTGGATATACTGAAGTAAGAGGTAGAAGAATAAACATAACAGAAGATGTTTTGCTTCCTGGGCCAGAGATAGAAATCCTTCTTAGTGCTTTTTTTGATTATGTAAAAAATCCTAACAGAGTTATTGACCTTTGCACTGGCTGTGGGGTTTTGGCTTCTATTATTGGAGACACATTTCCAGATGCAGAAGTGTATGCAACAGATATTTCTAAAAGAGCTTTAAAGGTTGCAAGGATTAATGTTAGATCTAAAAATGTACGGCTTCTGAAGGGGGATTTGTTTGATCCTCTTGAACAAAGTAATGTTTATGGTGCAGATGTTTTAATTTCAAATCCTCCTTATTGCAAGACAGGAGATATTTATAGTCTTCCAAAACAAATCAGAGACCATACTCCAAGATTAGCTATTGATGGAGGAAGCGATGGATATTCTTTTTATAGAAGAATAATTCAAGGTTCACCTAAATATGTGAGAAATGGTGGATTAGTTATTCTTGAAAATGAAGCTGGCCAATCAGAAGAATTAAGAAAAATGCTGGAAGATGGGGGATATAAAATTGAATGCACGAGAAAAAATAAGAGGGGCGAAGAAAGAATTGTTGTTGCAAGGAGAGTAAAATGAGAACACTAATTGTAGGGGGCTCTGGATTTTTAGGTTCAAAATTAGTAGAATCTCTTAATGGAAATTCTCAGTCAACTTATCATCAAACTAAAAGATTTCCTAATCAAATTCAAATGGACTTGGGTGACAAAGAGGGTATCAAGAGATGTTTGAGTCAAACAAAACCCGAAGTTATTTTGCATTGCGGAGGATTAACTGGAGCAGATTTTTGTGAAGTAAACCCTGATTTGGCAATGAGAGTAAATTGTTTAGGAATTGAAGTATTGTTAAATGAATTTGATGGAAAACTTATTTATTTCTCTACTGACTATGTTTTTGATGGAGAATCTGCCCCATATAAGGAAACAGCGCAAACAAATCCTATTAATCAATATGGAAGAACAAAACTTATTGCTGAAAGAAGTGTTTTAGAAAAACCTCAAAATTTGGTTGTCCGAGTTTCGGGTTTATATGGTGCAAACAAACATAACAATAGATTTGTAGATAGAATAAGAAATAATAGGGTTATTGGAGCAAGCAGAAATTTAGTTTCGACCCCAACTTACATAGAAGATATTGTAAGGGCTGTTCAAGATATAATGCAAATGTCAGGACTTGTTCATTTTACAGGAGAGCAATCATTTTCAAGATATGAATTTGTTGAAAAAGCAGTTAAAACCTTAGGGTTAAATGCAGAGGTCATCTCTCAAGAAGATAACGGAATTGCAAGAAGACCAAAAAATTCTTCTTTAACAAGTGTTTATGGATTAAAAAAAACACCAGTAGAAGAAGCATTAAAAGAAATTAGGAGAGAAATATGAAAAGAACAAAAAAACTTCAGAAAATCTGTGAATTGGGATTAGAAGCAGTTCCACCATTTAATTTTAAGTACACTGTCTATAAACCATCTCATTTTCCAACCAAATTGGAGTATTTTGATGAGGCTAATGAAGCCCTATACAGAACATTTAGATTAAGTCAAGGCAAACTTGTTGGATTAAAAATGATTGATCTTAAAAGAGCAAAAGGAAAACAAGGGATTATGGCAGAAGTTTTTTCAAATAGAGCCTTAACCAAAGGAGATGTAAAACAAGTTGAAAGTCATGTAATTCATGCCTATGGTTTGAATGAAAAAGTAGAAGAATTTTATAATGCTGTTGCTAATGACCCTCAAATACAAAAATCAATTCATAATCTTTATGGAATGAGAGTCAGTTGTTTTGAAAGTCTGTTTGAAATCTTAAATATTTCTTCTATGCTTCAAAATACTACTGTAAAAAGAAGTGAGCAAATGATGCAAAATATGCTTTCTTCATTTGGCAGAAGGGTTGATTACGATGGAAGACAGCTTTATGTTTTTTACACGCCTCAAGATATTGTACAATCTTCTGAACAGAAACTGAGAGATTTAAAAGTTGGATATAGAGCAAGATTTTTGATGGAAATTGCAAAGCATTTTGATAGCAATCAAAATTTAGATGCGCAGCTTAAACAAATGAGTTTTGAAGATGCCAAAGAAAGATTGATGGAGATAAGAGGGGTAGGCCCATATTCTGCTAGAATTGCATTATTCCAGTATTTAAGACGCCCAAATGAGATTAATTTTGACTCTTGGAAGAGAAAAATATTTTCAAAAGTCTTTTTTGGCAATGAAAATGAAGAAGTTGAGAAAGTAGAAAGTGAGGCAAAAAAAAGATGGGGGAATTGGGGCGGCTATGCAGGCCTTTATACCATAGAAGATTTGTTTGTGAAACATCCCGAATTACAATACTGGAGGAAGAAAGATGAGTAAATATGAATATTTTTCAGATATGGAAGATAGAGAACATATAGCTTCTTATGAAGATATGCTTGCTGATAATCAACTTCCTTATCCGCTTAAAATGGCGGGAAGAACTATTAGTATAAGAGAATTGATGCGTAAAAAACCTAATGGTGCATTTCGAATTGCGGGTAGGATTCTAGAAATTAGTGAGGTTAATAGTGTTAAACATTTTCAGTTGTATGATGGTAGTGGCAGTATCCTTGTTGAAGCACGACAAATGCCAACATATATACAAGAAGGAGACATTGTGGAGATAGAATCAGATAATTGTAATGGCTGCGTCACCCCCTCCTCTGCAAAAATAATGACCAAATCATTAATACGCCTTATGGGACGTTCAGAGTTTGTGGAGATGGGGGATAATTATAGAAAGATGCACCGAGATCTTGAAATGATTGTTAATCCTGATTTGAAAGCAACATTCATAAATATAAGCAAGATTAATTCATTAATTAGAAGGTTTCATGAAGATAGGGGATTTGTTGAAGTTGAAACTCCCTTTTTATTGCCTTATCCCGAGGTTTCTCCAAATAGAGCATTCTCAACAGAGGAGCCAATATTCAGTCAAAAAGCAGATTTGAGAAGAACAAATACAGAGTATATAAGAAGATTAATGATTGCTGGATTTGAGAAAGTGTATCAACTTGGTAAATGTTTTAGAGATGAACCAGCATCATTTAAACACCTTCCTGAGTTTACCCAACTAACCTTTGGTATCGCATACCAAGATTATAATGCTTTGATGAAAAATATAGAAGAAATGAGTTCTATGGTTGTTCATGCAATTAATGGAACTTACAAAATAACCTTTCGTGATAGAGAATTAGATTTCAGTCCCCCTTGGAGAAGAATAAGTGTAAGAGATGCTTTAATAGAGCATACAGGAATTGATATAGACAAATTTGATAACGAGGAAGATTTGAGTAAAGAAGCAAGAAGCAAAGGTCTTCAAGTACCAGACAGGTATGAATATGAAGGTTTCCTGAAAATGGCAACACTTGTAGATAAGCTTATTGAAGATAATGTTAATGCAAGGTTATTACAGCCAACTTTTCTTTGTGAATATCCATGGTATCTTGGTGGTCCAGCTAAAGAGTTGGAAACAAATCCAAAATATAAAAAAAGAGCAGAGGTATTTGTTGGAGGAGTAGAGTTAGCTAATATATCTACTCCTCAGAATGATCCATTTAAAATAAAAAAGTGGTATACAGAGACAATTAGATTAAAACAAGAACATGGATGGAAAAATGCAAGATTAGATAAATTATATCTTCAGGCTCTTGGTCAAGGAATACCTATTTGCGCAACTGGGGGTTTAGGAGTGGATAGGCTTATAATGTTCGCTCTAAAAAAAGATAGAGTTGAAGATGTAGTTCTTTTCCCTTGGCGAAATTATAAGCAAGGAGGTTACAATGTATAAAGAGTTTAATAAGGCTAAAAGATTAGAAGAAGGGGATACAATAGGTTTAGTAAGTCCTTCTGAGCCAATGCTCTATTCAGAAAGGTTAGAAAGAGGGATTAAAGAATTGGAATTAATGGGGTTTAAATGCGAATTGGGTAAGCATTCAAGAGAAAGTTTAGGATACATGGCGGGTTGTGATGAGGATAGAGCGGAAGATATTAATTACATGTTTCGAAACCCTTCAATTAAAGGAATCATTACAACAACAGGTGGAAGTTGTGCTAATAGGATCTTGCCCCTTTTAGATTATGAGAATATAGGAAAAAACCCCAAGATTTTCTTGGGGATAAGTGATATAAGCGTGTTAATAAATGCAATACATAAAAAAAGCAATTTAGTAACATTTCATGGACCTTATGTTTTACACGGGATCTGCGGGATGAGCGATTATAATAGAGAATATTTCAAAAAAGCATTAACAACTTCTGAACCCATAGGGGTTGTTAGGGAATTTGCACCACGAAAAATTCTAAAGGAAGGCGCCGCTTCAGGGAGACTTGTTGGTGGCAATTTAAGCTCTATAAGGAGTCTTATTGGTACATCTTATGAACCCGATTGGCAGGATAAAATTCTTTTTTGGGAAGAATACACAACAGAGCCGCACGATATAGATAGAATTCTAATGCATTTAAAATTAATTGGAGCATTAGAAAAAATTAAAGGCATGGTAATAGGAAATCTGTCTATGTGCAAAGAAGTTAAATATAAAGATTGTGATATCAAATTGGAGGAAATGATAAGAGATCACTGTACTGGCTTTGATTTCCCAATAATGTCTAACCTTGATTTTGGGCATAATTGCCAAAATGCCACCTTACCTCTGGGTGTTATGGCTACAATAAACACATACCAAAGGAAATTCTCAATAGATGAGCCTGGAGTAGTTTAATATGAAGTTATCAAATAATAATACCAATAACCTTAACTTAAAATTAAGATTAGAAGATCAAGGATTAAAAGAAATAAAACCAATCACTAAAAAAATAATTCATCGTAATATAATCTATTTTGGTAAATTAAAAAATGGAAAAGAAGTAGTGGTTAAACTTTTTAAAAACCTAAAATCTATGAAGAATGAGATATTCTGCAATAAGTATTTAAGAGCGAATGGATTATTGGTTCCTTATATTATCAATTATTGCTATTCAAGAACCCCCTATATTATTATGGACAAAATAAAAGGTACTGAGCCATCTGCTGAAGATATACAAAGCAGGATAATTGATTTAGCAAAAGTTCATGTGGTTTCGTTAAATGACACTAATCTAAGCAGAAATATTCCGGTGCTTACAAAGGAAAAACGTATTAAAAATTTAATGAAAAACATAAAAACTTTAAAATCAAATTCATTTATACCAAATTCGATATATGCCAAATTTGATGTATTAATTAAGCATATAAAAAATGAAAAAACGCAATGGGGGCGATGTTTTTGTTTTAATGATTTTTTTATCAATAATTCTTTTATATTTATGAAAAAAACCTATTATTTTGATTTTGAGAAATCCATGGTGTCTTTTCCATTCATTGATGTGGGTTGTATTGTTATAAACTATCCTAAAAAGTATGATAAAATAAAATCATTTTATACTCGCAAGATTATTGCTCATTTTAAAGCCAGCAAAATAAAAAATATAGAAGGTTATATCTCCAGATTAAACTTTCTTATTGATATCGGAATTTGCGAAAAGGTTATTGATGATGCGGCATTTTTATCGAATGATTCTATAAGAAAGTCAAAGAGCAATATTTTTTGTAAGAAACTTGCTTTAAAGAGGTTAAAAAGTGTTTCTTTTGTTTTTAATAATCTAGGAAAAGATTCAAATACAAAATGTTAAAAGTAGATCTTCATACACACAGTATTGCAAGTGGACACGCATTTAATACTATATATGAAATGGTTAGCGAGGCAAAGGAACGTGGAATAAAATTAATTGGTATGACAGAACATGGTCCTGCAATGGGGGGGGCGCCATATCCTGGATATTTTTCAATGTCAGATGAAATTGATGAACTTTATGGAGTTAAAGTTCTTTTAGGTATAGAAGCTAATATCTTAAGTAAAGAGGGTAAAATTGATTTAAGTGACGAATTGCTTAAAAAACAAGGAATAGTTCTAGCAGGTTTACACTCAAGAACTCCATATCAAAATAATAGCTTAGAAAATAATACTCTTGCGACAATAAACGCAATGCGTAATCCATTAGTACAAATTATCTCACATCCTTATCATGTCAAATTCCCAGTTGACATTAAGAAGGTTTTTGATGAAGCAACTCAAACTAAAACACTTCTAGAATTAAACAATAGACGATTTTATTATGAGGCATCTAATGAATCATTTTTAAACGCATATAGGGAACTTGTTGAATACTCTAAAAAATATGGTTATCCTCTAATAATCGGGAGCGATGCTCATGTTGCTAAAAAAATAGGTGAAGATTCTTCAGTAATGGCTGTTTCTAATCAAATAGGTTTGACTTCAGATATACTATTAAACAGCAATCCTGAGGAATTGACAAAATGGATGAAGAAAAAATAATTGAGTTTTTGAAAATAAGTGGATTGAATCTTTATGAGTCAAAAGTATACTTTTCTCTTTTAAAATATGGAAAGGTTAGCAGATCAGAGATATATAAGATTACAGATGTGCCTCAAAGTAGGGTTTATGATATAGTAATTTCTCTAATGAATAAAGGTTTAATAAAACAATCAAATCAATCGATTTTACCTGAACCTCCAAGAAAAATAATTAACTCAGATAGTTACACCAAGAATAAAGAAAGGATTGAATTATTAAAAAATAGCTTGGAAAAGCAATTTGGAGAAGTAAATAAAAAAATAGAAGCGATAAATAGTCAAAAAGAGATATTTCATGAGCTTGAAAAAATGTATGATTCTCCTTCGACTCAACATCCAATGGTCAATAGGTTTTTGTCTTTGTTTAAAGAATCAAAAAAAGAAATTTTGTGCTGTACAACCCTGCCAATCCTTTATCCTTCTGGTCAATTTTATGATGAAGTCTTAAAAGCAGTAGATCGAGGTATCTCTTACAGAAGGATTCTTGGTTTTGATTATGTTATGGCTCAAGGAGAAAAGTCTATTGTTCTTGATGAAAAAAAAGGGATAAAAATTAAGGTTATTTCTGAAACAGATATAAAAGAAAAATATTATATTGTTGATGGGTCTTGTGTTTTTTTAAGGGCGATTAAAGTTACCTTGGATTTGGAAAACGAGGAAGCTTTTATATTTGAACAAAAAGAGATTGTCAGCCAATACAAGAATAATTTTGAAAATCTGTGGAAGGGTGGGGAGACATTAGATTCCTTTCTGAAGAGGGTAAAATCTAAAATGCTCTCAAATAAGGAATATAATTCAATTTTAATGGATGTTTTTGAGAATGGAAGAACAAATAAAGAAACTTTATTAAAAAAGTTTGAAACTCAAAAATCCAAAATTCAAGAATTAGTTAAAAACGGGATATTAAAAAATTCTGAAGTTAAGGACATGTTAATAATTGATGCTGGAAAACTGTTTGCATTTTGAAAATTAATCGAAAATTATTATTTTTTTATCCTTCTTCCTCTACATCCTTTCTCTTGCTTAATGAAATTCTCCAATCTTTCTCTTTCTATCTCTAAAACCCTCTTAGTTCGATTCCCCTCCTTTTAGCAAGGAGGTTTTACCGACGATAGAAAAAAGTCCCCAGGGGGAGTGTGTGGATTTGGTATAAAAGTGGGGGACAGTTAAGGTAGTGGAAAGATTTATAACAAATAACACTATCTATGCTTATGGCAGAGAAAAAAGAGAGAATATCTATATTTATTGATGGAAGTAATCTTTATCATAGTTTAAAGGTACTAGGTGGAGTAAAGATTGATTTTGAAAAACTTGTGAAAGAGCTTTCTAAAAATAAGATTTTAACAAATGTATTTTATTATATTGCTCCCTTAGATATTACCTCAAATGAAGAAAGATATTGGAAACACCAAAAATTCTTAGCAGAATTAGAAAAAATACCAGGCTTTAAGGTTGTTTTATGCACTCTTAGAAAGTATCCCAAGGAAGATGGAACTTTTGGTTTTGAAGTCAAAGGTGATGATGTTTATTTGGCTAATGATATGCTAGTTGGAGCCTATGAAGATCTCTATGATGCTGCTATTTTAGTTTCTGGAGATGAAGATTTTATTCCTGTAATAAATACTTTAAAAAGGTTAAATAAAAAAACTGAAAATGCTTTCTTTATGTCGACGTCTTCTAAAAAACTAAGAAAATTGTGCGATAAAGCTACAAATTTAAAGGTTATTCTAGATAAAATTAAATTAGAAAAGTGAATATAAGTCCGGTATTGTCCGAAGACCATACCGGGAAAGTTATTAATATTACAATACTTCTGATATTTATAAAGCCTTCTATTTTTAATGTCAGAGAAATCAGAAATTTCTCTGAGCATCCAAAAGTCCAAAACTAAAACTCAAGGACTTTTTGATTTTAAGAATATAATCCCCCGGGGGAAAGACGAGTATAAAGCTTCGGTTATTTGGGGGGTGGGATAAAGGCTTTCTTCCTTTGCTTCATTGGGTAAAGTATAAAAACCCCTAAGTTAAAATAATCTTCATGAAAGGCAAATTAACTTTATTTAATACCTTGGGTAATAGATATGAATCCTTTGAATCGATAAGGGATGGGGGGGTAGGGATATATGTTTGTGGTCCAACTGTGAATGGGGTACCGCATTTGGGACATGCAAGACAACAAATAACTTTTGATATTCTAAGAAAATATCTTCGTCACTTGGGATATAATGTTAAATTTGTATCAAATATCACTGATGTAGATGATAAGATTATTGCTGCCGCTCAATTAGCCAGCGAGGATTTGGGAAGATTTACCGAAAAAAACTTGGCAGCACACACAGAAGATTATGCTAGGATAGGTGTTGAAGCTCCGGATTTCCAGCCACGAGCAACACAGCATATTGGGGGAATGGTAAATTTAGTTGGCCGACTGAAGGACAATGGATTTGCATATATTATCCCAGGAGATGGGGTTTATTATGATGTTTCTAAATTCACGAACTATGGAGCATTGTCTGGTCAGGATACGAGTGCGTTGTTAGCTGGGACAAGAAAGGCAGCAAATGATAGAAAAAGAAACTTTGCCGATTTCGTTTTGTGGAAGTTTTCTAAACCTGGCGAACCCGAATGGGACTCTCCATGGGGAAAGGGGAGACCTGGGTGGCACATCGAGTGTAGTACTATGTCTGCAGAATTTTTAGGCTTGCCATTTGATATTCATTGTGGGGGACAGGATTTGATATTTCCTCATCATGAAGATGAAATTGCGCAGTCCGAAGCGGCTTATGGGGTTAAGATTGCAAATTATTGGATTCATAATGGTTTGGTTAATGTGGATAATGTAAAAATGAGCAAAAGCTTTGGTAATTTTAGAACTATAAGAGATTTGCTTTTAGATTATTCCGGAGAAGCAATACGCTATTTTGTTCTTTCTTCACATTATAGAAAGCCAGTCAATTTTTCAAGAGCGTCTTTAGATGATGCAAGAAATTCTATTGAAAGACTTAGGGGGTTAGCTTCATCCATTGAAGAAGAGGATATAGTAAATACAAATTATTTGGCTGAATTTGAAGGTGCTATGTCTTATGATCTTAATACCCCTCGCGCACTTTCTGTTGTATGGCATGTGGCGAAAGATAACCAGGCAAAAGGAAGAACCAAGGTTTTAAAGATTATGGATAAAGTTCTTGGGTTAGGGTTATTTGGATCTAATGCCTTTGATATCTCTGATGAAATAAAAAAACTTGCGGTGGAGAGAACTGTCGCAAGAAAGCAGAGGGATTGGAAGCGTGCTGATAAATTAAGGGAACTTTTGAATGGCATGGGATGGCAAATAAATGATACCTCTTGCGGCTATAAATTAAAAAAGATTTAGAAGTTAACTTAGACGTTTTTGGATATTAGAATATTAAAATCCAACAAGTTGTCCTTATATTTTGATCTTATCTCTCTTGTTGAATCTATAAAGTCCGAGGTACTCTCTGAGAAAATAGATAAAATATAATCCCATCTACCACGTCCACTTATTATTCTGATAATATTTTTATTATTTTTTATATCCTCTTCAAATTCTTTTCTTTTTGACACCTTTACTTTTAAAAATACTTCATTAATTTCAGCATTCACCTTTTCTGAATTTAACTTGGCAGAGAATAACATCCCTTTTTCTTTAAGAGAATTTATAGTCTTTTTTATGGTTAAATAACTTTTGCCGGCTTTGTTAATTAGAGACTTATAGCTTATTAATGGCTCATTACGAAGATACCCCAAAATTTCTTTTTCTTGCTTTGAAAATTTAATTTGCTCTTCATTAAGTTCTTCCTTTATTTTTACGGGAAGGGAAAGGTTTGATAGCCTTTTGTATCCGAAAAATTTCTCCGATAGATTATATATTATATCCAAATTTGCAAAACTACTATGAAATATGTCGTCTAGTTTAATCAAAACCGAATTTAATTTTTCGAGGTTTTTAGTAAGGACTATAAAAAAAAGATCATAGTATCCAAGAGTCTCTTTTACTTCAACAACCCAAGGGATACTTTTTAGGTACTCGGCAATTTTTGGATCAAATTTTATAAGCCTGACAAATACACCTGTTGCATTATGATAATTTATTTTGATTGTTGGGTGAATAATTTTTTGTTTATATAATCTTTTTATTCTTCCTTCAACAATTCTTCGTGAGTCCTTAACCAATTTGGCTATATTTGATACTGGCATTCTGGAATCTAAAGATAGGCAATATATAATATTTTTACTTATATCATCTAAATCTGTTAAATTGTTTATATTTTTACCCATTATAAATAATATTTATTACAATTTTATGTTAAAAATATATATAGTGAGTTTATATATCTTTTGTATGGCTGATAAGGAAGTTTGCCTTTTTGAGGTTATAGATGGAATGAGAGTTACATGGGAGATCACTCACAGATGTAATTATCAATGTAAACACTGTTGCAATGACTCTTTGGATAAAGAGTATCCTAATGAGCTTTCTAAACAAAGAATATTTGAAATTCTTGACGAGATGGTTAAATCAGGAGTTAGCGCAATTTATTTTAGTGGTGGCGAGCCGTTATTACGAGAAGATATATTTGAGATAATGAGTTATGCCAAAATGGCCGGGGTAAAAAGGATAAATTTGGCTAGTAATGGTGGATTAATAAATCCAAAGATTGCTGAAAAACTTGCATCTCTCAAATTGGATTCAGTACTTATGAGTCTAGATGGGCATTTGCCCGAAGTACATGACAAATTGAGGGGCATAAAAGGTGCCTTCGAGAAAGTTATAAATTCTATTAGACTCCTCTGTGAGAAAGGGGTTAATGTTAGGGTGGGAACAGTTATTTGGAAGAGAAATTATCCTTTTTTAGAAGAGATTCTAAAACTCGCTGTTAAAAATGGAGCTAAATCAATATATTTTAATTGGTTGGTTAAGTCTGGACGATGTAATGATAATAAAGAGATTCTACTTGATCCCAGACAATATAAAAAAGTTGCTAAAGAAATATTTCGGTTGCAAGAGAAATATGCGGGGATTATTAAAGTTGGATATCATAGATATAAAAAAATTAATAATCAGTTTCCAAGTTGTTTAGGTGGAGACAGAATAATTCATGTTAATACAGAGGGGTGTATCGCTCCTTGTTCATGGATTGCCAAGCAGGACCCTTCATTTGTTACTAAAGATCGCCTTACAAGTCTATCTTTTAGCGAGCTAATGAAAAGCGACTGCTTAAACTCATTTAAAGACATGGTATCAAAAAGAGAGTCCTGTGCTGGGAAAGGATGCCCGGCAATGTGCTTCGCAGAAAATAAGTCCTTTATGTCAACAGATCCGCTTTATTTTGATGGGGGGATTTATGTTCGATAGAAAGGGTGCTTGCAAAACTTTTTTTGGTGTGCCAAGGCTTGGCAAAATAGTCGTTGTAACCCCATTAAGTTTAATATACAAAAAGTTATTTTATAATAGTAGAATCATTAGGAAGACTTCTGGTTGGTGGAATCATAAAGAAATATCTTTGGATAAAAAGAAACTGTCTATTGTCAAGATTCCGCAGGGAGAGTCTATCGTAGACCTAATAAATTGTACTACTCAAACTAAGCTAATGATTTTGGTGGGTTTTTGTGGTGGCAATCCGATGAAGACAGAAATTGGAGATTTAATCTGTCCCAATGAAGTTATCTCAAGAGAAGCAGGATATCATAAAATCAAGACCAAAAATTTAGGTAATGAAATAGTTTTATTTACAAGAAACTTTTCTGAGCAAGGAAGAGAAACTATAACTTTTATGAAAAAAAATGAGATTTCTGGCATAGAGATGGAATCGTATCTTCTCTTTAAACATTGTAAGAAAAGAAAGATTAAGCCATATGCTCTTTTGATAGTCTCGGATTTGGTTAATAAAATCCCTTTTTATAAAATGACTTTGGCGCAAAGCAAAAAAATATGGGGCAAATTTAAATTAGTGGAGGATAAAATCAAAGATGAGATTGGAAGAAAAATTTAAGATTGAAGTTGCAAGTTTGATAACTCAGCAAAAGTTATTTAAGATTGAACCAGATTTAGCTCAGCCATACTGTTCTTGGGTTTGCAATTCTGAAAAGATTATGAGGATTATCCAAAAATTAAGAAAGTATTTTTACAAAGAGCTTTCGGATGAAGAATTACTGCTAAGCATTAGAAAAAAAGATAATAAAATCGTTAATGCTTTTCTTGAATTGTCACTTATTTACTTCTTTGCCGAGCATCCCCCGAAGTTAGTTGAATTAGATGCCCCGAAGTACTTATTGCGAACAAAAACAAGAGGGGAGGTTAAATATATGGCTAGTTTGAATGCGCTTTCAATTCCCAAAGTTAATGGAAAGATCATGATAAAACCGAATTTTGTATCAATCGAGGGTTTTCCGGTTACAACTGATATTAAAACATTGGAAACTGTTGTCAAGAAGGTTAGAGATTCCAATCCCAAGAACCCCTTAATTATTGCAGATGGACCTTCATTATTCTTTGATAGTGAGAAAGTGTTTGAAAGAAAGGATCTACTTGATTTGGCTAAGAAGTATAAAATTGACCTAGTAAACCTGAACAAGGAGGATTATGGTTATTTGTTTAAAGATGGGCAAAAGATTTTTATTCCGAGAGTTTTATGTGGGGTGGATTATCTTATAAATCTAGCCAATTTTAAGGAGCACACTACTGCCAAATATTCTTCTGCGATTAAGAATCACTTAGGACTCGTAAGCCCGTTCCAGAGATTATCATTGCATCACAATAATAATTTTTTGGTTTCAATGAATAAAATTTGTATGGCTTTAAGAGCAAATTATCATATAATTGATTGCAGGAAAATCTTAAGGGGAGCTCAACAAAAGGTATATGGAGGTTATGAAGAGAAAGGGAATGGATTTATTTTTGGAGAGAATCTTAAGGAAGTAGAGGGGGCTGCTTTGAAAAGGTTTGCTAAAGATGAAAATATATGATTTTAATGCTCACCGAGAGCACCATAGGGAATATTGTGCGGGAAATATTATCTTAAGTTCAAAACCTATAATTGAAAATATAGAGCTAATTTCCTGTTGCAATTTAAAATGTAGAATGTGTGTAGAAGCTCCAAAAAGAAGCAAATCCTTTATTTCTCTTGGTGAAGTAAAGCAGATTGTTGAGGAAAACTATGATTTGCTTAAAGGAGAATATATCTGGTTACACCATTTTGGCGAACCATTGCTTCATCCAGAAATAATTGAAATTATTAGCTATCTTGTATCAAAAGGGATTAATCCGCGTTTATCTACTAATGCAACACTTCTTAATCGCGAATTTAGTGAGAAATTGGTAAAGTCTGGATTAAAAGAGATTGTTTTCTCGATGGATACTCTTGACAAGGATAAATTTGAATATTATCGAGTTGGTGCAAATTTTGATGATGTTTTGAAAAATATATTAGATTTTTTAAAAATAAAGCGTGAACTTAAATCTACAACCCCTATAACTCAGATACAATGTATTAATATTGATTTAACAGATGAAGAAATAGCCAAATATTTAGATTATTGGAAGCGCCACGATGTAAATTGGATAAACTTAAAGACTCCTTCTACAAGAGCCAACCAAGTACAATGTTATAAAACAAAGGAAATGATTAAAAAGAAGCACGGTGCTCTGGCCGACAAGGAGAGTGCTCACTGTTTCTGGCTGTGGAGTTCTTTGATTATCTTAAGTAATGGGGATGTAGCTTTATGCTGTGGCGATTTGAAAGGGATTAATATTGTTGGCAATGTATTCAAGGAAAAACTGATAGATATATGGAACGGAAGGAGAATGCAGGAAATGCGACTTTCTCACCTTAACGGAAGCTTTGATAAAACCCCTCTTTGTAAAAATTGTCCTGAGATTGTATGTTATAAATCTTCTTTCGAAGATAGAGAGAAAAAAGAATTACTAAGAAATGAGAAGAAAAATGAAATTAATTTAAATCATCATAGGTTAATAGAAAATGCAAGGGAATTATAAATTCAAAGATAAGATTATAGAATTCAAATTTGATGTTGGTACTTTATTATTTAATCCTTATACTTTGAAGAAGATGTTAAAGCACTCCGAGAAAATATCAGATAGCGATTTAGATGTTCTAAAGAAAAGCGAATTTACTCTTGAAAAGCCAGAAGTTAAAAAGTATCGAGTTGAAATAACTTTTCAGTGTAATTGCGCATGTGATTATTGTTTAGTTTATAAAAACAAAGTTTTACAGATTGGTGAAAGGATGGGTTTGGAGACTGCTAAAAAGATTGTTGAGGATTTTAATAAAAATGTGCCTGGCGGGTCTTTTATGATTATTGGTGGAGAACCACTACTTAATAAAGAAGTTTTGAACTACTTTTTGGATAATGTTAATGGAAAAATAAGTATTTTCACAAATGCAATTCTTGTTGATAAAGATTATGCAGAGAGACTTGCTAAAAGCAATGTGAGAGTATTCGTTTCTTTAGATGGATGGGAAGAACTTAATTTTCATAGAAAGGATTTGGGCGGAAAACCTTGCTACAAAAAAACTCTTGAGGGATATAAGTTATTGCGAAAAGCTGGAGCGAAAACAGCAATTACTTGTTTAGCAACTAGAGATAATCAGCAACATCTTTTTGATATTGTTAAATATTTTCATACTGCGTTTGGAGAAACCAACTTTGGAATAAGTATTCCTCATTACACAAAAGAAAGTAATTTTTCTGTAGATATAAAAGAATATACTTCTCAGATGATTAAGATATTTGATTATGCCAAGAAAAATTCTATTTACGTTGATCAGATCGCAAAAAGATTATTAGCTATAGTAACAAATAAACCTCGATATTATTCCTGCAAAATTGCTGGAGAACAAGTTACCTTTTATCCTTTAGGGGAAAAGACATTATGTACCAAATTAGATACCCTTCTAGGGTTTAAGGGTAAACCTGCTGAATTCTATGAACAGCAATTGCCTTATAATTCATTGGATTGCTTAAAATGTGCGGCAATCGGAATTTGTGGTGGTGGTTGCTTTTGGGATGCTTTGTTCAATAATTCAAAGAGAGATGTTAGGGATTGCTATTTTAATAAGAAGATTTTATATAAAATACTTGAAGATATATCTATAAATAGTCCAAAAAATAAGATTTTAAGTGAGGGGGACTTAATAAAATCCTATGCTGGAATGCTAGGTAAATTAATTCAATAAAATGAAGATATATATTGTACGTCACGGAAAATCAGAATCAAATAAAATTAATACATTATTTAATGGCAATTATAATGATAATTTAACCGAGCAGGGCTTGAATCAGGCAAAAGCTCTTGGAATACTATTTAGAGAGTTTAAATTAGATGTATTGTTCTCCTCGCCCTTAAAAAGGGCCGTTCAAACTGCTCAGGAAATATCAAATGGTCACATAAAATCGTTACCTATAATAACAGATGATAGGCTCACAGAGCTAAATCCAGGAATTTTTGATGGATTAACCTATGATGAGATAATGGCTAAGTATAAATCTATTTTTGAAGATAGAAAGCGAGATAAGTTAAATTATATAATTCCAGGGGGAGAAAGTTATGTGATGCTCCGAGATCGTCTGGACAGCTTTTTGAGGGAGGTTTATTCTAAAAATGCTGGCTCCTCCATACTAATTGTTACTCATGCTACAGCAATTAAGCTTTTTTTACTTTTACTTACCAGTAAGAGCTTGGAGGAAATAGAAAAAGAAGATTATACAAATACTTGCTGGTTTGAGTTTGATTTATCTTTTAGAGGTGAGCAATATGAAACTAAAAATTTGGCTTTCAATCGTATTGATCACTTGAAAAATGGATAAAATTGTTCTTTTGGGGCAGGCTTTAACAGATTATATTTGCTTATATAATCCCCTTATTTTAAGGCAAGAAGGCATAATTCTGCCAGGAAGTTATAAAAGAGAGATCTCGGCAATTGATGCGGCGGTAAGGCAATCTGAAGTTTTGCATACGGATATAGGGGGGTGTGTTACAAATACTGCTATAGGGATTCATAAATTAGGGGCTACTTGTATTCTGTATAATGTGGTTGCTTCTGATGAAAGAGGAATAACTTTTACACAAGAAATTTCGAAATTTAGAGGTATAGAAAACAAAGTAACTATAATGGAAGGAGATACTGGGGAGGTATTAACTTTTATAGAGTTGCCAGATAAAAACACTCCGCATTATGGGTTATATAACCAGGGCGTTGCAAATAGATTGTGTTTAAATAACTCTATTAAAGATCAAGTTCATAATGCAATTTTATATTTTTCACTATTTTCATTGTTTGACGCTGATTCTTCAGGAATATTTGATATACTTAAATATGCTAAAGGGGTTGGTGCAAGACTACTTTTTGATGGTGGTGGATCTACAAAAGTTGCTGAAGAAAAGCTGACAGAAACTTTGCCACTTTGCAATGGAATACTGCTTAATGAATTTGAGTTTGCAAGATTAAGAAGTTCTTCTAAACTTGAAAGAATGACTTTTGATGTTCCTTGGATTGTTGTTAAAAGAGGAATTGTAGACAGCGAATTTTACGAAAATGGAAGACCTGTATTTAGCGTTCCGGTCGAGGAATTTAAAGAGGCAATAAATTGTTTGGGTGCGGGTGATGCTTTTGCAGCAGCATTTTTAGTATCTCTGCAAAAGAATGAAGGATTTTATAGAGCAGTTTTAAATGGACATAATTATGCTAAAAAAATTGTTTGTTCAATTGCAACACATTGACTATGAAGAAAATATTACTCATTCAGCCCAACATTAATAAAGAAAGACGATTTGATCAATTGGGATTGGATTATATACATGCAAGCTTAATTTCTAGAGGTATAGGATCAAAAATATTCAATATGTTTGGAGAAGATATTGAAGAGATTAGGCAACCAGTTTCTGCGTTTAGTCCAGAAATAGTTGGGATTTATTGCAATTCGCCATTGCGTAATCAATCTTTGAGGGTTGCTCGTCTAGTTAAAAGACTATTACCCAAGACTAAGGTGGTACTTGGTGGTCCTCATGCTACTCTTGTTCCAGTAGATTTACTAAAGCATGATGCAGTAGAATATGTTATTGTGGGCGAGGGAGAATTTTCTATGCTTAATTTAATCGCTTCTATAGATGGAAAAGGTTCTATAGAAAATGTTGGGGGTATTTGTTATAGAGATGAAAAAGGGGAGATTAGTTTAAGCCGATCAAAAGTTATCCAAAATCTTGACGAAATCCCTTTTCCTACTCGAGAAGAAGATGATGGTTTTTCGAGAACTGTAAAGATTAATAGTACAGATGGAAACTATGTACCGCTAATAACTACTAGGGGGTGTGTGTATAAATGTTCTTTTTGTAGTGGAAGCAAAATCCTTGGAAAGAGTGTAAGAAAGAGGTCTATAGATAATATTACTGAAGAATTGACTGAATTAAGGGGTCTTGGATTTAATAGAATAAATCTTTTAGACGATAATATTTCTCTTTTTCCAGATTATTTCCAAAAAGTTATGGAAACTCTTGGTAATCTGGGTTTTACTTGGATAGGTCAATCAAGAGTTGATTTACATAGGAGATTTGGCTTTGCGCAATTAAAAAAATGGGGCTGCGAACAAATAGAATTTGGTGTAGAATCTGGCTCACCAAGAGTTTTAAGATACTTAGCCAAAGGAAACTCCTTAGATGATGTTGCTAGCTCTTTTGAGCAATGTAGGTCATATGGAATAAGAAGTTTTGCTAATTTTATAGTGGGGAGTCCTAATGAAACTGTTGAGGATGTTAGAAAAACTTTCGACTTAATTGAAGCCATTGCACCTGATTCTTTTGGACTTTGGATTGCAACCCCTTATCCTGGAACAAGGATGTTTGATGATGCCCAAGCAAGAAAGATTTTAGTTTATCAAGGCGAGGAACTCTTTGATGTATTTGAAAGGATTAATTCTACTGGAATTACTAATTTTCAAGGATATTTTAGGGGGAGTGGAAAATGCTTGGAGGAGGCTAGAAAACTATTGGGAAAATGTAAGTACAAATCTCAATTATTTAAGCCTAGAAACAATCATTCGTATGTGGCTGAGTGCTGAGCTAGCGATTTTTTAACAAGGTTTAATGCTTCATCTAATCTTCCGCATTTGTTTATCAGTATTATTTAAAAATTTTACTGAATATTTAATAAAAAGAAATATAAATAGCATATTATTAAGTATTTTATTAAGATGATAGTGTTTGATAAAATCTTGGAATATTGTAATTATCGAAAAAAACTTGCTGGAATAGTTGGATTCGTGCCAACTATGGGGTATCTTCATGAAGGGCATGCTAGCCTTGTTAGAGCAGCAAGAAAGCAATGCGATTATGTAATTGTTAGTATTTTTGTTAACCCAACTCAATTTGGGCCAAATGAAGATTTTTCTAAATATCCTAGGGATTTTGAAAGAGATAGAAAAATTTGTGAGGACAATGGTGCAGATTGTATCTTTTATCCTAAAGTTGATGAAATGTACTCTGAAAATGCCTTGACAAAGGTGAATGTTGAGAAAATAACTAAAGGGCTATGTGGCACAAGTAGACCAACTCACTTTTGTGGGGCCACCACTATCGTGACAAAGCTATTTAACATTATCCAGCCAGATATCGCTTATTTTGGACAAAAGGACATACAGCAATGTGTTGTAATAAAAAAGATGGTAGAAGATCTTAATATACCGGTTGTTATAGAAATTTGCCCTATAGTGCGTGAGAGCGATGGCTTAGCTATGAGTTCGAGAAATATTTACTTAAATGAAATAGAAAGAAAAATTGCACCGATTATTTATGAATCGTTAAGGTTGGCTGAGAGCCTCTTTGTTAAAGGAAGAAAAGACGCGGAAGAAATAAAACAAATAGTAAAGAAAAAGCTTGATGAAAAAATAACGCCCGAAATTGGGGGAATAGATTATATAGAGATTATTGATAGAAACAATTTGGAAAGTGTTGCCTTTGCTCGGGAAAATGATATCATTGCAGTTGCAGTCTTTATCGGAAAAACGAGATTAATCGATAACTTATTTTTCAGCCAAAATGAAGTAGAGCCCTCTATATAGTGCAAGGCTTCTTTATCTCTGGGGAAAGCCCAGCATAACCGTTCGCTTTTAGTTTTTAAACTTTTCTGTCTAAAACACCCTTACTTCGCTCTTCCTACATGCAGAAAACCCTCTTTTATCGACGATAAAAAAAGTCCCCCCTGGGGAGTTTGTGGATTTGGTATAAATTTTGGGGATGGGATTTTCTGTTTATTCTGAACTTTCAAAATAAGCTTCTCTTTTGACTGGATTAAAGACGAGCTTGAGGTTATTCTTTTCCATAAAATCTACACCAAAAATGGTTGGTTGATTGCATTCAGTAACTTCCTCTACGGGAATTTGAACATCCATTTTGCATTCAAAATGCTCTCCAAACCTAAGTTTTGCATCTCTTAAAATTTTAGTTTTAAGTTGCCCTCCGCCATAAGCATGTGGCTCTTTTCTACTTTCTAAATCTTTTAGTTGTATTGGAGACACTCTCATCCTTTTCATATCCGGAGAACCTAAGATTGTTGTTGGGCTTCCAGTATCAACTATAGATTCAACCGAGCCAAATAGATGTGGTTTTTCTGACCTAATTAGAAATTGTGCCATTGCTCTTAATCCGCCCGCAAAGTCGCGAACTTGAAGAGGAATTCTCATTTTTTATAGAAGAAGAGTAAATCCTTTTGGGTGAACAAATTCTATGAATACATAAGCTGGATTTTTGCCTTCTTTTTCCACATTTTTTATTACTATGTCAATATTTCTATCAGAGGCTAATGGTTTTTCATTAGCTACGGCGACAAATTTACCAGTAAAGTTTTGTTCTCTGAGTTTATCAACATTTTCATGAAACCATTGGCTGTCTCTTTCAAATCCTTTCAATAATTGTAATTCTTGTGCTTCCATATTTAAGAGATATTTTTAATATTTATAAATGTTGGCTTGATTTGCTCTAGTCCCCCTCTTTTGCAACTGATTATAAGTCCCCCGGGGGAGAATCGAACTCCCGATCTTCCGGTTACAGTGTTTGGCTTTTCAGAGTTCATTGTTGGCTATAAGCCACCTTCCTCTTAGAAAATATTTTCTACAGCCAGACGCTCTACCGCTGAGCTACCAGGGGATTTCTATATATACTCTAGAAGATTTTTAAATGTATTGTCTTCAAATAATTTATTTTCTTGGATAATAATATTTGGCATCTTTATACATAATAAAATAGATATATATTCCAAAACACTAATATATAAAAAGAAGGGTTTGATATATTTTTTATGGATTTGTTAGATGAATTTAAAGGGCCAGCAAGACAGATATTTATAATTCCTGATTTTAACCAGCCATTAGAAGGCAGAGTAAGTATTGAAGATCCAGAACTTGCACAAAGAGTCTCTGAAGCTTTAACAGAAACATCAAAATCTGCAATAAAATTAACTCCTGAAGTTATAAAATTTGTAAGAAGTACAGCTGAAACACATTGTCAAGGGGATCCTGCTCTTTTGGATGAAGATTCTTATCATGCTTTAGTTTATAACTGCTTTGAAAAACTTGGTTTGACTGCAGCTGCAGCAATATATATAGATAACTATCATGCAAGACAGAAAGCAAAAGAAGCTGTAACAGTATAAAATTAATCTGCAGATTTTCTTATCTCATTCAAAAAGAAAACTTTATTTGATTCTATTTCAAGTATCTTTCCTTCTCTTTCATAGATAAGTGTTACTGAAGGCAGACTGAAGCGGCCAACTACATTTACATTTGAATAAATTACATATGAGAAAACCCTGTGCTCTCCTGAATTTAAGCTTCCTAAATTCCATTCCACTCTCCTATGTTTTTCATCATATCTATCAGGAGATAAAGTCCCATATTTTTCATGAAGCTTAACTAAATTTGGAAGCTGGTCTATTATTCTTACATTCTCAACAAATTTCTTTGCTCTTAGTGATAAAATAACTTTTAATGCAAACTCCCCGCCTTTTGTTTTTACATAAACAACTTTTTTAGAAATCTCAATATCTTTCCTAAAAAATAATTTTAATCCTGCAGCAATTAAAATTATAATCAAGATGATAATAAATGGCCAAGTCCAGTTTGTTTTTACTACTATACTAAATGTCTGTCCTGGCTTTAAATTTTCTTCCCAGGTATAAGTAACTATAAATCCTTTTCTTTTAACTCTGTCTGAATCTATATTAAATGAAGTAAAAAGGCGAGAAATAATATTTTTTCTTACATTTATTGTTTCTATGCTTTCAACATTTCCCTTATTTACAGCTTCAACTACTTTTTTTGTTACTAATAAACCGCCTAAACCTTCACTGCTTTCTATATCTTTCTTTTCCACATATTTTAGTGAAGAATCAAAACTTGTTGTTATATCTTCTTTATTGATTTCTGCTGTAAGAAGATATTTTCCTGCAACAAGTGTTTTGACATCTTTATTAATTTCTATATTAAATGCAAGTTTTTCTAAAGGATTGAGAGTTATATTATCTTTAGAAAAATCAAAGAAAGCTGAAGTTAACTTTAATTTTAGGCCTTCAAGTTTTGTATTCTCCCTATTTTGCAAATAAAATGCTGCTGAAGAGGCATCCAGCGTAATATCATCAGTATTTACTTCAAATAAATCCTTGAAATCAACTATTTTAACTTTTAATGTGTCTTCTATTGCACCTATATTTTCTCCTATTAATTTATAATTGAAAGTTAAATAGCCTGTATTTTTCCTTAAATTATCTGGGATATATGCATCAACTTCTATAGAAATTGTTTGTCCTTTCTCAATGCGAAATGTTCCTCTTGGGGTCATATCAACTCCAATTAAAGTATAAATTTGAAAATTGTCTCCTGCATCTAAATTTGTTATATTAAAAATAAAGCGGGCTGGCTGATTTAATTCACTTATAACTATATCATTTAAAGGCTGTTTTACTATCTTGATATTTACAGCAGAAGCAACACTAATTAGAAGCAAAGAAATGAATAATAAGCTAAATAAACTCTTTTTTAACATGTTTATGCACAAGCTCCCAGATATTTAAAGTTTTCTATAGTATTTTCTATATGTTTTTAATGTATAAATTATTATTTTGATGAGCTTAAGGCAAGTTTTTCCTTGACTTGAGATATTAAATTATTTAATTCTAAGAATAGTTTTTCTTCATATTTATCTATTCTTGCTTTTAGTATATAGCGGTCATATGTTTTTCTTAAATTTTTAAAAAATTTGCTGTTTTCCCATTGATGCTTATAATCTTTTTCAAGAATTACATCAAACCTTATTTCTAAATCTCCCTGATTCATCTTTATTTTTCTCCCGTTTTCCTCTATTTCTACATCATTCATACCAATAATATGCCAGTTTGTTTTTATTATAAATCTAAAATAGTTTGTGGCTTTTCTTAATGCAGCCCATTCTATTTCTATTTCCTTTCCTTTTGTGCTTAATTTTTCAGTATAATTTTTTTCTGCAAAGTCATATTGCTCATCTAAGAACCAGTTAAAACATAGATTATAAATCTCTTTAAAATCAAATATTCCAACATGCCTTATTCTTTGAGTTGGCAAAAAATAATCTAAATCTGACATCTTTTTTTCATTTATTCTAATAGAATGCAGTTTTTAAATTTGATGTAAAAAGTATGTAATACAAAGGTTTGATAAGACAAAATAAATAGCCTGGCTTTATTTATTATCTCTGCATCTCTTGGATTGTTTTAAACTCTAAGCTTCTCCCTTCAGAGATTCCAGAAATATGAGATAAACAGAGTTTTGTTTCTAAATATTGGGTAGTAAGCTGTTTAAATAAAGGATTATCAAATATACTGGCAGAGCCCTCTTTAGGACATAGCTCAGCATATCTCCTTAATTGTTCATAAATCGCTTCTGCTTCTTTCAATATTAAGCGTTCTTTATTTGGTTCTGCCATATTATTCTTCTCAGAAATAGTCTGAGGACTAATCACCTCTTGTTTTGAGATAATTTAGATGTTTATAAATGTTTATTTTCTGTGTATTAGCTTAGCTTTCTGAAGTTCTAAATGTATATACTCTATCGCCATAAAGCTTAAATATATAGGTTATCCATAGATATCCTATGAGAATAATAAATTTAAACAAAGGAGACCTGCACTTTAAGGATAAAATAGAAGGCTTTCTTGAAAGGATTGTAACGCCAATAGGCAATAGTGGTAAAGCCGATGTCCCTAAACGATTTATAGGAAGAAGAGTCTATATATTAATTTCTAAAAATGGGATTAAGAAAAGATTTCATAAACGCTCTAAAAGAGATTGAAATTCTGCAAGAACTTGCAGAAAGAAATAAAGAAGTAATCTTCAATCAGAATGGGATCATTCAAAATCAAGAGAAAATCATAAATGCTCAAGATGAACTAATTAAAAAATTTGAGAAAGAATTACAAGAAATTAAGGAAGTTATAAAAGAAAAATTAAAACCCTCTTTCATAAAGGAGGATGTAAAACATATTCATCATCAATCAGGACAGAAAGAAGGTCATGTTGGCTATTCAAGACATATTCCTGAAAGAATTGATGAAATTAAAGAACATAAATTGGACATTTGTCCAATTTGTGGCGAACCTGTGAGCGATACGCAAGAAATAAGAGAAAGAATCGTTGAGGACATTGAACAGCCAAAAACAAAGAATACAAAACACTTAATCCACCGATGCTATTGTAAAAAGTGCAATAAGATTGTTGAGCCCGAAATTGATGACGCTTTGCCCAACGCTAGATTTGGTTTAAGATTAATGATGCTTATACTTATCTTAAAATTAGATTCTAGAATACCGAGCAATAAAATTGTTTCGTTATTAGACTCGGTATTCGGAATAAAAATTAGCGATGGAGAAATATATTCAATACTAAACCAATTATCAGAAGCATTTGGAGATTATTATAATGAACTTGAACAAAAAATCAGAGAAGCATTAGTAAAATACATTGATGAAACGGGCTGGAGAATAAATGGAAAAAATAACTGGCTTTGGATATTCATCAACGATGAAGTTGCATTATACCTCGTAAGAAAAAGAAGAAATCATAAAGTTCCATATGATCTTCTTGGAAATCAAGAAGGGAAAACAGTTGTGAGCGATAGGCTTATTTCATATGATGAGCTTCAAAAGAAAAGCGGATGTGACCATCAGATATGTTGGACTCATCTTTTGAGAAACTCAAAAGATTTGGCAGAGCATTATCCTGAAGCAAAATATATTCATAAAAGGATGAAATTTATCTTTAGGAAAGCAAAAAAGGGAGAAGAAAAAGATAAACTTTTGTGGTGGATAGACAAAATTACCGAGAGAACATATAAACATTCGGAGGTTTATAAGTTTGTGAAAAGTGTCTGCAGAAAACATAGAGACGATTTATTCAGATTTGTTGATAATCATCAGATTAAGCCAACAAACAACCTTGCAGAAGGAGGAATAAGACCGGCAGTTGTGATAAGAAAAATATCTGGTGGAAGCAGGAGCGATAAGGGTGCAGAAACAACATGTAGATTGCTGTCAGTTTTGCAGACAGCAAAACTCCAATGTCGAGATTATATCGGTTTTATGAATAATCTACTTCAGACGACTAAGTAGATACTTTTCTGTTAAGTAAAGTATCAAACTTAACATTTCTTAATATTTGATGTCTAGATTATAATCTATTAATTAATAAAAATTAAGTATCAAGAAATATAAGCTGCAAAAATTAAGGTAGTCTTCATATTAGTGCTTTAAATAAATTAGAAGCCTGTGCAAAAATAAATAATTAAATCAAAATTGTGTTAAGAACTAAGGTTTACTTAACATTTTACTGCCAAGAATATATAGAATTACCTCGTCATGCTTAAAGCAAGGAATGATTTTACCTGGGTTATTACTTCATTTACTTCTTCAACTAATTTTGTTTCATATTTGTCTATTCTTGCCTGAATTATATGCTTATCATAAACTCCTCTTAAGAATTTAAGTAAAGCATTATCTTCCCATCTTGATTCATAATCTTTTTCAAGAATTACATCAAACCTTATTTCTAAATCTCCCTGGTTCATCTTTATTTTTCTCCCGTTTTCTTCTACTTCTATATCATTTAATCCTAAAATATGCCATGTTGATTTAATTTGAAATCTAAAATAATCAGAAACTTTTCTTACAGCAACCCAAACTATTTCTATTTCCTTTCCTTTTTGACCTACTTTTTCTACATAACTTTTCTCAGCAACATCATATCCTTCATTAATAAACCACTCATAGCAAATTCTATACACTTCTTTAAAATCAAATATTCCAACATGCCTTAATTTCTGCTGCGGTAAAAACTTGTCTAATTCAACCATATTTTTCCTCTTTTCTTGAACTTAATAATATAAAGGTGTATTTAAATATTTTTGTTTGAGATGATGTTAACTTAAAAGGTGAAAATTGCTATAAAATCATTAATTTGCCGAAGAATTTTTGGTATTAATAATTTGAGAGAAATATTTATTAATTTAATAGCAGTTTGTTATTTATCTATGCAATATCAGTAAAAGTATAGACAACTATGTAACTTATAGGAAATCACTTTAATAATCGGAATTTTTTCGTGATTTCCTATCTAGCAAACAACAAAAACACTACGAAAATTAAAGTTGTTTGCTATAGATGATATATTATTCTCATATTATCTATCTGTATAACTGCACTAAATTGTAACATAAACAATGCAGTTATCTACATGAGAATCATCACCCATTGGCTAACAGAACCTTGTTTGACTCTTTTAAGAAGCCCGATAGCATTGCTATACATAAAAGTCAGAAAGACAAATGATTTATAGAATATTATCGTTGAGTATAGAATAATAATAATAATAATATAGTATAAGAACAAAATATTTGAGCAGTTTTTTGTTATTATACTATCCAGCAAAGGCATAAATCTTCTCAATTTTCAATGTCCTTTGCTATAGAATCTAGATAGAAAACTTGCATTCTTCACAAACTAATCTTCCATTTACACTCTGAAGAATATCTGTATTTCCGCATTCATTGCATATTCCTTCAATTACCTTGCCAGATTTTATTTGCTGAATTCTTTTTAGCTTGGCAGTTTCTTCTTTTATCTGCATGATTTCTTGTGCTGTTTCAAATAAGCTTGGCTCTACTCTTAAAATATCTTTTAATGTTAACAGCCCAATAACTCTTTTTTTAACTGTAACTGGCAGCCAGCGATATCCTGTATTCTTCATTTTTTGCAAAGCAACAAGCAAGTCTGTAGAAGGATTTATAGTATGAACTTTTCTTTTTGCAATATCTTTTACAAGAATTTTATTCCAGCCAGAACTTTTTTTTACCATTGCCCAAATAATGTCTCTTTCTGTTATCAGTCCTTTTAATTCATCTTTATCCAGGACAACTAAGCTGCCAACTCTTTTTTTTATCATTTCTTTTGCAGCATTAATAAGAGTAGCCTCAGGCTTAATAGAACTAAAATTCCTAGTCATTATATCCCCAACTTTAACACCTATTTTCATAACTAATTAAGTTGCTTGAAGTTTATAAATATTCTCTAGGGGTTCTATTATTTGTTTTTGCTTCTTCAGCCCGACTATTCTGCTGTAAATTATTCCTATTTTTTTAAGGTCTCTTTTAGCAACTATTCCTACAATATTGTTGTGTCTTTTCACAATTACTAAATCTCTTTCATTCTTAATTAGATTAAATAGCTCTGCTGCATCACTATAGTAATCAATAATACTAATTTTGCTTATCAATTCATTTTCACTTACTTTATCCTTGGCTTCTAAAAATCCTTGAAGAATTATTTCCCTGTCTATGAATCCTGCAAAATCTCCCTGATTAATTACTAAACAAGCGTTGTCTTCAGCAGTTGATTTTACGCAATTTGTTAGGTCTTCATCTGCATTTACAATAGGAAATTCTTTTTCCATTATTGCCCCAACAATTATTCCTAGTTTCATTTTTTTCTCTCGCGACCTCATTAGTGGTAGTAATTTATTTACTTCTAATGAAGTCTCTCGCCTCCTGATATTTAGTTAGACTATAGTAAATGAAATTAATTTTCGGATGTTTTAATTTCATTTACTATCTATCAAGGAAAAATTTTCTTCCGAAAATTAATTTCTATTGATATAATTATGCATGCTAATCCCTTTTTGCACCTATTTCCCTAGTCTGTACAAACTCTTGGTTGTATAATCATCTAGCTATATTAATATACAGTATGTTCTCAGACATCATTTGCCCTCTTCCCTTTTTTGAGCAAAATGCATATCAAATAAAAAAAAGCAGCGAGGGAATCTGAGCCAGACCTCGCTGTAATCATATTACAACAGCAATCTATATATTCTTATTGCTGATATAGTATATATTATATATACTTTTCTTTAGTTTTGATTATTTAAGAAAAATAAAGAAAAATTTGTCGTCGAAGGGTTTACAGTATATACAAATATATACTGCAAAGTATATATTATACAACAACAATCATTTAAATATATACTAACCTTTATTTCGTATGGAAATAAGAGGGTTTTAGACAGATAGATAAAAAAGTTAAACTTAGACTAAAACTGAGCCATGGAACAAAGAAAATTAATAAGACTAGGAAATTCTAGCTTTGCAATAGCCTTGCCTAAAGACTGGGTTGATAAATCTGGATTGAAGAAAGGAGATAATGTTTTCCTTGAGCATAATTCTAATGGAGAGGTTATTATTTCTTCAGAATTTAAGAAAGAAATAGAGAAAAAAGCAGAAATAGACCTTGAAAATGAAGATGATGAATTTGTAAAAAAACATTTACATGCTGCATATATAAAGGGATATAATAATATCACTTTTAAAGGCAATGTAAAAAATAAAAAATTCTTAAAGGATCTATTAGGAGATTATTTAAGTTTTGAGATTATAGATTCTAATGATAAAGGGATAGTAGCAAAAGATTTCTTTGATATAAAAGAAGCAAAATTTGAGGACTTTGTAAGAAGAATTGACAATAATTTGAGAGAGATGTTTGATATTGTTATTGGTGAAATAAAGAAAGATAAGATAGATATTAAATCAATCAAGGAAATTGAAGAGATAGATAAAGTAGTGAATAAATTCTATTTTTTATGCTCAAGAATTTTCATAAAAGGAATTGATAATCCAACAGTATTAAATATTCTTAAGATGGATGGGAATAAATTATTTAATAATTGGTGGATTTCTTTTAATTCTGAGTCATTAGGAGATGGTTTAAAATATGTTCTTAAATGGATGAATAAAATAAACCCTGAAAAAAACAATGAGATAAATAATATTATTATCGGGCTTCAACAGAGTTATATAAAATCAATGGAAGCTTTTTATAATGGTGACCGCAAATTGGCTTTAGAGGCAATTAATGAGACAAAAAAAATAAAGGAAGATATAGATAAATTAGAAAAACTAAATTCAAAAAATATTAAAATAACTCAAGCCTTAGATCTTGTTGAAAAAAATATTTATCAGAATGCCAAAATGACATTTTATATGAGGGTTTAATATGACAAATGAAACAGAACTAGAGACATACTTGACTGTACATGCTGAAGAAATAGTTAGGCTTTTAGAAGGCATTCCAAAAGAGCAGGGGGTGAATGTTTTTGAAAAAGGATTTAAAAGAGAAAGATTTGGAAATCCTTATTCCAAATTTTTGAAAGGAACTTTTTCTTTTAGAAAGGGCGGGGAAGATTCTGTACAAACTGCTCACCCTACTCAATTTTATGTACAACATTTTAATGGCGATAGTGAAAATGGTGCAGCAGAACAAGAGCCATTGTTTTTGAAATATCTTTTATATCAGCTTTTTCAAGAAAGTGGAATTACTCCAATTCCGCATGAATTGCCGAGCATACAAGGTGGAATTTTACTTTCGAGCAGAGGCGACCAAATGTTAGAAGAAAGGCTAGCTGGCTTGCCATTGGATGAGAGATTTAGATTAGCTCAAGTTGCAACAGATGTTTTGTTAAATTTTCATATGTATGCTGGAAGTATTTTAGCAAAAGTTGTTTCTAAAGCAGGAGTTATAGAAGCAATAAGAGAAAGAGAAGCAAGACCTTTTATAGAAAAAGCTGTTTCTAATTTTAGAACAATATATCAAAGAAAGCATGGCAAACTGCCATCTGATGCTGCTGAATTAGAGTTTGCAGAATTATTTTCTCCTTTTTCAGAGACTTTAGATGAGTATAAAGGATATTTAATTCATGGAGATTCTGGAGCTCAAAATTTTGTAGGATATAAAAATAAAGAATTATGGACTCCAGAAAATGTTTCAGTTATAGACTTGACTAAAATGAGATTAGGGCATTTTATGTCTGATGTAGCTAATTTACTTACTTCAAATAATATGCTTCTAAGCAGTAAACAATGGATTAAAATAGTAGATGATTGCATGGCAAAGCAGGCTTCAAGACCTTTTCAGTTAGAAAGAAAATGGATTTTGGGCACTAAAAAAATTGAGCTGCCGCCATTTGATCCTGAATATAGCAAAGAAGGGTATAGTTTATATTTTACTTCAGCTGTTTGTTCACCATTGAAAAATAGAGGTTATGTTGGAAGATTAGGTATAAAATCGCCTCAAAAACTTGATGTTTGGGCTAGTGTAAGACCTTCTTTAGGTTATACTGAAGAGGGTATGGGAAGAGAAATGAAGCAAGCTTTAGAATATATTCCTCAAGATAGTGGAAGATTTTTCTGGAATGATACACAATTAATGAGAATAAAAGGATTGTCGAAGTTTTTAATTGGTGAGGGTTTGCTTCCAGAGAGAGATATAACAAAAGACCTAGAAGAAAGAAATAAAAAAGCTTATGAAGAACTAAGAGCTAAAAATTAATTATAAATCATCAGAGAATAACCTATATTCTTTGGAATAATAATACTTAAAAATCAAAATAAAATAAGAATAAGATGACAGACAAAGTAATAGAAGCAATGACAATAGGGGTTAGAGAAGCAATGATTGCTCCTGATAATATGATTTCTCATGAAAGTGAAAGAGACGCTATAAAAAAAATGGAAGATTATCTTAAAGAGATGGAAGATAGAGGATTGCCTGCATTTGAAAGAGCAGTAGATAAAAATTCTATGGCTTATATTATTGCTAATGCTGAGATAGAGAGACAATTTGAAGGTTTACCATAATATGACAGACAAACAGCCAATTATAATCATGAATGAAAATTCAAACAGGACTATTGGAAGAGATGCTCAAAGAAACAACATTATGGCAGCAAGAATTGTTGCTGATACTGTTAAAACTACTTTAGGACCTAAAGGAATGGATAAGATGCTGGTAGACAGCACAGGAAATATTACTGTTACAAATGATGGTGTAACAATTCTTGAGGAAATGGAAATAGAACATCCTGCTGCTAAGATGATTGTAGAAATTGCTAAGACGCAAGATAAAGAAGTGGGAGATGGAACTACTACAGCAGTAATGCTTGCTGGCAAACTGTTGGAAAATGCTGAAAAACTTTTAGACCAGAAGATTCATCCAACTGTTATAACAAAAGGATATAGGCTGGCTGCAGAAAAAGCTCAGGAAATAATTAAGAACATAGCAATAGATGTTGCAAATTCAGATGAAATTTTAAAAGAGCTTGTTTTTACTTCTCTTGCCAGCAAGAATGCATCTGCTAAAAAAGAAAAATTTGCACAGATAATTGTAAAAGCTGTAAAACAAATTCAGGAAAATGGGAAAACAGACTTAGATAATATAAAAATAGAAAAAGTTAAAGGAGAGGGTATAGAAGATACAGAATTAATAGAAGGAATTGTTTTAGATAAAGAAAGAGTTTCTGTTGATATGCCTTCTAAAATAGAAAATGCTAAAATTGCTTTGATTGATGCTGCTTTAGAGATTAAAGGGCCTGAAACTGAAACTAAAATTTCTGTTTCATCTCCAGAACAATTACAAAGCTTTTTAGAAAGAGAAGAAAAATTATTGAAAGCCATGGTAGAAAAAATTAAGCAATCAGGAGCGAATGTTGTTTTCTGTCAAAAAGGAATTGATGATGTTGCTCAGTATTATCTTGCTAAAGAAGGAATTTATGCTGCAAGAAGAGTTGCAAAATCAGACATGGAAAAACTTTCAAAGGCGACAGGAGGAAAAATAATTAGCAACTTAAATGAAATTTCTCAAGAACAATTAGGATATTCTAAAATTGTAGAGGAAGTTAAAAACAATGATGGAATGACTTATGTTAAAGGATGCAAAAATCCTAAGGCTTTGACAATATTAATTAGAGGGGGAACTGAGCATGTAATCTCAGAAATAGAAAGGGCTTTGAAAGATGGTATGGGTGTTGTTGCTTCTGTACTAAAAGATAAAAAAATTCTGGCAGGAGCAGGAGCTATTGAAGTTGAGCTGGCTAAGAGATTAAGGGACTATAGCCAGAGTTTAGGGGGAAGAGAGCAATTAGCAGTAGAAGAATTTGCGTCTGCTTTAGAATTTATTCCTGTTACTCTTGCTGAGAATGCTGGTTTAGACCCAATTGATATTTTAACAGAATTAAGGGCAAGGCATCAAAAAGGAGAGACAAATGCTGGATTAAATCTTTTAACAGGAAAAATAGAAGATAGTATTACAGCAGGAATAATTGAGCCTATAAGAATTAAGCAGCAAGCTATAGATTCTGCAACTGAAGTAGCAGTTATGATTTTAAGAATTGATGATGTTATTGCTGCTGGCAACAGCAAGCAAAAAAACATACCTATGAGTGAGATGGAATAATGGAAAGACAGAATGATAAAGGTCTTTTAGCTGATTTGATTGTTTTTAGTATAGGATACATCTGTTTTAAGGCAGAAGATTTAGCAAGACATACTTATTATCATATAATAAATATGCCTCATAAAAAAATCATAGAAAATTTTTTCCCTTATCATGAAAGAACTGGACGAGTGGAGCAAAATGGAAAGACAAGATAAATCTTCCAGCTTAAGGCAGAAAATAGAGAATTATTTTTTAAAATATGAATTATTTGGGTGTGTATCAGCAGTTGCAGGAATTAGGGAAATTTTAAAAGATAATCCAGTTTTAAGAATAGAATATTCTTGGATTGAAGAAGAAATTAGTGTTAAACTTTCTCATAGATAAGATGAATTTTTGTGCAAGATTAATAAGGCCTTATGGAGTTTCTGAAGCTATAGTTGAAGAGTATAAAGGTTTAGCTGAAATTTTAAAGAGATTTAAAAGTGTTTTAGTCCAGCCAGATGGCATGTCTGATTTATTAAAAGTTGAAGCAGAAAATGAAGAAGAAGCAGCAAGAACTTTTGAAAGATTAAAACATTATTATGATGTTTCTGCTGAAAATAAAGGGCTTAAAATTAAACTTTTAATTGAGCCTTTGTTCTAGGATAAAATCTTAAATAATTTAGAAAAAAATAAAAGAGTTGTATGGATAACTGCGTGACTTATAGCCTATTCTGTCGCAGTTATACAGATATATCAAAGGACGCTAAAAATTGAGCAATTGTGCGCCTTTGATAGATAGGATATCAATAAAACTGCTCAATTATTATTGTCAAAGACTATAGATAACTGCAAATTAAATGTCATGTAAGCTATGCAGTCGTCTATAATTTTATAAGCTGATTTATATTAGCGTTATTAACTAATTTTCAGACAACACAGCAAGCCATACAAATGTTTATATACTCATATTTCTATGATTTTTTAGACATATAGAATATTTAATTAAGATATCATATCGACATTGGAATTCTAGATGTCAGAAACTTTAACGAGTTTCTGAACACCCCAAAAATTTACAAAAATTTTTGATGTTGTTAATTAAATACACACGGAGGATAATAAAATGGGATTTGGATTTAACAGAGGACCAAGAAGAGATTTTGGACCAAGAGAAATGAGTAAAGCTGTTTGTTCTGAATGCAAGAAAGAATGTGAAGTTCCTTTCAAGCCAACAGAAGGCAAGCCAGTTTACTGCAAAGAATGTTATGCAAAAAGAAAACCTAGATTTAATGACTTTCATTAAATCTAATTAGTATTTTTAGGAGCTTTATTTTTTATTTATTTTTCTTATTCTTTTCTTTTTTATTTTTTCATCAGCTCTCTTTGATTGAGCCACATTAATATGGCTGCAGGAATTATGAAGAGCCAGTTCACAAAGAACATTAATGCTAAGCATCCAAGAGCAATTACTGAATAAATTATGACTTTATAATTAACTTTTGACATTTTATTTTATATCTTTGCCATTCCTTGTTTGTCACATCAGAGAACAAAGTTCTCTGAATGCTATCAAAAACTTATGTTTTTGAGGCTTTGTTATGGTCCTCGCTGCTGAAGCTCAAAGATGCGCAGGCCGGGATTCGCACCCGGGTTACCTCGTGTTTGTGTTTCTTTCCGAGGTTTCTTCTCAAGAAAGCTCTTGGCAACGAGATGTACTAACTACTATACTACCAGCGCGGTTGAAGTATTATTTTGAGAATTAGACTAGATATTTAAAGATTTATATTGCTACTCTTTCTAATTTGCCCGGCATCTTTATAGGCTTTTGCTGAGAATATCTTATCCTATATCTTGCATATGCTCTTCTTACATCTTTAAGCTTCAAAAAGGCCTTGTTAGATAATATTATAGCACCATTATATTTTTTTGGTATCCCACTTGAATCATATTCATATCCAAGACTAGAAGCATCACCCCCAATAGAATAAATCATATCATTAATAACTTCAAATGAAAGATATTCTTTTCTAATAACTGGGCTTCCCTCCTTTAAAGTGCTGACTCTAACTCCAGGAAAAAGATTACTTACAACTATATCTTCAATTGTTATTGATTTTATATTCATACTCAGATTCTCTAATGGGCCTAAGAGGAATCGAACCTCTCTCCTCTCCGTGTAAGGGAGATATCTTAGCCGATGGACTATAGGCCCTAGTTATCTAAACTAGATATTCAAAGCTTTTAAAAGTTATTCATTTTACTTTATGATTATTAAAGTGATTTCCTATAGATTGTATATTGTCAACTTATCGTGATATCCTTAATTTTTTTAATAATATAAATGCTAT